>Ga0302324_100007075_pt1 | contig 23970 bp, 23 predicted proteins | sample Palsa_T0_1_FD_201949 | JGI IMG/M metagenome (GOLD analysis project Ga0302324, IMG submission 201949) | Peat permafrost microbial communities from Stordalen Mire near Abisko, Sweden - Palsa_T0_1 | ecosystem: Environmental > Terrestrial > Soil > Palsa > Peat permafrost | place: Sweden: Abisko... | reverse complement strand
GGCGGGGGATGGCGGGGGAGAAGCGCCAGCCGCAGCACGACCGGCAGCGCGGCCAGCGCTAGAATACACCAACCGGGCCTTTGTGCGAGCCTGGCAGCATACGGCGCGACGAAGGGACGCCATGCCAGCGCGCATGCCAGCAGCAGCGCCGCCAGCGCCAGTTCGATGAGGTCGCTGGCCCCCATGCCGAACGGATTATTGAATGCCAGAAGCCTACACCATAACAGATCAGGAACGCATGACGCGGGCCGCGAACTATTTCGCCTGGCAGGCTCGGCTGGTTGCGCCTGAGTTGGGACGGCGGGTGGTGGAGGTGGGCTGCGGCATCGGCAATTTCACCGGCGCGCTGCTGGATCGGGAAATGGTCGTCGCGCTGGATGTGGAACCGGCGTGCATCGAACGGCTCAAAGAGCGATACCACGGCAGGCCGAACCTGCACGCCCTGGTGGCGGAGCCGGGCAGCGGCACTTTCGCCGGGCTGGCGCGTTTCCACCCGGATGCCTGCGTCTGTTTGAATGTGCTGGAGCACATCGCGGACGACCGCGGCGCACTTTGCGCGATGTCATCCATCCTCGCGCCCGGCGGAGCCGTCGTGCTGCTGGCGCCGGCGTGCCAGTCGCTCTATGGACCCATCGACCGGAACCTGGGGCATTTCCGGAGGTACAGCCGCCGGTCGCTCGCCGCGCTGGCCGCCGCCGCCGGCCTGCACATCGAGAAGCTGCACTACGTCAACGCGATCGGCTTCTTCGGCTGGTGGATGAACGCGCACGTCTTCCGGCGGGAGGTGCAGTCCGCGCGGCAGATCGAAATTTTCGACCGCTGGGTGGTGCCCTGGCAGTCGCGTGTGGAAGCCATCGCACCGCCGCCCTTTGGACAATCGCTCTTCGCGGTGCTGCGGAAGCCATGAAGGTCTCTATCGTCATTCCGGTGTATAACGAGTTCCGCACTTTCGCGCAGGTTCTGGAGCGCGTGCGGCAGGCGCCGTTGCCGGCGGGCTGCACGAAGGAAATCGTGGTGATTGACGATGGATCAACCGACGGCACCGCACAAATGGTCCCGGACGTCGTCCATCGGCGAATCAATCACGCGGGCAAGGGATCGGCGATTCGCACCGGCATCGGCTTGGCGACCGGCGATATCGTGCTGATCCAGGATGGCGATCTGGAATACGATCCGAACGATTATGCGCGCATTCTGGAACCCATCGTCGACGGCCGGGCGGATATTGTTTATGGCTCGCGGTTTTTGGGGAAGCCTGTGGCGATGGCGTGGAAGAACCGCGTGGCCAATCGCATTCTTACCGCGGCAGCGAACCTGCTTTACTCCGCGCAACTGACCGACGAGGCCACCGCTTACAAGGCATTTCGCACTACGGTGCTGCGCCGGATACCGCTCGAATGCCGGCGCTTCGAGTTTTGTCCGGAAGTGACCGCTAAGGCGCGGCGTCTGGGTTGCCGCATCCACGAAGTGCCGGTTAGTTACAATGCACGGGGCATCGCGGAGGGGAAAAAGATACGCGCGCGCGACGGTTGGGAAGCGCTATGGACGCTGGTGAAGTGGCGGTTTGGGCCACTGAACTGAGGGCGGCCTGGGAGGCCCGCCGGAGGCTGGGAGCCCAATGCCACATACTTTTCGCACCGACACTGTGGTTCCGGTTGGCCGGCCACGCCCCAGGCGCCGCGACTGCTCGCCGCCACCCCTAGCGAGGTGCCCGTAACTCCCAACCGACGCAGGTTCCGGATCGGAGGGGGCATTGCTATTGCCGGTACGCGGATGACTGCAATATTTACGTAGGCAGTCCAGCCGCGGCGGAGCGCACGCTGACCTCGCTACAGGGCTCGATCGAGAAACATCTGCGACTGAAGGTGAATGCTGCCAAGAGCGGGACAGGGAGGGTCTGGGAACGCAAAATTCTGGGTTTTCGCCTGGATCGCCAGAAGCGGATCGGCATAGCACCGGAGAGCTTGGAAAGATTCAAGAACGAAAGTCCGCGAGAAATGGGCTGGATTCGACGGCATATCCGCAAGTGTTCTGGTTACGATGGCACGACCGCCGTGGCGGGAACGGTTCCTTATCCACGATTGAGCAACGCTTGTTGGCACACCGGTCATAAATCGTCGGGATTCCCAACGTGCGAAACTCGCCCGGCTTGCCCGCCTTCGGGATCTGAACCTGCCGCACCGGTTAATGCCGGTAGACATCCTCTTTCAATTCGCTCCGCAACCGATCCAACTGCCGCTCAAGTTGCGCGGCGAATCCTTCCAGACTCTGCCCGTCCACGCCCCCACTGCCCCGGTTGGCCTTCACCATCTCCCAGGCCGTCTCCAGGTTCTTCCGCCGATACACCTTGTCAATTAATGAATGGACCTTCCTTGCACCCGTCGGGTTAATCCGGTCCACCAGTCTCCCAGGACGAGAAGGGCCACGAATGAACACGAATTCACACGAATATTTGGATGGGATTGTCGAGAGGATAGTCGGGGCCTATGAGGTTTCTAACGTGCTCGGCGCCGGTTTCCTGGAAAAAGGTTTACGAGAGGGCGCTATGTAGGGAATTAGCCATACGCGGTTTGCGGGTTCAATCGCAGGTGCGCCACCCTGTCACCTGCAAAGGCGAATGCGTTGGTGAGTACGTCGCCGATTTGGTGGCCGAAAACGCAGTGGCCGTGGAGCTCAAATGCGTGGACTGTTTCGCCAACGAGCATTTGGCCCAGTGCATCGACTATCTCAAAGCCTCGCACCTGAAGCTGGCGCCGCCGGTCAATTTTCAGAAGCCCAAAGTCGAGTGGAAGCGCATCATCTACCGATGATCCGCCTTATTCGTGTGCATTCGTGGCCCAATCCCCTACAATGGTTTCTTGATCGTCACCGTTACCATCAACCCGGCGCTCGACTGCACCATCTCGGTCGACCGCCTGGCGTTTGAAGACCGCGCTTACATCGAGGCGCGGCACGAGTCTCCCGGCGGGCGGGGGATCAATGCCGCTTGCGTGATTCACAGTTTTGGCGGAAAAGCGCTGGCCATCTTTGCCAGCGGCGGGAAGAATGGAAAGACCTTCGAGGAGTTGCTGAGCGCCCAAGGGCATCCGGCAGTCGCCGTGCCCATCGCCAACGAGATCCGCACCAATCTTACCATCACCGACCGGCAGGGTCTGACTGTCAGTTTGAACGAACGCGGGCCGCGGCTCGAGAAGGCCGAAGTCGATCGGCTGGAGAAAGCCGTGCAGAAGCATCTGGAGGGCGCCTCCTGGCTGTTGCTCAGCGGCAGCCTGCCCCCCGGCGTACCCTCCGATTTCTACGCGCGCCTCATCGGCATGGCGCGCCGCAAGCATGTGAAGACGCTGCTGGACACCGACGGCGATCCTCTGCGCGAGGGCATCGAGGCTTCGCCGACGGTGGTCTCCCCCAATCAGGGCGAGGCGGAGCGGCTGCTGAACCGGGCGCTGGTCACGCGCAATCACTTCCTGGACGCGGTGGCCCGCATTCGCGCCATGGGGCCCGAGACGGTGGCCCTCTCGCTCGGCAGCCGCGGCGCCGTGGGGGCTATTGAAGGCGCCATTATCGAGGCCATCCCGCCGCGCGTGGAAGTGCTCTGCCCCATCGGTTCGGGCGATGCACTGGCAGCGGCGTTCGCCTGGTCCATGGAGCGCAGCCACGATTTCGTGGATGCGCTGCGCTGGGGAGTAGCCACCGGCACGGCCTCCGCCACGCTGCCGGGCCTGCGCACGGCGTCACTGGAGCAGGCCAAAGAGATGTACCGGCAGGTGGAAGTGCGCCGCATCGAATAGGAACCCGGTGGCCTACACTTCATCCAGAGGCGCTTCGCGCGCGGCTGGCGCATCCAAAAGCGAAAACGTGATGCGCGCCGCGGGCGTGGTTTCCGCCGCCGTTTTTCTGAGCCGCATCAGCGGGCTGGTGCGCGAGATGATCATGGCGCGCCTGTTCGGCGCGGGCCAGGCATACGACGCGTTCCTGCTGGGGTTCCGCATCCCCAACCTGACGCGCGATCTCTTCGCCGAGGGTGCGCTTTCCTCGGCCTTCGTGCCGGTATTCACGCAGTACCTGGCGACCAAAGGCAAGCGCGAGGCGGCCGAACTTTCGAACCTGGTGGCCACCGCGCTGCTGCTGGTGGTGGGTGGCATTTGCGTGCTCGGCATCGTATTCAGCCCGCAACTGGTGTGGCTGCTGGCCTCCGGATTCGCGCGCGTGCCCGGCAAGTTCGAACTGGCCGTGACGCTGACGCGCGTCATGTTTCCGTTTCTGCTGCTGGTGGCGCTGGCCGCGCAGGCCATGGGCATTTTGAATGCGCTGAACCAGTTCGGCATTCCGGCGCTTTCCTCGACTTTCTTCAACATCGGCTCGGTGGCATTCGGGTTGAGCTTCGGATACACCGTGGGCCGCTGGATGGGGGTGAGCCTGGTGATGTCGATGGCTTGGGGCGTGGTGTTCGGCGGGGCCGTGCAATGGCTGTTTCAGGCGCCCAGCCTGTACCGCGCCGGCATCCGCTACCGGCCGCGCATCGACTTCGCGCATCCCGGTTTGCGCAACATCCTGCGGCTCATGGGACCCGCGATTCTGGGCAACGCCGCGGTGCAGATCAACGTGCTGGTGAACACCAATTTCGCCTCCAGCATCACGGACGCCGCCGGGCACGTGATCAACGGGCCGGTGAGCTGGCTGAGCTATGCATTCCGCTTCATGCAACTGCCGCTGGGATTGTTCGGTGTGGCCATCGCGTCGGCCACGCTGCCGGCGATCTCGCGCAGCGCCGCGCTGCAACAGATGGACGAATTCCGCCTGACGCTTTCGCGCTCGCTGGGCATGGTCCTGTTGCTGACTATACCGTCATCGGTGGGTTTGGCCGTGCTGGGGCCCAGCATGATCGGCGCGGTGTACCAATGGGGCCGGTTTCGCGCCGCCGATACGCACCAGACCGCGATGGCGCTGGCGTGCTACGCCGTGGGGCTGGCGGGCTACTCGGCCATCAAGATTTTGGCGCCGGCGTTTTATGCGCTGAACGACGCGCGCACGCCCATGCTGGTGAGCCTGGCTTCCATTCTGATTAACCTGGCGGCGGCTTCCAGCATGGTGAAACTGGCGGGGCTGGGCCACCTGGGGTTGGCGCTTTCGACTTCCGCGGTGGCGCTCTTCGGATCGGCCGCGCTCTTTATTCTGCTGCGCAGACGCATCCAGCGGATGCACGGGCGGGCGCTGGCAGCCAGCGTGGCGAAGATCCTGGCGGCGTCGGCGGCCATGGGGGTAGTCTGCTATTTTTCCAGCAGGGGCGTGCATCATTGGCTGGGCACGCGCAAGATCGGCCAGATCGCGGATGTGGCCGTGTCCATCCCGTTGGGCGGGATGGTGTACTACGCGCTGTGCCGCACGATGCGGGTGGCGGAGTTGGAAGCCGCTTGGAAGGCGCTGGCGGCGCCGCTCGCGCGGCGGCTGGGTTTGGCGCGCTAGACGTGAGTTCACCGTGGGGCGGCCAATCATGGCCGCAGCCGCCTTTTCAGGCGGCCAAAGCCGGCTAAAAGCCGGCTGCGGGCAGAATTGCCCGCCCCACGGTGCGAAAAGTATGTGGCATTGCGCTGCGAGCGTGCGCCACGCCGGCGTCTTCGTTGTCGCCGTGCTAAACTGCGTTAAGAAATGCTTCCCGATCTGCAGTTGGCGGTCCGGTTGCAGGAGCTTGACAATCGGGTGACGGAGTTGACCCGCGAGATCTCCTCGCTGCCTAAACACATCGCCGAAATCGAAAAGAAGTTAGAGAGCCATACGCGCAAGCTGGACGCCGATCGCGCCGCCTTGTCCGCGAACCAGACGGATCGCAAGAAGACCGAAGGCGAGATCCAGCTTCAGGAACAGAAGATCTCCAAGTTGCGCGGCCAGATGATGGACGCCAAAACCAACGATCAGTATCGCGCCTTTCAGAACGAGATCGAATTCTGCGAAAAGGAGATCCGCCGCGCCGAGGATCACATTCTGGAATTGATGGGCGAATCCGAGCCGCTGGACAAGAATGTGAAGGCGGCGGAACTGGCGCTCAAGGAAGAGAAGGCGCAAGTGGAAGCCGAGAAGCAGCAGGCCCGCGCGCGCACCGCCGAGGACAAGAAAGCGCTCGACGAGATCAACCAGGAGCGCGCCCGGATTGTGGCGCAAATGAATCCCAATGTGTACCGCCAGTATGAACGGATTCGCAAAGGCCGGCGCGGTGTGGCGATTGCGGAGGCGGTCGACGGCCGCTGCAGCGCCTGCCACATGACCATTCGTCTGCAATTCTTCCAGGACTTGAAGAAGGGCGATCAAGTGATGAACTGCGAGAGCTGCAGCCGCATCCTTTACTGCAATCCCCCAGTCGCGGTGGAAGACCTGGCCGGCGAGTCCGCACCCGCGGTGCAGGGCTAGACCCAATACGGTTCACTTAAAACGACGTCTCCACGCTTCCTAGATCGCCGTTTGGCGTTACCTTCGGAGTGCCCGACAAACCGACCTCAATCTTTTCCTTACGCAACGCCCCCGAAAGGGTCGCCGATGCCCTTTCTAGGTGGCCAGCTTCCGGGGAGCCGACCCGTTTTGCGGCCATGTGGCCTTTGCACAGAGGCTGTGCCAAAATCATTCCATGGGAGAGATCGATGAGTATCAAGGTGCACGGTGGCAAGACCTCTTAAAGCAAGCCGAAGGCCCGGGGATGGGTTCCTTAGCCTCCTACGCGGCGCGGCTCTAATCGTGGTGCTGGCTGGGGCAGTGGGCTCTTTCGGCTTGATGCTTCATGTAGGCCGTCGCCAAAGATCCTAATCCTGATAGGACTTTTCACCGTCTGGGAACTCTCCCCGTTCGTGGCCCTCGTATGCGCCCACGTGGTTTCGAAGCATTGGACGGTCTTTACCCGATCGACACTCTGTGGTGCGATGCTGGTTCTCACGCTGGGCTCTTTGGCCATCTACGGAAATGTTGCCTTGGGGCCTCCCAGGCCGCAGCCGGCTTTCGTATTCCTTGTTGTTCCTCTAGTCTCATGGCTTCTTATTGCAATTGTTCTCCCAATAGCAGCGTTAATGTCCGGCAGGCTGTCACGTCGGGGTGATGGCGCCAATCCGTAGACGTGCCACGATCAACACCGAGTCGCGGATGGACGAGGCGATCCGGACAGAAGGATGACGCGCATCCGGACAGAACGAAGTTGGGGAAGAGTAGCGACCACACAACCACTCGTGTTCAGGCCATTGCGATTTGTCTCGCCCCAGCCAAGCCTCAAGCGCCGTCAGTCTGTTGGCGTCAAAAGCGTACTACCCCAATCGCGGAAGATGCTCCGGTTTTATAAGGAGCCGAATGGATCGGGCCTGCCGAGGGGTTCTTTCGATGAGGCCGTTGCGCTCGAGGGTCTTGATCATATCGTGAATCGCAGGCGGGGAAACCCGGAAGTAGCGCTCCAGGTCCGACTCTGCGGGAGCCTGGCGGTGGATCTTGGTGTAGTTGTAGATGAAGGCCAGATACTGTCCCTGTTTTGCCGTGAATGGCGGTACCACGGATGGATCGAGTTTGGGCGCCGGATCGATGCTTACCTCGAAGGCGTCCTCGCCAAAACTCTCGAAGACTCGGACATGGAGAATGTAAAGCTTTCCGCCGATCACCGTGCGAACGGACTTCTTGGCGGCGGCGTAGAGATTGGCGCGCAACTCTCTCGCATCGGTGCCGGAGTCTTCGAAATTCGCGATCCGGGTGCGTGCGTCGTCGATTTGCGCGAACGCCCTTTGGCGGCCGTCTTTGCGCTCCGTCTCAAACGATTGAGCGCCGAATGACATTGCGTGGCCGCATAACTGTTGGAGCAATGTTGCCGGTTTGCCCATGCGTTTAAGAATAGCGAAAAGCCGGAGCCCTAATAAAAGAAATCGCCAGCGGTGGATAACGGACCGATCAACGAGCGGACAGGGAATGGATCACGGCGCATCCGGAAGTTATCCAGGCGCATAGTGTACCGCGCATCCGCGGAAGCGGATGTCCAAACCCAACGAAGTCCGCTTCTGGGAGACGAGCCCTGAGCGCTCCCCCTTCATTTCAGCATTCCCAGGCGATAGTTAAATTCCCCTTCAACCAGTTAAATGAACAGCATTGGGGCTGGCCGCGCCAGACGATCCTCGACCGCCTCAAAGCACTAGGATACAATCACCCTTAAGGCTAAAGGGAGGCGAAGGTATGGAAAGCGGTTTCAAGGAGTTATCCAGAAGGTCGTTTCTGAACTCGAGCGCTCTGGGCGCGGCGGCGGCGTTCACCATTATCCGTCCGGAATTGGTGCGCGGCGCGGGCCATGAAAAGCTGAAGGCCGGGCTGATCGGCTGCGGCGGGCGCGGCACGGAGGCGGCCCAACAGTTCCTGTACGGTAACGAGAATGTGGAGCTGGTGGCCATGGGCGACATTTTCGAGGACCACCTCGAGAAGTCGCTGGGAGAAATCCGCGACTCGAAGTACAAAGGCGTCGCCGAAAAGATCAAGGTCGATCCGGACCATCATTTCGTGGGCTTCGACGCCTACAAAAAAGTGCTGGCTTCGGACATCGATGTGGTCCTGCTGGCCACCCCGCCGGGCTACCGGCCGGAGCACTTCGTAGCCGCGGTGGAAGCCAGGAAGCACATCTTCGCGGAGAAGCCGTTCGGCACCGATCCGGTGGGCGTGCGCAGGGTGATGGCGGCGTCCAAGAAGGCCGAAGAGCTGAAGCTGACGGTCATGTCGGGCGCGCAGCGCCGCCACCATCGCGGTTACATGGAGACCTGGCAGAAGGTCCGCGATGGGGCCATCGGCGACATTGTGGCCACTTACGGATATTGGGTGGGCACGCCGGTGATCCAGCAGAAGGAGCGCGATCCGAAATGGTCGGACATGGTGTTCCAGCATCGCGCGTGGTATTCGTTTGTGTGGCTGTGCGGCGACCAGGTAGTGGAGCAGCACCTGCACAATATCGACGCGATCAATTGGTTCATGGGCACGCATCCGGCGAAGGTGTTTGCTTCGGGCGGCGCGGCCTGGCGGCCCCGCACGGAGATCTACGGCAACATCTTCGATCACCTGGATGCCGATTTCACCTACGCCAACGGCGTACACATGTCGAGCCACTGCCGCCAGTTCAGGAAGCCGGCCTACCAGGATGTTTCCGAGCTGATCATTGGCACACGCGGGCGCACCAACTGCAAGGACATGGGTCCGAAGGGAGAAGACCCCTACGTGGAGGAACACATCGCGCTGGTGAAGAGCATCCGCGGCCAGGGGCCTTACATCAACGATGGCATGGCGGTGGCGGAGAGCACCATGACCTGTATCATGGCGCGCGAATCCGCTTACTCGGGGCAGGAGATTACTTGGGAGCAGATGATGGCTTCCAATCTGGATCTGCAGCCGAAGGCGTTCGATTACGATATGAAGCTGGATGTGCCGCCGCTGCCGGTTCCGGGGGAGTACAAGTTCGCATAAGGCGGCGGCTGAGAGCCGGCACCGCTTAACAAGAAGAGAAGATGGCGGCCTGGGAGGCCGCCGCAGGCCGAGGGCCTGCCCCACTATTTAAGCGGTGCCGTCTAACAGGCCGGCGGCGCGCAGCACGCGGCGCACCTTCTTGGGCGATATGGAAAGGCGCGCCGCCACGCGCGACACCTTGCGCTCCTCGCGCTCCCACACCTTGGGAATGATGATGTGCGCGAAGTCGTCGGTAATCTGTTGGAACGTCTTGTCTCCGACCAGGCCTTGCGACCATTCGCGCAGCACGGTCTCCACGGGGCCGCGGCGCAGAATGCGGGCCTTCAGATCCTGCAGATCGTCCCAGATGTAGTCCGGTCCTTGCGGCTTCAGCAGGGCCGCCGCGGAGTCGCAGCATTGGCGGGCGGCTTCCAGGTTATCGAAGAAATCGTTCGCCAAGGTCATGCCCTGCCAGACATAGGCGCGCGCCAGCAGGCGGCGGTTCTGCGTGTGCTTGGCGAACTCCACGGCGTCGCGGGCGAAGTCGTGCGCCAGTTGCGCATGCCTGTGGGTGCCGGAGGCTTCTTCGATCTGCTCGTCGAACTTGGCGTTCTCCACCATGCATTGGAGAATGCGCGCGCGCCCCATCAGGATGAAGTCGGCCTTCGGCTCTCCCAGGCGGAACGCCAGCGCGGCTTCGGATCCCGCGCAATCCAGCTCGCCGCTATCCAGAGAGAGAAAGCCGCGCAGGATATGGACTGCGCCCATACCCCGGTGATTGCCCTGGCCCTGGTAGATTTCGCCGGCCTCCGCCAACTGGCCGAGCGCTTTTTCATGCAGCCGCGCCAGCCGCGTGCGCGCATGCGCCATATCCGCGGCGGCTGCCGGCTCCCGGCCGCCGGAGGCCTTCCGGCTGGCTGTTGCGGCATCGATCTTCTTGCGCAATTGCAGGCACATCAGCCGCTCGGCCGACGCCATGTTCACCAGCGAGCGCGCCAGGTTGGGATGCCGCGGATTGCGCTTGGCATACTCTTCCATGGCCTTTTCGAAATACTCCAGGGCGCGCTCGTAACGCGCTTCCCGCCGCGCGATCCTACCGTAGGCGGACTGGATATTTCCGCGGTTGACGTAATCGTCGGTCTGGCTGAGGGCGCCTTCGGCCTCCTGCAGAATGCGGGCGGCTTCCTGCAGCTTGCCTTTCTGAAAGGCCAGCCAGCTTTCCAGCACTTGCATGACGGCAGCCATTTTGGCGTAGCCCAGCTCTTGCGCCAGCTCACGCGCTTTGACCGTGTAGACGATAGCGTCGTCGTAGCGGCCCTGGCTGCGCAGGCACCGTCCGATCCAGAAGTTCGAAATCGCCAGCATCTCGCGGTCGCGCACCTCTTCCTCGACCGACTCGACGAAGGCAAAATGCTGTTTGGCCTTCTCGAATTCCTCCTCGGTCATGGCCACCAGGCCTTCGGCCATTCGCAGGTGCAGGTAATCGAGCAGGGGCAGGCTGGCGCGAGAATCTTTCGGAAAGCGCGGTAGCAGGCGCTTGATGAGTTGTGGGCCTTCAAACCCGATATCTACCCACTGCGCCAGGTATCCTAACAGGACGCCGGCGTTTTTCTGTGCAGGGACGAGCGTTCCGATCAGCTTCCGGTTGGCTTCCAGGCACCGCATGCCGTTATCCAGCCTGCGATGGGCGATGTCTTCTCGAAGCTGTCGGAGTAGCTCGCCGTACTCGGCGGCATCGGCCATCAATTCAGAGTATGCGCGGAGCGGGGGCCGTTGTCCAGGGGGCGAGCTTCGCTCGCCGGAGCCCGGGGCTGGGGGCCGGGGGTCGGGTTTTTGTTAATTCGTTTATTTGGACATCAGTTCCAACACCGCTGACGTCATGGCGATGACTCCCGTGCGGATGGCAGGTTCGGGCAGCGGAGCAAACAGGCTGGAGTGCAGCGAGGGCAGCGGCTTTCCGGTGCGCCGGCTCTCTTTTAGTTTTTCGGGGTCCGCGGCTCCCAGCCAGAGCATAAAACAGGGGATTTGCCGCCCTTGCAGGCCAAACAGCCCGAAGTCTTCGCTGGCCATGGCAGCTTTGCCATCCAGCACGTTTTCGCTCGCGAGCGCCGCGCGCAACGACTGCTTCAGGCGCGCAGCCAGCGCCGGATCGTTGTATGTCACCGGTACGGCCTCAGCTTCGTCGACCTTCACGATCGGCGCGCGATCTTCGGGGATGCCGGCGGCCAATGCCACGCCGCGCGCCGTGCGCTCAATGGCCGCCAGGGTGTTCCTGCGAACCTCATCGCTGAAGGCGCGGGTGGATATTTGCAGCGTCACTTCGTCCGGGATGATGTTGTGCTTGGTTCCGCCGTGAATGGAGCCTACCGTAACCACGGCCGGGTCTTGCGGCGCGGTCTGCCGGCTGACGATGGTTTGCAGCGCCAGCACGAACTGCGCGGCCGCCACGATGGGATCTTTGGTGGCTTCGGGACGGGCGCCATGGCCGCCCACGCCGCGAATGATCACGTCCACGGCCGTCGAGCTGGACAGCACCGGGCCTGCGACCACGGCCACCTGGCCGGCCGCGATCTCCGGATTATCGTGCTGCGCGATGCAATAATCGGGCCGGCCGAAGCGTTCGTACAGCCGGTCGTCGAGCATGGCGCGTGCGCCGCCCACGCGTTCCTCGGCGGGCTGTCCGATGAGCATGAGGGTGCCGTGCCAGCGGTCCTTTATGTGGGCGAGCGTGCGCGCCGTGCCCAGGAAGCACGCCATATGCAGGTCGTGCCCGCAGGCGTGCATCACCCCCACGGTGGCGCCGCCGTCATCCTTCACGTGGATCGCGCTGGCATAGGGCAAGCCGGTCTTCTCTTCCACCGGCAAGGCGTCCATGTCGGTACGCACCAATACCGTGGGGCCGGCGCCGTTCTTGAGGATGGCGACGATGCCGAACGCGCCGCGGCCGTCCGGGTATTTGCCGATGTGATCGGCGACGGCGTAGCCCGCCTTGCGCAACTCCTCCGCCAGCAGCGCGGAAGTGCGTTCTTCGTGCTGCGAAAGCTCCGGGTGCGCGTGCAGATCTTTGTAGATGGCTAAGAGCGACGGCACTTCGGCGGCGACAGTGGGGCGGTAGTCGTCGGCTGGGGCGGCCAGGGCGGGCAGCGCGGCTGTCAGGATCGCGAGGTTGATGAGCGGGCCGGTGATCATGAGACTCAATCTACCAGACCGGGCGGCAGCGGCGAGCGCTTCTAGTGAACGCTGTACCGGGCTCTCAGCGCGAAGGGCGCGATCTCGATATCGAACCGCGTGCCATCCTGGCGAACCATCTGGTAGGTGCCGTGCATCATCCCGGTGGGCGTTTTCAGAGGGCACCACGACGAGTACTTGAACGATTGGCCCGGCGCGAGCACCGGCTGCTCGCCGACCACACCCGGTCCTTTGACTTCTTCCACGTGGTCCAGGGCATCGGTAATGATCCAGTGACGGCTGAGCAGTTGCACCGTATCGGTTCCCTGATTGGTGATGCGCACCGTGTATTGGAACACCCATTCGCCATTGAGCGGCTTGGAGTTCTCGGGCGAGTGCCGCGCCAGAACCTCGACGCGGATATCGTGGGTGACGGCTTCGGATACCGGAGCGGGTTCGGATTTCAGATCGGGCATAGTGACAGGCCCATGATAGCAAGCCTGCACGCACGCCGCACAGTATCCATCTCGGCCTAGTCGTTTAACGGGCCGCAGCTCATCATCGCGACTTTCAATTGCGACATTTTGGGCCCGATCGGCGAGTGACTTAAGAGTCACTTCTATAATCGTTTTCCACATAAGCCAGTTCAGCGTCCGCACGGTGCCGCGCAGCCGCTGGCATCGGGTGATTCTCTCCTTTTCCCTCGCTCCTGCTTTCGGCCTGGCGATTTTTTTCGCCAAAGCCCCGGAGCTGCGGCAAGAGGCCCACGGAATCGGCGCGTGGCGGCACGAGAATGGACCGACGCTGTTGGCGCGCATCGTGATGATGGGCGTCGCCGTGCCCGGGGCTCGCGTGGTCTTCTCGATGCTCCTGGATATCACCTTTACCGAACCCCACACCAAACCGCTTGGCGGGATCTACCCCGCAGTCGCCAGGGCCGAAGAGGTTCTGGAGCTCCTGGTGGCGCCCTGACCTCCACTTCCGTACAGGAATGCTGTACAATACCAATTGGGTGCCGCATGCCGAGTGAAACGACGTACACCAGCCTCCGTCAAAATCTGGCCAGCGTTCTCGATCAAGTAGTCGACCAGCAGGAAGCCGTGATTGTTCGGCGACGCGGAGCGCGCGACGTCGCCCTTCTTCCGGCCACCGAACTCGCCGGTCTCATGGAAACTGCCCACCTGTTACGGTCGCCACGCAATGCACGGCGTCTCCAATCCGCATTACGACGAGCGGCGCAGGGGCGGACCAGGCCTGGAACCGCCGCGGCACTCCGTCGAGAGATGCTAGGTGAAGCGAGATCCTAAACGAGTCGCTGTCTTTCAACCGGAGTTCCGGGAAGACCTCCGTTTTTGGGTCAAGACCGAACGCAGCAATGCAATTAGAGTGCTGGATCTCGTTGAGGCGGTGATGCGGGATCCATTCCAGGGGATCGGAAAGCCTGAGCCTCTCCGATATGTGCTGGCAGGCTGCTGGTCGCGTCGTGTTAGCCAGGAACACCGGTTGGTTTACCGTGTCACGGATGAAGCCATTGATTTCCTCCAGGCTCGATACCACTACTGAAGCAGAATCGCCCTGGTGCGCCCTCTCCGCGCGTACCGGACCTGCGGACCCCAACTCAGCTTGATTTCCGCTGCGCCTCGATGTAGCCTTGAAATTGAAAGCGGTGGAGTTCGCTTAACGCCGTCCCCGACGGCCAATGACTCCTACAGTGGTTTCGCTGTAGGAGGCCGCATTCCGACCCCTCCCGCAGCGAATCACTCAAAATCACTCGACGAGGACCGTCATGGATAAAGTGTGGTTTGTGGCCGCCCTTTGGCTATTTCTGGCGCTGGTAGCGGTGCTGGCCGCCAACTGGCTGAAGATCTCCACCGCTCTCTCCGAAATCGTGGTGGGCACGGTGGCGCAACTCGCGATCGGCGCGCTGGCCGGCAGCAACGCTCTGGGCGCCAAGGCCGAATGGATCACCTTCCTGGCGGGCACCGGCGCCATCGTGCTCACTTTTCTGGCGGGCGCGGAACTGGACCCCGCCGTCTTCCGCGCCAAATGGAAAGAATCCACTGCGGTCGGCTTGGTTGGATTCTTCTGTCCATTCTTCGGCGCCGCCCTGGTGGCGCACTTCATCGTGGGCTGGCCGTGGCGGTCCAGTTGGCTGGCCGGAGTGGCGCTTTCCACCACTTCGGTCGCGGTGGTCTACGCCGTGATGCTGGAACTCGGCTTCAACCGCACCACTTTCGGCAAGGCCATCCTGGCAGCCTGCTTCATCAACGATCTGGGCACGGTAATCGCCCTCGGCCTGATCTTCTCGCCCTTCACCGTCCGGACGTTGATTTTCCTCGGCGTGGGCCTGGTTATTTTCGTGGCACTGCCCTTCGTCACCCAGTGGTTCTTCGGGCGCTATGGCGGGCGCGTCTCGGAGCTTGAAACCAAGTACCTGTTGTTCCTGCTCTTCGGGTTGGGCGGGCTGGCGGTGTGGTCCGGCAGCGAAGCGGTTCTGCCGGCGTACATTATTGGAATGGTCCTGGCGGGAACGGTCGGCAAGGATCATTTCCTGATCCGCCGCCTGCGCACCCTGACCTTCGGCCTGCTGACGCCCTTCTACTTCATTCGCGCCGGAAGTTTCGTCTCGGTGCCCGCCCTGGCGGCCGCCCCGCTCGTTTTCGTGGCTCTGTTCTTTGCGAAAATGGGATCGAAACTGGCCGGCCTGTTGCCCACCGTGCGCGCGTTCGGTTACAAAGGGCACGACGGAATCTATTATTCGCTGATGATGTCCACTGGACTCACTTTCGGCACGATCTCGGCGCTCTTCGGGCTGAATCATGGCATCATCGACCAGCGCCAGTATTCGCACCTGGTCGCGACGGTAATCGGCAGCGCCGTGATTCCCACGGCTATCGCCAATGCCTGGTTCCTGCCGCGGCACCTCCTGCCGGATGAGAAGCGCGAACTGAAGGAAGCCGCATTCGGCGAGCCGGTGGGAGACTTGGATGTATGACACGAGAGGAGACTCATACGGTTGGACAAATATCTGGTAGTACTGGCAGGCGCCGGCCTGGGCGGCTTGGCCCGCTATGTGGCCGGCACCTCGATCATGTCGAAATACGGCGGACGATTTCCGCTCGGAACATTCGTTATCAATGTCACCGGCTCGTTTCTGATCGGAGTCCTGATGACACTTCTGACGGAGCGGCTCCATCCGCATCCCAACTGGCGCTTGTTCCTGGTGGTGGGCGTCCTGGGCGGATACACCACATTTTCAAGCTTCGAGTACGAAACCTATCAGGCCGTGCGCAATGGCGAGCGTTGGATGGGCCTGATTTACGTGATGGGCAGCGTGTTCCTGGGCTATCTCGGCGTATGGCTGGGCGCGCTCCTGACTGCCCGCCGGTAATTTGCTTGGAGGCATCATGCTGACCAAAGGTCCCGCCAAGAAAGTCACTATCTTCATCAACGAAGATACCCAGCATCACATGATGGCGCTGCACGACTCCATCATGACCTTCCTCATGCACAAGGGAGTCTCGGGAGCCACGGCCACGCGCGCGTACTCGGGATTTGGCGCGCATCAACTCATGCACACTCCCAAAGTCGAAGTGCTGGCACAGCACCTGCCCATCCGTATCGAATTCATCGAGACGGCGGAGAAGGTGGAGGAGGTTCTGCCTACCCTTTACGAAATGGTGAGCGACGGGTTGATCGAGGTGCAGGACACCACGGTGGTGCGGTTCGCGCACAAATCCGCCAAGCCGGAGCCCAAGCTGCCGCACGCGCTCAAGCCGGGACCCGCTACGCTGCTGCGCGTCTTCATGGGCGAAGCGGATAAGTGGCACGGCGAGCCGCTCTACGATGCGGTGGTGAACAAGCTGCGCATGATGGACATCGCCGGCGCCACCGTTTATCGCGGGATCCTGGGTTATGGCGCCAAGGGCCACGCGCACAAGCGCAGCGTCTTCCATCCCATGCGCGATCTGCCCATCATGCTGTCGGTCATCGACTCGCCCGAGAAGATCGCCGCCGCCGCGGAGGCGATCGAGGAAATGCTGGAAGACGGCCTGATCGTGACTTCCGATGTAGAGATGGTCAGATTGGTGCGCGGCAAGACTGCCACGGAGGCTCCCAATGCTGCCGGAACAACCCGCTAAGCTCCTGCGAATTCACCTGAAGGAATCCGATCGCTACCAGGGCAAGCCGCTGTACGAGGCCATCGTGGATAAGTGCCGCGAGATGAAGATCGCCGGCGCCACCGTCTTTCGCGGCCTGGAGGGCTACGGCGAGACAGCCGAAATGCACAAGTCCCATCTGATCCGGCACGATCAACCTATCCTCATTACCATCGTGGATACTGCGGAGAGCCTGGCCCGCCTCGTGCCCGCGGTCGAGGAAATGATGGACACGGGCCTGATAGCGATTTCCGAGGTCCGCATGGTCCGTGTGCAGAAGGCGGCCACTCCCAATGAAAGAAGCGGCTGACCCTCGGTCCACCCGGCCGGGCGGCCTGGGAGGCCGCCGCAGCGCGGGGCGCTGCCCCACAAATACGAAATGACCGACTTAGTCAAACAGCCCCGCGGTGCTGCCCGAGTTTATAGGATGAGATGAGCGGCTCATCGGTCTCCTTACTGGACATTGCCGCGGAACTCTGCGACCGCTACCGGATCGCGGACCTGCGGTACTTCCTGGAAAGCTGCCGGGCATTCGCGCGCGCCGAGACACTCAACATCGCGGTCTTTGGGCGTTTCAAAGCCGGCAAGAGCAGCTTTCTCAACCATCTGCTGGGCGAGCCAATACTTCCCACCGGCGTGATTCCGGTTACTTCCGTAATCACCGGGATTGAGTTCGGCCCAAAGGAGAGAGCCGAGGTCCGCTTTTTGGATGGCCGCACCGCGCCTATTTCGCTCACCGAGATCGGGGACTATGTCTCGGAGACGGCGAATCCCGGTAACGCGAAGCGAGTGGCCTCCGTGCACCTCGCGGTGCCCGCCATGGAGCATTATCGTGGTATCTGTTTCGTCGACACGCCGGGGCTCGACAGCGTCTTCGAACACAATACGGATGCCTCCACGGAGTGGCTGCCCAATACGGGCCTGGCGTTGGTCGCGGTGGGAGTCGATCCACCGCTCTCCGCGCACGACATCGAACTCATCCGCAACCTGAGCCGTTTTACTCCTAACATCTCGGTGCTGCTGACTAAAATCGATACGCTGGCCGCGGATGAGTGGACCCAGGTCGAACAATTCGTGAGCGGGCAACTGGCGCGGTATTGGAATGGCTCCGTGCCGGTGTTCTCTTACTCGATCCGCCCCGGCTTCGAGTATCTGCGCGAGCGGCTCGACCAGCAACTTCTCTCGCGCGCCCGCACCGGAGCCGGCGATCAACACGCCGCCATTTTGCGCCACAAGGCCGAGTCGCTGCTGGCCGAGTGCGGCAGTTATCTCGGCGTCGCGCTGAAGGCCGCCGAGTCCGCCGATTCCGAGCGCGATCGACTGCGCGAAAAGATCGTCGGCCAGAAGGAGACTCCGGACGATACGCGCCTGACTCTGCGGCTGATCGCGCGGCACGCCGCGGCTGGCGCCCGCAGCACGTTCGAAGAGCTGCTGCGGCGGGATGAAGCGCCCGTACGTCAACGGCTTCTCGAAGGCTTGGAGCGGGAGTTCCCCGCCTGGACCCGGAGCCTCAGTCTGGCGATGGAGCGCTTCGACGAATGGTTGCGCGCCGGCGTGACGCGGGAGATGGCCGCGCTCTCCCGGCAACATCGCGCCGATTTCCTGGAACCAGCCCTGCGCGCCAGCCGCCAGCTCTCGCAATCTCTCCAGGACTTCCGCAACCGGCTGGCGAAACAAACTCTGGAGACTCTGGGCGTGCCTTTGGACACCACCCAAGTGGAACTCACGACCCAGGAACCGCGCTCGCCGGATATCCGGGTCGGCCGGATCTTCGATCATAACTGGGAGTTGCTTTCAGTGGTGGTGCCCATGTCGCTGTTGCAAGGTGCGGTTAAGCGCCACTTTGAACGCAGGGTGGCCGATGTGGTGTTTATGAATCTCTCCCGGCTGGCGTCTCAGTGGGAGGAGGTCGCTGGCGCAGCGCTGCTCGTTCTGGAGAAGGATTCGATCGCGCGCCTCGACACCCTGATTGCCACCATCGAGAGTCTGATCGCATCGGCCGGGCAGGACGCGCCACGCATCCGCCAGGATCTGGACCGCCTGCAAATGGCATCTCGGCGCGGCCATTAGTACTGCAGGAGACACCTCGGATCAGCGCTTGCCCAGTTCGCGGCGCTTTCTAGCCCAATCTTCCTTATTCACCTGCCGGCTGCGGCCGACTCCCAGCGCGTCGGGGGGGATTTCGCTGGTAATGACCGATCCCGCCGCAACGTAAGCGCCCGCGCCGACTTCGACCGGCGCCACCAGCGTGGAGTTGCTGCCGATGAACGCGCGCGCGCCAATCCTGGTCGGGTGCTTATGGAAGCCGTCGTAGTTGCAGGTGATGGTGCCCGCGCCCACGTTGACGCCGGGGCCGATTTCCGAATCGCCCAGGTACGCCAGGTGCATGGCCTTCGAATCCGCTCCCAAATGGGTCTTCTTCAACTCCACGAAGTTGCCGATGTGCGCGCCCGCGTCCACGCGATTCCCCATACGCAGGCGCGCGAAAGGGCCGGCGTGCGCGCCGCGCTCCAACTGCGATGTGCCGACGATGGTGAACGGCCCGATTTCCACCTCGTCCGCCAATTCGGAATCCTGAACGATGGCGCAGGCTCCAATGCGGCAGTTTTCGCCGATATTGGTGTTGCCCAAGATCTGAGCGAACGGTTCGACGATAGTGTCCATGCCGATTTGGACATCCGGGTCCACGGTGACGGTCTCCGGTTTTTCGATGGTCACGCCGCCCAGCATCAGCTCGCGGACTTTGCGCTCGCGCAGCAGACGGTCCACCGCGGCCAGTTCCACGCGGTCGTTGATGCCCAGCACCTCACGCGGGTCGTCGATGCGGAACGCGGCGATGGTGTGGCCTGCGCGGTTCAGGACCTCGACCATGTCGGTCAGATAATACTCGTGCGCGGGATTATTCGGCTGGAGCTCCTGAATGTGCCGCCAAAAGGGCGCCGCGCGATAACAGTAGAGTCCCATGTTGGCCTCCCGGATGGCAAGCTGTTCAGGCGTCCCGGCGCGTTGTTCCACCACCCCTTCAACCAGGCCGCCGGGGCCGCGCAGGACGCGCCCGTAACCGGTGGGATCGTCCATCAGCGCAGTCAGGATGGCGCCCGCGGCTCCGGACGACTCCTGGGCGGCTACCAGACCTTGAAGGGTTTGCGCGCGCACCAGCGGACAGTCGCCATAAAGAATCACGAGCCGTCCATCCAGTCCGGCCAGGGTGCCGGCCGCTACCATCAAGGCATGCCCGGTGCCTTTCTGTTCGTTCTGCTGAATGAAGCGGATGCCGGGCGTCGGGATGGCCGCGCGCACGTCGTCCGACTGATGACCCACGACCACAAAAATGCTCTCAGGTGGCGCCAGCGCCCGCGCGGTGCGCACCACGTGCTCGACCAGGTAACGGCCGCCCGCGCGGTGCAGCACCTTGGCTTTGCGCGACTTCATGCGGGTGCCTAACCCCGCCGCGAGAATTACAACCGTTATGGGCGTTTCCACTATTTCCTCCCACCTGCTCTGAGGCGCTGCCGGCGGCCCTCCTGCGCCAACCGCACCATCACGGCCGCGGCCTGATCCGGATCGTGGCGCACTTTCTTGGATTCCTGCAGCAGCTTCCCGGTCACCACCCTGACTCCCATTTTGGCGATGCGATCGACATCGTTCTCTACGGGGAGCGCCTGCTGCCTTTCATAACGTTTGCGAACCGCCATCTGAATGGGCGCCACATTCACGATGGCGCAATCGATCAATTTGCCGCCGGCGTGCTTGTGGATGGCGCGGATGTGGTCCGAGGCGCTGAAGTTCACGGTCTCGCCGGGCTGCCACATGAGGTTGACGAAATATGCCTTGAGCGCGGGCGAGCGGCGTATGGCCGCGGAGATCCCCTCCACCAGCAGATTGGGAATCACACTGGTGAACAGCGAGCCGGGGCCCAGGGTGATGAGATCGGCCTGCGCGATGGCGGTGAGCGTATCGGCCATGGGCTTCACTTTGCGGGGGCGCAAGCGGATACTGCGGATAGGCTTGCGGCTCTTGCTGATGCGGGTCTCGCCGATGACGCGGGTGCCGTCTTCGAGGGTCGCCTCGAGCGCCACATTAGCCGCCGTGGCGGGATAGATGCGGCCCTTGATCTTGAGCACTTCGGAGGAGGCCTTGACCGCCTCCGGAAAGTCGCCCATGAGCTGCGTGAGGGCCGTCAGGAAGAGATTGCCGAAGCTGTGGCCTTTGAGCCCCAGGCCCGTCTGGAAGCGGTGTTGGAAGAGGCGCGAAAGCAGGGCTTCGTCTTCGGAGAGGGCCACCATGCAATTCCGGATATCGCCCGGCGGCAGCACGTCGAAGTCGCGGCGCAGGCGGCCGGAGCTTCCGCCATCGTCGGTGACGGTGACCAGGGCGGTGATGTCCACCAACGGGGCGCGGCCAGGTCTGGCGTAGTGCTTCAAGCCTTGCAACAGGGCGGAGAGGCCCGTGCCTCCGCCGATGGCAACTACGCGCAAGGGTTCGGTGTTAGGCATGGAGGAAACCCTTGTGGGGCAGGCCCGTGGCCTGCGCGGGTCCCCTGGACCCGCGACGGAGGCCGGCCGAGGGCCGGCCGCAGACCAAGGGTCTGCCCCACAATGAACTATTTTCTATCGGGGTAAAGCAGCCGGGCGAACGCCTGGTGGTCGGCCATGCCCGCGAAATCGGGATCCTGGCGGGCGGCCAGCCGGTTGCGAGGTTGTAGATCGATGGCACGTTTCAGGTTCTCATAAGCTTGCTGCAAATCTCCAGCCAGGCAGTGGCAGGCGGCCAACGCGTAAAGCACATGGTCGGCGGCGGGATCGGCATCCAAAGCGGAGCGCAGGTGCTTTTGGGCCGACGGGATGTCTCGGGAGTTAATCAATGTGACTGCGTAGTTGTAGTGTTCCTCGGGTGTGTTCAGCACCACGCCGTGAGATTCCAGGCGCCGCTCGCACATGCTGGCGTGCAGTCCGGCGCGGTGGGCCACGGCGCGGTCGGGACCGCGCATCGCCGGTACAAAGAGATCCCTGGCCTGCTGGAACTGGCGCGCATGAAACAACCGCATGCCTTCTTCGAACAACTCCATTTGGCTGGGTCCTGGAGCTGACGGCGGCACGGTGGAGAGCGTTTTTCCACCAGTGGACACACGCCGGGCGGGTAAACCGTTCTTGCTCTCCTGGGCCGGAGAAACTTCGGGAATGTTGCGTTTTTCGGCGCTCTTCGGCATCGATGTGTTCTTCTTCAGGGGCATCACGGGGCCCAAAAGCCGCGACAAAGTCAGTAAGTTCTTATACCAGACCCGCGAGGTTCGTGCAAGGGGTGCGCGGCGGCGCGGCACCGATCTGGCGATTATCGCACAGTGCGCGCACCTCGCACGCGGACGGCGTTATACTCAGTTTCGATGAAACGGATCGCTATATTCCTTATTGCCCTGGGCGCGTCCGCGGCGGCGCCCACCACCGAAATCAAAGTGGATCAGGTGGGTTACCTGCCGCACGATCGCAAGCTGGCGATGGTGGCTTCCGGGACATTGGCCAAAGACTTCTCCGTGCACCGCGCCGGTAACGACTCGGTGGTGCTCCGGGGCAAGCTGGCCGAACCCGGCAACGATCCGGATTCGGGCGACCTGATTCAAATTGCCGACCTCAGCAAGCTGGAGAAGCCCGGCAAGTATTATCTGGAAGTGCCGGGCGTGGGCCGAAGCTGGGATTTCGCCATCGATCCCGATGTGTACACGCGCGCGTTTTACCTGGCCATGCGGTCGTATTACGGCCAGCGCTGCGGCACGGCAGTGGATCTCGGCCCCGAATTTCCGGGATACAAACACGCCGCCTGCCACCTGGAAGGCGCCTACCATGCATCGTCGGGCAAGACCGGTGCGCATATATCCGCCAAGGGCTGGCACGATGCCGGCGATTACGGCCGCTACATGGTCAACTCCGGCATCTCCACCGGCACCCTGCTCTGGAGTTGGGAACTCTTTGGCGGCCGCCTGAAGCAGGTGGGTCTGAACATCCCGGAATCCGGCAATGGCACTCCCGATATCCTGAACGAGATCCGCTGGAACCTGGAATGGATGCTGTCGATGCAGGACGACGATGGCGGCGTGTGGCACAAGCAAACCAGCGAGCGCTTCTGCGATTTCATCCCGCCGGAGAAGGACACGCTGATCAGTTTGGTCATTGGCACGGGGAAAGATCCGTACAAGAGTTCCTGCGCCACGGGCGACTTCGCCGCCGTGATGGCCATCGCGGCGCGCGCCTACCGGCCCTTCGATGCGGCTTATGCGGATAAGTGCCTACGGGCGGCGCGGCAGGCTTTCGCCTGGCTGGAGAAACACCCGAACGTGTGGTTCCGCAACCCGCCCGGCATATCGACCGGCGATTATGGCGACAACGACTGCGCCGACGAGCATCTGTGGGCGGCCGCCGAGTTATGGCGCACCACCGGCGACCACGCCTTCGAGCGCTACTTCCTGGAACATTTCGGCGCCTACCGCAAAACGATCGGGCCGGACGGACCGCCGTCGTGGGGGGATGTCGCGCCGTTGGCGCTGTGGACCTATGCGCTGGGGCATGGAAAGAACGCCGAGGCGGTGGCCGGCATTACGCAGGATTCGGTGAGCGCCGCGCAACAGATCGTGGAACGCTCGGCCCGCAACTTGTACCGCGTCAGTCTACGTTCGGCGGACTACATTTGGGGATCGAACGGCGTGGCGGCCAATTACGGCATGCAACTGCTGGTGGCGAATGCGCTGCGGCCGGATGCGCGTTTTGTGGAGACGGCGATTGACAATTTGCATTATCTGCTGGGCCGGAACACGTTTTCGCTCTCCTGGGTGACTCAGGTAGGGGAGAACCCGTTCCGTCACCCGCACCACCGTCCCAGTGCGGGCCTGCCCGAGCCCTGGCCCGGGTTGCTCTCGGGAGGTCCCAACCGGGGCCGCCAGGATGCGGCGATGCGGAAATTGCCCAATGGGCCACCGGCCAAGATGTACCTGGACGAGCAGGCTTCGTATTCGAGCAACGAGATCGCCATCAACTGGAACGCACCGCTGGTTTTTGTGCTGGCGGGGGCGCTGGCGAAGTAGGCAGGGCCGGCGTGGCGCGCGCTCTCGGCAAGGCTTTTAAGCCCGCACTGGCCGCCACACGGTGAACATGCAGATCGTCCGCCAAGCGGGTGCGCGACTTGACCGGCGGATCGCAGAAAAGCGAAATTCCATCGG
>Ga0302324_100007073_pt1 | contig 23975 bp, 23 predicted proteins | sample Palsa_T0_1_FD_201949 | JGI IMG/M metagenome (GOLD analysis project Ga0302324, IMG submission 201949) | Peat permafrost microbial communities from Stordalen Mire near Abisko, Sweden - Palsa_T0_1 | ecosystem: Environmental > Terrestrial > Soil > Palsa > Peat permafrost | place: Sweden: Abisko... | reverse complement strand
GAAAATGTCGCATCGGGGCCCATGAGTGCAAGGGAGGTGGTGGACGGGTGGCTGCACAGTCCGGGACACCGCCGCAATATCGAGGGGGACTTCAGGCTGACGGGCATTGGCGTGGCGACGGCGGCGAATGGGATGATCTACTTTACCCAGATATTTATCAAATAGCTTAAATTGCCTTTTATATGGCAGCGAAAACGATCATTTCGGTCAACAACCTTACAAAAAAATATGGCGATTTCGAGGCGGTGAAGGGGATCAGTTTCGATGTGCAGGAAGGTGAGATCTTTGGATTGCTTGGTCCCAATGGCGCAGGCAAGTCTACGACGCTCGAGATCATCGAAACGCTACGGGATAAGACAAGCGGGCAGGTCACCGTCGATGGCTTTGACCTTGACAAATATCCCGGCGAGATCAAGAAGATCATCGGCGTCCAACTGCAGACATCGGGTTATTATCCCGGTCTCAACCTTACAGAATTTATCGAACTTTTTGGCGGGCTCTATAACCGGACTGTTCGGCCGATGGACTTTCTCGATATGGTCAATCTGCGCGACAAGGCCAAGGCTAAGTTCAAGGAGTTGAGCGGAGGACAAAAGCAACGTTTCAGCATCGCCACCACCCTGATCAATCAACCCCGGATCATCTTCCTGGACGAGCCCACGACGGGTCTCGATCCCCAGGCCCGGCGCAACCTCTGGGAACTCATCAAGGACATCCGCAGCAAAGGGACTACCGTGATCATGACTACACATTATATGGATGAAGCCGAGATCCTTTGCGACCGGGTCGCTATTATCGACAGCGGCAGGATCATCGCCATGGAGTCGCCCGACCGGCTCATCGATAACCTGGTTGCATCTGGCTTCGAGCGCCCTAAGGAAGTCAAGCAGGCCAACCTGGAAGACGTGTTCATCCAATTGACGGGTCACACGTTGCGCCCCGAGAGTTAGCGCTTTGTGCCATTAACGATTGCTGCTGCGTGGGTAACCGATTCATAACAACAATACAACAACAATGAGCAGCACCACTACCCCAGATCTCCGCTATCCGATCGGGCACTATGAGCCCAAGCCCTATTCCGAGCATCTCAAACAGGAATGGCTAAACGATATCAAATTCCTGCCGCAGCTGCTGGAGAACGCCATTGTCAATTTGGACGAGGCGGAGATACAGACACCATATCGCGATGGCGGATGGACGATCCAGCAGGTCGTGCATCATGTGGCCGATAGCCATATCAATGCCTATTGCCGGTTTAAATTGGGATTGACGGAGGAGAAGCCCGCTATCCGCCCTTATGAAGAGAAGGCCTGGGCGCTGTTGAACGACGTACAAAATGTGCCCATTAATATTTCCATCACGCTGCTGTATGCATTGCATACCCGATGGTATTCGGTGATCAGCGATCTCACACTCGCCGAATGGGAAAGGATCGTTTATCATCCCGAAGCCGATAAGACGATGACCCTCTGGTATCTGCTGGGCAATTATGCCTGGCATGGGAAACACCATACGGCGCATATTACTTCACTGCGGGGGCGTAAGGGCTGGTAGGTCGTTAAAACATTTACATGAAAGATCTCAGTTGGAAGACGCTGTCTTCGGAATATGTTATCAGAGAAAAGTGGTTCACGATACGCAAGGATACTTGCGAGACGCAAGAGGGGAAGATCATCACGCCCTATTATGTTTATGAGTTCCCCACCTGGGTGATCGCCGTCGCGCTGACGAAGGATGGCCGGTTTATTCTCGAGCGGCAGTACCGGCATGCGGCCGGGGTTACGATCTACGAGCTGCCGGGTGGTTGTGTGGACGATACGGACCCTTCGCTGGAATTTGCCGTGCGGCGGGAGCTGCTGGAGGAGACGGGTTATAGTTTTAGCTCACTCGAATACCTGGGTAAGACCTCGGCCAATCCTTCCACCAACAGTAACTGGGCGCATATGTACCTGGCTACGGGCGGGGAACTCACGCGGGAGCAGCACCTGGACCCCAATGAGGAGATTGAAGTGTACCTGTATACGGTAGATGAGCTGCGCCAGCTGCTTCGGGAAGGCGGCATGGTTCAGAGCATGCATGTGGCAACGCTGTTCTATGCGTTGCAAAAGCTGGGATATTTTACGTTCTAACATAACGCGAGGCCGGCCCTTTGGGGACGGACGACAGCCCCGGGTGGCGTGCTGTCAGGACATAATCGGGCACCGACTGTCCGTAAACGAACAGTTGTACGAAGGGGTTCGTTGATTAAGTGAGTGGATGCCAATTTTTTATGAATGTGGCATCTCGTTCGCGGCTATTTTGGTAAAATTGCTGCATATGCTCCGCCATTACTTCCGCATCGCCATCCGCAACCTGGGCCGGCACAAGGTCCTGACGGTCATCAACATTTTGGGTCTCTCGCTGGGCCTGGCCTGTTTCTGTCTCATCCTGGTCTTTGCCGTCAACGAATTCAGTTACGACAACTGGCATGTCAAGGCAGGGCGTATCTACCGGGTCGACGAGACCTTTGTACGCAAGGATGGACAGACGGTGGGCACGTCGGGCGGAAACATGCCGGTGGGGCCTGCGTTCAAGCAGGACTTTCCCGACGTGGAGGATGCCGTGCGGATCTCCGCTTCCGACGAAAAGTTGATGAAGGGCAACAATGGGACCATGCGGCTGGACATGTCCTTTGCCGATCCGGGCTTCTTTACTATGTTTTCTTTTCCGCTGTTGTCTGGTGCTCCCGCGCAAGTACTCCTCGACCCGCACGATATCGTCGTGACCCGCAGCAAGGCGATCCAGCTTTTCGGTACGGCCGATGCCGTGGGCAAGACTGTGCAGGTCAAATTTGATACTATCTATCGGCCCTTCAGGGTGAGCGGCGTCGCGGCGGACCTGCCAAAGAATTCCAGCGTAACCTTTGACATCATGGGGAGCTTTGATTATCTGCTGTTATCCGATTCGAATCGTTTTCAGGATGTCAACAAATGGCACCGCACTTATGGTGATATGACCTGGCTGCTGCTCAAACCGGGCAGCAGCCTGATGGGTGACAGCAACAGGCTCCTGCAATTCCGCTGGAAACATATGCCGGATGAATTGGACATGTATCACAAGGACAAAAAGATCATGGCGCGGTACACCCTGCAACCACTGCTACAAGTGCATACCGATCCCAATATATTGGGTCCCGGTGTGGAACCCACTGATCCGGCGAATATCTGGATCCTGCTGGGTATTGCCGCGGGCATCCTGCTCATAGCCTCTATCAATTTCACCACCCTGGCCATTGCCAGAAGCGCGAGCCGGGCCGTTGAAGTCGGTGTGCGCAAGGTGCTGGGTGGTCATCGCTCGCAGCTGGTCCGGCAGTTCCTGGCCGAATCGGTGCTGCTCAGCGTTATCTCCACGATACTTGGGTGTCTGTTGGCGCTGACCTTACTGCCGTGGTTTAATGAATTGTCGGGCAAACAGCTTGATTTTTCATTCGTCGAACATCCGCAGTTGGTGTGGATGCTGGTAGGGCTGACTTTATTGGTTGGGCTCCTGGCAGGCTGTTATCCGGCGCTGGTGTTGTCGGGCTTTCGGCCGGTGGATGTCCTCAAGTCGCGCATCCGGCTCGGCGGCTCCAATTATTTTACCCGGTCGCTGGTGACCTTGCAATTCGTATTATCCATCGGGTTGATCATCGGAACAGTGATCATCCTGCGGCAGGTAAGCTTTATGCGGAACAAGGACCTCGGTCTTATCAAAGAAAACACGGTGGTCGTGCTTCCCCGCGACATCGATGCGGCAAAGGGTTATGAATTGCTGCGACAGAAGCTGGCCAGTGACCCGCAGGTTGCAGGGGTTACGGCGTCCGAACTCGGATTGGGCGAGGGGCGGGGAATGATGAATGATATGTATATGTTCAACGGTGTTGTCTCGAGCGTGATCGTCTATCCTGTGGCTACGAACTTCTTATCTGTGATGGGCCTGCACTTGTTGGCCGGGCGGGCATTCGATCCGACCATTACCTCGGATACCGTAAGTAATGTGGTTGTCAACGAGACGCTGGTGAGTAACTACCTGGGCGTGACGCCTGCCGAAGCCGTCGGTAAACAATTCAAGGGTTTAGGCGGCGGTGTGGAGCAATACAAGACCATTATCGGGGTTGTACGCGATTTCAACTTCGAGCGTCTGAACAGAACGGTGAGACCACAATTGTTTTATGTTCCTGCGCAGCTCAATCCGCGGGATTATTTTATCCACCTGCGGGGCGGCGATCCCACCGCAACGCTGAGGACGATCAGCGCCTTCTGGAAGGGTTTTGCGCCCGACGTCCCCCTGCGAACCAGTTTCCTGGATGAAGATCTGGACCGCTTTTACAAATCCGAGATGCGTTGGGGCAATATCATCGCCGCGGCCGGCGGTATCAGCATCTTCCTGGCTTGTATGGGGTTGTTTGGGTTGGCGGCGCTGGCGGCTATAAACCGCATAAAGGAGATCGGCATCCGACGTGTGCTTGGCGCCAGCGGTTTTGAGATCGTGGGTCTGCTGACAGGCGACTTTCTCCGGTTGGTGGTGGTAGCCTCACTGATCGCTTCGCCGTTGGCCTGGTACATTATGAATAAATGGCTGCAGCATTTTGCATACCGCATCGACGTCGATGGCTGGGTCTTTGCGCTGGTGGCGTTGGTGGCCCTGGCGATAGCATATATCACAATCGGGGTGCAGGCCTGGCGTGCGGCGCGGATCAACCCGATGGAGAACCTGAGGACGGAATAGCTACACCTCCGCCACGACGAAGACGCTCCCGCATACGACGATGAGGTCGAGTGGTTTGGCGTGGGCGCGGGCGGCGGCGAGGGCTTCCGGCACGGTAGGGTAGGGCCGGCCTTTTAATCCGGCGGCGCCAGCCTGGGCAGCGAGCTCGAGCTCGGTGAGGGCCCGGGGGATCTGTGCGCGGGTAAAATAGTATTGTGCCTGCGTGGGCAGCAGGGTGAGGATATGATCGATCGCCTTGTCTTTGACCATCCCGATAACGATATGCAGTTCTTCGTGGTCCGTGAGTTCTATCTGTCGCAGGAGTTGGCGGATGCCGTCTTCGTTGTGGGCGACGTCGAGGACGATGTCGGGGTGTTCATGAATGATCTCCCAGCGGCCGTGGAGTCCCGTGAGTTTTTTGACCTGTTTGAGCGCACGTTCAATTCGCTGTTGTGGGAGGTCCCAGCCCCGCGCGACGAGGGTGCGGACAGCTTCCAGCACCGTGAGCAGGTTCTTGAGCTGATAGATGCCGGTCAGGTCGAGGGTATAGAATTTTTTGTCATCGGCCAGGGGAGACACGGAGACTTCCGCCACCATGGTATGCCGTTGGTATTTCCAGTCCGCAATATAATGATGCTTGTCCGCAAAGCGGATCGGCGCCTGTTCTTCATGGGCCCGCTGTTCGAAAATGGGGGCCGTCTCGGATTGGTATTCTCCGACGACCACGGGTATGCCGGGTTTTATGATACCGGCTTTTTCCAGTGCGATCGCCGGGAGGGTGTTGCCGAGGAGGTTCATGTGGTCGTAACCGATATTGGTGATGACCGATAATTCGGGAGTGATGATATTGGTGCTGTCGAGCCGGCCTCCCAGTCCTACTTCTACGATGGCAATGTCGACCCGCTGTTGGGCGAAATAATCGAAAGCCATGACGACACTGATCTCGAAAAAGGAGGGATCCATGGTTTCGGAAAGGGGGCTGATGCGCCGGACGAAGTCGACGACGAAGTCTTCGCTGATGAATTCGCCGTTGACGCGGATGCGTTCGCGGAAGTCCTTCAGGTGTGGCGAGGTGTAGAGCCCGGTCTTGTAGCCCGCTTCCTGGAAGATGGCGGCCAGCATATGGCTAGTTGATCCTTTGCCGTTAGTTCCTGCGATGTGGACGCTTTTGAATTTGCGTTCGGGGTTACCGATGTATTCGGTAAGTTGCCAGGTGTTGGTGAGATCGTTGCGATAGGCGGCGGCGCCGATGCGACTGTACATGGGCAGCTTGGTGAACAGGTATTCTACCGTTTCTGCGTAGTTCATAAGGGGGCAAAGGTAAGCCAATTAATCGCTTAGTTCTGAACCTTTAAGTTCACGATAATGCCGCCGACGTGCTCCTGGCCGGTAGCTTCGAATTTGACTTGCTTGACCTTGCGAATAGCTATAGAAATAAGCCTGCCTTCGGCGGTAGTGGATCCACGGAGCGCATATTCAGCACTGGTGACGTTGCCGTTTTCGTCTACGTGCACGTCTAGTACGATTTTGGCGTTCTGATTGAAATCATCGGTGAACGAGGGTTGGCTAAGCATTCTTAAGCCTCGCAAGCCGCCGGTGGCAACGAGTCCGCCGCTGCCGTGGCCTCCCCCGGTATAATTGGTAGAACTGGGATTGCCTCCGGGTGCGCCCTGGTCGCCGCGTCCGCCGGCGATGCCCTCGCTGCCGCCGGGTTTGAAGTCGTCGGCGCCGTTACCACCAGTGCCGGTGCCATTGACGCCGTGGAACACGGCCTTTGGTTTTGGCTTTGGCGGAGCGGGCAGCGTTTCGGGTACTTTGACGGGTCGGGTTTTCACTTTTGTCTCTTCCTTATCGGGGATGCGGGTGGCATTTGGTTTTGTCACGATGGCCTTATGGACCACGGGCGCTTCTTCCTTATTGTTGTCGTCGGTCTCTACATCTTTTGCAGGTGCTTTCTCTACTACGGCCTGTTTCGGCGGCGTATATTTTTCTTTGTCTTCCGCTGAGGGTTCGCCGGGTAGGTAGGGCTGGTCCTTGCCGAGGCCTTTGTCGCTATTGCCCAGGTTGACCTCGATGCCTTCTTCCACGGTGGGCTGTGGTTCCGCGGGCTGCGTCCAGCTCACGATAAAGAAGATGAGGAGCAGGAGGCCGCAGACGGCGGCGGTCCAACCAGTTGCTTTGAGATTTTTTTCGGATTCGAAATTGTCTGCCATAGGCGATTGCTGCGTGCTAAGTTACCGATTTCCCGGGGGAAAACGTAAGCAATTGGCGCTTAATTGCCTGGGTGTTTCTTGGAGAAATGTTAAAATGAGGATGGTTGCTCGCTGGGCTGGTCGGCGCCATTGCGTCGGCTGGTGCGGCCCGGCTTGCTGTAGCGCATGGGATAGTGGACATCGTAGGCCATCTCATAGCCTTCGTTGGCGACAAGGTCCTTTCGCCTGGCATGTCTGCGTCTGTTCAGCAGGTAAAGGGTGAAACCTGCGGCGAGGGTAGTAGTAAGGGCTGTTAGCGCGATGGCTTGAGATCTCTTCATAACAGGTGTTCTTTGCTGGTTGTAGTACAACTGCGATGCCAAATTTTTCAGCCGATGCGGTGATAGAGCCAGGAGGGGATCCATTGGAACAATTTGGCGATGATCCACCAGCGACGGGTGATGTAGACGCGCCAGCGTTTTCGGGTGATGGCATTATGGATCTGCAAGGCCGCTTTTGTTGGTGGGGCGACCCAGAATCTTGGTCCCTTAGCCATTTTTGTATCGACGAAGCCGGGTTGGACGTCGGTGAGATATAGGGGGATATTCATTTTGCGGGCCTTGATGTGGAGGCCTTCGAAATAGATGCTTTGGAAGGCTTTGCTGGCGCTATAGGCAGGCGAATGGCGGTTGCCGCGAATGGAAGCGATGGAAGAGATCGTGACTAGGTGACCATGCCCCTGTCGGGTGAATAGCCGCCAGGCAAAAAAGATCGCTTCCAGAAAGCCGTTGACGTTGATGTCGAGCGTGGCTTTTTCTACTGCATATTCGAGGGCTTCCTGTGGTTCGCCCCAGCCGGCGCTATAGATCAGCATGTCGAGACCGCCGAGTTTCTCCACGAGCGAGTCGAGGTGGGTCGTCATGCCTTTTTCGGTCGCGTCGAAGCATTCGGTGACTACGTGATTGGGGTATTCCAATTGCAGCGAGTAGAGCAGTTCCTGTCGCCGCCCCGTCGCGCCAACCAGTTCGCCCTCTCCCGCGTAGAGGCGGGCAAGTTCACGACCGATGCCGGAGCTGGCGCCGATGATGATGATTTTTTTCATTGGAATGACAAGATTTAATGGGCAAAATCCATTTCGAAGCGGCCGCGGATGCGTTCCATTGGCGGATTGAAATAGCCGAAGCGGAGATCCGGGAATTCTTCGCGGAGCAGCTCCATCATCTGCTTGACGCCCATGCATTCGCCGGTGTCGGTGACCCCTATCTTTCCCAAATACCAGTCTGGGTCGATGTTGAAGTTCCGCCACTGGATCATGGAAAGGCCGGTGCTGCGGATGAGTTCGCGCAGGGCTTCGTATTCTTCGATGCTATCGGTCATGCCGGGGAAGACAAAATAATTGATGGAGGTCCAGCCGCCAAAGCTGTGGACGACGCGGAGGCTTTCGACGATATCTTCGAAGCGGTAGTTGTTGGGCCGGTAGTAGGCTTCATAGATGGCGGGGCGGGCGGAGTTGAGGCTGACGCGGATGGAGTCGAGCCCGGCTTCACATAGGGCCCGGACGGCCGCGGGTTTTGACCCGTTGGTGTTGATATTGATACTCCCGCGCGGGGTGTGTTTGCGCATGGCGAGGATCGATTCGCGGATGGTCTCCCACATTAGGAGGGGCTCGCCTTCGCAGCCCTGTCCAAAGCTCACGATCGGGAAGGGAGCCTCTTGTAGATGTGGTACGGTGAATTCGACGATCTCCTCCGCGAGGGGCTTGAAGGTAAGCCGGTCCTGGGTAGAGGGGATGGTCTCCTCCTGCGGCTGGAAAGAGATGCAACCTATGCAGTTGGCATTGCAGGCGGGTGAGGTCGGAATGGGACATTCCCAGCGGCCCATGAAGAAGTTGCGTGCCGCGGGGCAATGATAGGTCAGGCAGCAGTTGTTGGCAAGGTGGCTGACGAGGCGATTATGGGGATAGGCTTTCAGGATCGTCGAGACACCCGATTCGATGATCGTCTGGTCGTAGCCGGCACAATCCTGGCGAACATCCTGTTCGATGCGGACGGCCGGGACGAAGAATTTGTCATCCTGCCAGCCGGCTGCGGTGTAACAAAAGAGGGGGAGGGTGGGGGAGCCGGGTTCCGTTTCGTAGGCGGCCAGGAAGAGGCCGGTGTGGGCAGGGGGGATAAAGGCGGCCACTGCCCATCCTTTTTGACAAAGGCGCATTTCGCCGGTGAGTACGTCGACGCCGATGCCTCGGCGTCCTGGCAGTTCATAGAGGCTGCCGCCTTCGGGCAGTTCGATCCAGTCTTCGGGGTCGATGGGCAGGGCGTCCCAGCCGCTGCGACCAGTGGTGTAGAGGGTTTTGTCTTCGAAAATGTTCCCCTTACCGTCCGAGTAAAGGATAAATGGCGATTCCTGCAGCATGCGCAAATGTACGAAAAAGGGGCCGAAAAGTGGGGCTGGCGAGGTGCCTCGACGGTCCGGCGGGGAGGCGCGCCATAGGTGCGATGGTGGCCGCCGAAGGTGGTTAGCAACGGCCGGGTGGTTCAGGCGATGGCGCTTGCTTATGCCCCGAGATAGAAGCGGCAGAAAGCCTGGATATGCTCCATCTGGTCGAAACTGAGATTGTTTCGCAACCGGAACCTGATGGGTTTGTGGTCAGCGGTGGTGATCTGAATGCTGTCGTGAGTCGCGTCGACCCGGTTGATATAGGTCCAATATAAGAAACGGGATTCGGGGAGGTCCGGGATGGTGATGCCGGTATGGTGGATGGAAAGGAGCTCTTCGAAGCGGAAACTGCGTTCGCAATAGAGCAGATACCCATAGGCAATACCCAGCAGAAGGTGAAAGACGCCAGTAAGCGGTTGGCCTTGCAGCAGGGTGAGGATGCCGATGCCGGTGAAAAAAGCGATCTCAATGCCGCGAAAGAACAGGTTTAGGCGGGGTAGTTGCAGGAGCATGCCGCGACCGAAGAGGACCAGTACGAAGATATCGAGTGAGATCAGGAGCAGACACCAGAAATAGAGCGTATGGGTGGTTTCGCTGAGGAAATGGCTAATGGCGTGCGCCAGGATAAGCACACCTGCCAGCAGGTGCAGCCAGCTGCCGGAACGTTTGAGCCGGTCGAGCCGGGGAGCGATTACGGGAAGGGAGATGGAGTCCATATGGTGATTTTGCTAATTTGATGCAAAAGACGCGGAGTTCCATAAAACCCATGTTGGAATTTTTGGGACCATTGGGGCGATTCAGGGGGAAACTTGGGTGGTTTGAAGGAGGCGGCCGCGACAGAAAGCGTTGAATTCCTGTTCGTCGGCATCGTCTTCTTCTTCGTCGTCGGCTACCTCTTTTTGCAGGAGCCGGTTATTTTTGAAGTCGAGGGTGAGCAGGCCATCTTTGAGGATCACGTTGTTGAAGGCTGACCAGTCGTAGCGTTGCCGGACGATATTGTTGATGACGACCCGGTCATCGTCAAAACCTATCTCCAGGGAACGTTTGGCCTGGTATTCCAAAATCGCGAAAAGGAAGAAGAAAGCGCCGAACACGGGTGTCGTCGTCAGCGCAAACCAGCCGAGGGCAGATAAGAGCAGCCAGTACCGATAACGGACTGTCGGTGCGCTGCGGTACCCGGGTTTCGGTCCGCGGCGGGCGAGGATGAGATTGACGGCAAGACCAATAAGGAGCAGGGCCGAAAGTGCGAGGCCAATATAATTGGGCCGGATTTGCCGGAAGCTGCTGCGCAAGAACATGCCAGCCGAGAAAAGGCAGAGCAACAGGCTGATCGTGTCAGTTGCCCGTTCTCGATCATTTTTGAGGATAACGACGTACTTGTAGCGCATGAGGGGGATCAGGAATTGCTTGCCACGAGCAAATTACTCAATTTCCACAAGACGTGGGCGCCAACATTGGCATCCCAATCGGTTTCGCCAACCCCAATCTCGACCAGGTCAAAGCCGATGAATTTACGACCACTCCGGATGATCTTGCGCAGGAGGTAGAAGACCTGTTCTGCTTCGAAGCCCCCCTGAACGGGGGTGCCGGTATGCGGGCAGAGTTTGGGATCGAGTCCGTCGATGTCAAAACTGAGATAGACTTTTTCCGGCAACTGCTCGACGATCTCGTCGGCGACATTTTTCCAGGATTCACCTTCGTAGAGGCGTTCTTTGATGTCCTTGTCAAAATAGGTGACGATGCGGCCTTTGCTGTCGCGGATGAGCTCCCATTCGTCCAGCGAATAATCGCGGACACCGGCTTGCACCAGCTTTTTTAATTGAGGTATCTCCTGCAAGGCATTGTACATCACGCTGGCGTGACTGTAAACAAAATCTTCGTAGCAATTGCGCAGGTCACAATGTGCGTCGATTTGAAGGATGCCGAAGTCGCCGTGTTTTTCGGCGATGGCCTTATAAAAGCCGAGCGGGGTGCTATGATCGCCGCCCAGGAGTCCCACGAGTTTGCCCTGGTCGAGGAGGGCATGGGTTTGTTCGTAAACCCATTTATTGAGGAGGCCGCCGCCTTCATTGATCTCCCGCAGCGATTTGCACATAAAGCTGTTCTTCTCAAGGACCTCATCTTTTGAGCTGAAATTGATATAGAGTTCCGCTTCCTTGCGGAGGTAGTCGGATTTCATGAGGATCTTCTTGTCGGGCTGTCGCATGTAGAGGCCTTTGCGCCATGCGTCGCCGGTCTCGGCATCGTAGAGGTCGACCTGCATGGAGGCGCGGAAGACGTGTTCACAGGCCCTGCTTGTTCCGGCGCCATAGCTGACGGTTACTTCCCAGGGTATGGGGAGGATGACGAGGCTGGCTTCGTCTTCTGTGAAGGGTAGGCCGAAGATGTTATTCTTTGGGTTGCTTGGTCCGCTGGTGTCGAATTTTGATAGATCTGTCATATCCGATAAATAAACGAAAAGCGCCGCAAAGTTAGTGTGGTTTAAACACATTGCAAAAATTAGGCGAGCCGTTGGGGCGAGGGTGGTCCGGGTGGGGTCGTGGCCTGGGATTGGGCAGCGGGGGGCCGGATGGCTAGAATCCCAGCGCTTCGAGGACGGCGTCCTTGCGGTTGCGGGAGACGGGGATAGTGGCGCCGTTGTCGAGGAGGAGGAAGTTGCCGTCTTCGCGGACCCAGCTTTTGACGTAGCGTTTGTTGACGAGATGGGACTGGTGGCAGCGGATGAAACCATAGGGGGACAGGAGGGGTTCGTATTCGTACATTGGCTTGGATACCAATATCTTATCGCCGTTGTCCAAAAAGAAATAGCAATAGTTGTTGTCGGATTCGCAACGGATGATCTGCCGGGTGTAGAGGAACCGGGTTTCTTTTTGGGTGGCAAGGGCTATCCGGTGTTCTTCTTTGTTTTGTTGTTGGTGGAGCAACTGGAGAAGGTTGTCGAGCTGCAGGTTCTTCTTTTTTTGGGCGAGGCGGATGGCGGATTTGTGGACGGCGGCCTGGAGCTCGTTGGTATCGATCGGTTTGAGCAGGTAGTCGACGGCGGCGAATTTTACGGCCTGGATGCCGTATTGGTCATGCGCGGTGACGAAGATGACTTCGAAGGCAGGCGGCGGCAGTTGTTGCAGTAGCTGAAAACCGTTTGTGCCGGGCATCTGGATGTCGAGGAAGACGAGGTCGGGATGGAGGCGGAGGATCTGTTCGCGGCCTTCGGCCGCGCTTTGGGCCTGGCCGACGATGGTCACTTCGGGGCAGTAGGCGGCGAGCAGCCCGGACAGGTTGGAAAGGTTGTTTTTTTCGTCGTCGATGAGGACCGCGGTTATATTCATGTCCACCAATTTGAAAATTCAATTTTGACGGTCGTGCCCTGGGGGAGCGATGGTTCGCCCGGTAGGGGCGGGGTGCCAGGGAGGGCCGAAGTGCCGGTGCCATCCAGTGGCGTCGAGGCGATGGTCATTTCGATGACGGGGCCCTTTAACAGTTGGTTGAGCAGGCGGATGCGTTCGCGGGTAAGTCTGAGACCGTACCCCGATGCCGTACTGTCGATATCCCATGCTGCGCCGTTGTCACTCACCGCGGCGATGAAGTTAGCTTTTTCCCGGTAGAAACGGAGGCGTACACATCCACGTTCCTGCAGGCCGGAGACACCATGTTTCACGGCATTCTCGACGATGGGCTGGAGCAGGAAGGCGGGAATATCCGTGGCCATCGGGTCAACATCGGGGGCGGTTTCGATCGTATATTGAAAACCAAAGCGCAGCTGTTCCAATTTAAGATAAGTGTCGAGGATGCCGATCTCCCGGGCGAGTTCGGTGAAGTCTTTTTCGCTGATGGCGAGAGAATCGCGCAACAGATGACCGAATTCGGAGAGGTAACGGTTCGCGGCTTCAGTCTCTTTGTTATTTACAAGACCCTGGATGGAACTGAGGGCATTGAAGACGAAATGCGGATTGAGTTGGGCGCGGATGGAGCGGAGCTCCAGGTTGAGTTTTTCGCGGGTTGCCTGTTCACGTCGCGTCTTGCGGCGTTGCCGGACAAGGGTGAAGACGGCGACGATGCCTGTGATAGACACGACCGTTAAGAAGCCGAGAAGAAAGTGAAAAATTTTGGTGTCATACCAGTTGGCGGCTATCGTAAAGGTATAGCTACTGGGGTTGTGGCGTTGCGCACGCAGCCTGATACTGAGTGTGTAGGCACCGGGCGCCAGATCCTTGAGGAGGATCAGGTCATTGTCGAAGTCGTTGGGCTTCCAGTGGGTGAGGACCGAACCGCCGCGGAGGACTTGGTATTCGAGGGCTGTTCGTTGATAGATCTCGGCGCCCACGTGAAAGATGAGGGTGTTATCGTTTGGTGGCAGTACCAGCTTGCCCGTGACGAGTTGTGCGAGCAGGTGTTTGATGGTGCTGTCTGTTCGCCAACCCGAGTAGGTGCCTGTGCTGCGAACCAGGTCCGCCAGGTTGCTGGCAGTATAGAAGCCGTCAAGCCCGGTGCCGGCAGCCGTCCAATGGACAAGCGCGGAGGAGAGGATATGGCCGGTGGACTTTTCCCGGATGTCGACCAGGATGGAATGGCCCCAGGTCGTTTTAAAGCCCCCGAGGAAGCCGAAGTTCCCGGCAAATTCATTAAGCGCGAATCCGGGTTTGGTAAAGTTTGTGACGGTACTCCACGGTGTGATGGTCGTATGGCCGTCGAGCAGCACCCGGTATTCGTAGCGATCCGCGTTCGCGGGGTGTAATCCGGGAGCGAGAAAATAGACTTCGCCGGAATCGATGGTATGAGAAACGCCAATATAAGCCGGCCAGTTATTGACCTGCTTTCGGATACTGTCGTCCAACGACAGTTGGGCCGGGGAGATTGATTCATAGCTGGCGCCGCCGTAGATGCCGTTATAGGGAATGGCAGTGACAAGCGTCGGGCTGCTGCCTTCCTTACCGTTCCCCTGGAAGCTGGTAGAGTAATTCTTCCAGTTGATCTGGGCTTGGGTGATGATGGGCAGGACGAGCAGAAGGAGCAGCTTTCTCATGGCGCAGCCCAGAAGGCGGTGGCGTTGTTGGTGTGATAGACGTATTGGTGGCCGTTGCCATTGATGGTATAACTCTCCTTATCTGGCGCCTGCCGGAAATAGTCCAGGGGCAGCAGCTCGATATAGGCGACGTCCTTGCCCGGTGCGCTTGTCTCCAGGTCATAGCAGCTGTTGACCGGGCATTCAAGGCGGTACAGGTTTTTGCTCATATAACCATAGAGATAACCTGCTGCAGACTCGCCGTTGCGATGGTTCCAGTTGGCGTCCGGGTTGAGGATAAGAGGGCGGTGGTCGATGAGGCGTTGTCTTACTTCTTCGAGACCCAGGGGTTCGCCGTTTTCGTTCATCACATAGGCGTCAAAGGTGGGATCGACCCAGATCCATTTGTGCAGCTTGGGGATAAAGACCATATCGATCACATGACAGTCGTTGTCGATGCCCAGACTGTCCTTTGGCAGGCAGGTGACGTAACGGGAGTGGTAACCCAGTGAGAGCAGGCATTCATTGAGGGCGATCGCAAGCCCACGGCAATTAAGGGTGCCATGGGTTTGGCGGCAAACGGCGATCATGCTCATGGCATTCTTGACGGCGGGGTTGCCCTTGCTGCCGTCATGGGGGATGAGGTCGTGCATCCAATGCATGAGGTGGAGTACCCGGGTCACGTCGTCACCGCCACCGGCGGTGGAGTCCAGATGTAGTCCTGTGCGCAGGGCAGTGAGATTGGAGTCCGGAGCCGGCTGGTAATAAAAGGCGGGCAGGGGGCGCGTGTCCGCATTATTGTAGAGGCCCGCCCTGCCGAGGATATAGCCATAATCATAGGTCGCCCTGAGCGGCTGGACCAGTTGGATAAATCGGGGGTTGTCGTGGAGAACGGTCAGGTCTTCGTCGGCAACGGTGTGGCTATAATCGGTCCAGCCGGCTTTGATCGCGCTGTCGAGACAGTCGAGCGCTTGTTTATCCTGGTGTGTCAGGGCGTAGGTGCAGGACAAATTATACCAGGCGCTGGCATGGTAGCCGGAAAAGTTGTTTTTTGAAGTGGAGTCGAGCCGGCGGTAGCGGACGAGGAAGGTGGCGATCAATTGCCGGTAGTGGGTGATGTCGCGTTGTTGATAGGCATTTCTCATCAGGCTATCCTGATAATTGGCGAAGCTGGCAAAGCCGGGGTCGGCGGCGGGTTGGGCCATGAGGCCGGTTAGTATGGCGGTGAAGGCGAGGAAAAGGGTCAGTTTTTTCATGCGGGCAAGTTCGGGGTTAATTTGGTTGTTACAAAGGGGGTTGTGAATCGGGGGCGGGGGAATGTGAATTTGGCGCAGGGATGAAAAAACTTGGTACCTTCGCGGCGCACTTGAAACGACAAATATGAAAAGAGTAGTTGTAACAGGAATGGGAGCGGTAACCCCCCTCGGAAATGATCCGGCCACTTATTGGCGGCAGTTGATCGCCGGGGTAAGCGGGGCCGCGCCGATCACCCATTTCAATGCCATCCATTTCAAAACCCGTTTTGCCTGCGAAGTAAGGGATTTCAGCCCGGGGGAACTCCTGGACCGGAGCGAGATAAAGCGTACGGATCTTTTTACGCAATATGCGCTTGTCGCCGCTGACCAGGCAATAAAGGATTCGGGGCTCGATTTCTCGAAAATGGATCCCTTCGATACCGGGGTCATCTGGGGTTCGGGCCAGGGCGGTATGCAGACCTTTGAGGATCAAGTGACTGAGTATGCAGGTGGGGACGGTACGCCAAGGTTTAGCCCGTTCTTCGTGCCGAAGCTGATCGCTAATATGGCTTCGGGGATGATCTCCATAAAATACGGGTTGATGGGTATCAATTATACGACGGTATCGGCCTGCAGTACGAGCAATACCGCGTTTATGGATGCGCTCAACTATATCCGGCTGGGCAAGGCCAAGGTGATCATCGCCGGAGGGTCAGAGGCACCGATCACGGCGGCTTCGATCGGCGGGTTCACGGCTATGAAGGCCATGTCGACGCGCAATGATGACCCGCAGCATGCTTCGAGACCTTTTGATGTGGATCGGGACGGCTTCGTGATGGGTGAGGGAGCCGGGGGGCTGGTGCTGGAAGAATATGAACATGCGAAGGCTCGTGGGGCGCGGATCTATGCGGAGCTGGCCGGTGCGGCTATGACCGCCGATGCCTATCATATGACCTCTACCCATCCTGAGGGCTTGGGGGCGTTGAGGGCGATGCAGGACGCGTTGAAGGATGCGGGCATCAACAAGGAAGAAGTAGATTATCTGAATGTGCATGCTACTTCGACGCCGGTGGGCGACCTGAGCGAGACGCAGGCCGTAACCCGTCTTTTTGGCGCGGCGCCGCCCAATCTTATCATCAGTGCTACCAAGTCGATGACGGGACATTTGCTGGGCGCGGCCGGGGCCATCGAGGCGATTGCCTGTCTGAAGGCCATCGGGGAGGGGATCATCCCGCCGACGATCAATACCAAAAACCTTGATCCTGCCATTCCGAAGGGGCTAAACATTTTGCTGGGCGACGCTATCGAGCGGCCGGTAAAGGTGGCGATGAGCAATACGTTCGGGTTTGGGGGACACAATGGGATTGTGGTTTTTCGTAAAATGTAGATGTTGATGATTTTGGCCTAACTTTGCAGCCTCAAACGGACCACTGTAGTTATGAAGAAATTCCATATAGTCATACTCATTCTCATTGCGGTGTCGATTGCCGTGCTCATCAGCTTTATGGGCGACCTGACGACCTATGAGACGATCGCATCGGCCCGTCAGAAGAACGGCAAGACGGTGACGATCATCGCCCATCTGGACAATAGCGTGCCCATCGAGTATAATCCTGCCAGGGATCCCAACTACCTGAGCTTCCATATCAGCGATACGCTGGGTAATACCGCCAAGGTCGTCTATCATTTTGAGAAGCCCTACGACCTGGAGAAGGCGGAACGTATCACGTTGAAAGGAAAGATGAATGGCGACGTGTTCGAGATCACGCGCAAAGATGGTATACTCCTGAAATGTCCGAGTAAATACAAGGACGATCCCAATACCGCTCGGAAAGCCCTGAGCCAAAATTAATCCGCCATGCAATTTATAGGCGAACATTTGTTGCCCGGGAGATTAGGGCATTTTTTTGTCGTTCTGTCCTTTGCCGCATCGCTTGTCGCCATGATCGCTTTTTTCAAGGCGGCGAACGCCCAAAACCCCGAAGAGCAGAACAGCTGGCGGCGGATGGGTCGGATCGCATTCTTCGTGGATGTCTTCGCCGTGTATGCCGTGTTGGCCACGATCATCTGTATTATCTCCGGTCGTCTTTTTGAATACAATTTTGCCTGGGAACATAGTTCCCGGGCCTTGAGTATGCAGTATCTCCTGGCCTGTATCTGGGAGGCGCAGGAGGGCAGCTTTTTGCTTTGGAATTTATGGGTTTGTATCCTGGGCCTGATCCTGATCCGCAAGGCGGGCAAGTGGGAGACGCCCGTGATGACGGTGATCAGCTTTACGCAATTCTGTCTGGCGACGATGATCATGGGGATCTATGTATTTGGGCAGAAGGTAGGGTTCAATCCCTTCCTGCTTGTTCGTCAAACCGAGATGGGGATGCAGGCGCCGATTTTCAGCCAGGCCAATTACCTGAGCATACCGCAGATGCAGGATGGGCAGGGGTTGAATGCCTTGCTGCAGAACTATTGGATGGTCATCCATCCGCCGATATTGTTCCTGGGTTTTTCGTCTACGGTCGTTCCTTTCGCGTTTGCGATCGCAGGTTTGTGGAAAAAGGATTTTGGCGGCTGGACGCGGGCGGCGCTGCCCTGGACCCTGTTCTCCGCCTGTGTGCTGGGTACAGGGATCGTGATGGGGGCGGCCTGGGCCTATGAGGCCCTGAGCTTTGGCGGTTACTGGTCCTGGGACCCGGTGGAGAATGCCTCGCTGGTACCCTGGCTGGTCATGATCGCCGGTCTGCACACGCAAGTGATCTATAACGCCACGGGGCATTCGCTGCGGGCGACCTATTTCTTTCTGATCACGCAGTTCATCCTCGTGCTGTACGAGACTTTCCTGACGCGAAGCGGTATTTTGGGCGACCTATCGGTCCATGCCTTTGTAGAGAGCGGTATGAACGTGCAGCTGGGTTTGTTCGTGGTAGTGTTCCTGATCCCTGCCTATGCTTTATTTATCTCCCGGTATAAGAAGATCCCCCATATCGTGAAGGAGGAAGCGACGGACTCGCGGGAATTTTGGATGTTCATCGGTTCGCTGATCCTGTTCCTGAGCGCCATGTACATAATCATCTTTACTTCGTTACCGGTCATTAACCTGTTGTTGAAGAAAAAGGTCGCTACGGGTGACGACCAGGCCTTTGCTTACAACCGGATAGAGATATTTATCGCCGTATTGCTCGGGTTGTTGACGGCTGTTGTACAATACCTGAAATACAAGGGAACGTCGAGGGAGGCTTTGCTGAAGAAGATCATGGTCCCGACGGCCGTCGCGTTGGGCGTGTCGGTGCTGATCAGTATTTTTGGCGGCATACATTACGACAAATACGGCGCGGGTTACCTGGCGGCGATCCACCTGGCGATGTTTGCCGCCGTCTATGCGGTCGTGTCCAATGCCGGTTATATCCGCCTGGGGCTGAATGGGAAACTGAAGGCGGCGGGCGGGTCGATCGCGCACGTAGGATTCGGGCTGATGCTGGTGGGCATCCTGCTTTCGGCCTCGAAGAAGACGGTGTTGTCGATCAATACGACTGGTATTTTGCTGCCCTTTGCGCCGGAAGCCAAACAGGATCCCATGGAGAACCTGACGCTGTTGCGGGGCGCAAAGACCGATATGGGTGATTATTGGGCGACGTATGAGGGGAATGACTCAGTCGATAAGCGCGGCAAGATCAATTATTACAGTGTCCGCTTTGAAAAGAAGGATGGCAGTGAACAATTCAATCTCTACCCAAATTTCTTGAAGTCGACCAAGGGACAGGAAGGATCCTCACCCAACCCGGACAAACGGCATTATTTATCCAGTGATATCTTCGCCTATATTACCTATGCCACGACCGGTACGGACAATGATACCGCGGTATTTCATAGCAGGATCATGGGATTGGGGGATACGACCTATTACTCCAAAGGGTATATCGTGCTGGATTCGGTGACGGTGAATCCCAACAACGACAAATATCATTTTATGCGGGGGGATACGGCGCTGATGGCGAAGGTGACGGTGGTGAGCCAGGACAGCATACGGTATACCGCCTACCCGTTGTTTTATATCAAGGGTAATGCACCGCATTATATGAACGATACCATCTTCCGGCAGGATCTGGCCTTGCGGTTCAATATGATAACAAAGGACCAGAAGTTCGACATGGGCATCAAGGAGTCTGCGGATATGGTGCCTTTTATTTCACTGAAGGTGCTGCAATTCCCGCAGATCGGGCTTTTGTGGCTGGGGACGCTGATCATGATCAGTGGGTTTATTATCAGCATCTTATGGAGGAGAAGACAGGCGAAGCTGGGGCGGGCCTAGGAGGCGCCCGGATCAGGTCTGCGCGCTCCGGGCCTGGGTTACCTTACTGTTAAAGGGGTATTAATAATCGGGAATTTTTGTTAATTTACAGATCGATTATGCGTCTTTGGACAGTCAAATACCTGCTCATCCTCTCCGTATCCTTCCTGGGCGGAGTGCGGGTATTCGCGCAGGGCGCCGACACCGCAAAACGGCAGGCCCAGGCAACTGATACGAGTCTTCCCTCGAATATTCCCCGGCCTGTATACGGGCCAAATGACACGATCATTGTTCCCGCGAAGATCTATGACGGGGAGCTGCTGCCAGCCAATAACATCCCCTATGATTATGTGCGGGCGCCGATGACGGCGGCCGGTCGCAGGCGGTTAGAAGAGTGGACGCGGTTGCGGAATGCGGTGTATGTCACTTATCCATATGCGCGTCGGGCGGGCTTGATCATGAATGAGATGAACGCTAAAATGGTGTTGATGACCTCGGAGTCGGAACGTAAGGCGTACGTCGCCAGCCGGGAGAAGGACCTTAAAAAGGAGTTTACACAGCCTTTGGAGCAGTTGAGCATCTACCAGGGAAAGATCCTGATGAAGCTGATCAACCGGCAAACCGGTAATAATTGTTACGACATCATCAAAGAATACAGAGGCGGTTTTACGGCGCGATTCTGGCAGACCGTAGCCTTTTTCTTCAGCAGCAATCTCAAGCAACCGTATGATCCCAAGGGGGATGACCAGGCGATAGAGACTATCGTCGAGGAGGTTGAAAGAATGTATCGCGGATAAATCCACTCAATTGTCCAGCGAAGTGACATGAGCGGCGATGCAGACCCAGTTTCCCTTTCGTTTTTCGTAGACATCGAGATAGCCGGTATGGCCGGTGGTTACTTTTCCGTCGAGGGCGAAGGTAAAGCTGACATGCGCCATGATCAATCCAACGTTGCCGACCAGGCGAACATCGGCGGTGTCGACCACCGACGACTGGAAATCGGGTCCGGAGACGAGGTTATGCAGCATCTCCGGCTTCGTCACTTTTTTGCCTGACGGGTTGATGAGGACGATATCGTCGGCCCAGATGCGGGAGACGACGGCGGTGTCTTTTGTCATGTAGGCGTGGATCCAGGCGACGTTGAGTGCCTTGATGGCGGCGGCGTCATCGGACTGGGCCGATACGGAGAGGCCCACGAGCATGGCGATCGTCAGGGCGGCGATAATGTGTTTGACCGTGGCGGTTTGTTTGGCTATGGTGCGTTTGGCTATGGCGGGGCGTTGGTGGTGGTGGTTCATAAACGGATGATCTTTTCGATGAGGCTGGTGGTGGAGAAACCCGGGACGATGGGGTTGATGACGACGCGGCCACCGGCGGCGATGACTTCTTTGGCGCCCACGATCTGGTCGAGGGTATAGTCGCCGCCTTTGACGAGGACATCCGGATTGATGGCGGTGATGAGTTCCAACGGAGTGTCTTCGTCGAAAAGGATGACGGCGTCCACCATCAGCAGGGAGGCGATGAGGATGCTGCGGGCGTCTTGGTTGTTAATGGGGCGTTGCGGGCCCTTGAGGCGGCAGGTAGAGCTGTCGGAGTTGAGGCCGACGACCAGGATGTCGGCTTCTCTGGCAGCGTCGGAGAGGGAGGCGATATGGCCCCGGTGGAGGATATCGAAGCAGCCGTTGGTGAAGGCGATGGTTTTGCCCAGGATGCGCCAGCGTCGAAGTTGATGCTGAAGGCCGGCCCCGTCAAATATCTTTTGCGGTATGATCTGCGGGATTTTCATGTGCGACGATTTGATAATGTGGTTTTTTGTTGATACGTGGAAGCAGGATGAAGGCGGCCGTACCGAATAGGATAAAGCTGAGGAACTGGCCGAACCAGAGGAGCCAGCCGAGGGCAAGGCCGTAAGGTTCGGCGGGGATATGGTAGAGCCCGACGGTTTCCTGTACCAGGAAGGGATAGATGCCGATGCCGCCGGGGGAGAGGATCATGCCGATGCTGCCCATGGCGAGGACGCTGAGGGCGTCGACGATGGTGAGGTGGCTGGTTGCGCCGATGGCAAAGAAACCGAAGTAGGTGCTGAGCAGATAGCAGAACCATATCCCGAAAGTATAGAAGAAGAAGAGCGGTTTGTTCCTGACGTCCTTTACGGTGAAGAGGCCTTTCCAGATATTGATGAAAATGCTGCGTATTTTGCCGATGATGGTGATGTGCCTGAAGCGGTTGAAGACCCAGCGGCCGACCAGGAAGATGACCAGTGCCGCTGTACCTCCGCCGATGATCTTCAGCCAGGAGACCTGGCCGTTTGCATTGCGAAAGAGGATATCCGAATGGCCGGAGGTCAGGGAGTGGATGACGTCGTATTGGAAGATCAGGGCGAGACCGAAGACGAGGACCAGGCAGACTGCATCGAAGGCGCGTTCGGCGACGATGGTGCCGACTAATTTATCGGCCGGCACTTTTTCGTAGCGGGCCAGGACGGTGCATTTGACCACTTCTCCGAGGCGAGGTGCGCCCAGGTTGACGAAGTAGCCGATCATGACGCCCAGAAAGCAATTGAGCCGGGATGGTTCGTAGCCCATGGGTTCGATCAGCTGGCGCCAGCGGAGGGCGCGGAGCCAGTGGCTGGCGAGGAGGATACCGAGCACGGGTACCAGCAGCCAGTAGTTGGCGCGGTCCAGGGCGTCTTTGAGCTGCGCCCATTTTTTTGCGTCCATGCCTTTGAGACTTAACCACACAAAAAACGCTGCCAGGGCAGCGAAAAACGTGTATTGTAGAACGGTCAGTAGTTTTTTCTTCATAGCCGGTACAATTTACAGCTTATTTCCTTCTTTTGGAAATACGATACGAGGTTTGAATTGCTTTGCTTTGTCGAAATCCATGTGTGCATAGGAGATGACGATGACGATATCGCCAACTGCACCCTGTCTTGCGGCGGGGCCGTTGAGGCAGCATGTTCCGGAGCCTCTTTTTCCTTTGATAAGATAGGTTTCGATGCGGGCGCCGTTGTTGACGTTGACGATCTGGACCTTTTCGTTCTCGATCATGTTTGCGGCGTCCATGAGGTCTTCGTCGAGGGTGAGGCTTCCGACGTAGTTGAGGTTGGCTTCTGTGATGGTAGCGCGGTGAACTTTGGATTTTAGTATCTCGATGTCCATGGTGGTTTTTTTACAAAATGGGCACAAAAGTAACGTTTTCGGGATGACTAAAGTTCAAATTCCGGGACTTTGGTTGGCGGGGGACAGGACCATGTTGTCGATGAGGCGCACCTCGCCCTGGAAGGCCGCGATAAGAGCAACAGCGGAAGAGTGACCGGCGCTTCCCGCATTCCGCAAGTGGTCCGAAGGGGCTACCGCGTCGGCCGGGAGTGGTTCGAGGGTCGCAGCATCGGCGATGGAAACGTAGTCGACGCGAAAACTGGCGGCTTCGAGGATGGTGGTGGCCTCTGCGATGAGTTGGGTGACCGGTGTACCGGCGGACCAGCCTTCTTTGATAGCCTGCAGTGCGCGATAGATGGCCAGGGCATTTTTGCGTTGGACGGGGTTGAGCCGGGTATTTCGGCTGCTCATGGCGAGGCCGTCGGGTTCGCGCAAGATGGGGCAGCGGTGGAGGGTAGTGGGAAGGGCCATGATCGCCAGGAGGCGTTGCACGACCATGCATTGCTGATAGTCCTTGCTACCCATGAACAGGTGGTCCGGCCGGACGATGTCAAGCAGCCGGTACATGACCTGGCATACTCCCTGGAAGTGCCCCGGGCGGTATTTACCTTCTAAAACGGACTCGAGGGGGCCCAGGTCGTATTTTTCGAGTTTTGCTGTCCCGTCGGGGTAGAGGGTGGTGACATCGGGAAGAAAGAGCGCGTCTGTTCCGGCTTTTTCGAGCAGGGCGATGTCTTTTTCGAGGGTGACCGGGTATTTGGCAAAGTCTGCCGGATCGTTGAACTGCGTAGGGTTGACGAAGATGCTGCAGACCGTTAGGGCCGTTTTGCTTCGAGATATATCAATAAGTGAGATATGACCTTGGTGCAGGGCGCCCAAAGTGGGTACGAAGCCGATAGTGTGACCGGTAGCCTGTTGCCGTTTGAGCCAGCGAGTGAGATCGGC
>Ga0302324_100007072_pt1 | contig 23975 bp, 19 predicted proteins | sample Palsa_T0_1_FD_201949 | JGI IMG/M metagenome (GOLD analysis project Ga0302324, IMG submission 201949) | Peat permafrost microbial communities from Stordalen Mire near Abisko, Sweden - Palsa_T0_1 | ecosystem: Environmental > Terrestrial > Soil > Palsa > Peat permafrost | place: Sweden: Abisko... | reverse complement strand
AGTCGCGCGCTACTCCCCTCCTGCGCGGCGGATCGGCGCGGCGCGCCGCGCATTAAGAGGTGGAGGCGGAGGCCTGAGCTGACAGCCGGCGTGAAGTTTTTGGAGCGCTCACTCGTCCAACTAACGAACCGGACCCGGGTTGGGGAACTTTAGTCGCTCTCGCATGGTTGTAAAGGTTGCGTACTTGTTAGGAGAGTTCGGGATACGGCCGGCGCTCCGCAGTTATCGCGGGTTATCGGGAGTCGGAAGCAAGGTCTAGCTTGGGACAACGCCGGGTCCGCTTGGGGTAGGCGGACCCGCAACGAGGAGTTAGCGTCGATGACCAAACGAATTGCGATGGCGGTTGCGTTGATAACCGCCGCGGTTGCTGTGAGCGCTTGCAAAAGCGCGGTGCAGGAGTGGAAGGCGGACCCGACGGCGAATTTCTTTCCGCTCGGCCCGAACACGGTGTGGACCTACAAGATCGATAGTAAGAGCCAGCGGGCCAATTATGTGGTCACGGATCGGGTGGTGGGATCGCAATACGTGCCGGCGCTCGGAATCACGGGTCAGGTGGTGCAGGAGTTCTATAACCTGGACCGCGCCGGACTGCGGCCGATTGTATATCAGGACACCGGCGGCTATCTGACGCGGCTGTCAGGGCTTGATTACGCGTCGAATCAGATCAAGGCGCCGGCGTGGGGCCGCTCGGAAGAGAGGAATTTCATTCCTGAACATCTGACGCCCAACCTGGCATGGAGCAACGTTCTCTTCCCGTACGGCAAACTACCGGGCAGCTTCGATATCACACAGGCGCACAAGAGCTTCATGGAGCCGGCGGAAGTGGTGGTGCCGGCGGGACATTTTCGGAATTGCATCAGGATTGAAACGATCGCGCATTACGAGGGCGGCCAATACGCGACGCAAAAGCAGAATCTGACATTGACCTACGAAGACTGGTATGCCCCGAACGTCGGGTTGGTGCGCACGGTGGCCTATCAGGACACCGCCGACGGGCCTGAAATGGAGCGGGTCGAGCTGATGCGGTTCGAGCAGGGCGCACCGTCAGCCGCACAAGGCTCGCAGTCTTCCGGAGCATCGCAGGACGCGGCCCCGCAGACTCATTCCTAGGCGCGTGGTTTAAAGCGCGGATGGGGCCTTGCCTTGGCGAGGCTCATCCGTGCGGAGTCTGGATCGAATCGATGACGGTCGCCGGCATACCCTTGGCGGAAGGTTGAACGTCTTCGGGCAGGTAGTTGATCGCCACGGCGTCAATGTAAAAGCCGTTGTGGCCGGCCTCTCCGATGCGGCGCGTATGCTCAGCCTCCTTGATGTAGTCGCCCGGGCTGGCGTAGGCCTGCTTCTCGGTAACATTGGTCAGGGTCTGATTCGGGCTCGCCCCATAGAGCAGATTCTTGACGTCCTGATGTTCGCTGTTGATGATTACGAGCGCGTCGGCGCCGGTCTCGCAAGCCTTGCGCTGCAGGGCGGGCAACACGTCGGGCGGTTGATCCTTGGAATCGGCCCAGACCTCCACGATAGCTACCTGGGAGAGGTTCCGGAGCGGCATTACTCCGAGCACCGGCATCTGACAGTCGGGCGCTTTCGCAGCGTTGGTATAGGGACCAAGCTGAGTGACTTCGACTTGAAGTTCCTTACTGTTCGAGCTGCACCCGGCGAGAATGGCGCCGAGCGCGAGGTAAATCGCCGCGCGCCCGAGCCTCAATCCGCTACGCCGAGAGTTGCGCTTCCCACTCATGATCACGTCCCTCACAGTTCGGCCGCCGGCGGCGCCGCGAATACGGAAGATCGTCGCCGAGCGGACCGCAGAATAGCATAACGGGCGAATTTATTCTGGATCGGCGGGAAGGGCTGCAGCGCGGCTGGGGCTCAGAGTCTTATTGTGCGCACCTCGCAGACTCCTTTGCTCGCTGCGCCTTCGGCTCCGCTAGTGTGTCAGCTCCCTACGCCCACGGCTCCGCTAGTGATGCTCTTTGCCGGGGGCCGCATTGGAGTATGATCCGAATATGCGGCGGCTGTTTCATACCGCGCTTGGCGTGTGGTTTTTGATCGCGATGACGATGGTGCAAGGCTGCGCCGGTCCCGCGCAAAGCGGCGGCTACCGTGCGCGCGACGGCAACTCATCGGCTAACGCCAACGCCGGTAATAGTGGCAACAGCCAATGGGCCACCGCGATGCGGCCGCAGGAGAGCGCTCACGTTGGCGCTCAAGGGTATGTCGCCGACCCGGGCGCAAGCACCGCATTGACCGACTACCTGAAGAAGCACCGGTTGCCGCTGGTCGGAGCGCAGGTCCTGCGCAATCCGGGCGACGGATCGCGCATCGTGGTGCTCTACGGCTTTGTCGGGTCGGACTTTGGCAAGTCAGATGCGCAGCGCAAGGCTGAGGATTACATCAACGACGCGTCGGTGGATGTCGATAATCGAATTCGTGTTAACCCGGAGTTGCTGAGCGCGGGACCTTCCTCGTCAACGGGATCGGCGGATTCGTCAGGCAACTCGGATGCGGACGCTCAGGACTCGCAAACGCCGGCGGACGCCAGTGCCGCAGCCTCGATGCCGGGTGTTCAAAGCTACGTCGATCAGCAGAATCAGGAAGCGCAGATCCAGCAGTATCAGCAGCAGAACTCGATGAGCGGGATGAACTCGATGCTGCCGCTGATCGCGCTGCTCGGAATCCTCAGCATGGAGATGGCGGCGACCAGCAGCGGCGGCTTCGCGGGGGGACCGGCGATGGGCGGTTATCCGCGTTATGGCTATTCGTCGCCCTTTGGCACCTCGCCTTACGGTTCGCCCCTCGGCAATTCGCCTTTTGGGGCGCCGTATAGCAGTCCGTTCGGCTACTCCGCACCGGTCGCACCTCCTTACACTTACAGTCCGAGCTATGGGGGCGTCGGTCCGGGCTATGGATCGCGCGGAGGCTATGGATATGGATCGTCGAGCGGCAGCGTGACGCCTTACGGCTCGCTACCCGGAAGCCCGTACTACCCGTCTCCGTAAATAAAGGTGACTGCGCAGGCCCGCGTCCGGTCGTCATCGTAACTCCGCAATGTCTTACCGCTCCGTGCGGAAGAACCACGAATCGCTTTACTTCATCGCGCTAAAGAACGCGCGAATGGCTTTACTTAGTCGCGCTAAAGAAAGCGCGAATCTCGTCGGCAAGCAGTTTCGGCTCCTCCATCGCGGCGAAGTGACCACCCGCCGGCATCACGGTCCAGCGCTGGATGTTGAAGGCGCGTTCGGCCCACGCGCGCGGCGGTTTGAGAATCTCGCGCGGGAAGATCGCGGCGGCGGTCGGCGTCTCGATGCGCTTGCTGGTATCGGGCCGCCACGGGTGGTGGCGGGATTCGTAGTAGAGGCGGCAGGCGGAGTTTATCGATTGAGTGACCCAGTAGATCATGATGTTGGTGAGCAACTGATCCTTGCTGAAGCGCTTCTCGACGTCGCCGCCGCAATCCGACCAGGTGCGGAATTTCTCGACGATCCACGCGGCCAGCCCGGACGGTGAATCGTTGAGTCCATAGGCCAGGGTCTGCGTCTTGGTGCCCTGGATCCATTGGTAGCCGGTTTCCTCACGCCGAAAGTGATCCATGTCGGCAAGGAAGACTTTTTCCTCATCGGTGAGTTCCGACGCCTGGTCGCGGCGGCCGCCGACGAAGAGCAGATTGAGATGAATGCCGTAGAGGCTGTCGCCATGGACCTCGCCCAGCCGCGAGGTCACCGCAGAACCCCAATCACCGCCCTGGGCGCAATAGCGTTTGAAGCCGAGTGTGTCGGTCATCAGGCGATGGAAGATTTCGGCGATGGCCTGGATGTTCATCGCGCGCGTGCGCGGATGATCGGAGAAACCGTAGCCGGGCAGCGACGGCGCGATCACGGTGAAAGATTGATTGGGATCGCCGCCGTGACTGGCAGGGTCGGTGAGCATCGGGATGATGCGCATGAATTCGTAGATCGAGCCGGGCCATCCGTGGGTCAGCAGGAGGGGTTTGGGATTGGGGCCGCGGCCGGGTTCGTGGATGTAGTGGATGCCGAGGCCGTCGATCTCGGTGCGAAACTGCGCGAAGCGATTGATTTCGGCCTCGTGGGTGCGCCAGTCGTAGCCCGTCCTCCAGTATTCGACGAGTTGTTTGAGGTAGGCGAGGTTGGTGCCGTACTCCCATCCGGTATCGGGGACTTCGTCGGGGAAGCGGGTGCGGTCGAGGCGCTCGCGCAGATCCTTAAGAACTTCATCTGATACTTGAACTTTGAACGGGGTGATTTTCTCGGCCATGATGCCTCCGCGGGTGGGAATCGTGAGCCCAGCTTTACTTATCAACCGGCCCACAGGTCAACCGCCGCAGCGCGACCCTCTCCGAATTGTGAGCGAGCCAGAAGCGGGCGGCAGCGCGTAGGCAGCAGGATTAATTAGTGAGCGAGGTGGTGGCGCTAGCGCCGCGAGCGCCAAGCGGGGCGGATGTGACGGCAGGCCGGCGGCTGAGGTCCCTACGATCGAGCAGCGCGGCGGTCAGGAAGAGAATCGAAATGCCGAGGATATTGACGGCGAGGTTGGCGACATTGGGGACACTGCTTTCCTGGATTACGACGAAACCGAAGCAACTGAGCGCGAGGCCGACGCCATAAACGATGAGCGAATGGCGGCCGCATGAGATGCACATCTCGGCGAGACGTCTCTTGAGCCAGGGCGCGCGAGGCGAGACGAAGAAGGCGAACACGTAGAGCAGGGCGAGTACGTTCATGATCCGCAGCGGCGAAAGATAGGTCTTGTCGGCGGGCCATACATAGGAAAGAGGTGGGAGCTGGGTGATTCCAAGCTGATTTAATGGCCACGCGATGATCGCAGTAATGACGAGAAAACCGATCGCTCCAAGCAGCCATCGGCGTCCCCAAGGCAGCCGAAGCGGTGCGGTTCGATTCAGATGGGCGAGGGTCATGCCGATGGTGTAGAGGAGCTGCCAGGTGAACGGGTTCAAGTACCATTCGCGGCCGTGAATGTCGGCGCTGAGATTCCAGCCGAAGTTGCGGGCGAGCAGGTAAACCGTGATCGAGAGCAGCAAGGCGATGCGATAGTCGCGCTTGACCATCAGGACCATCAGCGGGGCGATCGCGAGGAGCAATATGTACAGCGGCAGGATGTCCATCAGGCGAGGTAGGTACGACAGGTGAATCGCCGCGAAAATCGCGCTCGCCGGATCCTCGACGAGCCATTGGAGTTTGAGTGAATCGATATAGTCGGCGCCGGAATAACGGTGGGCAACCCACAACATTGCGCCGGCAATGACAGTGATCAGGAGTAGATGGGCGCAGTAGATGCGGATGCAGTTGCGGCCAACGGCCTTCGCGCATTCGGCAAAACCGAAGCGTCCGAGCCGCGAGCCGTACGCCAGGTAGCTCGCCATGCCGGAAATCAGCACAAACACTTCGGCGGCGTCGCAGAAGGAGAAGTTGCGCAAGGTCCAGTTGGAGAGCGGGTTGCCGGGGACGTGATCGATGAAGATGACGATCAATGCCACGCCACGGCAGAAGTCGAGACGTAAGTCCCGTTCGCGAATCTCATTCATTCAGAGCCCACGCTAGACATGTTAACGGCTGGTTATTTCTTCAGTTGCCCGGTCTCGGGTCTTAAAACGTGTAAAGCTTGATTAGATGTCGCAGTCCGCTTTTTGTGCGGCCCGCTCCAAATCCGGGCGCAATTTTGATTGGAGCAATCCCCGTACCTGCCGGAGTAAGGGCAGTAACTATATGAAAAGACGGGCGAATCGCGCTGCGGTTTCGGCGTCAGTAGATCGCCGCGAAGGAGCGACGGGGAAAGCCCGCGCGCCTTGCCGAAATCCGTAGATGCGGACACGGCTTTTGAGTGGAAAGCGCAATCAAATCCCTCCGATCTTGATTGGTCGTAAGGGCTAGTGGGACAATCAACTTGAAGGCGACGTTTCGCCGTGGCGGAGAGCGGATGCCTGGCAGCAGAAATCGGTTCCAGAGATGCCTTAATTCGTGGGCTCGCAACCTGCCGGTGTCCGATATCGGTTAACGTACTGGCCCTGCAACCGGCGCATTTGCTTCGCCTCGCGTCGAGTGAGAGAAGCGAATCGGAACGGCAACATCAGTAACGGGCCTTAGCAACCGCGGAATAGACATATTCTGTGAGTGGAGCCAACGTGGCACTCGCATCAGAAGTAAAAACCCCTTCGCACGACCTCGATCAACTTTGCATCAACTCGATTCGCGTACTGGCGATCGACGCGGTAGAGAAAGCCAACTCGGGCCATCCCGGAATGCCGATGGGAATGGCGCCGGTCGCGTATCTGCTGTTCACGCGCTTCATGCGGCATAACCCAAAGAATCCGAAGTGGTATGGACGCGATCGCTTCGTCCTGTCGGCGGGACACGGGTCGATGCTGCTGTACGCGTCGCTGCATCTGACCGGCTACGATTTGTCGCTCGACGACATCAAGCATTTTCGGCAGCTCGGCAGTAAAACGCCCGGCCATCCCGAATACGGCGTCACGATCGGCGTTGAAACGACCACCGGTCCGCTCGGGCAGGGGATCGGTAACGGAATCGGCATGGCGATCGCGGCGAAGCATATGGCGTCGCGCTTCGACGATGGGTCGTCGCATCTGTTTGACAATCGGATTTTCGCGATCTGCGGTGATGGCGATCTGATGGAGGGGGTCGCGAGCGAAGCGGCGTCGATCGCGGGCCACCTTGGACTCGGCAATATCATTTACGTGTACGACAGCAATCACGTGACGATCGACGGGCAGACCGACATATCGTTTTCGGAGGATGTGAATAAACGCTTCGACGCTTACGGATGGCATACGCAGGACGTCGCGGACGCGAACGATCTGGGCTTGCTCACCCACGCTATCGAGGCCGCGATCGCAGAGGACAAACGTCCGTCGCTGATTCGCGTGCATAGCCATATCGGTTACGGCAGCCCGAATCGGCAGGACACCTCGGAGGCGCATGGCAAGGCGTTGGGTGCGGCGGAGATCAAGCTGGTCAAGAAATTCTACGGCTGGCCGCTGGAGCCGGACTTCTATGTGCCGGATGCGGCGGCTACGGAATTTGCCAAGTGCGTCAAGCGCGGCGCGGATTACGAAGCGGATTGGGAAAAGCGCTTCGACGCGTACACCAAGGCGACGCCCGAGAAGGCAGCCGACTTTAAGCGGATGCTGAGCGGCGAACTGCCGGCCGGGTGGGACAAGGACTTGCCGGTCTTTACGCCGAAGGAGGCGATGGCGACGCGTGAATCGGCGTCGAAGGCCGAGGCTGCCATTCAGCCGCATGTGTGGAACCTCTTTGGCGGCGCCGCAGATCTGAACGAGTCAACCTTCACCAATGTGAAGGATGGCGGTGATTTCGAGCGCGGCGAGTACGCCGGCCGCAATCTTCATTTCGGGATTCGCGAGCATGGGATGTGCTCGATTCTCAACGGCATCGCGCTGCACGGCGGGTTCATCCCGTATGGCTCGAGCTTCTTCGTCTTCACCGACTACTGCCGGCCGTCGATACGGCTCGCGGCGTTGATGGAAATTCACGTGATCTTCGTCTTCACGCACGACTCGATAGGGGTTGGAGAGGACGGCCCGACGCATGAGCCGGTCGAGCATATCGGCAGTTTGCGCGCGATGCCCAATCTGACGGTGATTCGTCCGGGCGATGCGAACGAAGCAGTGGAAGCGTGGCGCGCCGCGATGACGCATAAGCATGGACCGGTGATGCTGGTGCTGTCGCGGCAGAAAATGCCGACCCTCGATCGCACTGTGATGGCGCCGGCGTCGGGACTCGCGCGCGGCGGTTACGTGCTGACCGAGACCGCGGGCAAGACGCCGGAGTTGATTATGATCGGAACGGGCTCGGAGCTTCATCTGGCGGTCGAGGCCAAGACGGAACTGGAAAAGAGCGGGCATGCGGTGCGCGTCGTCAGCATGCCGAGCACCAACCTGTTCGCGAAGCAGGATGACGCGTATCGCGAATCGGTGCTGCCGAACGCGGTGCGGAAGCGGCTCGCGATCGAAGCGGGGGCGCCGGAGACGTGGTATCGATGGGTCGGGCTCGACGGCGACGTGGTTGGAATGACTACTTATGGAGCGTCGGGGCCGGTCAACGACGTGATGAAACATTTCGGCTTCACGGTGGAGAACGTGGTTGCGCATGCGCTGAAGTTAATCGGACGCTGACGTGAGATCGCCGCGAGCCGGGTTCAAGCTAAAAACGAAGTCCAGGGACTATGAGTCCAGGAGATAATGCGATGAGTGGAACACCAAATCCGTTGCGGCGGTTGAAAGATTTCGGACAGAGCGTGTGGCTCGATTACATCCGGCGCGACCTGCTGCCATCGCCCGCCTTTAAACGGATGATCGAGGAAGACGGTCTCGACGGGATGACCTCGAATCCGACGATCTTCGACAAGGCGATCGATGGCTCCAAGGATTACGACGAGCAGCTCACGCAATTGGTGCGGGCGGGCAAGAGTATCGACGATATTTACGAAGCGCTGACCACTGAGGATATCAAGGCGGCGGCGGACAAGCTGCGGCCGATTTATGAGGCGAGCGAGGGGCGCACCGGCTACGTCAGCTACGAAGTTTCGCCGCTGCTGGCGAACGACACCGATGGCACGGTGGCGGCGGCGCATCGGTACGCCAAGATGATCGATCGGCCCAACCTGATGATCAAGGTGCCGTCCACGCCCGCGGGCATTCCGGCGATCGAACAGCTCATTAGCGAGGGCCGCTGTATCAACGTGACGCTAATGTTCTCGAGCAAGCATTACGACGACGTCGCCAACGCTTACATCCGCGGACTCGAAAAGCGCGCCAAGGCCGGAAAGCCGCTGAATCAGGTTGCGTCGGTGGCGAGCGTGTTTGTAAGCCGGGTAGAGACGCTGATCGACAAGGCGCTCGACGATAAGTTGAAGGCGCATCCCAATGAGGCGAGCGCGGCCTTGCGTGGAACGTCGGCCGTCGCCAACGCCAAGCTGATCTACCAGCGCTTCGTCGAGCTCTTTCACAGCGATCATTTCAAGGCGCTCGCAGCGAAGGGCGCACACGTGCAGCGTCCGCTGTGGGCTTCGACCGGAACCAAGGATCCGAAGTACAGCGACATCAAGTACGTGCAGGAGCTGATCGGACCCGACACCGTGAACACGATGCCGCCGGCGACGATGGATGCGTATCGCGATCATGGCGACCCGCGCCTGACGGTGACTGAGGGCGTGGACAAGGCGCGCGAAATTCAAAAGAGCTTCGCGGCTATCGGGATCGATTTCAACGAGGTGGGCGAGACGCTGCAGAAAGAGGGCGTCGAGTCCTTCAGCAAGTCGTTCGAGGATCTGATCAGCGTGATCAAGAAACGGAGCGATGCAGTAAAGCCTGCCTGATCCGATTCGATCGCATCACATTCGCCGCGCGCGGCTTTGATGGCCGCTCGCGGCGATTTTATTTGCGGTTTCTTATCCTTTCAGACTGGCGCGCGGGGGCGGGGTTTCGCTAGCCTGAAGCGAGGCGAATCCACCCGGAATGGAACCAGATGAGCGAGAGCAAAATTGTAATCCTGGATGACGCGCAAGCACTGTATGCGCACGCGGCTGAGGAGATCGCATATTTCGCCGGTGAGGCGGTGTGCACGCACGGCGAATTCACGCTCTGCCTTTCGGGTGGCTCGACGCCGGCGGCAATCTACGAGATGCTCGGCAGCAAGTTTCAGTTCAGTATCGACTGGAAGGAGATGCAGCTTTTCTGGGGCGACGAACGATGCGTGCCGCCCGATGATCCGGCCAGCAACTATGCGATGACGGCGCGGACGCTGCTCTCGAAGCTGGAACTGAAGCCCGCGCAGGTCCATCGGATCCTCGGTGAAAAGCCGCCCGAGGAAGCGGCGCGCGCGTACGAAGATGAACTGCGGAGCCATTTCAAACTGGCCGATGGCGAATTTCCGCGCTTCGAACTGATGTTGCTCGGGCTCGGCGACAATTCGCATACTGCGTCGCTGTTTCCGGGAAGTCCTGCGATTCATGAGCAGCAGCGGCTGGCGGTGGCGGTTGAAGTGGACGATCCCACGCAGCGTCATCGCGTGAGCCTGACGCCGCCGGTAATCAACAATTCGGCGCGCGCAATGTTCCTGGTGGCGGGTGCGGCAAAGGCGCAGGCGGTGTGGAACATCCTCAAAGGGCCGCGCGACGTGGACAAGTTTCCGGCGCAGGTAGTGGCGCTCGAACATGGCGATGTCATCTGGCTGCTCGACAAGGCCGCAGCGAGCCTGATCGCGTAACCTGCTTCGGCGTTACGATCAGTTCTTCAGCGCCCGGCTTAACAACAGGCGGCGGCCTAGTCACAATACTCGATATGGCCCGCTTCGCCCTGCGACACTGGACATCGATACTGATCGCGGTTGCGCTGGCCGTCTGGGCGATTTTCTATCTGCCTGACACGCCTTCCTTTGCGATCCTTGAGCTGAAGCAATCGATTGATGCGCGCGATGGCGCGGGCGCCGCGCGTTACGTCGATTTTCAGAAGGTGGTGCGCAACGCCGGCTACGAGATGGTGGACGATCCGAATTCATCGAGCGCGAACAGTTTTCTTGGCCAGCTGCTCGGCAAGGGTGCGGTTGACCTGTTGTCGGGCCCGATGGCGGCGATGCTGCAGTCGTGGGCGATTCAGCAGGTTAATAACGGGGCGAAGAACCTGCAGATGCCGCCGATAGCGGTAGTGGGCGCGATCGTGATGATGCATCGCAGCGACGATGTCGCGTTCACGCGGTGGCAGGACCATAAGGGCCAGGTCTGGGAAGTGCGGATGGCGCGGGAAAACGGTGAGTGGCAGGTGGTCGAGGTCAAGAACGTTAAGCAATTGCTCGACAAACTGAGGCGTCAGCAGGAGAAGAGCTTCAACAATACTCCCGAAGCGCCACGAGATTCCGGGGCGCCGCCTCCCGATGCGGATGGAACGCCGGATGCGAGCGGAACGGTCGATACGCCATAGTCGGGACGCCGTAGCTGTACGTCGCGGCGCCGCATCGGATTAACGTCGAATTCACAAAGCGGCATTCAGACGCTGGCAGGGTGCGTTTACTCCCCTCACTGCGAAGGGTAAACTCGATCCAGCGCGGCCATGGAGCTCACGCGGCTCAGGCCGCGTTTTAGTATTTAACGCGCCCCAAAAATGCGACGACCAGATATCAGAAACCTTGCCATAGTTGCCCACGTCGATCACGGGAAAACCACCCTGGTTGATGCGCTTTTACGTCAATCAGGCGTGTTCCGCGCCAATGAACAGATGATTGATCGCGTGATGGACTCGAACGCGCTCGAGCGCGAACGCGGTATCACGATCATGGCCAAGAATACGTCGATCACGTGGGGCGACACGCGCATCAATATAGTTGATACGCCCGGCCATTCGGATTTCGGCGGCGAGGTCGAGCGCACGCTTTCGATGGTTGATGGCGTACTGTTGCTGGTTGACGCCTGCGAAGGCCCGCTGCCGCAGACGCGCTTCGTGCTCAAGAAAGCTCTCGAATCGCGGCTGCCGGCGATCATCTGTGTGAATAAGATTGATCGTTCGGACGCTCGCCCGGAAGAGGTCCTGGACGAAGTTTACGACCTCTTCATCGACCTCGAAGCGACCGACGATCAGCTCGATTTCACCGTGCTCTATACCAACGGGCGGGCCGGAACGGCGGTGACGAAACTCGGCGAAGAGGGCCGCGACCTGCGTCCGCTGTTCGAAGCGATCATCGCGCATCTGCCTGGACCCGAGGTCGATCCCGACGCGACGTTGCAGTTCCAGGTCAACAATCTGGACTACGACGATTACGTGGGCCGGCTGGCGATCGGGCGCATTATCGCCGGCTCGATGACGGTCGGACAGAACTATTCGCTGTGCCGTCCCGACGCTTCGCGAACCGTGCTCAAGATCGCGCGGCTTTACGGATGGCAGGGCCTCAAGCGCACCGAACGCACCGAAGCGCGGGCCGGCGATATCGTGATGATCGCGGGCAGCGACGATATCGAGATCGGCGACACTATTGCGGACCTCGAAAACCCGCGTCCGCTGCCGGGAATCCGCGTCGATGAACCGACGGTCGCGATGACCTTTTCGGTCAACAATTCGCCGTGGGCGGGGCGCGAAGGCGAGTACGTAACGTCGCGCAAGATCGGCGAGCGCATCCTGTTTGAGTCGCGGCGCAACGTTAGCATTCGAATCGAGCAGATCAGCGCCGATTCATGGCGCGTGCTGGGCCGGGGCGAGCTGGCGCTTGCGATTATCCTGGAGACGATGCGGCGCGAGGGTTACGAGATCCAGGTCTCAAAGCCGACCGTGCTCACGCGTCAGGAAGACGGCGCCATTCTCGAACCGATGGAGTACGTGGTGTGCGATATTCCCGAGGATCACATCGGGACGGTCACGCAGATTCTGTCGGCGCGCAAGGGTCGGATGCGTTCGATGGAGACGCATGCGAGTGGCCGCGTGCGCCTGGAATATGACGTACCGGCGCGTGGGCTGATTGGATTTCGCGGACGCTTCCTCGCCGAAACGCGCGGGCAGGGCGTGATGCACTCCATCTTCAACGGCTATGGGCTGTGGAGCGGGACGATCAAGTCGCGCCAGAACGGCGCGATGATTTCGGACCGCGAAGGGGTCGCGAGCGCCTACGCGATTTTTCATCTGCAGGAGCGCGGGCGGTTTTTTATCGGCGCCGGCGAGCCGGTCTATGAAGGGATGATCATCGGGGAGTACTCGCGCGAGACGAATCTGCCGGTCAACGTCTGCCGGGAGAAGAAGCTCACGAATATCCGGGCCGCCGGTCATGACGAGGCGATTCGGCTCACGCCCGCACGGGTGATGACGCTCGACACGGCGCTCGAATGGATCGACGAGGAAGAACTGGTCGAGCTGACGCCGAAGACCGTGCGCATGCGCAACCGGATCCTCAAGACAGGCCTGCGCAGCAAGCATCGCGCAGGCTGGTCGGAGTCGGTTCAACCGGAAGTCGCCGAGGGCGACTGAGCGTACCCGCCGGCCCCGGTCGGTAGTGATCTTGGCTGACGCGGAAAATCCCACGCCCCGTGGGTTCCGATGAAATTCGCGCGCATTCTCGTTGCCAGCCTGATGGTGCTGGTGATCCTGGCAGGCAGCGCCGCTGTGATCGCGTGGCACAATCAGGACCGCCTGATCCAGCTGGTGCTTTCGCGCATTCAAGCGCAAACCGGTTACAACATAGTTCCCGCCAGGATTCGTCTTGCCCTTCGCAGCCACCTGGTTGTGGTGCTGGAAAACCCGCGAGTCTATCTTAACGGCACCGAGGTTGCGCAAGTTGACGACCTGCGCGCAGTCATCGGTATTCACGCTATCTTCAGCAGGAACGGCCTGCCGCTCTATGCGCTCGCCCTCGACCACCCGCGAGTTCGGATTCCGGCCAGCCTGGCTGGAGTTACCCCTCATGGGTTTCCGAAGCCCGACGTCCAGGTAGTAGATAAATTGAAAGCGGCGCTCGATGCACTTTCGGACGTGGCCCAACGAATCGAGATCGTTGACGCGAAATTGGATGACGTGAATGGCGCGCCGTTGATCGATCAGTTAACGCTGACGGCCTATCGGCAACATCGCGGCGTTGGCCAATGGCCCTGGATGGTGAATTTCGACGCCGCCTGGAAACATGCCCCCTTCAATGGAGTAGCGGTTAGCGGACGGCTCCGGCTGGGGAACTCGCCCGGGGTCGCATCGGGCATGGCGTCAACTGGCCGGGTATCATTTAAGGGGCTGGAACTGGCGCCCTTTCAAGGACCTTATGGGATTCAAATCGCCGGCCGTCTCGAGGGAACCATTCGTTTCGCGATGCGCCAGGATGGGGTGGTTTTCGCCGACACTGTCTCCGCCGGCACACAAATGGTGCTCAAGGGGAAGCCGTTCGCGACGCCGATTGCGCTGGGCAACGTGATGTTGCATGCGGAGTCCAGGGCTTCTACGGAGCGCCTGGAACTGAAACGGATTACGGCGACTCAGAATGCTCTGCCGCTGTTCACCGGCGGCGGATCGATCGATCGACCTTACGAAGACGCACGTACAGCCGCGATTCATGTCGAAGGCGTGCGAATTTCATTGATGCAGGCGGCGGCCTGGTTACGGACGTTGCGGGCGATTCCGGCTTCGGTGATCAATTTCGCAAACCGGTTTACCGCGGGCCAGATCGATTTCAGCGAAGTGATCTTCAATCCGCATGCCGCGGTCAAAGACTGGACCGCCCGGACCATGCGCGACAATCTCACCGTACACGCGACGGTCAATGATGCTGGCTACGAACCACCGCCCGATCTGAAACTTCCCTCGATTGAGGAAGGTGAAGGTGCGATCGAATACGACGGAGGGCTGGTATCGCTTACCCAGGGATCGGCGAACCTTGGTCATTCAGAGTTGTCTGGAATTATCGGAGACGCAGCATTCAGCCATGCTCCGCAGCTGATCTCGTATCATCTCCGCGCCGGCGGCGGGATCGATGCGGGCGAAATTTACCCAGCACTGGCCAACGCCATGAAAGCTGGGGAATCCAACCTCGCTGCCAAAATGACTTCGGTAAGCGGGACCGCGGAGTTTGATCTCAACGCCTCGGGCAAGCTGTTCCACACTCAATGGTCAACGCCCGGCGATTATGCGCTGAAGCTTACGCCCGACCGCATCGAATTTACGGTTAAGGGCGCCCCAAGCGCGCTCGCGATCAAAGGTGGCGACGTCGAGCTACGGCCGGGGTCGGTTGCGGTTGATCAAATCGTTGCCGCGCCCGTCGCACCGCAGAGCGGGAACGCAATACTCAACGGGACCATCGATACGTCGTTAGCGCATCCGACTTTTCAGAATTTTACCGGCGATCTGCATGAGATCCGCGTTGAGCCGTGGTTACCTCTGGTACTCGATCCAGGACAGTTTGCCGCCCAAGGCGCGGTCGGCGGCCGTTTGATCGCGCAGAGCGATCCGAAAGGCACCGGATTCCCAACGATTAGCGGCAAATTGACGATGGGCCCTGGAGAGTTACGGCTCGGGTTTTTGCGATCGCCGATCGTCGATAGCTCGATGACGGTGATGCTCGACGGCAAGGGGATGAAACTCGATCTGCCGGGCGGGCATCTCGAAGGACATCCGGTTAGCCTGACCATCGCGCTCGCCGACTTCGAGCATCCGGTGGTGCAGCTCAACGCCACCAACAGCTTCCTCGATTTCGAGGTCATGAAGTTTATACGGATGCCGTGGTCGCCAAAGACGCCGGTGCAAATGTTCAACCTCCCGATTCGCGGGCATATAGAGGCGGATCACGCGCTCTTCGGCAAACTCCCGATGGCTGACGTCAACACGGATTTCGATCGGATGAATGGCGAGTGGCACGTCACAAATCTGACCGCCAAAGCCCTTGGGGGTGAGGTGAGAGTCGATCTCGCCGGGCGCAGCGGACCGGACAACCACATTCATATCAAGACGCAAATTGAGGACGTGGACGCGGCCGCCTTATGCCTGATGGCGGGACAGAGTAGTCCGGCGTTGAGTGGCAGGTTGCGGGCAACCGCCGATCTCTGGGGTGATACCGACGTTGATTTCTTTTCGTCGCTTGGCGGCATTCTTGGCGTTGAGGCGCGCAAGGGAACACTAAACCGCTTTGCACTGGTGACCCGCGTCTTGAGCTTCATCGACTTGAAAAACTGGCTGACCGCAAAGTTGCCGGATCCGCGGATCGCGGGCATCCCGTTCGACACGCTGACGGCCACGTTCAACGGCGCGGGGGGCGATTTCAACACGCGCGACCTGCAACTCTCCGGACCGGTGATGGAGATCCGCGCGCGGGGCGCCGTGCGACTGAGCGATAGCACAGTGGACATGGAAATAAGCCTGATTCCCTTCGACACAGTTAACTGGCTGGTACGCAAAATTCCCATCATCGGCGGCAATATATCCAGTGGGAGCAAAGGCCTGGTCGCCGCCTACTTCCACGTGCGAGGGCCGATCAACAGTCCGTCGGTGACGCCCAAGCCGATTACCTCAGTAGCCGAATTCGTCGCCAAGACATTGAGCTTGCCGATAAATATAATCAGGCCGAATACGATTAACCCCTAGCCGGCGCATGGCAGCATAGGCTGGCTCGCACCGGCCTGCGGTAACGGATAAATAAAAGCGGATGTTTCGCGAAGCGATCGAACGGATGGCGCCCTACACGCCGGGAGAGCAGCCGCGCCCCGGACAACGCCTGATCAAGCTCAACACCAACGAGAATCCGTATCCGCCGTCGCCCGCGGTGCGTCGCGCGATTGTCGCTAACGCCGGCGCTACGCTGCGACTTTATCCGTCGCCGCGGGCGGATGCTTTTGTCGCGGCGGCGGCGCGGCTCTACGGAATACCAGCCAGCCAGATCATCGCGGGCAACGGCTCCGACGAACTGCTCTCGATAATTTTTCGGGCTGCGCTCGGCCACGGCGATAGCGTCGCGTACGCGCAGCCGACCTACTCGCTCTACGACACGCTGGCGTCGATCCAGGAGGCGCGAGTGGTCACCGCTCCGCTCGGACCCGCCTTCGAGCTGCCGCTTGACGCACTTGCCCGGGAACGCGCCCAGTTGACGGTAATTTGCAGTCCCAATTCGCCCTGCGGAACGGTTGCCGCGACGGACGATCTGGACGCCTTGGCGAGGCAGTTGGGACGCCGTCTGCTGGTGATCGACGAAGCGTACGTGGATTTCGCTGAGAGCAATGCGCTCGCTCTCGTTCGCCGCCATCGCAACGTGATCGTCCTGCGCACGCTCTCGAAATCATTCTCGCTGGCCGGGATGCGCCTTGGCCTGCTCTTCGCGCAAGCGCCGGTTATTGATTCGTTACTGAAAGTCAAAGATTCCTACAATTTGAATCGACTTGCGATTGCGGCCGGCGCGCAGGCGCTCGACGACGTCGTCTGGATGCGGCGCAACGTGGAGAAGGTCAAACGGACGCGGGAACTGACTCAGGATCGGCTGCGCGCGATGGGCTTCGAGGTGCCGCCGTCGTCTTCGAACTTCGTGCTCGCGCGGCAGGCGGGCCGCGATATGGCGCCAGTCGCGGCTGCATTGCGGCGGCGCGGAATCCTCGTGCGCCACTTTCCGGCGTCGGTTTTTCGCGACGCGCTCAGGATTTCGATTGGTACGCCAGCCGAGATGAATGCGCTATTCAAGGCCCTCGAATCCCTGATCAAGCCGGTCGCGCGGCGTGTTCGCCTTGCCAAATAGAGTAGGCGCGACTGATGAGCCGGTTCGGACGCCTCTTCGATAAATACCGTCCCGCGAGCGGCGACGAACCCTCGACGCCGGTCCGCGGCGAAACGCGATGGCTCATCGTGGGGCTCGGAAATCCCGGCGATCAGTATCGGCGATCGCGCCACAACGTCGGCTTCATGGCGATTGAACGGCTCGCCGCGTCGCGTGGGACGGAATTGACGCGGCGCAAATTCAACGGTTTCTACGGCGAAGCGCGCGACGGCGAAACGATCACGATGCTGGTGCTCCCGCAGACCTTTTACAATCGCAGCGGCGAGACAGTCGCCCGGCTGAGCGGCTACTTCAAAGTGCCGTTGGAGCGAATAATCGTGGTCCACGACGATATGGACCTGCCGACCGGCCGCATCAGGATCAAGCGCGGCGGCGGCGACGCGGGTAATCGCGGCGTGCGCTCGATCGCGGAAGACCTGGGCAAGGACTTCGTTCGCGTGCGCGTCGGTATCGGCCATCCGACGGACGATCACGGCCACGTCGATTATGTTCTGCGGCCGTTGGGGAGCGGCGAGACGCGCGATTTCGAGCCGATACTCGATCGCGCAGGCGAAGCGGCGCTGGCGGTAATCCGCGACGGCCTCGAACGTGCGATGAATCAGTTCAATACGCGCGCCTGAATCGCGCTGCAGTGGATCGAACTACTTCGGACCGCCGGGCAAGCCGCGATGGCCCCAGATGCTCGGGGCTTCGTGGCGTTCCACCTTCCATACGCGGTCGTCGATAGTGCGCGCGCCGTAACCGTACTCGACCTCAAAGCCGGACGGGGTGCGCATATAGAACGAGACCATGTGGTCGTTGGTGTGGCGTCCGAGCGAGGCGGAGATTTCGGTTTTCGCGTCGAGCGCGGTGTAATACGTCGAGCCGACGTCGTCGATCGATTTGACCTGCAACATGAAGTGCAGCAGGCGTTTCGGCACCGGGATTACGCCGAACGCGATCGAATGATGGCGCGGGTTGCAATGCATGAAGGTCAGCCGGAGGTTGTCGGTCGGACGACCGCGGCGCATCTTCAAGTCGATGAAGTCGCTGATGCGCATGCCGAGGACGTCGCGGTAAAAATGCAGGCTCTTTTCGGGATCATCGACGCGAATGACGATGTGGCCGAGGCCCATCGTGCCGGTGTCGAAGCCCGCAATCGTTCGCGGCGATCGGAACGGGTTCTCGTAGCTGATGAGCGGGCCGAAGTAAGCCTCCATCGGGGTGCCGCTCGGGTCGTGGAATTTGATCAATTCGGCTACGCCGCGCAGGCTCGCCTCTTCGAGACTGCCAAGCTGCACCTCGAGGCCGGCCTCTTTGAGCTGCGACGCGAGGTTGATTAGCGCCGGCTCGTCCGGAACTTCCCAGCCGGCGAAGGCGAGGTCGTCAGCGCCGCTCTCGCTCACGATGAAGCGATGGTGGTACTCGTCCATGCGCAGCAGGAGGGACCCGTCGGCGGTTTTGCCCGCGACCTGCAGACCGAGTACTTCGGTCGCGAACGTTTCCCAGGCGCCGAGGTTGCTGACGCTCAAGCCCAGGTAGCCCAATTGTGTGACACTGGCCATCGGCATTTCTCCTCGTTCCGTTTCCGTCAATCAGCCATCGTCTGACGTCGTATCGCGACTGCGCTCCTACTGATTCTGTCCGCCAGCGGGCCGCGACTGCGAACGATTGAGATCGAGCAGTTTCATCAACGCGTACACCGCATCGATGTGCGGCGTGGCGATCCGATGGCGGCGTGCGGCGCGTCTGACGGCTCCGCATAGCGCCTCGTATTCTAGGGGCTTGCCGCGCTCGGAATCCTGCAGCGTCGAAGGTCGAACCTCGCGCAGGCTGGCGCGCGATCGTGTGAATTGCGCCTCGACTTGCGCCTCGCCGAGAGCGACGCCTTCGGCACGCGCGACCGTCGCGATTTCATTCATCAGCGCGCGCAGTAATTCAACGCCATCGGAATCATCGATCAGGTCACCGACCTTGCGCCGCGCCAGCGTCGCCACCGTATTGAACGCGGCGTTCCAAAGCAGTTTCTCCCAGCGGATAGTGCCGAGGTGCGTCGTCAGTTCGCCGAAAATCCCAGCTCGCTTGAACAAGTCGGCGAGTCGGCGGCCGCGGGCCGAGTCGCTTCCATCGAGTTCGCCGAACTCGATAAATCCCCCGGTGCGATGCACGATACGGCCGGGCCCGACGAGTTCCGCACCGATGCGCGCATTGCCGCCCATCACGGCGTCGCGGCCGAAGACTTCAGCCAGCAACATTTCGTTCTCGACGCCATTCTGCACCGTCAGGATCGCACCACCGGGGTTGAGGCAGCCCGCGAGCGATTGCGCGGTGGCTGCGGTGTCATAGGATTTGACGCAGAACAAAATGAGGTCGTAGGGTGCGAACTCATGCGGATCGGCAGTTGCCGTCACCGCGATCGAGAAGTTCCCCTGATGGCTGATAAACTCAAGGCCTGCGCCTTTGAGCGCTCGCAGATGCTCACCGCGTGCGCAAAAGATTACCTGCTCGCCGGCCTGTTGGAGGCGCGCGCCATAGTAAGCGCCGACTCCGCCCGCGCCCATCACGAGGATCTTCATCGTATTCCCTTCATCGCAGAGTTCGCAAATTGCCCGCTTCTCCCAGCGTCAACCTGCGCCATTAAAGCATTGCGGACCGCGATCGAGTAGCGCAACGTAAAACGCCGCCGGCCTTTGAGACCGGCGGCGTGTTTGCTCCAATACATGAACGCGTCGCGCGTCAGATGGCGATGTTATAAAGCTCCGCGACGTTGTCGTGCAGAATCCAGTTTTTCTCGTCTTCGCTCAGATTCTTGGTGTGTTCCGCAAGGATCTCCTGCGACCACGGCCACGTCGAATCGCTGTGCGGGAAGTCGTTGGCCCACATCAGGCGGCGCGTGTTGCACAGATCCTTCATCGCGAACGCCACCCAGTCATCCTGGAAGGTCGTGTAGATGTGATCGCGGAAGTACTCGCTGGGCTTCCGTTCAAGCTCACGGCCCCGCAGCATCCAGGCGCGATGACGGTTGTACGCATGGTCCATGCGGTACATGAAATGCGGCACCCAGCCGGCGTCCGCCTCGACGCAGACGACCTTGAGGTTGGGATGGCGCTGGAAGACGCCACCGAAAATGAACGTTCCAATCAGGTCCTGGTTGCCGCGGATGATCGACATGAAGCTGTTGATGCGCGGTCCGCGGGTTTTGAAGTTGTCCTGCTTGCTGGTCAGGATGTGGAAGCTCAACGGCATCTTCATGTCGATGGTCGCTTCCCAGAACGGTGCGTAGATCGGATCGTCGTAGTCGGCGATTTGCGGATTGCCCGGCATCATCACGCCGCGCAGCCCCATTTCCTTCATCTTGCGCACGTCCGCGATGCCCTCTTCGACCGATCGCATCGCAGTCTGACCCAGCCCGATCAGGCGGTCCGGATGAGCCGCGCAGTATTCGGCGAGCCAGATGTTGTAAGCGTCGAAGCAGGCCTTCTTGTAATCGTAATCCGGATGATTGCAGAGCAGCATGCCGACGGTCGCGTAGATGACCTCGCACGCGACGCCGTCACGGTCCTGATCTGCCATGCGGGCCTCGGGGTCCCAGCCGCCGCGATGCAGGTTTTCGAACTTAGCGCCGAACATCTTCAGGTCCATCGCATCGACGCCGGCGGCCGCCACCAGGCCCATCGGGATCGGTTTGGTGCTGCCCTCGATGACGAAAATGTCGCCCATCTTGTCGTCGTGCACCATGTGCGGTGCGGTGTCCTTGTACTTGCGATCGATACGATCGACGTAACAGCCCGGCGGCTCGGTGATGTGAGAATCGGCGGAAATGATCGGCTTTTGCATGAGTCCTCCGTTTGCGGGGTCCGCTGCATTTTTGCTGGCAGCCCCCAAAGGTTATGGTCGTTTACCTAACTAACCAAAATACGCAGGTTATTACAATCGAAACGCAGTTTCCGGTGGTTCTTGCGGTCGATCATCAGCGCGAATGGATCAGTTCCGCGTGCCGAAATCGCCAGGTTGATTCATTGTTTTGATGACGGCGGGTACAATTGGCGGCAGACCGCTTCGTCTGGTCGGCAACACGAATGATCGATTACTATTCGCTCGCACCCCTCAATTCGATTCTCAACGCGATCGCGGCCGTCCTGCTGATGGCGGGCTTTATCTGTATCCGGCGGCGCTGGATACGCGCGCATCGGGCGTGCATGCTGACCGCGTTCGTGGTCTCGACCGCATTCTTCATTTCGTATCTGACGTATCACTACCATGTCGGCGACGTACGTTTTCAGGGCTATGGAATCATCCGCCCGATCTACTTCACGATTCTCATCACCCACGTAATTCTGGCGGCCGCGATAGTCCCGCTGGTGCTGACGACGTTGTGGCGGGCCTTGCGCGGTGACTTTCAGAAACATCGGCGCATTGCGCGGTGGACGTGGCCGATCTGGATGTACGTCTCGGTTACCGGCGTGGTGGTTTACGTAATGTGCTATCGGATTTATCCGCCAGGCTACAACGTCGCGCGCCCCAGTGCGGCGACCGCGAGCGTCTCCCCGCCAACTGGGACGGCCGCCAAGCCCGTCTCGTCATCCTGACTGGCTCCGCCAAGCCAGGTTGTGGGCCGAGCTAACGAATCTGCGAGGTACGTATCCGAAGCTTGCGCGGAATGCCTCGCGCCTCAAGCGGCGACCGAGGCCGGCTAATACTTATAGTGGCGCAACAGCGCGCGTCCCGAGGTCTCGGCCACGGCACGTCCCTGCGATAGATACCGAGCGCAGTATTCCCTCTCGACGTCCCGTTCCTGGTCGTGCACGAAAATGCTGCCGCCTTTTTTAATCAACCGGGAAGCCTCGAAAATGCTCTTCATTCTCCCCGGCGTTCCATCTTCATAACCGGCTGGACCATCGACGAGAATCACGTCCCACTGCGTATTCCTGACGGCCGGAGGCAATTCCATCGCGAGCCAGTCAGGATGGTTGATCAGGCGCTTAGCTTCTTCGAGTTTGGTGCCGTATTCCACGAGATATGCTTCCAAAGAGGGATTCTCGCGCGTGATCTGTTCGAACCAGGCTGGCTGATCTTCGATAAATACAGTTCTGCCGTCCCGATTCAGGCCGGACCAGAAGACCGAATCGTTGCCCATGCCGAAGACCAGAAGATTCACCGGCGGCGCGATAGCGCGGGCGATGAAAAAGACCTCGTGGGCATACATCTGGATGTCCAGCCTGTCCCGTTCCTTTGAAACCCGTTCCAGATCAATCGCCTTCATAATCCCGCCAGTCCTCCTCCTCATATTACTTACAATCCCCTCAGGGCGCCCACTCGCGCGCCTTGTCATCCGGGACCGATTGGTCGTACAACTGAGAGAAGGATTCCATGAAATCAAGGCGGGAAGGATTGTGGCCCGATCGCGCGACGAGCCGCCTGCCGTTCTGAACCCTCGCATAGTCGGCGTGCCGCGCGCGAGACGCCCACAGACCAGACTTGTGTCCTTGGGGAGGATCGCTAATGAAGGTCGGAGCATCGTTCTTTTTCCAGAATTATTTTCGCGCACAGAAACCGGACTGGCAGATTTACGACGAGGACATGGCGCTCGCCGATATGGTCGAGCCGCTGGGCTTCGATTCGATCTGGGGCGTCGAGCATCATTTTTCGCCGTACACGATGATCCCGGACGTGTTGCAGTTCCTGACTTTCATGGCGGGGCGCACGAAGCGGATCGGCTTCGGATCGATGGTCGTGGTGCTGCCGTGGCATGACCCGGTGCGCGTGGCCGAGCAGATCGCGATGCTCAACCTTTACGCCGGTGACCGTGAGCTCACGCTGGGATTCGGACGCGGATCAGGCCGTATCGAATACGAGGGCTTTCGGGTGCCGATGAACGAGTCGCGCGAGCGCTTCGTCGAAGCGGCGGAAATCGTACGGATGGCGCTCACGCAGGAGCGGTTTTCATACAAAGGGAAATTCAACCAGATACCCTCGATGAGTATCCGGCCACAGCCGCGGCGTAAGAACCTGACGGATCGCTTTTACGGCGCGATCGTGTCGCCCGAGACCGGCGACATCATGGCGCAGCAGGGCATGGGGATGTTGGTGATTCCTCAGAAGGCGTGGGCCGATCACAAACAGGACTACGACCATTTCAAGGCGTCGTGCGTGAAATTCGGTCAGCCCGTGAAGACACCAATCGTCGTGTCGTTCATCTATTGCGCGGAGACCGAGCATGAAGCGGCGGCGGGTGCGGAAAAGTACATGGGGAACTACGCGGACACTGCGATTAATCATTACGAGTACGACGAGCCGGAGCATTTCCGCAATACGAAGGGCTACGAGTACCACACCAAGATGGCGGAAGCGGGTAAGAACGCTCCGCAGGATTTCCGCAACCTGTTCACCAAGACGCAGGTTTTCGGGACGCCCGAGCAATGCGTCGAGACGCTGCGCACCATCGCCAGCACGATGGATGCGGAGGAGTTCGTCGGCGTGTTCAAGTATTCCGATATGCCGCTTGAGGTCGCGCAGCGCAATATGAAGCTGTTCGCAACCGAGGTGCTGCCGCATATCAAGAGCGGAACGTCGCCGTTGACGCAGAGCGCTGCGGCTGGCGGACGTTAGGCTTCGCGGATAGCAGATTCGAAGGGGGCGGGCTAGCGCCGATTGGCGCTAGCCCGCCCCCATCACTTCCGCGCAAACGACGATTGCGCGGAAGTGATAGAG
>Ga0302324_100007070_pt1 | contig 23977 bp, 23 predicted proteins | sample Palsa_T0_1_FD_201949 | JGI IMG/M metagenome (GOLD analysis project Ga0302324, IMG submission 201949) | Peat permafrost microbial communities from Stordalen Mire near Abisko, Sweden - Palsa_T0_1 | ecosystem: Environmental > Terrestrial > Soil > Palsa > Peat permafrost | place: Sweden: Abisko... | reverse complement strand
CTGACGGGTTGCCGGTATATCGACAGTAGCGGTTTAGCGGTTCTCATTGCGATGTACAAGGCGCATGGAAAAGGCATCCCTGTTGTTACGCCACAGGGCTCGTTCTTCCGAAAGCTCGTACACATCGCGGGTATTGACAAATTCCTTACGCTCTTCGAAAACGTCGAACAAGCGTTAGCGGGAGACCGACAGTCCCCGGCGACTCCGAAGGCGGCTACCGAAACCGCCTAGGCCCACCCGATCGCGACTGGTTCAGCCAGGCCGCACGCAACGGAGTCGGCGGCATGTGTTACGCGATCGCGGAGGACCGCGTTTGTCCCTCCTTAGCGGCGTGCGTGTTTGCAATGAAGGCGCGGACCCGCTCGACGAGCGCGGGGTCGCGATAGACGCTGAGCGGTTTGCGCAGATGTTGAACCTCGAGCGTCAACCTATGGATGGCCGGATCGGCGATCGAAAGCTCCGATAGCGCAAGCGCGAACTGACGGCGCTCGTCGAGGTCCTTCGGGCGGTGACCCTGCGTGCGCGGATAGGCGAAATCCAACGCCGTCGTCATCGACCACGGCGCCTCGTGCATCGTTTGCGCTGCGGTGAAAAAGTCGGACTCCACGCCAGCGAGTGGCCGAGAGCCATCCGCGACACTATCGAGCATCCGTTGCAGGAGTTGCGCCTGCAGTGCGGCCACGCTCATTCCCTGCCCGTACATCGGATTGAAACGGCAGATCGCGTCGCCGAGCACGACGAGCCCCGTGGAAGAGCCGGAATGGTCGAGAAATCGCGGCGCACGCACGTTCGCGTGCCGAAACGATAGATGGTGCGCCCGAGCTTCGCCGAGCGAAGCGCGTGCGCGATCGTCGGAGTGCGCAGGCTGCGTACGAAGTCCATGAAGCCCCCCGGATCGCCTGGAGGCTTATCGTCGAAGCGACCCGCCACGCTGACGATCCAGCGGCGCCCTTCGAGCGGCATCAGAATTCCGAAACTGCTAGGGCATCGCATGCCAGCCGGAGTGCGGCCTGCGGCTCGCCGAATTGGAACTCCCTCGGCGAAGTTGCTCGCGGCGTTTGCCGCACCGCCCTCGGCCGCAAGCGTCTTCCAGAGCCGGTGTTCCTCGGCGAAGAGTGTCCGCGCTTCCGCCATGTCGCCGCGCGCGCGAGACACGAAGCCGGTTCTCGAGAGGGTCATCGCGATGAGGCGCAGATTGCCGAGTTCGCGCGCCGCGGCCAATGCCTCGCGCAGTTGCGTTTCACCGGCACTCCGCGAGGATTCGTCCTCGTATCCTTCCCCGAGATACCACTGGGACATGCCCACGATGCTTTGTGCGTGTGCCGCCGGGACGCGTTCCCCAAGCTTTCGGTACGCCGCCAGGGCGCGTTCGGCCGCAGCGAGTGCTTGCCGATGCTGGCCGAGAACGATCGCGAACATCGCCTCCGCGTAGTCGAGCTTTGCAACGACGCCGGTCGGTGTGCCCTCGCCGGCCAACTCGAGCGCCGTGCGAACCCAATGACGCCCCTCGGCCAATGCGACCCGGCCGAAGAGTAGACGGAGCGCGCCGGCAAGCCGTTGACCGGCGAGCGCGTCGTTCTGCCGCTCCAGCGTCCAGCGCAGCGCGGCGCGCCAATTCTCCAGGTCCGGCCGCGCGCGGCCCAGCCACGCGCTTTCGGGCATCGTGTCCCAGTCTCGCTCGTGCCGCTCGGCGAGCTCCAGATAGGACAGTGCGTGCCCTCGGGCGACAGCCTCCTGCTCATCGCGGGCAGCGAGTTTTTCGCGCGCGTATTCGCGCGCGGGCTGGGAGAGCGCATAGCGCGGCCCGGCTGCTTCGAAATCCGGGATCACGAGCGATTTGTCGGCAAGCGAGGCCACGAGCTCGAAGACGGCCGATTCTTCGACGCCGTCGCCCGCGCACACCGCCGCAGCGGACTCGAGCGTCCATCCGCCGGCAAAGACGGAGAGCCGATCGAAAACGCATTGCTCCGACGGCGCTAGCAGTTCGTAGCTCCAGTTGAACAGGGCGCGCATCGTCTGTTGACGGGGTGACCTGGTCCGCGCGCCACCGGTCAGGATCGTCAAGGGCCGCTCGAGCATGCCGACGAGCGTCGAGAGCTGCAACGTGCGAGTTCGGGCCGCGGCGAGTTCGATTGCGAGCGGGATGCCGTCGACGCGCCGGCAGATCTCCGCGACGTGGGGCGCGTTCGCGTCCGAAAGCTCGAAGCGCCGGTCGGCATGCCGCGCGCGTTCCACGAACAGCGCGATCGCGCCGTAACCGTCGGCATCCTCGACGCGCATCGTGCGGGCCGCCTCCCGCGCCGGACGTGCAGCGGCGCGATGAGATAGACGCACTCGCCGGAGACCCGAAGCGGCTCGCGGCTCGTCGCCAATATCCGCACGTCGGGGCAGCCGCGCAACACGGCATCCACGACCACCGCCGCGGCAGCGACGAGGTGTTCGCAGTTGTCCAAGACGAGTAACAGCGAGCGGCGTCTCAGCCGCGCAACGAGCGCGTCGAGCGGACGATGCTCCGGAAGCTGCTCGAGGCCGGCCGCCTGCGCGATGGTCGCGGCGATGCCGTGCGCGTCGGCGATCGGCGCGAGTTCGACAAGCCATACGCCGTCGCGAAATCGCGCGGAGACTTGGGCGGCCGCTGCGACCGCCGCGCGCGTCTTCCCCACGCCGCCCGCGCCCGTCAAGGTCACGAGGCGGCCCTCCAGCAACGCGGCGTCGATCTCCTCGATCTCGCGCTCGCGTCCGATGATGCTACCGAGTGGCAACGGCAAGTTGGTACGGGGCGTTTGGCTGCCGAGGCCATCGCGCAGGACAAGGGCGACGAGTTCGGTCCGCGATCCGACGTTGAGCTTTGCGAACAGCGCCGCCACGTGCGACTCGACGGTGCGCTCGCTCAACCAGAGGCGTTCGGCGATGTCGCGGTTCGAGAGCCCGGTCGCAACCAGCTGTAGAATCTCGGTTTGCCGCCTCGAGAGCATCTGGCTGCCACCTCCGCCGGTGCCTCACCCAACGTCGCGGGCGAAACTCAGTGTTTCCCCGGACGCCTAGGCATCTCTCCCAGTCCTATGCTTGCACCCGGATCCTCGCCTGGCACCCGCTGAAAGGACCGGACCACCATGGCATACGCTCCCGCTCACTCCCACGAAACGGTTCCGCCGCCTCCGTTTGCGCCGTCATGGAGGGGAGGGGCGCGTACAATGAGCATGCGACGATTCCGGCCGGCGGCGCACGATCGGCGCTGCCGATCCTCCTCGCTGCGGCGCAGGCCGTTCGCGCGCAGGCCGGCGAGCCGATCGTGATTGCCGACTACGGATCGTCCGAGGGAAAGAACTCGCTAGGCCCGATGCGCGTCGCGATCGCTGAATTTCGCGAGCGCTACGGCGCGCGCCACCCGATCTCGGTCGTGCACGTCGACCTTCCGGAGAACGATTTCAACTCGCTGTTCCACGTCGTTGAGAAGGGTGCTCACCGCTACGGCGCAGACGACCCTTTCGTGTTTCCGTCGGCGATCGCGCGCTCGTTTTACTCGAGCGTCTTCCCGCCCGAGTCGGTGCACCTTGGCTGGAGCTCGTACGCCGCCGTCTGGCTCAGCCGGGTGCCGGCGCCGATTCCCGATCACATCATCGCGCTACGCAGCACCGACACCGTGCGCGCGGCTTACGCACGCCAGGCCGCCTCGGATTGGGAGCCGTTCTTAACCCTGCGCGCGGCGGAGCTGCGGCCCGGCGGCCGGCTCGTCGTCGTCCTGCCGGCGCTCGACGATGCCGGTTCCTTCGGGCTTGGCGAGCTCTTCGACCACGCACGCGCCGCGTTGCGGGATTTGGTCGATGCCGGCGCACTGGACGTCGACGAACTGGCGCGCATGGCGCTCGCGGTCTATCCGCGCGCAACACGGGACCTTCTCGCGCCATTTGTGAGGAACGGATCCTTTCAGGGACTGACCGTCGAGCACTGCGACATGCAGGTGTTGCCGGATCCCGCATGGCCCGCCTACGAACTCGCGCGAGACCGGCGTGCGCTTGCCCGCGAGCATGCGCTGTTCTTCCGCGTGGTCTTCATGCCCACGCTCGCAACCGCGCTCGGCCCAAACCGAGCCACCGACGAGCGCAGCGCCTTCGCCGATCGTTTGACGGAGGCACTCGAGCGCCGCCTGGTCGACGCACCGGCTCCGCTGCCTCGATTCGTCGCTACGATCGTTGCCGCGAAAGCCGCCCGCTAGCCAGACGCCGGTGGCCACCAAACGCCGGTGGCCACCAAACCCTCGCGGTCCTCCTGCGCTCGCGGTCCTCCTGCGGGCGCGTTTCGCCCGCGGCGTCGAACGCCGCGTCAGCCGCCGGCGCGCTTGGTCGCGTCCTTGCGTGTGTACAACTGACGATCTCCGCAGCCGCCCTTCGTCCCATACACGACTGCACCCATGTCGAAATCCGACCCGCCGGCGACCAGCTCGTAGATGCCCTTGCCGATAGTGCCGCCATGGGCGGGATCGATCAACATGAATCCGCCGTTCTGACTACCAAGCTGTTTCTGCAGAGTCACCACGAGGATGCGGTCGATGACGACGAAACTGCCGAAATTCAGTTTGAGGCCGCCACCGACCAGCGATGCGGAGCCGCTGTGCGGTGCGCCATTCTCAGTCAGCGTTAGGCAGTACGTCCCGTTGGCAAACTGCGAATTCGTTACGGTCAGCGGCCAGTTGCCGCCGTAGCCCTGCGCCATGGCGGGGCTGGCTGAGACAGCCATGGTCAACGTGGCTGCTATGGTCAGGAACATTTTCATGCCTTGCGGGTCCTTTCGAGAATCCTGCGATCTCACTTGTGAGGAACGATCTCGCCGATCTGGCCCGGGTTCGAATAGCTGGCAACCGTGGCCCGAATGTTCTTGTCCGCTCCCTCGGCAATGCCGAGCGGGATGCTTGCGTTCGGCGCATCATGACCGGCTTGAAGCGGCTCCAGAGAGCGCCTTGCGGACCCGCTACGATGTGGAGCACTACGATGTAGAACGGCCACGCCGCGGTGGTCGGCGTCTGGAAGCACCGTATTTCCGATCGCGGCGCCCGATGATCGACTCCTCGGGATGCAGCGCCCTGCGTCGTCATACCACGCTGCGACGGTGCCGCGGCCGCCGAGGCATTTGAGAGACAGAACCGAGCCGGCAACTCCAGCCCATGTCCTCGCGATCATCGTGATCTCCTAATTCGTGCACTGGACCCTGCGCCGGCCGCGCAGCAGGCCGAACGAAAAAACCCGCTACTAGCCCAGTACTTGATGGAGGTGAAGAAAGTCTGAACACCTCGCTGTACCTGCCGTTGCCGTGCATCACCGACCGTCAGCCGGCGGCCGTGAACGCCGCCGTCGAGCTCATTCGTCGAACGTCCGCTCGGGAGACCTTAGCGCACCTTTGCTATCGCCGTGGGAGCTACACCCGCGGTCACGGTCTTGAGCTCGGCCAACGAGGCGCGGATGATCGCCGAGAAATCTTGTTGATTCGCTTCGTCGATCCACCGTTCGAACGCAACTCTGAAAACTGCAACGCCCAATTCGCCGGCGAGAATCGCCGTCGAGCCTGCCACTCCGCGCCGTCGCAGACCGTCGGCAAGCGCCGAAGCGAGCGATGCGAGTTTGATCCGCTCGCGCTCCTGAAGATCCGCATTTGCGGTTATGATCGTCTGGCGCTGCCGCGCGTAATCGCGGCGCCCCTGAAAGTCGACGGCGATTGCTTCCAGCGCGCTGCCGACGGCGTCGATCGCCGGGAACGAGGCGGGCGCGGCGTCGACTGCGCGGAGAAGCTGCTCTTCCAAGGCGCTCGCGCCCCAGAACAGCACCTCGCGCTTATCGGCAAAGTGCCGGAAGAACGTGCGTTCGGTCAGCCCAGCTCGCTTCGCGATCTCCTCGACAGTCGTCCGCTCGAACCCTCGCTCGCTATATAGTTCGAGCGCTGCCTTGGCGAGACGCCCCCGCGCGTCCGGCTCCCATCGACCCATGGTCCCATGATACACGATGACAGCGGTTGACATCGGTGGTATACTCCATGATGACAGCGGCTGACATCAGGAAGCGAAGAGCAGTCCGGCCACCCCGTCATGAAGAGCAGTCCGGCCACCCCGTCATGATGTGGCGTAATTGGGCGGTTGCCATACGCCCCGAATCCTGCTGCAAAGAATGTCCCCGCACGGGCACTGTCACGAGCGCAAGCGCGTGTTCGGGTGCGAGGGAATTGGAATCCGGTGGTGCGAACGCGGGCGACGTTGGGCAGTTGGCGTGCGCCCCGTCTCGTAGCTTACGCTTCCATGGCGGGGCTCGCATGCGTATTGCTCGCCGCAGGCGTGCCACCGTCGCAAGAGCGCGCAGCACCCGACGAGGCCCGTGCGACAGACGAGATCAAACAAATGCTCTCGGACGGCGTGCGGCGTCGCCACCGCGAGGGAAGCGGTCCGGCGCTCCGCGATGCCCACGCAAAGGGCCACGGCTGCGTCAAAGCACACTTCGCCGTGATGCCCTCACTCGCGGCGCAGATGCGGCACGGCGTCTTCGCACGACCGGCCACGTTTACCGCGTGGATCCGCTTCTCGAACGCGGCCGGAACCGACGACCATCTCGGCCTAGCTCGCGGCATGGCCATCAAACTCACGGGCGTACCCGGCCGAAAGATCCTCCCAAACGAGGCGACGGAGACGACGCAGGACTTCCTACTCGTGAATTATCCGGTCTTCAACATTCGCACGCCGGACGACTACGTTGCGTTCTTCCGCGCGAGCGATAGCGGACAGCTACCCGCCTTCTTCAAGCAGCATCCGGATGCGCAGAGAATCACCACGGCAATCGCTGCTCAGCGCATCTGGAATCCGCTCGACGTGCGCTATTTCAGCATGACCGCCTACCAATTGGGTGATCGCTACGTGAAGTACTCCGCAGTGCCTGTCTCCTGCGTCACGGGCAAGGCGCTGCACGATCGTCAGACCGGCCCGCTCCCCACCGGCCCGAACTACTTGCGCGCCGCGATGGCCGATGCGCTCGCGACTCACGGAACCTGCTTCGATTTCGAGGTGCAGCTGCAGACCGACCCGCAGCACATGCCGATCGAGGACGCGACCGTGGAGTGGAGCGAGAGCGAATCTTCCTTCGTTCCCGTCGCCCGCATCACGATTCCGAGCCAACGCTTCGAGAGCCCGGCTCAACAGACGTTCTGCGAGAACCTCTCCTATACGCCCTGGCACACACTTCCCGCACATCGGCCCGTTGGCTTCGTCAACCGCATTCGACGCGTCGTGTACGACGCGATTTCGGCGCTCCGCCACAACCTGAACGGAGCTGCGCGACGCGAGCCGACCGGAGCCGAACGCTTTCCCGGGAGCGCGACATGGTAACGACGACCAGGCACTGCCTCGTTGCATTGGCCCTTGCACTCGCGACGATCGCCTTCATCCACGATGCACGCGCGGCCGACACGCCCGCCCCGATCCGGCTCGATCAGGGCTGGGGAACGGCCCAAGAGCACACGTTTTACTATCTCACACAGGGAACGGTCCTCATGCCGGCGAGTTGGCTGCTGGCGCTGCAGGCCCCAGACGGGAATCCATTCGCGTCGTCCGACCACCTGCGACGCCTCGGTTTCATCTACGACGACAACCCTTCGGCGGACAATCCCCATGGCTGGCCGATCGGGTTCGCGGTGCAGTCAGGCCCCCTGACCGGCGGTGTCCCCACCGTCGGAATCACCTGTGCCGCCTGCCATACGTCACAGATAAACTATCGAGGCCACTCGCTGCGCATCGACGGCGGTCAAGCATACATCCGCCTCGACGCATTCAAGAGCGAACTGACGGCGGCGCTTCTGGCAACGGGCCGGGATCCGCAGCGCCGCGCCGAGTTCGAGAGCCGGGCGGTTGCGGCCGGGTTCCCAAAAGACCGGATCGCCGCGGCCTTTAACGCGCGCTACCGAGCGCTCGTCGCGTCGGCAAAAGAGCGAGCCACCGAAGATGCGTCTGCGACGCCAGCCGGCCCCGGCCGCAACGACGCGCTCGCGATCATCGCGAGGCAGCTCTTCAAGTATGGCATCGCCGTCCCGAGCAACACGAACAAAGCGGACGCCCCCGTCGACTTCCCGTACCTTTGGAACATCTGGAACTTTGACTGGGTGCAATACAATGCCGTTGCCCACCAACCGATGGGCCGGAACATCGGTGAGGCCCTCGGCGTCGGAGCCGTCACCCACTTCGTCGATCCGGCGACCGGCGAAGTTTCGCCGTTACCCGAACGCTGGCGGACGTCGATCCCCGTCCGAAATGTCTACGCGATCGAGGCGCTGCTCACGACGCTCAAGCCTCCGCATTGGCCGAGCGCGGTGCTCGGACCGATCGATGCCGCAAGGGCTGCTCGCGGGAGAACGCTGTTCGCCCAAAACTGCGCCGCCTGTCATGCAGTCCGTGCGCTCCGCGATTCCCCGCACGAGGAATGGACGCTCAAGGTCATTCCACTGGAGAAGATCGGCACCGACCCGCGACAGGCCGAGAACTTCAGAAATACGACGTACGACGGCTCGAAGCTCGGACTCTCGACCCATGCGACGGCCGCCGAAGGACTGCTGTACGCAACGACACAGATCCGCGACCAAGCGTACCACGACCAGAAGGTACCGTCGCAAGAGTGGCCCGAGTTCGACGGGTTTGGACGCAAGAACCTCGTCGCCGCACCGTGCGGCTACAAGGCTCGTCCACTGGTAGGAGTCTGGGCGACGCCGCCGTTTCTTCACAACGGCTCGGTGCCGACGGTGTTTGACCTCTTGAGCGAATCGCGCCCGCGCGTCTTCCACACGGGCTCGCTCGAGTACGACCCGCTTCACCTCGGCTTCGTGGATGCCGCCGGTCCACGCGCATTTACGCTCGATACGTCGGTCGTCGGCAACGGCAATGGCGGCCACTGGTTCACAAACGATCGCAGCCGACCGGGGCGCATCGGACGTGGTCTCAGCGATGCGGAGAAGTTCGATATCATCGAATACCTCAAGGGTGCTTCGTACGAGACCTATCCACGCGTCACCGTTTCCAAGCCGGACCCGCTACCCTGCGTCGCATCCGCGTACTGAACGCCCCCGTTACTGAACGCCCCTGAGCTGCAGACGCCGGATCCCGTCGTCTGCGGCACGGCTCGAGCGACCGGTCCCTTGATACGCGATGACAGCGGTTGACATCGGTGCTATACTGCGACGACAGCGACTGACATCACGAACAAGGAGACCTTCCTCATGCGCATCTTCGTCACGGGCGCCTCCGGCTTCATCGGCTCGGCGGTCGTCCCGGAGCTCATCCAAGCCGGCCATCGGGTCGTCGGGCTCGCCCGCTCCGACGCCTCCGCCCGAGCCATCGAGGCTGCGGGAGGCGAAGTGCTTCGCGGAGATCTCGTGGACGTCGATCGCCTGCGCGCCGGTGCCGTGGCATCCGACGGGGTCATCCACCTCGGCTTCATCCACGATTTCGAGAACTTCGCCGCGGCAGCGGAGGTCGATCGGCACGCCGTCGAGACCTTCGGCAGCGCTCTCGAAGGTTCGGATCGGCCGCTCGTGATCGCCGCCGGTACGCTCGGACTCGCGCCGGGACGCGTGGCGACGGAGCGCGACGCGGCGCCCGCGCATCTCGACTCGATCGTCGCGCCGCGCCTCGCCAACGTGCAAATGGCTCTCTCGTTCGTGCCGAAGGGAGTGCGCACGGTGATGGTTCGATTCGCCCCGTCGGTCCACGGGGCCGGCGATCACGGCTTCATCCCGCGCATCATCGAAATCGCGCGCGAGAAGGGCGTCTCGGGTTACATCGGCGACGGAGCGAACCGGTGGCCCGCGGTGCATCGGCTCGACGCGGCGCGCCTGGTCCGGCTCGCGGTCGAGGCGGCACCGGCCGGAAGCGCCGTGCACGCGATCGGCGACGAGGGCATTCCAGTCCGCAGCATCGCCGACGTCATCGGGCGCCGGCTAAACGTACCGGTCGTCTCCGTCGCGCCCGAAGCGGCGGCGCAGCACTTCGGCTGGATGGCCGGTTTCCTCGCGACCGATGCGCCGGCGTCGAACGCACTCACGCGCGAGCTGCTCGGTTGGGAGCCGACGCACGAGGGCCTGCTCGAGGACCTCGAGCAGGGCCACTACTTCGACTCGCGCCCACTGCCGAACGCCGCAGAAACGGCAAGCCGACGTTGACGGTGCGACCAGCCGTTCGTGCACGCACGCATGCGGCGTGCGCGACAACACCGTCCTACGGCTTCGGCGTCGCGAACGCTTCCGGTCTGAGTGAGGTCACGCAGCGGTCGAGGGGCGCCAGCGGATCGTCGAGGAACGCGTTCATCGCCTGCTGCGCGCACGTCGACCCGTCGACGGTGTCGTGGCCCACGCCCGGAATCACGATGACGCGCGCGTGTGGGAGCGTCGCAGCGGCCGCCTTCGCCCAACGTAGCGGGGTCACCGCATCGAAGCTCCCTGAGACGAAGAGCACCGGCTTGTCGCTGCGCGTCGCGACGCGCGACGACGGTAACGGCGGCACGTTCCACACGCGGCAATCGTCCGACAAGTACGTGAACTGCGGCGCCTCAGCGAGCGCGCTCGCCGGATAGCGCGGAAACGCGCGACGCGCTTCGACCAGGATACGCCGCTCCGGCTCGAAGGGCACCCACTCGCCGCACGTGACGCCGAACGTCAGCCCGTAACCAACGAAACCCTCCGGCGTCACGAACGCGGCGCGTTGTGCGGCAATGTCTTGTGGATGTCCGGAAGCGAACGCTGCAATCCAGCGCGGCACGTCGGGATACATATCGGTGTGGAAGCTCATCGACACGAGCCAGTTTGCGAGCGCGCCGCCGTCGGTCACGACCGCGACGGCGCGCTTCGTCACTGGATCGTTGACGGTCGCGCTGACGGGCCGCCGCTCCGCCCCTGCGACGGCCGCGGTGAATCGCTCGCGCAACCTCGGGTAGCCGCGGCGGCAGGCCGGTTGCGCCTCGCACGACGCAAACAGCTGGCCGAGCCCGTCGCGCGCATTCGGCCAGAAGCCGGAAAGCGTCACGATGTTCGGCGGCACGGTCGAGTCGAGCACGAGCGCGCGAACGCCGGCGGGATCGAGACGCAGAAGCGCGAGCGCTAGGCTTGTGCCGTAGGAGGTCCCGTAGACGTTCCACTCGCCGTACCCGAGGGCGCGTCGAAGCGCGGCGAAGTCGGCGGCGTTCTCCGCGGTGTTGTACGCGGCAATATCCGCGCCCATCGCGACGAGATGCGCGCGACACTCGCGTGTCGCGCCGACATGCGCGACGCGCGTGGCTTTTGCATCGAGCGGCATCCCGAGCGCGCGCGCATTGAAGCGGTCGATAGATGGGCACGTCAACGCCGGCTTCGACAGATACGTGCCGCGCTGATCGACCAGCACGAGGTCACGCCCGTCGTTGTAGTGTGCCGCTGCGAGCGCCGTCGCCTGAAAGATCGGCGCTCCGCCCGGGCCACCACCGAGGTACACGAGGGGCACGGACGATCGGCGCTTCCCGGCGGCCGGGACAATCGCGACCGCCACATCGATCGTCTTGCTGCCGTGCGCCGCACGATTCTCCGGCACGGTGAGGAAGCCGCACCTGGTACCCGTGGGTAACGGAACCAGCGTTTGACACGGTGCCGGGGTAAAGCGTGGAGCAGGAGCAGCCGCGCTCGCGCCACTCAATTGTGCGAGGAGGGGCAATACAGCCGCAGCGACGATCGCTGCCGCAGCGTACGCGCGCGCTGACAATCTCATCGGGTCCTCGCGTTGAAAGGGAGTGAGCTTCGCACGTGGCTCGAGCTTACTGCGGGATCAACCCGATCTCGTAACTGGCGGTGCACGAGCTTGGGTAGTTGTAGAACCACACCGACACGCTGTCGACGAACTTGACTCCCTTGCTCGGCTTCTGCGTCTTGACTTCCGTTATCCTCTGAGATGTTGGGTTGCCGGGGTTCGGCGACCACTTCGACCGAAGCCGCTTGGTCGCCGTACCTGATTTGATGGAGATGATCGAATCGGTCGGCACCAAGTCGTATTGCGACATGCATTGGGAGCCCGAGCACGCGGAAAACTTGACGTAGGGCCCTGAACTGTCGGGCGTCATGTAGACGCAGGCATACCACGGCGGCGGACACTTCTTCGCCTTGTGAAGCAGGGTGATCTGCACCGCGGACGCCTGATGCGCGATCGGCGTTCGTTGCGGACCGCCTCGGATTGCGGGCCCGTCGCCGGCGCTCAACCGCGCAGGGAGCACTAGGTTCACCGCGAGGACGCAAGCAGTCACGCAAAGGAAGAAACGCATGTTCGGAATTCCTCCCATGAACTGAGATACTTGAGTGAAACGGGCCGGTGTGAATACGCCGAAGGGTAAGATCTCGTTTGAAACACGCCGTGCGGGAGCGACTCGGCGGAGCAGGGAGTCGACGTCGTCTAGCTCCTTACGGAGTACCGCCTAATATGCGATAGTGCACGTGGACTACTCCGGTATCGAAACGGCGTGTCTCCAGGAGTTCGAGATTCCGTCGTAAGGTCGCTCGGAATGCCGGCTTTCCGCTACCGACGATCACTGGGTTAAGAAACAGGTGACACTCGTCGACGAGATCGGCTTCGATCGCAAGCCCCGCAAGCTCGGCGCCGCCAATGTTGATGTCGTGCTCCGAATCCCGCTTGAGCTTCCGAATGGTCTCGATGTCAAAGTCCCGCTCAATACGGGTGTTGCGTGTCGTAGCGCCGCTCAGCGTTCGTGAAAAGACGATCTTCTCGGCCTTCTGCCACATCCGTGCGAAGTCGCGGTGTTCGGGTAGATAGCCCTCGATCGCGGCCGTACCGAAGTAGGCCATCGTCTCATAGAGTCGCCGCCCGTAGAGATAGGTTCTGATCGGCTGCAACAATTCGGTGATGAATGCGTGTACTTGATCGGAAATGACCCAGTCGAAGGCACCGGTTTCATCCTCTACGTAACCGTCGAGCGACGTACTGTTGATGTATACCAATTTCGACATACGCGAGCAGTAAAATTTCGTGCGGGTGCGTAGATGACCTCCTCCGCGGTCGTCGCGGGTCGACCTCGCCAAGAGCGCGCACTGCGATCGGCGACGCTACGGCGCTCCCGCACACCATTCAAAAAAATACGGCCGACGGAGATCTCCCGTGCCTTCATGATCCCTTACGGGGCTCACCGATCGTCTCGATCCACTCGAAAAGAAGGCCTCACCGCTCGCCGACCGTCGCCCGACGACGCGCGCAGCCTTCTCATGGTGCTCATCGCTGCGATAATTGGTGAGCGGGCAGTCGGGTGTCGAGCACGAAGAACTGGTCCGCTTGCAGCGAAAAGTGTCGCTCCATCTTGGTGCGTAGGGCCGAGCTCGAGCGCGCGAAGCGTTCACGGAAACTCCCCCACGGGAGCCAAAGGTGCCGGCGAACGTATCGCGCCATCTACGTGTCTTTCCGGTTCTTGATCGTCCACAGCGTAAAGTCCCAAGCGCCATAGATACCGGCGACCAAGAGCAGCGCACTCGCAACCGCGATGGCATACGGGGCGAAAGCTGCTTCGGCAATCAACCCGGCTCCGCCGGCGATGAGGCTTACGTTGGCGAGTACCGGAACACCATCGTAGGGAATCCAGTCGAGGCCCCGCAGCGTAACGAAATCGAGCTTACGCTTCGAGCGGATTCCGTTGACTCTATAGACGAGGCCCGCCAGGCCACCCACTACGAGAATCAGACCGATGAGCCAATCGGACGGCCACAGGGCCAGAACGGCCACAGCCTGGAACAGCACTCCACTAAAATTCACGAGCGTCGGAGTTAAGAAGGCGCGAATGCCGTCTACCGATTGCGATGGCGACAAGCCAGTGCCCCCCAAGGTGACGACGACGAATAGCAGGCCGATAAGCTGCGCGCCGGCCGCCCCGGTCAATTCAAAGAGATTGTTCCAGCCGTGAAGCATCGCGGCGCGCCGCCTCTCTTCTCTCAACGACGATCAATCCAGACATAGAGCGCCGTTGCAACTGCACTCGTCGTTCGTGCTCGATGATCCGGACGCCGATAAGCCCTTGCCGCGTTCGTTGGGAAGGTGCCCACGACGTCCGTGCGGCTTCATCTCGAAAGGATCGACGCGCCGCAAATGGCGTTACCAACCCCTCTCCACTTCCATTATACACGGCACCGGGGGGCTTGCGGCAAGCCCCCCGTCGTGCCGCATAATCGCCGGACGACTCATGCATCGCGCGGGACGCGACGAATGACTGCGAGGGAGCGGCCAGTGATCGATACCGATGTCATCATTGTGGGCGCCGGACCAACCGGCCTGATGCTGGCTGGTGAACTGCGCCTCGGCGCAGTGCGAACGCTGGTACTCGAGCGGCAGCCGCGCATCCGAGACATCCCCAAGGCCGGCGGTCTTAGCGGGCAGATCCTCGAGCTGTTGCGCTACCGAGGCCTGCTGGAACGATTCGAAGCAGCCAGCACCGTTCCCATCCCTGCTCTTCGATTACCGTTCGGCGGTCTGCATGTGGACTTTACACACCTGGCCGTTCCCCCAATGCAGTTGCTCCCGCTCCCACAACCGCGACTCGAGCGCGTGCTCGACGAACTGGCCTGCGAGTTCGGCGCCGAGATCCGTCGCGGACACGAGGTGGTCGGGCTGAGCCAAGATGACGTGGCGGCGATCGCGGACGTCCGCGCTTCGGACGGGCAGTATCGGGTGACCGCCCGATACCTCGTGGGATGCGACGGCGCGCACAGCCGTGTGCGCGACATGGCTGGTATCCCGTTCCCCGGCACAACGTACCCAGAGGTCCAGCGACTCGCTCAGTTCACCGTGCCAGAGTCGGTGACCGTGCTCGAGAACGGCGACCTCGACGTCGTGGGGCTCGGCAGGATCGCCTTCGGTTTCACGGCGACCGAACGCGGTTTGTTCGCCACAGGGTCGACCGACCCGACGCGAATGGGGCTCTTCACCAGCGAGGTTGAGTCGGCCGACTACGACGACGACGAACCGATGACTCGAATCGAGTTCCAGAACAGCATCCGCCGCGTGCTCGGCGTGGATCTTCCCCTAGGAGAACCAACCAGGCTGACGCGTTTCACCTTTCACGCTCGACAGGTAGAGGGATACCGCAGCGGCCGGATCCTGCTAGCCGGCGACGCCGCCCACCTGTTTCCCGCCCCAGGTGTAGCCCTCAACGCCGGCATGCTCGACAGCGTCAACCTCGGCTGGAAGCTGGCGGCCACCGTCCACGGCTGGGCGCCGGCCGACCTGCTTGATACGTACCACCACGAACGCCACTTCGCCGGCGAACGCACACTGCTCCACACCCGAGCCCAGGTGGCACTGCGGCGCGGACACGACCCAGCCGCCGTAGCACTTCGGGAGCTCGTTCAGGAACTGCTCGTCGACGAGCAGCCGTTGCGCCGCATCGGCGCTCTCATCGCGGGCACCGATATCCGCTACCCGCTACCGAACCCAAATCAACACGCACTGACCGGCGCGTTCGCTCCCGACCTCACCCTGCGCACCGACCAGGGCACAACTAGCGTCGCGGAGATCATGCACACAGCGCGGCCAATCCTCCTCGACCTCGCCGACCGCGCGGAGCTCCGCGAGATCGCCAACCCCTGGGAGCATCGCATCGAGATCCACACCGCCGAAACCGATCAACGACCGGCCGACGCCCTCCTGATCCGCCCGGACGCGCATATTGCTTGGGCCGCAACGATCGACGAACCCATTGACACCGCCGCGCCTGCGCTGCGAGATGCGCTCTCCGGGTGGTTCGGCGCTCCGCGCAAGCGACATGCATCGTGCCCCAACCGCGCGGTATGACGACATCTGGCGAGGGCCGATAGTAGCTCTGCACGACGGCTGAGATCCGGCGAGGCCGTCCTTGATCCCCGTCTCGTGTGATGGGTGACCGAACACAATGGAAAACCTACGGACGCGAGAAGCGGCCGATCTTGTTCGCGGCCTGCTCGCAGAACCAAACGGCGCCGTCGGGACCGATCGTGATACCGAAAGGTTGCCCTTGCCTGGGAGGCATGCGAAAGCGACGAATCTTCGTGCGCGTCATACGGCCCAGCCAACCTCCGTGCTCGGCGGTGAACCACAGCGCCGAGATACCGTCGTAGGTGATGCGGACCGGGTTGCCGCCATCGGGCACGGGGTATTCTGTAATGACGCCCTTTGTCGTCATCTCCCCGAGATTGTTCGTCGCCCACTCGACGAACCACAGCCTGTTCCGAGGCCCTTCGACGATTCCGTTCGGCTGCGAGCCCGGCGTCGGCGTGTTGTACTCCTTAATCTTGCCCGCGGTCGTGATGCGACCGATCTCGCTAACATACAACTCTGTAAACCAGAGGGCGTCGTCGGGTCCCGCGACGATATGATACGGTAGCACGTCCCGCGTGTGAAGAGGATACCCCGAGACGGTTCCGTTCGTCGTGATACGGCCGATGCTATCGGTTCCGCAGTCGGTGTACCATAACGCGCCGTCCGGCCCAGCGGCGATGCCATAGATTGGTGAGCCCGGCACTGGATGTGGGTGACCTGGCCTCCCGCCGTAATGCGGCCGATCTGATAGTTGTCCTCGGTGAACCATAGCGCTCCGTCAGGCCCGATCGCTATGCCGTACGGGCTGGAGTCGGTGCCGACGGGATATTCGGTAATCTGTCCGTTCGTAGTGATGCGACCGATGTTGTTTCCGCTCGACTCCGTAAACCACAGCGCTCCATCAGGCCCGGTGACGATCTCCACCGGGTACGAGTGTGGCGTCGGGATTCGGTGCTCCGTGGTGTTCGACGATGACAGGAGACGGTCACCGGAATACGCGTGCGTTGCTGCTGCAGCACTCAAGCGCGCCAGGTGGGCAGTTGCGGCGCCGAAGGCCGCTACGAGGCTCGACAGCGCGATGAGACGCTTGACGTTACGACGGGACGGCCTAATCATGCGCGCCTCCATGACCGCCGAGACCGAGTCTCGCGCAGCCCTCTGCGCGACCGTCAGCACCGTTTCCTACCGAAAAACGATTGCCGAAGATGCTCCGCAGCGTACGACCGGACAGCCTCCGCGATCCGCTCAAGAAACGCGCCAACCTCGATCGCGGAGGCGAACGGAAAGGCGCCCTCGCGCTGGCGTCGATCTTTGATCGTCCGATTTACCGTCCTTGCGGTCGAGCAGCGTTCGCCGAACGATCCTCGCGGCGAGGCGCGCCGAGGTCGAGCCGCAACCGGATCATCTCAAGGCATTCGAAACGAATCACCTCTCAGACCAGGGCCGCGCACTGCATGTCGCGACGCCGAACTCGATCCGCGGGGAGCGCCCGGCACGCCCGCGTAAGAAGGGGCGTTGCTGCTCGGAAGGAGGCCTCCCGGTGCCCATTAGGATCGCGTTCGGTGTCGCATTTTTCTGTTTCGCGTCGCTGCGCCTTGCCGGCCCCGCCGCGGCCGTCGACCTGACGCGCTGGTTCTTCGACGCGACGCAGGCGCACAATGAGATCACGCTTGCCAAGACGTCGACGCCCGATTTTCTTCCCGGAAAGACGACTCGCTCGGCGTGCGGAGACAGCGGCGGGACGAAATAGGGATTCGCCGGCGTCTGGGAACTACTCCGCTACGACCCGGCGCACCATATCGCGCTCGCGGCCGCGACGACCGACCAGTGCAGCGTTGCACTGTTCGTCGCGTCGCCGCCCGCCACCAAAGTGAAGAGCGACGATCTCTCGGCGTACGGTACGAAGCGCGGTCTGCGCATCGGGAGCACGTATGCCGACGTGCTCGCTCTGTGCGGCGGCAAGCGCCACGCGCATCGGGGGCCTTTCGTCGTCGGCTACGCAGCGACGGTGCCGGAGCGGACCGTGGCGCTGCCGCACAGAGTCGTCGCGCTTCCGCAGAGGATCGTGATCGTTCTCGACGACGACCGGGTCACGTCCATCACGATCGAGATCGAGGAGAGCGCGCTCTTTCTAGCCGTGGAGACAAAGTAGAGCGGAAGTCGCCTACGAAGGCAGCAGGGGGTCGCGGACGGACGGGTATGGGGCCACCGTCCCTACTCGCGGGTCGCCCGACCACCCCGCGCCGGTCGCGACAACTGTACGGATTTGTCTCTGGCGCGCGCACGTGATCTGTGCGATGCTGGGGATGCTCCCGCTCAGGCCCGGGCGCCAGGTCGAGCTTCAAGGAGATGAACGATGACGAGGCGTTCGCTACCGGCATTCGCGTGCGTGCCCGCGCTCGCGGTTCTGCTCGCTGCGTCGGCCGCAGGGGGCTCGCATCCAACACGGCCCGTCCGGTCGGCCCAGTTCGCGCACGCGAAGGAGCGCGTCCTCTTCTCCTTCCTGGGTTTCAACGGCGCCTATCCGCACGCAAACGTCGCCTTGGACAGCGCGGGGAACGTGTACGGCACCACCGAGTGGAGCGGCGCCGGTGGAGGCTCGCAGGGGCACGGCATCGTCTACCAGTTGTCGCCGAGCTCGCGGGGCAAGTGGCAGGAGCGCATCCTCCATCGCTTCGGCAAACCGCATGACGGCATCTTCCCCGACAATCCCGTGACGGTAGACGCGCTCGGCAACGTGTACGGCACCGTGTCGAATGGGGGGCGCCACAATGGCGGAATCGTGTTCGAGCTCAGCCCTCTCTCTGGATCCTGGAGATACAAGATCATTCACGCCTTTGATGGCAACAATGGCAGCTATCCCGCGAGCGGTGTGACGATAGACGCAGCCGGGAACCTGTACGGAACGACCGTCAGCGGGGGTCCTGGCGGATCGGCGAAAGTAAAGGAAGGCGCGGGCGTGGTCTACGAGTTGGAACGTCAGCAGAGCGGTGCATGGACGGACAAACGCCTGTACGTTTTCAACGTCGACCACTCGCTGAACCCAAACTCGCCCTACGGGGGCGTTCTCTTCGGCGGCGCGGGGACGATCTACGGGACCACGAGCCTCGGTGGTGTGGTGTGCGCGCTCGGCGGAGCCGAAGGGTGTGGAACCGCGTTTGCGTTGACGTTGAGCCCGCGGCACTTGGAGGTTCTGCATAAATTCTACAAGACAAGCCAAGACGGAGCATTCCCGGAGACTTCCCTCATCGCCGATGCCGCCGGCAACCTATACGGCGCCACGGCCGGCGGCGGCCCGGAGATGGGCGGCGTGATCTTCGAGTTGAGCCGCAATTCGCGCGGGAAGTGGAAGGAGACGATCCTCCGCACGTTTGGGCAGGGAGGCCCCGATGGCTATGGCCCGGGTGGCCTCGTGTTCGACAAAGCTGGAAACCTGTACGGAACGCAAGCTGGAGGGGGCCGCTATGGCGGGGGCGTGCTGTTCGTGATGAGTCCGACTCCCAGCGGAACCTGGACGTACACCGTCGTCTACAACTTCGGCAACAACCAAGACGCGTCTGGCCCCCTTTTCGGCAGTCTCGCTTTCGATAGCGCGGGAAATCTCTACGGAGCGACCGGCTTCGGCGGTGAAGACAACGTCGGTGCCGTGTACGAGGTGACGCCATGAGAACGCGCTGCTCGACGTCCCTCGGGCGAGTCGCCGGCGCGATCCTCGTCATTTGCCTCGGAACGAGATTCGGGACGGTTGCCGTCGGGCAGACCGCGAACCCGCGAGGACCTGTACGGATCGTTGCCACGGCGAACTGGTTCGGCGACACGAGCGGGCCACTCGTGTATGCAGCCGATGGGCTGACCCAAGTCGTTCAGGTCTTCTCTGGGACGACGCACCGCGAGGTCGGGCTGATATCGGGAACCGTGCCGGCAGGACTGACCGTGGACGGCGAGGGGAACGTGTACGTCGCCGACATGGGATTCATCTCGGGCGGTCAGCGCGTCCTCGAGTTCGCGCCTCACGGAAAGAAGCCGGTTCGCATCCTCGACGACAGTGGGTTTCAACCAGACGGCCTCGCGGTAGGCCCCGACGGCACGGTCTACGTTGCGAACGACTGCCCGTTCGTTCCCTCGTACGGCGGCTGCGTTCAGGGCCCGGGGAACGTCGTTGCGTATGCGCCCGGCGCGACCCAACCCACCGCCACGCTTGCGGTGCCGGGGATGCGCGCGCCGGAACGCGTCGCCCTCGACGCCGCCGGAGACATCGCGGTTGCCGGCCTCACGGGATTCATCTGTTCGGAGTGTCCGCCAGGCAAACAGATCATGGGCGAATTCGATAGCACGCATACGAAATTCACCCGCATAGACATCACGCATCCCCTGACGCCAATGCACTTCGACAGCCAGGGGCGACTGGCGCTGCTTCGCCCTTCGACGAACATCCTGGACCTTTACTCGCTGCCGTCGCCGAAACCGGTCGGTCGCGCGCAACTGGGCACTCCACAGCCGGATGCGGTCCGCGACTTTGCGTTCTCCAGCGACGGCACCGATGTCTGGACCAGCAAGATATTGTACTCCCCTGACCTTGGCCACGAGGAAGCTATGGAGTTCGCGTATCCCGGAGGACAACAGTCCGCTGCGTTTCTCGTCGTCGGCACGTTCGTTGGAGCGATCGCCGTCTCTCCGGGGCTTCAGCCATGAGGTTGAGGGCGTCCGTGCTCCGCATACTGCAAGTCGCCGCAGTTCTTGGGGTCGTCGCGCCGGCGCCGGCAGGTAGCCGACCGGCTCCGCCGCTCTTCCACCGGGCCCAAGGCCCCGCGGTCGGTGCCCCAAAGCCCCCGGTGATGGTCGGCGACACGTTCACGTACGACTACACGACGAAGCTGACGGAGCGGATCGACAACAAACCCTTCAAGGAGCTGTTCAAGGGCACGAGTACGACCACGGTGGATCCGTTCGGCGAAAAGATCAGCGGGCACTCGATCCAGTTCGAGTTCGTTTCCGAGGGAACCGATATCGGCAATAGCGACACGATGGGGACGCTCGTTGATTTCACCGGGCCGCCGAACGCCCAGCGTGAGGTGGTTTGGGGCTATGGCGTCAACGCGGATCCGACGGCGGCGTTCAATACCGCAAACGCAGGGTTCTCGACACCGTATATCGTCGATGTCTATCCCGAGGCGGGCGGGGCGTCGTGGACGAGCAGCGGCGCGAACCTGAACGAGTACACCGTCCAAAACTTCGGCAAGATTTCATACTACGAGGATGGCTTCGTTGACACGCGCGAGTCGGGTGAAGCTCTGCGGGATGACATCTACTCATCGAGCACCGGCGCGACGGGCACGAACACCGACGACCTCGCCGATGGATCCGGGCGCGCCACCGCGATTCCCGCCGATCATGCCGCCATGACGACCACGTTTGGTCTCCCGGTTCAGATGGGATCAGGGTATTTTATTCCCGTCACGACGGCCGGACAGACCGTCAACGTCCCCGATTGGTTTCCGGGAGGAGCACAGCCGCCGCAGCCGATCAGCAGCGACACGTTCTCGATCGCGGCCTCGGCGACGACGCCGAAGGATTGCGGCCCGATGGCGGACATGGCTGCGGACGATCTCCACGAGACGGTGCTGACGCTCTCCGTTACGCACGGTACGGTGTCGCAGCGAAGCACCGACTACTACGATACGAGCGTCGGAACAATCTGTCGCATCGAGCACATCGCGATCGACGAATACGACAATACGACCGACGGTTTGCCCAAGGGAACTGTGAGCATCGAGACGGCCCAACACCTCGTCAGCGGTTCCCTGCTGGCCCGGCGCGGCACCGGGCGCGATGGTTCGCCGGCGTTCCGTTCAGACTTTACCCCGCAAGAGTTCGTGCCCCAGGTATTCTTTAGCCCAAAATTCCTATTCTAACGCCAGACGACGGAGCGCTCGACCCGTGCACCCAGCTAGGCGCCAGGAAGAGCGCCCGGAATCGCCCGCGATGGAATCGCGGCTCCCGTTCACGTTCGACAGCAGTGCGTTGCGCCGAAGGCGCCTCGAGCAGTCTACGCGTCGATCTGCAATTCGGCGCTCAGTGGATCCGAATCACGCCAATTCTATCGTCCGGGAGCTGGTAGCTCGCATTCGTAAACCACAGGTTGCCGTCTGGACCGGCCGTAATGTCTGTCGGAATATTCACACTTGACAGCGCGATCCGGTCGGTGAACTGTTTCGTCGTCGGATCGAAACGCCCGATACCAGACGTGAGCGATTCCGTAAACCAGAGCTTGGAATCTGGCCCGGTGGCGATCGAATCGGGGTACGGTTGCGGCGGCCCGGGAATCGTGAACTCAGTGACCTTGCCGTTGGCGACAGTACCGATCTTTCCACTCGACCGACCTGTGAACCAAACGTTATGGTCAGGACCGATCGTCAGCGCCCACGGGTTGTCGTCGGAGTTCAGCAGGACCGGCGATAGCAAGCGCAACGTCCGCGGATTGAATCTCCCGAGCTCACCAGCACTCGATTCGCTGAACCACATATTGCCGTCGGGTCCGGCGATGATGGCCCACGGCGAGCTGTTCGCGGAGACGGGAAATCTCGTGATCTTGCCCTTGGTCGTGATTCGGCCGATGTAGCCGTCATCAAGTTCCGTGAACCACAGATTGCCGTCGGGGCCAGCCGCGATCCCGCGCGGATCGACGCCGGCGATCGGGAAGTTGGTTACCGAGCCGGTAGGCGTGATTCTGCCGATTGCGTTTGCGCCGGACTCCGTGAACCAGAGATTGCCGTCGGGACCTGAGGTGATGCTTTGGGCGCTCGCACCGACCGGGAACTCGGTGATCTGCCCCGCGGGAGTGACCCTCCCGACTTCTGCAGTCCAGAAGTCCGTAAACCAGACGTTCCCGTCGGGGCCTGCCGTGATGCCCTCCGGCCAGTCGATGTTGCTGCCAAAGAACCCGATCGCCGGGTTCGCGACGGTCGCCCCACGAGCAACCCGCCCGTCTCTTCCGATGTTCGCGCTCGGGTTCGGGGCGCTCGTCGAGCCGGATTGTGTGGCAATCAGCATCGCGACAGCAATAGCACCGATCGCGCGAGTGTCCATCGTGTCCCTCCAACATCAATCCAGGTCCCGACAGCATACGCGTAAAGTCTGAAGAAAGCCTGAAGATGGGCTCACGGCCAGCGCCAGGCTCACGGCCACCGCCGGCATGGTCGGCGCCTTTTTGCCAACCGGCGATCCTCATAGGATTCGAGTGCCTCCGCGTTCACGTCGGCCTCACCGCGATTCGAGTCCTTGCGCCGCGTGCTACGCGGCGGCGGCCGATGTCTCCAGGGCTTCGGCCTGACCTGTGCAGGCGATACTCCGCAACGCTGCACGAAGGCGAAGCCAGGTGCGCAGGACTGACTCAGGCTAGGGTGAGCGCGCACCTGCGGAGTGTGTCAGGTGCGAACGTCGTCGTCGGTGAGCGGGAGTATATCGAAGTGGTACACGTCTTCGCGTGTCCCCAGCGACTCGTAGAGGCGAATCGCCGCGTCGTCCCCGCGATCGGCCTGCACGAAGATCATGTAGGCGTCGCGCTCTTTCGCGATCCGTCGCATTTCGTTGATGAGCCCTGTCGCGATGCCCCTGCGGCGGCTAGTCTCTGCGACCGCAAGATCGTAGATGTAGATCTCGCGGCGGTCCCGCTCGAACTTCTCGAGCTCGTACGCGGCGATACCCCCGACGATCTCCTCGCCGCCCATTGCCACGAGCGCGAGAAAGTGCGCCCTCGCGAGCACAGCTCGGAGATAGTCGTCGCTCGGAACGGCGCCCTGGTAGGTCTCGACGTCCGCGAATGCCTCTCCGAACACTCCGAGCAGGCGCTTGAAGAGCGGCACGTCGGACACGGTGAGCTGCCGATAGGTGTAGGTCATCAGCCATAACGTTCCGCAACGTCGTTCCTACCTCTCAAGGTCTACCTCCGTGCCGCATTCCAATGTCACGTGGACGCGCTTCCCCGCACGTCGCGGGCTCCGCCCCGCTCACGTGACCGAGCGTCGTCAACTCGGCATCGCCGAGCCGATGCGCGTGAATAGCTGTGTCGTGCCGGCGGTCCACGTGCGGCCGTTATCGTGCGACACGGTCTGAACCGACTGGAACGAGCGCTGCGTGACGTGCGAATAGAGG
>Ga0302324_100007069_pt1 | contig 23977 bp, 15 predicted proteins | sample Palsa_T0_1_FD_201949 | JGI IMG/M metagenome (GOLD analysis project Ga0302324, IMG submission 201949) | Peat permafrost microbial communities from Stordalen Mire near Abisko, Sweden - Palsa_T0_1 | ecosystem: Environmental > Terrestrial > Soil > Palsa > Peat permafrost | place: Sweden: Abisko... | reverse complement strand
CCCGTGGAAGGCTACGACGTCAACATCACCGGCGCCAATGATTACGGGCCAACGGGCGACTCCGACATCGTGGTCATCACGGCCGGTTTTCCGCGCATGCCCGGCATGAGCCGCGACGATTTGCTCATCAAGAACTACGAAGTGGTAAAGATCGCCACCGAGCAAGCCGTGAAGGCGTCGCCCAACGCCATTCTGATCCTGGTCACGAATCCTTTGGATGCCATGTGCTGGACCGCGCTGCAAGTTTCGAAACTCCCCAAGGCTCGCGTCATCGGCATGGCGGGCGTCTTGGACACGGCGCGATTCCGCACCTTCATCGCGCAGGAGCTGAATGTTTCGGTGGAGAACGTGACCGCGCTGGTGCTGGGCGGCCACGGCGACACCATGGTCCCGATCGCGCGGCTGACCAGCGTGTCGGGCATTCCTCTGAGCGAGCTGCTGGATCAAGGGACCATCGATCGCCTGGTGCAGCGCGCCCGCGACGGCGGCGCCGAGATCGTGAAGTACCTCAAGACCGGAAGCGCCTACTACGCGCCTTCGGCGGCGGTGGTGGAGATGGTGGAATCCATCCTCAAGGACAAGAAGAAGGTGCTTCCGTGCGCCGCGTACCTCGAAGGCGAATACGGCATCCAGGGCCTGTATGTGGGCGTGCCGGTGAAACTGGGCGCGAAGGGCATCGAGAAGATCTTCGAGATCAAGCTGGAATCCGGCGAGCAGGCCGCGCTTCAGAAAAGCGCCGCCGCGGTGCAGGAACTGGTTGACGTCATTAAAAGCAAGATGTAACGCACGCTTCAGTGTGCCGCGCTCACGCTCGTGTTAACGCAAGGTGTTACCGAGCCGCGACCGTGAGGGAGCCGGTACGCAGACTGCGGTGGTCAGAATCTCGCGGCTCAGAAGCGCATCACGTTCACTTTCGGGCAAAGTCTCAACGTAAAGCTCAATCGCCTCCTTAATATTGCTGATCGCTTCCTCCAGGCGGTCGCCCTGCGACTGGCAACCCTTGAGCTCCGGGCACCACGCATAAAAGCCGTGCTCGTCTTTCTCAATGATCCCGCTTGCCTTCCTCGCCATAACCCCAGTGTAGCGTTGTAGGTGCCGCGCCATACGGAGCCCTCTACTCCGGTGCCCGCTATACTTAACGTAGATGCATGAAATGGCCGTTTTCTGGCTCCGTATGGCCACGGCGCTCTACGGGGTTGGGCTGCTGCACGTCATGGCGGTCCTGCTCCGCCGCAGAGAAGGCTTCCTCAAACCCGCGCTCTTCGCGTTTCTCATCGCCGCCGTCCTGCACTTCGTCGCGATTGTCGAGCTCTCGGTCGCCATCGGCCACTTGCCCGTCGACACCTTCTTCGAATCCGCCACCGTCTGCGCCTTCCTGATCGCGGTTCTCTTTCTGTTCGTCTATTGGCGGTATGACGCCGCCAGCCTCAGCGTCTGCATTTTTCCGCTGGTCTTCGTGCTCACGCAAGTGGGCGCCATGGAGACGCCGATCTCGGGCTGGCCCAGCACCAACGTCCGCGCTCTGCTGCTGGTGCACGTCATGATGGTCCTGCTGGGCTACGCGTCATTGCTGCTCACCGCCGTCGCCTCGCTCTTCTATTTGATTCAGGAACGCCAGCTCAAGCGAAAAAAGCCGCTCGATTTGCCGGCGTATTTTGGGCAACTTTTCAAACGGCTACCACCGCTCGCGACACTCGACAATCTCATGACCAACGCCATGAGCTTCGGCTTCGTATTCATCACGCTCGGCGTCATCGCGGGCAGCACCTGGGCGTTCATCGACGCGGGCACCGCCTGGATTCGCGATCCGCGCATTGCGCTCGCGTTCATCACCTGGGGCTTCTACCTGACCATGGTCTTTCTCCGCCAGACTGCCGGATGGAGAGGCCGAAAAGCCGCCCTCATGGCCGTGGCCGTCCTGTGTTGTTCGGGACTCACCTGGGCCGCGCACGTGGGATTGCGCTCGCTTATCGCCAAATGAGATTCTCGATCACAGGCGTCAATCACAAAAGCGCGCCGGTGGAGGTACGCGAGCGCCTGGCGTTCGATGACCACGCGCTGTCGGAAGCGCTGGTCGCGCTGAAGGGCCGTCCCGGTTTTTGCGAAGGCATGATTCTTTCCACCTGCAATCGCGTGGAAGTTGCGCTAACGTGCGAAGAAAACGGCAATGCCGCGGCCGTCGCGGTGGATGAGTTTCTGGCTGACACTCGACACGTCCGGCGCGAATGGGTCGCGCCATACCTCTATCACTTCGAGGACAGCGATGCCATCCGGCACCTGTTCCGCGTGGCCGCCAGTCTGGATTCGATGGTCATCGGCGAGCCCCAGATTCTCGGCCAGCTCAAGTCGGCCTATTCGCTCGCGAAGGAGCACGGCGCGGTTAGCGGATTCATGGACGCGCTGCTCACCCGCGCGTTCAGCGTCGCCAAGCGCGTGCGTTCGGAAACAGACATCGGCGAGAACGCCGTCTCCATCAGCTACGCCGCTGTGGAATTGGCGCGCGAAATCTTCGGTTCACTCGAAGGCAAGAAGATCATGATCGTCGGCGCGGGCAAGATGTCGGAGTTGGCCGCGCGTCACCTGCGGCGCAGCGGCGCAGGACAAATCCTGGTCACCAACCGCACGCACGAGCGCGCGCACGAAATGGTCGAGCTGTTCGACGGCAAATTAGTCGATTACACGCGTTTTCTCGCGTCGCTGCCGGAGGTCGATATCGTCATCTCATCCAGCGCGGCGCCGCACTACATCATTCTCCGCGACGACATGAAGAAGGTGCTCGAGGCGCGCCGCAACCGGCCCATGTTCCTGATCGATATCGCGGTGCCGCGCAACATCGAGCCCACTGTCAACGAACTGGACAACGTCTTCCTCTACGACATCGACGATTTACAAAAGGTGATCGAGACCAACCTTCAAGGGCGCATGAATTCGGCCGCGGAAGCCGAAGCGATCGTCCATGAAGAAGTGGAGCGCATGATGGCGCGGTTGAAGGCGCGTGAAGTGGCGCCCACCATCGTGAAGCTGCAAGACGAGCTCGAACGATTGCGGGCGGCGGAAGTCGCGCGCATGCGAACCAAGCTCGGGACGCTGACTCCGGAACAGGAGCAAGCCATCGAAGCGTTGACGAAAAGCATGATGAACAAGATCGCGCATGGGCCAATTTCCGAAATTCGTCAACATGCCTCGCAGCCCGATGGACACCATTTCATCAACGCCGTCCGAAAGGTCTTTCGGCTTGATTAACATTGGGTCCCGAGGCTCCCAACTTGCCTTGTGGCAAGCGCACTGGATTCAAGCACGCCTGGAAACAATGGGCGAAGAATGCCGCATCGAAATCATCAAGACCACCGGCGACAAGATCACGGACGTTGGGCTTTCGCAAATCGGGGCACAGGTGGGATCGAAAGGTCTATTTACTAAGGAAATCGAGGAGGCGCTGCTAGAGGGCGCGATCGACATCGCGGTGCATAGCTTGAAAGACATGCCGACGGAGCTTCCGGACGGCCTCACGCTGGCCGCGATTCCCGAACGCGAAGACCCGCGCGATGCTTTGGCCGGCCGCGCACTGGAAGATCTTCCCCACGGCGCTCGCATAGGCACTGGTTCGTTGCGGCGTTCAGCCCAACTTCGCGCCCGGCGTCCCGATTTGCAGATCGAAGACATCCGCGGCAACGTCGACACGCGATTGCGGAAATTGGACGAAGGCCGCTATGACGCCATCGTTCTCGCAGCTGCCGGATTGCGCCGCTTGGGATTGGAGAATCGTATCACGGAGGTCTTCAACCCCGGCGTGATGTGTCCAGCGGCCGGACAAGGAGCGCTCGCGGTGGAGACTCGCAACGATGGCGGCAGAGCGTTTCAAATTGCTCAACGCCTGGAGCATCCCGATATCCGCGCCGCCGTCACTGCTGAACGTGAGGTGCTCGCGTCTCTCGGTGGCGGATGCCAGGCGCCCGTGGGTTCCTACGCGTACGTCAACGACGCTACGCTTTACGTTATCGGACTCATCATTTCTCCGGATGGCAGCAAGCTGATCCGCCATGCCAAACACGGTCTCCTTGCCGATGCCTCGGCGCTAGGCCACTCGCTGGCCGAACAACTGCTTGCCGAGGGCGGCAAACAAATTCTCGAGGCCGTGTACGGAACACCGCAACTTACCGAGCCGCGACCGTGAGGGAGCGGGCCAAAGTCTACCTGATCGGCGCGGGGCCTGGCGACCCCGACCTGATCACCTGGAAAGGCCGCAAGCTCCTTGCCATCGCGGACTCCATCCTCTACGACAACCTCGTCAACGAACACTTGCTCGATCTTGCGCCGCCAAACTGCGAGCGCATCTACGTGGGCAAAAAGAAATCGGTGCACGCATTTCCGCAGGAAGAAATCTGCGCGATGATGATCGATCGCGCGCGCCGAGGCCTCACTGTGATCCGGCTCAAGGGCGGCGACCCGTACATCTTCGGACGCGGCGGCGAGGAAATCGAGGCGCTCGCGGCGGGCGGCGTTCGGTTCGAGGTGGTTCCCGGCGTCACATCGCCGTTGGGCATCGCCGCCTACAGCGGCATCCCGCTCACCCATCGCGAACACACCAAGGTCGTGACGTTCGTCACCGGCCACGACGTGCATGGCATCGATTGGAGCAAGATCGGCCAATCCGAAACGCTGGTGATCTTCATGGGCATATTCGCGATTCGCGAAATCGCCGCCGAGATTCAACGGCACGGTCGCTCGGGCGATACTCCGGCAGCCGCCGTTCGTTGGGGAACGCGGCCCGATCAGCAGACCGTGGCAGGCACGCTTGCAACCATCGCGGATCAAATCGAAGCGGCCCAGCTAAAGCCGCCCGCGACCGTGATCATCGGCGAAGTGGTTGCTCTACGCGAAAAGCTGGACTGGTTTGAGCAGCTTCCGCTGTTTGGAGAAAAGATCGTGGTGACGCGTGCGCAGGAACAGGCCACCGAATTGTCCGGTCGGCTGCGCGCGCTCGGCGCCGAGCCGCAAGAATTGCCGGTGATCTCGCTGGAACCGCCCGCCGATCCCGCGCCGCTCGATCATGCGATTGAAAATCTGGCCAGCTACGATTGGCTGGTTTTCACCAGCGTGAATGGCGTGCGTTTCTTTCTGAATCGCCTGGACCGATCGCGGCACGATTTGCGATCGCTCAAGGCGCGCATCTGCGCCATCGGACCGGCGACGCGAAAGGCCATTGAAGATCTGCATCTCAAGGTCGATCTGATGCCGGAGGAGTACGTCGCCGAAAGCCTGATCAAAGCGTTCGCTTCGGAGACTCTCGCCGGCAGTCGAGTGCTGTTGCCGCGCGCAGCCGTTGCGCGAGATGTGATCCCGGCGGAACTCGCGAAGCTCGGCGCGCAAGTTGACGTGGTGGAAGCCTATCGAAATGTTGTTCCGCCGAATGCCCAAGCCCGCGCGCGCCAAATCTTCTCGGCCGACAACAAACCCGATTGGATCACGTTCACCAGTTCCTCCACCGTCAAAAACCTGCTCGCGATTACTGGCCGTGTAGCGCTGGATGGCGTTCGCATCGCATCGATCGGTCCTGTGACTAGTTCAACGCTCTGCGCGCATGGGCTAAAGGTCGACGCCGAAGCCAAGCAATTTACCCTCGATGGACTGGTAGAAGCAATTCTCTCCTACCAGATATAGTCCTTCGCCTCATCGCGGCGCTCGTAACTGTCGAGCACGTGGACGACGCGGAGTTTTTTCAAGCGGGCGGGATTCAGCGCGCCGATCGGAATATAAATGATGCGCCGATTCAAGTGCGCAGCGATGGAGCGGAAAATACTGCGAGGCGGCTTGGCGGCGACGTACACCACGAAGCGTTGCTTGGAATAATCGAGCGCGGCCAACAGCAGCCTTTCCGGTTTATTCTGCGCGAAATCATAATCGGGATCCGTCCACACATCCAGCATTCTGCGCGGCGGCAGCACCATCAGGAATCCGCCATACTCGGCGCGGCCGATCCCAGGCCCCACAAGGTGCTGAAACGGTTGCGTCGAATAAAACGCCATATCCGATTCGTTCTGATGTTCGCCCAGCCACGTCGTTAGGTATTGATAGCGATCGTCGGGGTCCTCGTCAAAAATCACCACCGTCGCGCCGACTTCACCAGCGATGCGATCCAGCTGGCGCACGTAAATCTTCGCCTCATGCCAGTTGCGGATGGTTTCGCGCAGGTCGATGCCGTCGAGAATCGAAGTCGTAAACGGCTCGGTCCGCGAGCGCTCCTCCGACAACATGCTTTTCGCCTTGCGCTTCAAGAACCGGCCATAATCCTCGATCATCAGGTCCTCGGGAGGATAGGAACAGATGGCCGTCCCATCGGTTTGCCGCGCCCATTCGCCGTCGAACTTTTCCTTCTTGCGCTGCTTCAAGCCTTTGGGCATCAGGCGCTGCTTGGGACGCGGAAGACGACGACGCAGTCGCAGTTTTTTCGTGTTGTACCAAATCTCCTCGCTCGACAAATTCACCGTTTCGAGCAAATCGCTCGACGGCTTTTGCGCAGGGTAGCGATTGGCCGTCTGCCAGACTTCGTATGCGTAGTTGTCGTCAACAACCGAGCGCGCCGCCACCGCGAGATCGAACACGCCAGCCAGCAAGTCGCCATTCATGGATGCCAGGTTGCGGGTGAAGCGAGCCATCATGCGGCGTTGCCAGTACTCCACCTTTTCGCCGGTGTTTTTGCCGTACTCTTTTTCAGCCTCGCGCAGCAAATCGAACTGGACTTTGGGCCGGTCCACCAGCTCGCCCGGCTCCATGCGCGCGCGAAAAATCTCGTAGCGATCCTGGAGATACGGATACTCGATGGTGATCTCAGCCAGACAATCCGGATGCGGATTCAGCAGCCGAATCTCGGGCGGCTTGGCGCGGTTGGGCGTATCCTGAGGCACTTCCATGGCATCCAGCAGCGGATCGAGCAAATTCAGGGACACCACGGCGAGAACGGAGGCCAGCGGATCGGCGCCTTGCAGCTTCCACGCCATGGCGGCGGCGTGCGCGGCGATCTCTTCGTTTCTGGTTTGAGGATAGACGCGATAAGCCTCGATGTATTTATTCAAACCGATGTAGCGGATGGAATACGGGTCCGGATAGCTGTCGGGAAGGTGCGGCCGGTCGCCCAAATCGGGTTCAATGAAAATCACCTCGGCGTCGATTTCCAAGGCAGTGCGGACGGCTTCGGTGAACGGATCGCAGGGTTCCACCGGAACGTAAATGCCGCGCTCGTCGTCTTGCGGATCGGGATAAAGAATCACCGAAATCTCCGGCAGCCGGGCGAGAGCTTGCAAGTAAACGTCCTCGAGCGCGCCGGGCAATTCGACGGCGACAATCTTCGGCCGGGCGTTCAAGATCGCTCGACGCACTTCGATGCCGAATTCGAGGCGCCCCGGAATTACGGGGAAGTAAGTGATGTTGCCGCGGCGCAGGCTTGCGAAATCTTCAATTGCGTGGGACATACCGCAGCGCCTCATCCCCGAGCGTTTCGAGAATGGCAGTGCGCATCAGAAACCGCTCGTCGCTTTTGCTGGACAGGATCTCTCCGTCTTCCAGGCTCTTCAGCTTCATCACAAAACGCGCGATGTTGATGCCATCGCGAACCGTGTAGCGCTCGTCCGCCGCATGCGCCTGCTGCAGAAACTCGGTCACATAATTGAGGATCTGCTCTTCGCCGAACGGCACGTTTTCCTTGAGAATCGCGTACTCTTCGTGGCGCTCGGGAAAATCGATGGTGAGTTGCGGCTGCAAGCGCGAGTGGATGTACTCAGGCAGGTCGAAGGTGGAGGCGTCGTCGTTCATGGTGGCCACCAGGCGGAAAAGCGGATGCGCCTTGATCTTGATCCCGGTGACGATGGATTCCACGTATCTGCGGTTATCCAGCAGCGGCGCCAGGCTCGCCCAGCTCTTCTCGCTCATGCGATTGCCTTCGTCCAGAATCACCACGCCGCCGCGCAGCATGGCCGTGACCAAGGGCGAAGCTACGTAGCGCAATCGCGATTGGCCTTCAATCACCGGGGTCACCAGCAAGTCCTCCGGCCGCGTGTCCACGGTGGCTTGCATGATGTAGACCTCGCGATTGAGGCGCTTGGCCGCGGCGTAGGCGAGCGTTGTCTTTCCCACGCCCGGCTTGCCCAGCAGTCGCGGATTCATGGGGACGTCTTGAGAATCCACCACCAGCCAGGCAGCCAACAACTGGCGCATCACCTCTTCCTGGCCGACCCAAGTCACAGTGAGCTCGTCGGGATGCGCGAGATGCAGCGTTACGCCGTCGATCTCCACTAACATACGTTGTTATTGTAGCGGAGAGTCTGGGTTTAAGCCGCTGCGGCGGCGATGACTCGCTCGGTTCGCATCACGGGCATGGATGGTGTTACTGCGTCCAGATACGCTCGCACGAAAGCCTCGGCCATGGGATGGCAACCTGGCGATGGGTAAAGCTGGCGGAAGACCTGATGGGCGCCGGAAGGCTGCAGGTCATGGCAGACCGCGGCCGTAGTGGAAGCACAGCGCTGTACGCAAGTGCCGCAATCGAGTCCTAAGCCGGCACACGTCTCGGGCCGGTTCTCCGCAAAGAGTTCCATGAAAGCGTCTCCACCCTTCGTACTAGGTAAATGTAATTATTGAGCCATAGGGTTGTTTTTCCTATAGTACGCATGAGTGGTTCTCCGGACTCTTTTGAGGGTATTGATTGGCGGTACCACTGGCAATCCCGGTAGAATCCTAAGCGAGTCACCGCTTTGAACTATTCGAACATTCTCGTGCGCGCGACCAATTGGGTGGGAGACGCGGTGATGTCGCTGCCGGCGTTGCGCGCGATTCGCGGCCGGTTTCCACAGGCTCACATCGCGATTTTGGCGAAATCGTCTGTGGCGGATCTCTATATCCATGAATCGTTTGCAGATGAAATCATCGTGTATAACTTGCAGTCCGCCTGGAGCATGGGCAGGCAGTTGCGTGGCCGGCAATTTGACTGTGCGATCCTGCTGCAGAACGCCTTCGAGGCCGCGTGGATCGCATGGCTGGCGAAGATTCCGGCGCGCATTGGCTACAAGCGCGATGGCCGCCAACTGTTGCTGACCCGCGCCGTGGATGTTCCCCGGCCCGGCGAAATTCCACGGCACCAACGCTTCTACTATCTCGAGCTGCTGCGGCGAGCGGGTTTGATCGATGCCCTGCCCGAGAGCGATTCGATCCAGTTGAGCTCTCGGACGGCTCCAAGTGGGAAGCGCGTCATCGGAGTGAGCCCGGGCGCGGCTTACGGAACCGCGAAGCGCTGGATTCCGGAACGATTTGCCGAAGCCGCTGGCGCGCTGGCCGAGGCTCGGGGAGCTTCCATCGCGCTGTTCGGGACCAAGAGCGAACGCGCGCTGTGCGAAGAGGTAGCTCGGCTCCTGAACGGGCGCGAGGTGACCAATTACGCGGGCGAGACGACGCTCGCGCAGTTCATCGATTTGGCGGCTGGCTGCGAGCTGTTTTTGACCAATGATTCGGGATCGATGCATATTGCCTCCGCGCTGGGCGTGCCGACGGTCGCGATTTTCGGCGCCACCGACGACACAGCGACGGGCCCCACCGGATTGAACGCACGCGTGGTCCGGCAGCCGGTGGATTGCAGTCCGTGTTTGTTGCGCGAGTGCCCGATCGATCATCGCTGCATGACCCGGGTGAGCGCCGAGCGCGTGGTGAAAGAAGCGCTGGAGTTGCTGCAACCGCTACCTGACGGTCGCGGCCCGGTTCCCGGCTGAGCGCAAGGAAAGCAGCGCGTTGTCCGATAAGACTGTTTCATGCAGCGCATTGCCATAGCAGGCGCCACCGGCTACATCGGCGGGAGGCTCGCCCCGCAACTGCTCGATTCCGGCTATGCCCTACGCTGCCTGGTGCGGTCTCCGGCGAAGCTCAAAGGCCGCGCGTGGACCTTAGATTCCCGCGTTGAGATCCGGGAAGCCGATCTGGCGGACGCGCCGGCGCTGACGCGCGAGCTGGAAGGCTGCGACGCGGCATTTTACCTGGTGCACTCGATGATGTCGGCCGCGGGCGAGTATGCGCAACGCGACCAACAACTGGCGCTGTCGTTCGCACGCGCGGCACGCGATGCCGGTGTGGGGCGGATCATCTATCTGGGCGGCCTGGGCGAAACCGGTTCGGATCTCAGCAAGCATCTGTCGTCGCGCCGTGACGTCGAGCGGGTGCTGGCTTCCACCGGAGTGCCGGTCACCGTGCTGCGCGCCGCCATGATCATTGGCTCAGGCTCGGCGTCTTTCGAGATTCTGCGCTATCTGGTGGAGCGATTGCCAGTGATGATCACTCCGAAATGGGTGAGCACTCCTTGCCAGCCAATCGCGGTGGACAACGTGATCGCGTACCTGGTTGGCGTGCTGTCGGCTCCGGAAACCATCGGCAACGCCTTCGACATCGGCGGCGCCGAAACGCTGTGCTACAGCGACATCATGCGCGTGATGGCTGAAGAGCTCGGCCTTCCGCGCCGCTGGATCATACCGGTTCCCGTCTTGACCCCGCGCTTAAGTTCCTACTGGATTCATCTGGTCACTCCGTTGAGCCACAAGATCGCGATACCGCTGGCGGAAGGATTGAAGAATCCGGTGGTGTGCCGGGATGACCGGATCGGGCGTTTGGTTCCGCAGCAATTGTTGAACCTTCGCGAGGCGATTCACGCCGCGCTCGGCCAAGTGGCGGCACGCCAGGTGGAGACCAACTGGTCGATGGCCGGTCCGATGCCGGGCGATCCGGATTGGTCCGGCGGCACGGTTTTTCGCGATATCCGCGAGATAGCCGTCAACGCGCCGGCTGCGGCGGCGTTCCGCGCGATATGCCGCGTCGGCGGCCGGAGCGGCTGGCATACCAACGACTGGCTCTGGATCATCCGTGGCTGGCTGGACCGGCTGGTGGGAGGCCCTGGGCTGCGCCGCGGGCGTCGCGATCCCGAGACGCTCAGGTACGGCGATGCGCTGGACTTCTGGCGGGTGGTCGGCTTCGAGCTGGACCGGCGCCTTTCGTTACGAGCCGAAATGCGATTGCCCGGCGAAGGGATGCTCGAGTTCCAAATAGAGCCGGCTAATCCAGCCAGCAACAGCCAATGCATCGTACGCCAGACAGCCTTGTTCCAGCCGCGCGGTTTGCTTGGTTTACTCTACTGGTACGCCGTGCTGCCGTTCCATCAGCTGGTGTTCCGCGGGATGCTGGCCGGCATTCGGCGCGACGCCCATCAGATCGCTCTCGAGCCAATACGCGCCACCGCGCCCGCCGGAGGAGTACGATAGAAGCCTGTCCTGGGAGGAGGCGGTCCTTCTTATGCAACCCTCGGGCGCGCATAGTTGTCCGAAGTGTTTGGGTGAGGTCCGCGACGGCTGGAAAGTTTGTCCGGCTTGTTTGACGCCGCTGGCCGCCGGCGCCGAGACGAAGACGGCGTACTTACACGAGTCCCGGCCAACCTCATCGAGTAGCGCGGAAGAAGGCCGCTTTCCTGCGGGCACCGTGCTGGCGGGCCGCTACCGCATTCTTGGCTTGCTAGGGCATGGCGGCATGGGCGAGGTGTACCGCGCCTACGACCAGATCCTCGATCAAGCGGTGGCTCTCAAGTTTCTCGCCGCGCCGCAGCTCGGTGAAGCCGCTCTGGTGCGATTTCGCAATGAGGTGCGGGTCGCGCGGCAAGTTTCGCATCCCAACGTTTGCCGCGTCTACGATATCGGATTCATCGAGGGCTTCCACTTCCTCTCGATGGAATATCTGGATGGCGAGGATCTGGATTCGCTGCTGCGGCGCATCGGGAGATTGCCGCAGGACAAAGGCATCGAGTTTGCGCGCAAGATCTGCGCTGGCCTCGCCGCGGCGCACGAACGCGGCGTGCTGCATCGCGACCTGAAGCCGTCCAACATCATGATCGATGGGCGGGGTCAGGTGCGGATCACCGATTTCGGGTTGGCGGCGCTGGCGGCGGAAATCCCGTTGAGCGATCTGCGCAGCGGCACTCCGGCCTACATGTCGCCGGAGCAGAAAGCTGGCAAGGAAGTGACCACGCGCAGCGATTTATATTCGCTGGGCCTGGTGTTGCATGAGATGTTCACCGGCAAGCGCCGGACCAGCACCCAAACCAATCCGAGCGACTTGGTTAAGGACCTGGATCCCGCGGTGGAGCGCGTGATTCTGCGGTGCCTGGAAGAAGAGCCGAAGCGGCGGCCGTCGTCGGCTTTGAGCGTCGCGATGGCGCTGCCGGGTGGCGATCCCATCGCAGCGGCGCTGGCGGCGGGCGAAACTCCGTCGCCCGAAATGGTGGCGGCTTCGGGCGAGAAGGAAGGCTTCGGCGTTCGAGCCGCGGTGCTGTGTTTTGCGGGCGTGATTGTGGCGCTAGCGGCGATGGTTTTTTTCAGTGCCAAGACTACTCTCCTCGGCGTGGCGCCGCTGCCGCTCCCGCCGGACGCGTTGGCTTTCCAGGCGCGCGAGATGCTGAAGCAGTTTGGCTATACCGAAGCGCCGGTGGATTCGGCTTACGGTTTCTACTCCAGCCCGGACCAGGACGCCTACTTGCGCTACTTCCAGCAGCATGATTTCGCGAACGGATGGGCGCCGCTGGCCAGACACCAGCCGGCGTTGACGCGCTTCTTTTACAGGACATCACCAGATTATCTTCTGCCGCGAACCCCTGGCGAGGATTTCACGGCGCCGCTTAATGGATTCGTCCAACCAGAGGACCCTCCCAATACGGAGCCTGGAATGATCCGCATCAGTTTGGACGCCAACGGCAAACTTGTGGAGCTGAATGCCCGGCCGCCGTTCGTGTTGTCAGGTACCGAGCATGCCCCAGATTGGAATGGGCTACTGACGGCTGCTGGACTCGATCCGGCCCGGTTCTCTGCGGTCGCCGCGCAATCGATTCCTCCAATGTTCGCGGATTCCGTGATGGCCTGGACCAGATCTTACGCCAGCGGCCCGCCCGATCAGATTCGAGTGCAAGCTGCCGCGTGGCGCGGCCGACCAGTTTTCTTCGCCATAACCGGACCATGGAATGTTCCCGCTTCCCCCACTACGCCGAACGCGGACCAAATCTCCACGATTCTACTTAATGGGCTATTGATCGCAGTTACGTTGACAGCGGCGTTCGTTGCGTGGAGGAATCTGCGCCTAGGTCGAGTTGACCGGAAGGGGGCTTGGGTGATTGCCAGAGCGATCTTTGCCCTCGCAATACTCAGATGGGTACTGATCGCAACGCACAGGCCGTCCTTTGGAGAAGTTTACCTGCTGGCGAGGACTGCCAGCGCGGCCGTCTTCGCCGCAGGCATCCTGGCCGTCCTATATCTGGCCATTGAGCCCTATGTCCGCCGCAACTGGCCCGACGCGCTAATCTCTTTTGCCCGGTTCACATCCAGCCGGTTCCGGGATCCTTTGGTAGCTTCCCACATCCTAGTGGGCCTGGCGGTGGGGATGGCCATGATGGTGGTTGGCTACGCGCTTCTTCTCGCGTCGCACCAACAACTGGAAACTTTCCCCGTGGAAGACCTGAACGGATTTCGGTTTTTGTACGGTTCGCTTCTCGCTGCGCCTCAATTTGTTGCATTCACGAACACAGCCCTGATTCTCATTCTGGTTCTGCTAAGGCTGGTGTTGCGCCGGACGTGGCTGGTCGATGTTGTTGTGGTCGCCGTGTTCGTGCTCACCGCTGGTTTTGGATCACCGATCGCCATGCTGGACGTTGCGCTGGGTACAATCCTCAATCTCTGGGTGCTGCGCCGGTTTGGTGTGCTGGCGCAGGCCGCCTTTTTGGTCACTCTGTTTCTCAGGCATAACCTGCCGTGGACGCCGGCATCCTGGTATGTCAGCTATTCTCTAACTACGCCGCTCGTAGTGGCGGCGGTGTCCGGCTGGGCGCTTTACACGATCCTTGCGTCGCGCACGGCTTCCGAGTCACGCGCGTGACGATCTGCTCCCACGTGTTATGGCTGGGCGTAGTAGCCAGTCCGCGTGCGCGCCGTTAGTCCGGGCTTGTCGATCTTCACCTCGAGCACGTGGTATTCGTTCGGACCGTCGCCAGGAAGGCCGTCGAAGGTGAGAACATAGTAGGCATTCGCGTCGGCAATGCAGGTTGCGATCTCGCCTGCCACATCGTTGTTGTAGTTGAAAACGCGGCCGCCGCTTTGCTCCGCAAGAACCTGCAGCGCAAGGTTGCCAATCTGCACCTGGCTTGCTTTTTTGATTCCCTTTACGTAGCCCTCGTAACGTAACGCTCGAAGTCCGCGGGAGTCCGCCAGTCCCAACGGATCGATATTGTAGAGAGTAATCCGAGCCTGCCGCAGGGCATCCGAAAGAGCAACAATATTCTTGAAAAGTTTCTCCTGCTCCTTTGAGGTGAGCTCGATGCGCGGCCCGGTAAGAAGCGGCCAACCCGGACTGATCCAGATCACTAATTTTCGTCCAGGCTTGGCCGCTTCATAGGCGGCGAATTCCTGGAGCGCGTGGAGAGACAGCTGAATCCGGTCGCCAGCGCCGTAAAATCCTTGCGCTCTGCCAATAACGCGGAGGCCGTTTTCGTTCTGATTCATGTCTGCTGCCAGGGCGCTTCCATCCCGAGAAGAAGCCGTCGCGGCCACTCCTTTGTCGGAGAGGAAAACCACCGATGTCGTACGTTCCAGCTCGCCGCCGTTTCGCTTTAGAAACTTTTCGGTTTCTTGCCGAGCGGACGATACGGCTCTAAATGAAGCATTGACTTCATCCACCAGCAAAATGACTTCCACGGGCGGATTAGCCGCCGCGGCTCCGCCCTGTATGGCGTCAAACGAGAGGATCTTCGCCGGCTGTTTGTTGTCAAGAAGTGTGAAGTCCTGCTGTTGCAGGCCGGGGATGGCGGCTCCGGACTTGTCGGTCACGACAACCTCGAGAGTGATGCGCCGATTGGCGGCGGCAGGCGCGGCCGGTGGCGGAGATTGGGCGAGTCCGCAGGAAAGCGAAACGCAGAATAGATAGATCCAACGCCAGCGGCGAGTACTCATGACACCTCAATTCTTCGCGCCTATGGGTATTATCCTCTCATTCGCGGCGGCCCGAGCCTTCGCCTTCGCCGCTTCCTCTTCCCTGTTCTTGGGCGGCGCATTCGTTTCGAGCGAGCGGAGCAGCCGGGCCGAAACCGCGGCGATCTCATCCACGGCGCTCAGGAACGATGGCTCGTTAGCTTTCGAGGGCTTGTGAAATCCGCTGATCTTTCGCACGAACTGGAGCGAAGCCGCCCGAATCTCTTCCTCGGTGGTGGGCGGATCGAAATTAAAAAGCGGTTTGATGCTTCTGCACATTTTTATTGTCCTCCGCTACGGCAAAGCAAAAACCGTCAGCGAATCGGTCGCCATGATCGCCACGTACTGCTTGCCGTTTTTGCCTTGATACGTCATCGGATTCGCATTCGCCACTTTGCCGAGCTTGGCGGCCCACAGCTCCCGGCCGGTTTTCGCGTCGAAGGCGCGGAAGCGGCGATCGTTGGTCGCGCCGATAAACACCAGGCCGCCCGCTGTCGCGAGAGGTCCCGCGCTGCCGCTCGATCCGGCGTTCCGCTTGCCCTCCGGCAGTCCCTCCACCAGGCCAAGCGGCGATTGCCACGCGATTTCGCCCGTGTTCGCGTTCACCGCAATCAACCGCGCCCAGGGCGGCTTCTGGCACGGCCAGGTACCGATGGTTTTTCCGTTGGCGTCTTTCACGGCCGCGCTGAATCCGTGATAGGGACCGGGCCCGTCCACGCTTCCGCGGTCATACGGCTGGCCGGAGCCCTCTGTACCGCGGCCATAATCTCCACCCGGCTTTTTCTTTTCCATCCAGCCGGTCAAAGCTCCGTCGTGTGTGTTCAAAAAAACGTAGCCAGTTTTCGGATCGGCCGCGGTGCCGCCCCAGTTAATGCCACCGCCTCCGCCTGGAAACTGAATGTTGCTCTTGGGCGGCGCGCCGTCCTCATGCAGACTCCACGGCGTGAACGGCCCGGCGTTGTAAAAGCCGCCGTTCTTTTCCCAGACTTCGCGGCAGGCCTTGGCATGTTCAGGCGTGGTGTCGTCAGCCGTCACGATGTCCTCCAGCTTGAAGCTCACGCGCGCGAGCGCCGGCGGTTTCAACGGAAACGGTTGCGTGGGAGAATACCATTCGCCCGGCACATCGCCTTTGGGAACGGGCCGTTCCTCCACGCCGAACACCGGTTTGCCATCAGTGCGATCGAGAATGAACATCCAACCGGCCTTGCCGATTTGCGCCAGTGCCGGAATCTTCTGGCCGTCTTTCACGATGTCGATCAGGCTCGGCGCGGGCGGCAGGTCGGAATCCCACAGGTCATGATGTATGGTTTGAAAATGCCACTTGTACTTGCCCGTAACGGCGTCCACGGCGACTACCGAATTACCGAATAGATTGGCGCCCGGCCGGTCGCCGCCCCAGTAGTTCGCCGCCGGACCGCCAAAGGTCATGTAGACCGTGCCGCGCTCCTCATCCACGGTCATGTACCAACCCCAAACGTTCACGCCCGAGCGGCCTTTCCAACCATCGTCGAGCCAGGTCTCGTGTCCCACTTCGCCGGGCCGGGGCACGGAATGAAAATCCCAAAGCTTCGCGCCGGTGCGCGCATCGTAAGCGCGCGAATCGCCGGGATCTCCGATCGGCACTTCTCCGACGCTGGCCCCCACCATTGCAACGTTTTTGTAAATTGTCGGGACGCCCGAGTACGGCACCACCATCTCGACTTCGCCCTCGTTGCCGAAGCCCGGATCGAGCTTGCCGGTGCTGGCATTCAGCGCCACCAGCTTGGCGCCGGTCGTAAACAAGATGCGCGGCGGATTTTGCTTATCGCCCGGCCAGTAGGCGACGCCGCGCTGCGAGGCGACCCCGGACGGCAATGCGTAGCTCCAAATTTCGGCTCCCGTCGCCCCGTCGAGCGCGACAACATGCGTGCCGGCGGGCAAGTACATCAGGCCGTTGATCACGATGGGCGTTGCGGCCGATGTTCCCAAGGGTGTCGCGGCGGGAGTGGCGGGCCGAACCTGAGGATCGATTTTTGGGCTGAAGGTCCACGCCGGAAGCAGCCTGCTAACGTTGCCGGGACTGATTTGATCGAGAGGTGAATACTTGGTCCCGGCCAGGTCGCGCGCGTAATTCGGCCAGTCGCCGGGGGCAATTTGGGCGGCCGCGGGCGACGCCACCATCGCCAGGAGCAGAATCCATCTGGGGCCCATCAAGCGAGAAGTATATCAAGCGGTAAGCCGGGGCCGGCCCGGACCCAATTGCGATCGCGGCCAGCCCTATGTTGGCTCTGGAAACCTAGCTCTAGAAGACGTACTTCAGAGCGAGTTGCATGATCCTCGGGTTCACCGAGGTGGTATTGATTACGCCGAAACCCTGTGGCGTTGATGTGGCAAGTCCCCCCGGGTTGCCAAACTGCGGGTGATTGAAGATGTTGAAGGCTTCCGCCCGGAATATGAGCGCCTGCCTCTCCTTGATCCGCGTGGTCTTCATCAGGGTAACGTCGAAGTTGAAATTGCCAGGGCCAAGAAAAATGCCGACTCCGGAATTTCCATAGCCGGTCCCGTCTCCGATCGCAGGAGGACTACAAAACGCGCCTATGTTGATGTACCCAGGACCGCCGCTGGCGCCGCCCAGTCTCGATTCGATCCCTCCCGAGGTTTGGGCGGAAGCATAGGTGGCTCCAGGGCACATCTGCGCGCGGGAGACGAACTCAGTGCCGGCTCCGAAAATCGATCCGCCGGTAGAGTCGGTGATGGTCAGCGGAGTGCCATCCTGAACCGTGGTGACGCCGCCCACATTCCATCCCCCTAGCAGATATCCCAAGGCTCCGTTGTGTTGGCCGAAGGGAAGATCGTAGGAGTAGTTGATGATGAACCGCTGCGGGTGACTGAAATAAACCGGCCCATACTGCTGGGCCAGGTTAGTGGGGTCGCCGCTATTCCCGGAATTCGCGTTGGCTACTTCACTTTGCATATCGCCCAGATCCTTGCTCCAGGTATACGATCCCTGCATCGTGAAGCCGTGGGAGAACGCCTTCCGGACTGTCACCTGGAGGCTGTTGAAGTTCGACTTGCCGTCAAATGCGGTGCCAGTCAAACCACCTGATATGTAACCCAGGTATTGCACTCGAGCATCGACGTTCGCAAGTGTGTTGGTGGTGATGCCATTGATCGGGTTGCTCGGACTGGCCAGCCCGGCGACATTGTAGGCGTGGTACGTATCCACGAGGTTAATTCCGCCGGATCCCACATAGCCAACTTCCAGTATCCAGCGGGGCGCGAATTCATACTGAACGTTGATATTGTACTGGCGGACCAGCGGGGTGTGGAGATCCGGGTCCAGAAATGCTTGGTCCAAGGCAGAACCGGTGAGGGTGGCGGTGTTGTACCAGCGAGCAGGGAAGCTCAGAGGCGTGGTCGGATAGGGGTTCACGTTGCTGTACGTATTTTCCGCCGACGGGTAATCCAACGTGATCGAGTAAGGATAGCCTTGTTCCAGGCCGTGCACGAACCTGTCTCCGGCAACGCGGTCATAAAAGAGCCCGAAGCCGCCTCGAATTACCAAATGGCCTTTATCCGTAGGCTGCCACGCAAATCCAATGCGCGGAGCGAAATTGCTCAGCGGAGGATGGCTCGATATGGGCGTGCCGTTGGAATTGATAGTGACTCCCGCCGGGGGTTGCCCGTAATGAGCGACAAAATTGTTGGGAACCACGTATCCAACTAGACCAGCGCCCGATGTTGAAGGCGCGGTGGGCGCGGCTACCGTACCCATCAAGCTGGGCCAGACATTGGTGAGGTTCCCGTATTTGTCGTTGTACGTGCCGTCGAATTCCCAGCGAACGCCCAGGTTGATGGTCAGCCGGGAGCTGATCTTGTAATCGTCCTGCGTGAAAGCGCTGTAATTGTGTTCCCCATAGTTGTGAATAATGCCGGTGGGACCGCTGCGCACGCAAAACAGACATTCGGTGATGTCGCCAAATGGCGAGCCAGTTGTATTGCCCGGATTCGCAGGGCTGCAGGTGGTGTCGCCGGGGGCGCACCCTCCCCGTCCGATCAGCCAGTCGCCGAAGGACAGGTAGAACAGGAAGCCCCTCTCAAGACCCATGAAGGAAATGGGCCAGCGAGTGCCTTCCGCCTCGAAACCGGCGCGAATGGTGTGCTTGCCGTGCGACCAGGAAAGCTGGTCGGCAACTTGCAATTGATTGGTGGGGCTGACGTCGGGCGCCAGGGTCCCGAACATGTCAAATGCGCCCACGATGATGGTGACTGGCAGCTCGTGCTCGGTGGGGACGATGGGGGTCTGGCCAACGCCCTGCGGTGTTCCAGGAGTGGTGTCGCTCCCAACCGCGTTGTTGCGTTGAAATGAGATGCGGGCTTCATTCACGATCGTGTTGGTGACAATCGTCGTGAGCCGCAAGACAGCGTTCGTATTGGAGTAGTAATTACTGATCGGAGTACCTGTCAGGTCACCGCCGGGTGCGAAACCCGATCCATTGTACGGAGCAAGCTGCGGATCCATGGTGTAGAAATATTTGGCCGAGAAGGTGTTCTTGCTGTTAATCAGATAATCCATGTTCGTGATCAGCTGGTGCTCGTGATAGACAGCCGGACTGCTCAGGAAGGTGCTCTGATACCCGCCTGTGGTATTGGTCGGTATGTAGTAACTGCCGTTGGGAAGCTTCAGATTGAGCATCGCCAGGGACACCGGACTGATATTGGATCCGTCGCAGGCCACCTGCAACTGCCCGGCAAACGCGAATGCCGTCGAGTAAGCCGGGTTCCCGGGATGGTTCGCCGGACAATCGGCTGCTCCCAGCGCAGCCACCCAGCCTGGCGTCGAGCGATCACCCGCGGGAATCGGAGGCTCAAAGAGTGCACTAGATCCCTGGCCGGCCACGCCGTTGAGCTGGCGGGTTTCCTGATAATCGCCAAATATGAATATCTTGTTTTTCTTGATCGGTCCGCCGATGTCGCCGCCGAACTGGTTCTGGCGCAGAATTTGCTGTTTACCGCCGCCGTCGGCGTTCTCGAAGAACGAATTGGCGTTCATATCCTCATTGCGGAAGAACTCCCATACCCCGCCGTGAAACGCGTTGGTCCCGCTCTTGGTAATCACGTTGACGTTGGCGCCGGGGTTGCGCCCGTAGCTGGCATCGTACGTCGAGGTCTGGATCTTGAATTCCTGGATCGCGTCCGGATTTGGAATTCCAATCCCAGCGTAGATGCCGGAATCGTTGGAACTCCCGCTATTCGCGCTGTTGTTGATGGCCACGCCGTCCATCTGGTAGTTGTTCTGGCCGGGATCGGCGCCATTCACGCTGAAATCCTGAGTGGCCTTCCCGAACGTCGTCGCGTTATTGACGCTGCCATTCACACCCGCTGAAAGACCGACAATCTGCGTGTAGTTGCGATTGCTGAGGGGCAACTCGGTGACCGCTTTGGAATCCACTGTCGTTCCCAGCGTCGAACTCTGCGTTTGCAGGGCTTCGGCCGAGGCTTCCACGGTAACCTGCTCGGATTGCGCGCCAACCTCGAGGGTGCGGTCCAACTCCGGGGTTTCGGTAACATTCAGCGTCACCGAGCCGATCTCGGCGATCTTGAATCCATTGGCCGCGAACCTCACTTTGTAGTCGCCGGGCTGCAACAACGAGAACTTGTATTGGCCATCGGAGCCGGTAGTCGCGGTGCGCGTCTGCCCCGTGCTAGTGTGCGTGAGGGTGACGGTGACGTTCGGGATGGCGGCGCCCGAGGGGTCGGTGACGGTGCCGGCGAGGCCGGATGTACCCGCCGATTGTGCCATCAAGGACGGCACGCAAATCGCAAACAATAGCGTCAAAAGCGTTATTAACGCGAGCCGCGAACAGAGCAGCGTCTTCGATCTCATAATCCCCTTCTCTTTTTGTAAGCTCTCCACTAAGAGCGCGTTACTTCCTCAAGCGCGTTCCCGCGCCGGGTCGACATAGTTTTTGGTTAGGGATACGGTGGCCAAGCAACTTCACCCCGGCTTGCATGCAACCCCATTAGTTGGGATTGTATTCCAGGATTTGGCCCGTCGCGCGTCAAAACTGCGTCAATTCTGTTTTATTTGTGTCCGAGGCGAGAGAAAAAAGGCTTGGAAGTCTAGCGTTTACTTACGGGTGTGCGACTTGAAGCGCAGGTTTTCGGAGAAGCCCGAGCGTCGGGGCCGCCGGTCGGGTACACGTTTGGCGAAACGCGGCTGGAAAGCCGCGTGTACCGGTTTGGCGAAAACGTACCGATTTGGCGAAACGCGGCTGGAAAGCCGCGTGTACCGGTTTGGCGAAAACGTACCGATATGGCGAAACGCGGCTGGAAAGCCGCGTGTACCGGTTTGGCGAAAACGTACCGATTTGGCGAAACGCGGCTGGAAAGCCGCGTGTACCGGTTTGGCGAAAACGTACCGATTTGGCGAAACGCGGCTGGAAAGCCGCGTGTACCCCCTAAGCCGCGTGTACCCCTTTACTTGCCGACCAGGTGCTCGACGTCGCGGTTGTTCTCGGCACAAATGAACTCGAAAATCTCCTCATGTGCCAGGACGGCGACGCGTTTCTGCACCCAGGGCTTGGCCAGGACGCCGGGGTCGTCGACCGTGATTTCGATTTCGAGATGGCCGAGATCGGGCCGATGATAGCGCTCGATGATGTGCAATTTGTCCGAGTGCGGGTGGGATTCGATATCGAGCCAGACTCGCGGGTCGAAGCCGACGCGATCCACCACCAGCGTGTCGCCGTCCCAGCGCCCGATGGAATGCCCGTACCAAGCCGGGTTCGGATCGGCGGGATGGCCGCGGCCGTCGAGATAGATCTGATGGAAGCCGGGGCTTTCGTCATCCGAAATGTAGACCAAAAAATCCTTGCTCTGGACGAACTCCCACAGCGGACCGTTGCGCAGCGGGGCGGATGGCAGGCAGCGCGCCTGAGGGCTGTCCTTGGAGTTGGCCTCCAGGCGCTGCTTTTGAATCGCCAGCGCCGCGGGCAGAAACTCGGGCTTGCCTGGATCAACCGTGTCGGGATTCCACCAGACGCCGGAAAGATCGGGCTTGCCATCAGGTGTGCGCGGCGTGGGACCGGAGGGTGGAACGTGGCGCTTCGCGTCCGCGGTTATCCTCAAGCGATCTTCGCCCAGCGTGTTGAGCTGCGTGGTGTCGGTGAGGTGGATATCGAACCGAAGGGTCAGAGACGCTTTGACAATGACACCCTTCATCGCGAACCGCGCGAGACCGGGTGCGGAGGCCACGACGTAATACGTGCCGGGCGGAAGGTTCGCCAGCGTGTATTTGCCCTTGGCGGAAGTCGTGGCCTTGAAAATGGCGTGCGTGTCCGCGTTCTCCGCCTGCACTTCGTTGTGGTCGATAGGATCGCCGATCGAATCAAAAAGGGTGCCGCTGATGGCGCCCGTTGACGCAGTGCTCTGCGCGATGGCCGCCATTGCAGCCAGGCCGAGAGCAAGCGCGAGGCAGAGCGGATTTTTCATGGCAAGTCTTATTGTCCACCAAAAACCTTCGGCTCTGGGCGTTTGCCGCGCCCAGAGCCGAATTCAATCGCACCGCTTGAGAGAGGCTAGAAAACGTACTTCAAAGCGAACTGGATCAAGCGCGGGTTCACCGAAGTAGTCGTGATTTGTCCGAACGTGCTCGGTGTGGACACCGCCAAATCCCCAGCTACCGGATTCGAGAACTGAGGATGATTGAAGGCGTTGAAGAACTCCGTTCGGAAAATTATCATTTGCCGCTCGGTAATGTGAGTGGTCTTGACCAGGGAGATATCGAAGTTGAAATTTCCCGGACCAAGAATAGTCCCAATGCCGCTGTTGCCGTATAGGGTGGGAACGCCATACGGGCCCGCGGCCACCGAGTATGGCGCGTCCGGCTCGGGACAAAAGGCGTTAATGTTCAGATAGCCGGTGCTGCCCGGGTTCACGCCCAGGCGATTTGTGATGCTGCCCGAAGTCCCGATCGAGCCATAGGTTGCTCCCGGACACATCTGTGCGCGGGCCGTGTCATACGTTCCCTGATCGTACACCGTCCCGCCGTTTTGATCGGTAATCGTCAATGGCGTGCCATCCTGGACCGTGGTGACGCCGGATACGTTCCAGCCTTTGGCCAGCAAGCCAAGGGCGCCCGAGGGATTCCCGAACGGCAGATCGTAGCTGTAGTTGATAACGAAGCGTTGTGGATGGCTGAAGCCAACCGGACCATATTGCTGTCCCAGCGCGGTGGGCAGATTGCTGTTGGCGCCGCTGCCTGTCAGAATGGCCTGGATATCGCTGAGATCCTTGCTATAGGTGTAAGACGCCTGCATCAGGAACCCATGCGTGAATTGCTTTCTCAACGTCACCTGGAGACTGTTGTAGTTGGATATTCCGTCGAAGGCGGTTTCGTCCACGCCGGGTGGTGTATAGCCCAGATACGGCACGCGCAATTCTGCATTTGCCACGGTATTCACGGTGATGCCGTTAATCGGATTGGAGGGGCTGGCGATCAATGGCACGTTGACGGAATGATACTGATCCAGCAGGTTGATGGAGCTGGATCCCACATAACCTACTTCCAACACCCACGACCGCGCAAATTCGTACTGAAGGTTGACGTTATACTGGCGGGTCAGCGGGGTGTGAAGAGCCATATCCAGCGTAGGCGAGTCGATGGCGGAATTTGGCGCGCCCAGCAGACAGGATGGCTGGCATCCGCCGAAATCCACCCAGCGGGAAGCAAACGTTCCCAGAGGCGTGGAGGGATAAGGATTCGCGTTGCTGAAGGGAGCCGAGGCCGAACCGCTATAATCCAGCGTCACAGCGTAGGGATAACCCTGCTCGACGGCGTGTACAAACGATCCACCGCCGATGCGATCGTAGAACAGGCCGACGCCTCCGCGAACCACCAGCTTCCCTTCCCTCTGGGGTTGCCAGGCAAACCCAAAGCGCGGAGCGAAGTTGTCCTTGGGAGGCCCCGA
>Ga0302324_100007065_pt1 | contig 23988 bp, 16 predicted proteins | sample Palsa_T0_1_FD_201949 | JGI IMG/M metagenome (GOLD analysis project Ga0302324, IMG submission 201949) | Peat permafrost microbial communities from Stordalen Mire near Abisko, Sweden - Palsa_T0_1 | ecosystem: Environmental > Terrestrial > Soil > Palsa > Peat permafrost | place: Sweden: Abisko... | reverse complement strand
ATATCCGATAACACCCTCAACTGCACCGCAACATGCGGCGCATCGAATCCCAACTCCGCGCCTGCAACCATCGCCACAAAGATCCACGGCGTCAGACTCTTCCGCCGCCACGCAAACACCATCAGCAGCAGCACACCCAACCATCGCACGGCCATCGCCACCACATGCGGCGCATGCATCGCTCCCATGACTACGCCCGCAGCCAGCACCACCGCACCTGCAGCCGCAACCGCCATCTCGCCTTTCGCCCGACTCTCTACCATGGCCCGAAGCATATCAGCCGAGCTCGCCCAAACGTGTCCCAGACGTACAATTCTCCTCATGAGTCGACTAGCCTTCGCCCTTCTGCTCACCACCATTCCCGCCGCGCTCCACGCGCAGAACATCCCGCCAGCGACCACGGTCAGCCCTTCCAGCAATCCCGCCGTCGCTCCGCCCACCAACGCAGGCAAGTCGCCCTTCACCTACACGCCCATGCAGATGCCCAATCTCCCACCTGGCGTTCTCGAGCTGCTCAAGCTCGAAGGCCAGTTCTCCGAGTCCGTATCCTCAGGCGGAGGCAAGGCCTTCAGCACCTGGTTCGCCGACGACGGCGTCACCCTCAACAACGGCCAGCCCGCCGTCCGTGGCCGCTCCGCCATCGCCTCCATCGCCAACTGGGATCCCGCGAACTACAAGCTAAGCTGGTACGCCCAAGGCGCCCAGATGGGCCCCTCCAACGACGCCGGCTTTACCTGGGGACACTACGACGCCACCACCATCGGCAAGGACGGCAAATCCATCACCACCAGCGGCCGCTACATCACCTTCTGGAAGAAGGTCCACGGCGAGTGGAAAGTAGCCCTCGACGCCAGCGCCAACGAGCCTCCGCCAACCAACGGCATGCCCACGCCCTGAACCAGCGCTATTCCAGCGTGTTGCCGCCGTTGACCGAGAGCTTCTGCCCCGTAACGAACGACGCCGCATCGCTTGCCAGAAACGCCACGACCCGGCCAACCTCTTCCGGCAAACCCATCCGTCCCAGCGCAACGCCGCGCACATATCCAAGCCTCTCTTCCTCGGTCGCCGCAAACGCCCGCTCCGTAGGAATCCATCCCGGCGCCACAAGGTTCACGGTAATCCCCGACCCACCAAGCTCCCGCGCCCACGACCGCGTCTGTCCCAACTGCGCCGCCTTCGCCGCAACGTAATTCGCGAACCGTGGATTGCCCAACTCCACCACCTCGCTGCCAATCTGGATCACCCGCCCGAACCCCCGCGCCTTCATCCCCGGCAACGCGGCCTTCACCAGCAGCAGCGGTGACTTCACAAAAAACTCAAGCTGATCCAGATACGCCTGCCACGTCTGCTCCTCAATCGACAGCAGCGGCTGATGCCCCGTAGCATTCACCACCAGCACCTCAACCGCTCCCAACGCAGCCTCAACCTCCCCAGCCAACCTCGCGACGTCATCCTCGTCCCGCACATCCCCCTGAAACGCCTGCGCCACCAACCCCTTCGCCCGCAGCCCGGCACACAGCTCCTCAGCTCGCTGTGCACGCTCAAAGTAATTCACTGCCACACGATGCCCAGCCTCTGCCAGCGCCTCCGCCATCGCCGCGCCCAACCCCCGCGAAGCTCCCGTCACCAGCGCCACACGTCCACTCATACCGACAGCATAGCCCCCTAAGGCTTCACCGAGCTCAACTGCTCGTCCTGATAGACCCGCACATAATCCACCAGCACCTCCACCGTTGCAGGAGTCGTCGCCGCCGGTGGCCCCGGCCAATCTCCACCCATCGCCAAATTCAGCACAAAGAAATATCGCCCATCGTCGAACGGCCACACCGCGCCTGTGGGCAAATCGGCGCGCGTGTACGTCGCATACGGATGCCCCGGATCATCCACGTAATACTGCACCCTGCCCGGCGACCAGATCATGCCATACGTATGAAACCCCGCCGCAAACTCCGCATCCCCAGGCAACGTGCCCACCGTCGTCAGCGGCGTGCCCGTAAACCCAATCCCATGCACCGACCCGTGAATCTTCCCCGGCTCCTTGCCAATGTTCTCCATGATGTCCAGCTCGCCGCAAGCCGGCCAATGCCGCTGGTCAATGTTGTCACCAAGCATCCAGAACGCCGGCCAGACGCCCGGCCCCGCAGGAATCTGAATCCGCGCCTCCATCCGCCCATACTGAAAACTTTGCAAGCCCTTGGTCGTGATCCGCGCCGAAGTCCATTTGCCCGTAGCCGCATCCCGCCGCGCCACCAGGTGCAGATACCCATCCGTCACCACCACATTCGGCTGCGCAGCCTTACAAGGCACCACGCCCGATCCCGGCGCGCAGTACGTCTCCAGCTCGTGATTCCCCCAACCGCTTCCGCCAGTCTCAAACTTCCAGTTCGCCGGATCAGGAACACTGCTGGACCCATTGAACTCATCCGACCAAACCAGATGCTCCGCACCCAACCCCTGCGCAGAAACCACGCCAGCCCAGCCCACCAACACCACCACCGCAAGAAATCTCTTCACAGTTTGAACCCGCATCTCCGATGGGTCGCACCCATCCGTTTCCCCGACCACCCATCTTGCCTCATGCCCGCAGTCAACGGCAAGAACTCATCGCAGGGCCGTCCCTAGACCAAACAAAAAGGGCGGACTCTTTCGAGTCCGCCCTTTCGTTTTGGTTGTTGCGTGAAGCGCTATTCGCTGGACGCGCAGTCCTACTCGGCGGCCATTTCTTCCTGTTCGCCTTCCATGCGCATCTGTTCCAGCTCGCGCTCCTCGGCTTCGATCGCCGCGGTAACCTCTTGCTGGACCTGCGCTGCCGCCTCTTCCAGCTCCGGTGAGAGCTGAACGTTGCGGTAGTAGGCCATGCCCGTACCCGCCGGAATCAAGCGACCGACGATGACGTTCTCCTTGAGGCCGCGCAGTGTATCAACCGAGCCGTTGATCGAAGCCTCGGTAAGCACACGCGTGGTCTCCTGGAAGCTCGCCGCCGAGATGAAGCTGTCGGTGGAGAGCGACGCCTTGGTGATGCCCAGCAGTAGCGGACGTCCGATGGCCGGACGGCCACCCTCCATCAGCACGCGCTGGTTCTCGGCGTTGAAGCGGAAGCGATCGATCTGCTGCTCGAGCAGGAAGTTGGTGTCGCCAACCTCCTCGACCTTCACCCAACGAAGCATCTGGCGAACGATCGTCTCAATGTGCTTGTCCGAAATCGACACGCCCTGCAGACGATAGACCTCCTGAATCTCGTTGACGAGATACTGCTGCAACTCGCGCTCGCCCAGCACCTCGAGGATGTCATGCGGATTACGCGGTCCGTCGATGAGTGCATCGCCGGCGCGCAAACGCTCGCCTTCCTGAACGTTGACGTACACACCGCGAGGAACGCTGTACTCCTCTTCCTGGCCGTTGTCGGCGGTGACGTACACCTTGCGCTGACCCTTCGAGACATCGCCAAACCGCACCACGCCATCGATCTTCGAGATGATCGCCGGGTCACGTGTCTTACGCGCTTCAAAGAGCTCAACCACGCGCGGCAGACCGCCCGTAATATCCTTCGTACGCGTCGTCTCACGCGGGATCTTCGCGAGAATATCTCCCGGGAAAACCTCGTCGCCATCCTGCACCATGAGGTGAGCACGCGATGGCATCAGGTACCGCTTGGTGCCCTTCGCGCTCTTGATGATGATTGCAGGCTGACGCTTCTCATCCGCCGAGTCGCCGACCACGAGCCGCGAAAGCCCCGTCACTTCGTCGATCTCTTCGTTGAGCGTGAGGCCTTCCTGCAGATCTTTGAACTGCACGGTGCCGGCAATCTCCGTGAGGATCGAGAAGGTGTAAGGATCCCACTCGCCGATCACGTCGCCGAGCTTCACCTCCTGGCCGTCCTCTACCCGCAGCTTCGCGCCGTAGACGATAGCGTAACGCTCCTTCTCGCGGCCCTTCGCATCGATGACAGCGATGGAGCCGTTGCGGTTGAAAGCAACCAGTCCACCTTCCTTCGCGCGCACGGTGACGAGATTGATGAAGTGGATCTTGCCCGCGTTCTTGGCTTCAAGATGCGAGGTGTCCTGCACACGCGACGCTGTTCCGCCGATGTGGAAGGTACGCATGGTGAGCTGCGTTCCAGGCTCGCCGATGGACTGCGCTGCGATGACGCCGACAGCCTCGCCCATCTCAACCATCTTGCCCGAACCAAGGTTGCGTCCGTAGCAAAGGATGCAGCATCCGCGCTTCGACTCGCAGGTGAGCACCGAGCGAATCTTCACGCGCTCAATACCCGCAGCCTGCACCGCGGAGGCCTTATCTTCGTCGATCTCTTCGTTGATCTCGACGATCACCTTGCCCTCGAAGTCCTTCAACTTCTCGAGCGACACGCGGCCAATGATGCGGTCGCGCAACGGCTCGATCGTCTCGCCGGCTTCGATGATCGGGGTAACGTAGATGCCTTCCACCGTGCCGCAATCCAGCTCGGAGATGATGACATCCTGCGCCACGTCAACCAGGCGACGCGTGAGATAACCCGAGTCCGCCGTCTTCAACGCCGTATCCGCCAAGCCCTTACGTGCGCCGTGCGTCGAGATGAAGTACTGCAGAACGGTGAGGCCTTCACGGAAGTTCGCCGTAATCGGTGTCTCGATGATTTCGCCGCTCGGCTTCGCCATCAAACCACGCATACCGCTCAGCTGACGAATCTGCTGTTTGGAACCACGCGCACCAGAATCGGCCATGATGTAAATCGGGTTCATGGCTCCTTCCTTGTCCGCGCGCTTCATGTTATTGAACATTTCGTCGGCAACGCGCTCAGTAACGCCAGACCACATCTGCGTGACCTTGTTCGACCGCTCGAGGTTGGTGATCGATCCGTCGAGATACTGCTGCTGCATGGCGATAACCTGCTTCTCCGCCTCGTGCACCAGCGTGTACTTCGAATCCGGAATCACCATGTCGTCCAGGCCAACCGACAGACCAGAGCGCGTCGCGTACTGGAAGCCGAGCTCCTTGATCTTGTCGAGCGCCTTCACGGTCACTTCCAGGCCGAGATTCAGATAGAGGTAATTGATCAGCTGACCAATGCCCTTCTTCTTCATCAGGCCGTTGACGAACGGCATGCCCTCAGGCAGCGCGTCGTTCAAAATCGCGCGGCCGACAGTGGTGTTGATGAACTGCTTGGTGAACTCAATGGGCTCGGTGTGCAGGATGTCCTGATCGTCATATGCGACGGTCATATCCAACACCGGTCCGGTGTAGCGCAGACGAATCGGCGTCAGCGTCTCGACCTGCTTGGCCTCGAGCGCCATCAGCACTTCTTCGATGTTCGCGAACACGCGGCCTTCACCCTTGGCGCCCAGCTTTGCCTTGGTCAGGTAGTAGAGACCGAGCACGAGATCCTGCGTCGGCACGGTGATCGGGTGACCACTCGCCGGCGAAAGAATGTTGTGTGAAGCCAGCATCAGCACCGACGCTTCAATCTGCGCCTCGGGGCTCAGCGGGATGTGCACTGCCATCTGATCGCCATCGAAATCGGCGTTGAAAGCGGTGCAGACCAGCGGATGGATCTTGATGGCCTTGCCTTCAACGAGCACCGGCTCAAACGCCTGGATGCCCAGACGATGTAGCGTCGGTGCGCGGTTCAGCAGCACCGGGTGGTCCTTGATCACCTCTTCAAGAATGTCCCAGACGATCGAATCCTGCTGCTCAACCATCTCCTTGGCCTGCTTGATGGTCGTGCAATGGCCGGTCTGCTCGAGACGGTGATAGATGAACGGCTTGAACAGTTCGAGCGCCATCTTCTTCGGCAAGCCGCACTGGTGCAGCTTCAGCTCGGGTCCAACCACGATCACCGAACGTCCCGAATAATCCACACGCTTGCCGAGCAGGTTCTGACGGAACCGGCCTTGCTTGCCCTTCAGCGTATCCGAAAGCGACTTCAGCGGACGGTTGTTCGCACCGCGCAACACGCGGCCACGGCGGCCGTTATCGAACAACGCGTCGACAGCCTCCTGCAGCATGCGCTTCTCGTTGCGGACAATGACCTCAGGTGCGTGCAGGTCCATCAGCTTCTTCAAGCGATTGTTGCGGTTGATAACGCGGCGATAAAGATCGTTCAAATCAGACGTCGCAAACCGTCCACCATCCAGCGGCACCAGCGGACGCAGCTCAGGCGGGATCACCGGAATCACGTCCAGGATCATCCACTGCGGCTTGTTGTCCGAGCGGCGGAAGGCCTCAACGACCTTCAAGCGCTTGGCATACTTCAGCTTCTTCTGCAGCGAGGTCTCAGTCTTCATGCGCTCGCGCATCTCGATGGCGAGCTCGTTCACCTCAACACGCTTCAGCAATTCTTTGATCGCCTCAGCGCCCATCATGGCCTTGAAGCCAGACGGTCGATACTGCTGGTCGAGCTCGCGGAAGCGATTCTCGTCCTTGATGACCTCGCGCTCCTTCACGGGCGCGTCGCCTGGATCGACCACAACGTAGCTCTCGAAGTACAGAACAGCCTCGAGCTCGCGCAGCGAAATGTCGAGCAGGTGTCCAATACGCGACGGCAGGCCCTTGAAGAACCAGACGTGCGAGCAGGGGCTGGCCAGCTCAATGTGGCCAAGACGTTCGCGACGAACCTTCGACAGCGTGACTTCAACGCCGCACTTGTCGCAGATCACGCCGCGGTGCTTCATGCGCTTGTACTTTCCGCACAGGCACTCCCAGTCGGTGATCGGTCCAAAGATGCGCGCGCAGAACAGGCCATCGCGTTCCGGCTTGAACGTGCGGTAGTTGATCGTTTCCGGCTTGGTGACTTCACCATGCGACCACGAGCGAATCTTCTCGGGCGACGCCAGCTGGATCTTAATCGAGTCAAAGTCCGTAATCGGACTGGTTGTTTCAAAGGGGCTGGAGCGGAACATATTTTTTCTCTCCGTGTGCAGTGCTTAGCTCGATACCAACTTTGTGCTTCACTCTTCAACTTCAAGAGCCTGTGTTGCGAGCTTCGCTGCTGTTTCGATTTCTATTTCTATTGCCTTCGAGATGATCCAATCTTCCGGCCTCATCCCTTCAATCTTTCTCGCCCTCTGCCGCCGGCTCCTGCCATTACACAAGCCCGGAGCCGACAACAGCGGCGATCACTAATCAAGCATTAATCCGCGACAGCAAGCTCCGGCAGCGGCACAACCTCTTCCGCGGTCGCTGTCTTCTTCACCAATTCAACATCGAGGCAAAGCGACTGTAGCTCGCGGATGAGAACGTTGAACGACTCCGGCACGCCCGGCTCGATCGCTGCCTCGCCCTTGACGATGGCCTCGTAGATCTTCGTACGGCCATAGACGTCATCGGACTTCGCGGTCAACAACTCCTGCAGGATGTAAGCGGCCCCATAAGCCTCGAGCGCCCACACTTCCATCTCACCGAAGCGCTGTCCGCCGAACTGCGCCTTACCACCCAGCGGCTGCTGCGTGATCAGCGAGTACGGTCCGATCGAGCGTGCGTGGATCTTGTCGTCGACCAAGTGGCTCAGCTTGAGCATATAGATGTAGCCGACCGTGACAGGCTGTTCAAATGGCTCGCCCGTCATACCGTCATACATCTCGCTCTTGCCCGAGCTCGGGAGTCCGGCCGCTGCAAGCAGCGCCTTGATCTCGCTCTCCTTGGCGCCGTCGAACACCGCCGTTCCAAACCAGATGCCGCGCTTCATGCCGGCAGCGACGCGAATCGTCTGCTCGTCATCGAGTGCCAACAACTGGTTAAGTGCCGCCGTATTCTTGAACGCGTCTTTGAATATCTCCTTCACTTCGCTGGCCTTGTTGTGCTGCTCAGCGAGTGCGGCAACCTTCGCGCCGAGCTCATGTGCAGCCCAGCCAAGATGCGTTTCGAGAATCTGACCGACGTTCATACGCGAAGGCACACCGAGCGGATTGAGAACAATCTCCACCGGCGTTCCATCGGGCAGGTACGGCATATCCTCTTCCGGCAAGATGCGCGCGATCACACCCTTGTTACCGTGGCGTCCGGCCATCTTGTCGCCGACCGACAGTTTGCGCTTCATCGCGATGTATACCTTCACCATCTTGATGACGCCAGGCGAAAGTTCATCGCCCTTCTGCATCTTGCCAATCTTCTCGTTCGTAATCTTGCGCAGCACGTCGATTTGGCGTGAGGTCATCTCCTCGATCTCGTCGATCTGCTCATTCACGCGCGGATCCTTGTCGGCGTAGCGAATACGCTTCAGGTTGCGCGTCGAGATCAGCTCGATGATGTCGCGGTTCAGAATGTCGCCCTTGGTCAGCAGCTTCTTGTTGGTGCGCTCGTCGTGCAGGTCAGCAAGCACTTCCTTCGCGCCGAGAATGTTCTCAAGCCGCTTGAGGCGCTCATCGGTGAGAATACGAATCTCATCCGCAAGATTGCGCTCCAGCTTCTCGATCATCTCCTGCTCGATTTGAAGAGCCCGCTGGTCCTTTTCCTGACCCTTGCGCGAGAAGATGCGAACATCTACAACGGTGCCTTCGATGCCCGGAGGGCACGTCAGCGAGGCATCACGAACGTCGCCTGCCTTCTCACCGAAGATGGCGCGCAGCAACTTCTCTTCCGGCGTCAGCTGGGTCTCGCCCTTGGGCGTTACCTTGCCGACCAGGATGTCGTTGTGGCCAATCTTCGCTCCGATGCGGATGATGCCCGACTCGTCCAGGTCACGCAGAGCGTGCTCAGAAACGTTCGGAATATCACGCGTGATCTCTTCCGGCCCAAGCTTCGTGTCGCGCGCTTCAATCTCGAACTCCTCGATGTGAATCGAGGTGTAGTAGTCCTCGCGGACCAGCTTCTCCGAGATCAGAATCGCGTCCTCAAAGTTGTACCCGCGCCATGGCATGAAGGCCACCAGCACGTTGCGGCCGAGACCAAGCTCGCCCTGCTCCGTGCACGGACCGTCCGCAATCACCTGGCCCTTAATTACCCGATCACCCTTGCGCACCACCGGCTTCTGGTTGATGCAGGTGTTCTGGTTCGACCGCTTGAACTTGGTCAGCTGATAAATGTCCGAACCAACTTCACGCGACAACTGCGTCGGGTGATGCTCGCCTTCCACGCGCACGATAATGCGCTCGGAGTCGACCGAATCCACAATGCCGTTACGCTTGGCCAGGATCACAGCGCCTGAATCGCGCGCCGTTACGCCTTCCATACCCGTACCGACAAATGGAGCCTCGGCCACCAGCAATGGCACCGACTGACGCTGCATGTTCGCGCCCATCAGAGCGCGGTTCGCATCGTCATGCTCAAGGAACGGAACCAACGAAGCCGCAACCGACACCAGTTGCTTCGGGCTGACGTCGACGTAATCGACTTCACCCTTCGGCACCAGAACAAAGTTGCCAGCCTTACGCGCATTCACAAGATCCTCAACAATGTGCAGGTTCTCATCGAGACCAATGTTGGCCTGCGCGATCGTGTGCCGATCCTCTTCCCAAGCCGACAGATAGAACGAGAAGGGCTCGAGATCCATCGTGCGCTTGCCGTCTTTCTTCAGCTGCTTGTTCAGCTTGACCGACTCGGTAATCTCGAGGAAGTCGCCCTGCCGCAGACCGGACTCGCCGGCATTGGTGACGGCAACGTAGTCCAGGACCACGCCGTCCTTCACCTTGCGGTAAGGGCTCTCGATGAAGCCGTACTCATTGATGCGCGCAAAGCACGACAACGACGAGATCAGTCCAATGTTCGGGCCTTCCGGCGTCTCGATCGGGCAGATGCGGCCGTAGTGGGTCGGGTGCACGTCGCGGACTTCGAAGCCAGCGCGCTCACGCGACAGACCGCCAGGTCCAAGGGCAGAGAGCCTCCGCTTGTGCGTAATCTCGCTCAGCGGATTCGTCTGATCCATGAACTGCGACAGCTGCGAGGATCCGAAGAATTCGCGGATCGCCGCCATCACCGGCTTGGCGTTGATCAGGTCGTGCGGCATCGCCGTCGACATCTCCTGATACACGCTCATCTTTTCCTTGATCGCGCGCTCCATACGCACGAGGCCGATGCGGAACTGGTTCTCCATCAGCTCGCCGACCGCACGCACGCGGCGGTTGCCAAGGTGATCGATGTCGTCTACGTTGCCGATATTCTTACGCAGCTTCAGCAGGTAACGAATCGTGCCGTAGAAGTCCTCAGACGTTAGCGTCCTCTTGTCGAGCCCGCTTGGATCCTGGTTCTCATACAGCTTGATGTTGAACTTCAGACGACCGACGCGCGAGAAATCGTACTTGCGCGGATCGAAGAACATGCCTTCGAACAGCGCAGTCGCGGTGTCCAGCGTCGGTGGGTCGCCCGGGCGAAGCTTGCGGTAAATCTCAATCAGCGCCTCTTCCGGCTTGCGCACCGAGTCGCGCCGCAGCGTGTTTGAGATGATGTTGCCAACATCGTCACGCTCCGGGAAGAACACCTGCAGATTGGTCACGCCACTCTGGATGATCTTGTGCAGCTTGTCGGCGGTCAGCTCAGCATTGGCCTCATACAGCAGCTCGCCGGTGCCCATGTCGATCACGTCAGCCGCAATCATCGCGCCATCGAACTCGCTGGGCTCAACCTCAACCTGCGCAATGCCCGCAGCACGGACATGCTTGATCGAGGATGCGCCGATCTTCTTACCCGCAGCAACCAGCTCTTCCTTCTTCGCGCCATGCAACGCAAGGGCGGACCGCGTGCCGACCAGGTGCGTCGGCGTCTCTTCCGGCGTTACCGCCCAGAACAGCTTGCCGTCCTTCACCGTGATGGTGTCGACAACATAGAACGTCTTGAGAATTTCTTCATCTGTACGCAGACCAAGCGCGCGCAGGAAGATCGTTCCCAAAAACTTGCGCTTGCGATCGATGCGGACATACAGCGTGTTCTTCTGGTCGTACTCGAACTCCACCCAGCTGCCGCGGTACGGAATGATCTTGCCGAGGAAGTAAGTGCGGTTGTTCGCGGTCTCAAAGAACACGCCAGGCGAACGGTGCAGCTGCGAAACGATGACGCGCTCGGTACCGTTCACAATGAACGTTCCGTTAGCCGACATCAACGGAATGTCGCCGAAGAAGACTTCCTGCTCCTTCATATCGCGCAGGGTCTTCACACCCGTCTCCGGGTCCTTGTCGTAAATCTTCAGACGAATCGTCACCTTCAGCGGTGCCGAGTACGTCATGCCGCGCTCTTCGCACTCCGCCTGGTCGTACTTCAGCTGCAGACCCACCGGGTCGCCGCACTTGGTGCAGAAGTCAGGGGTGTTCTTGTTGTACGTTCCGCAGAACTTGCAAAGCACATCGCCAGGGTGGAACGGATCAGTAATGACCATGTGTCCGCAGCTCGTACACGCGGTGCGCAGATGGTTCAGACCCTTCAGGTAGCCGCACTTGCACTCCCAGTTGCCGATCGAGTAATCGACAAACTCAAGCTCGGATACATTACGGAAATCAGTGATCGGAAAAACGGAGGTAAAGACCGACTGCAGGCCATTGTCCTCGCGCTCGCGGGGCAGCTTGTCCATCTGCAGGAAGCGCTCATAACTGCGGCGCTGGACCTCAATCAGGTTGGGGATCTGGATACTCGTCGGAATCTTGGAAAAATCCAGTCGGGTGCGGATCGCGCGCATTTCGGTGGGGTTTGTTTTCGACATGCTCTCTCCTGTTGCTCGGCCAGCCTCTTGGGGCGCTGGCCTTCTGCTTGGCTCGAGGCCCTCCGGAGTGCGCCCGCTTGGAGCTACTACCCTCGGAAGGGAGAAATCACCGCATTTGCGGCATCTCTCATTGGACTTGATGTGCGCCTGTTCCGGTGCAGCCTCTCCTCGCAGAGATCACACCTGAAGCGCGTAGTACAGAAACCCCAGCGAAGCATTCTGCGGGGTGGAAACCTGGGTCGTGCCGACGCCCTACGTACACAAGGCAAAATCTGTTACAACAGCCATACATCCCACGTGGCAGGAGTAAGATCTAAATCTGTTGCTACCTGCTTGGTGCCACAACAGCGCCCGTTTCGCCAGAGACGGCGAAAGCGCCCTGCGGGACAGTCTGCCCGGAGAGCGCGCATACGCTATTCGTAAGTGAGTTAATGCAGAAACGGTGGATAATCGCCGCCCTTTGATCCCGCACGTCGTACGGGATTCAACGTTTGCCGCTTGTCGCACGTTTGCACCTTGCGGACCCGCCGCTCGAACCACAAGGTGGCCGGCTCCATAGCCTGCTTCGCATTGCCAGGATGAACCGGATAAAACCACTAATTCAATAGTCGGTAACCGTTAGATGCTAGTCAGATTCCGTTAGATTCTAAGCTTTCGAGCTCCGCAGAAAAACGTTGCGCCGAGGCAGCTGCGGCAGTCTCCCATTAGAGAGAATAGCGCAGATCTGCCTCGGCTGCAACTTGGGGGATTTCAACAGGCCCAAACCTGCCGCACCCCGCAAACTGCCGAACGCCGTTACTTGATCTCGACGGTAGCAACGCCATCAAACTTCTTCGCGATGGCTGCTGCATCTTCCTTCGAAACGTTCTCCTTCAACGCCTTGGGAGCGCCGTCAACCAGATCCTTGGCTTCCTTCAGCCCAAGAGCGGTAACTTCGCGTACGGCCTTGATGGTGTTGATCTTGTTCGCGCCCGCATCCTTGAGGATGACGGTAAACTCGGTCTTCTCTTCGACCGGCGCAGCCGCTGCCGCACCGCCGCCCGCAGGAGCCGCAGCAACCGCAGCCGCTGCCGAAACGCCAAGGCGCTCCTCAAGCTTCTTCACCAACTCCGAAGCCTCAAGAAGGCTGAGGCTAACGATCTGATCTTCCAACTGCTTAATGTCCGCCATGTTTCTCTCCGTATACTGCAAATTTCAAAACTTGATACCGCTATACTGCTGATTCAACTCACCTAAAGCCCTCTTCCGCCCTAAGCTGCCGCCCCCTCAGTGGGTTTCCGTTGCGCCCAGACTGCGCACCCGCCAAAGACTGCGACGAAACTTGATTACCCTTCGACCGGATCGGTCGACGCTGCTTCACCAGCTTGCGACGCCGTGCCATTCTCCGGTTCAGCCGCGCCCGAAGGCTGTTCGCCTGCGGAAGCCTCTTCAACGTGCGCTGCCGTAACTTCGGTCACTGCCGCTTCCGCTGCCGGAGCTTCTGCCACCGGCGCTTCCGCAACCGGTGCCTCGACAGCAGCCTTCGCCGCCGGTGCGCCAAACTTGCCCTGCTCCGCCGCCATATTCACGACCACCGCCAGGTTCCGTCCCGTAGCATTGATCACCGTGGCCAACCGCTGAGCCGGCGATTGAATCAGGAACAGCAGCTTCGAGAACAGCTCTTCCTTGCCCGGCAACTTCGCCAGCGAGTCAATCTCGGCGACCGTAATCACCTTGCCGTCGACGATGCCCAGCTTGAACGTGTACTCCGCGTTATCCTTCACCCAGGTCGAGAGCGCCTTCGCCAGCGCCACCGGGTCACCTGACGTGTACGCAACCGAAGTCACACCCTTCAAACCCTGCAGTGCCGCCTCTACCTTGGTGCCTTCCGACGACTTCGCCGCCAGCTTGTTCTTCACCACGTGGTAAGCGCCGCCCGCTTCGCGGATCACCTTGCGCAGCTCAAAGTCCTTCGAGGCAGTCAGCCCCTTGAACGTGCCGATGATGGCCGTAGTCGAGCTCTCAAGCTCGCTCGCCAGCATCGCTACTTTTGCGTTCTTCTTCGCCTTGGTCAATGCCATATAAAACCAGCCTTTAGCTGCTAGCTCTTAGCTTTCAGCCGAATTGCGGCTTGCAGCTGCTAGCTCAATCTGTATCTCACCGGGCCAAACTCTCCGCGGGAGTAAAACTCAATCCTGGTCAGTCCTTAGCTGGTAGCTGCAAGCTAGAAGCTAAAGCCGCGCTTACTTCGTAGCCACATCCGCAACAGCCGCCTCAAGCTCAATGCCGGGGCCCATCGTCGAGCTCAGCACAATCCGCTTGATGTACTTGCCCTTGGCAGCCGAAGGCTTAGCCTTCACTACCGACGAGATCACCGTCAGCGCATTCTCCTGCAACTTCTGTGCGCTGAACGAAAGCTTGCCGACCGGAACATGCACCAGCGCGGTCTTATCGGCGCGGAACTCAACCTTACCAGCCTTGATCTCGCGAATCGCTCCGGCCACATCGGTGGTCACGGTACCCGTCTTCGGGTTCGGCATCAAGCCGCGCGGTCCCAGAACCTTACCCAGACGTCCAACCGAACGCATCATGTCCGGCGTAGCGATGAGGGCGTCGAAGTCAGTCCAGTTCTCTTTCTGGATCTTCTCGACCAGCTCTTCGCCACCGAAGAACTCAGCGCCGGCAGCCTCAGCCTCTTTGACCTTATCGCCCGAAGCGATAACCGCCACAACCTTCGACTTGCCGCCCAGCCCGTGGGGTAGAACAACCGTTCCGCGGACCATCTGGTCAGCGTGACGCGTATCAACACCCAGCCGCATGGTCAGGTCGACAGTCTCGTCGAACTTGGCGTACTTGGCCTTCTGCAACAGGGGAATCGCATCGCCGATCGTATAAGGACGCTGCTCCACAAGCGCGCGCGCCTTCGTAATATTCTTGGATAGCTTCTTTGCCATTATTTCCTCGTCTCCCACCCCGTACCTAACGCCTTTCCGGCGAAGGCCTTGCACTGTTCCGCAAGGGCGTGGTCCCGACTAGTCTGCATAGGAGTGCAGACAACCTTCTAAGTATGCCGGAAATACAGAAAAAGGTCAACAACTCAGCTGATCGTTGGACGACCGGCTGATTGTAGGTAGCCCTATGCTACTCTGCACGGCATGGCCGATCCAGAGGAATCCATTGAGGGAGAGACGTCCCCAAGCGCGCCGACGCGGTTAGACAAGGTGTTGCAACTGTCACGACAAGTGATGTGGGTCGCCGTGTCATTATCCGTGATGTGGCTGCTGTGGACGTTTTGCAAGCTTTTCCAATTCAGCCCTGATCTCACGACGATCTTACTCATGAGCGCGGTTCTTGCCGCCGCATTCATCATATGGATACCTAAGTTACAGGTCTCCCGCGTCTGCTTTTCGACGAATGCTGAGCAATTTGGGGCCGAGAACGAAGCCCGCAAGACTGTGGCAACGTTCGTCGGCGGAGCGGCCCTACTCATGAGCTTCTATACCGCCCAACAGCAGCTAGGGGTGCAACAGCAAGCACAATTCACCGACAGATACACCAAGGCCATCGATCAGATCGCGGCCTCGGAAGATACGGGTAAGCCCAGGCTCGCTGTTCGAGTCGGAGGGCTATATGTCCTTGAGCAGATAATGGACTCGTCCGAGGCTCAACACGCCTCCATATTGGAAGTATTGTGCGCATACATCCGCGACAATTCATTAGAGACCACGCTCAAGCCGAGCGACGGCCCCCGAGCAGACATACGTGTCGCCCTGACGATTCTAGGTCGCAGAAACCGAGACTTGGAGCTGTCAGCAGATCGTAAAATGGGACTGCATCTACTTAAAGCAGTTCTAGTTGATCGGGAGTTCCTCAATTCTTTCACGATCGAACACGTTCGGCCCCACTTGGACCTTTCGGGGAGCGACCTGTCGCAAGCCGATCTGAGTTACCTCGTTTTTGCAGGAGCGGATTTCTCAGGGGCAGGGCTGGCTAATTGCAGGGCATTATTCGCTGATCTAAACAAGGCGGCTTTTGTGAACGCGAACCTTTCGGGATGCGTAATCGCCTCAACGATAGATGGCGCGAACTTTACCGGAGCGAATCTTGAGGGTACGACGGTTTCCGGGAAAGTGTCCGGAGTTACATTCCAGGACGCTCGGGTCGATGCCAGCATTTGGATCGGAGCCCAGTTCGATAATCCGCGTGACATTCAAACTGCGAAGGGCTGGGAGAGCGCGTTTTACAACCCGCGAGATCTCGCCGCGCTTGGCTTGCCGGCGGACCACAATATCGTTCTTTTGAACCAGATAAAAACACTCGTACCCACAGCTTCCATCGAGAATAAAATTCGGCTTACGTTGGTTCTGGATACGCTCCAGAAGCTGACACAAACGGCCCAGAGCGCTAGAGACTCCTTGCTAAGCCCCGAAGCTCCCGCGCCGCAACCCAAATAGGTTTGGCAAACTGAGCGCCACCACACGCCCCTCAATCGAACGGCGTTCGAACACCCGCCCCGACAGCCGTGAACGATGCCTACGGACAAAACCGGCATCAGAAGAACAAGCGATTATTTTCATGCTCATCGCAGCACACCTTCACCGGCCTCAACATCCAAACACCACAAGGAGAACACAACATGCAATTAGGAATGGTAGGCCTCGGAAGAATGGGCATGAACATGGTGCAGCGCCTCATCAAAGCCGGCCACCAGTGCGTAGGCTTCGACAGCAACCAAGCCACCATCGACACCCTCACCAAGCAAGGCGGCTCCGGAGCCACCACCCCCGAAGACTTCGTCCAGAAGCTCACCACCCCCCGCGTCATCTGGCTCATGGTCCCCGCGGCTGTAGTGGACGACGTCATCGCCAACCTCCTTCCCCACCTCCAACCCGACGACATTCTCATCGACGGCGGCAACTCTTTCTACCAGGACGACATTCGCCGCGCCAACGCCCTCAAGCCAAAGTCCATCCATTACCTCGACGTAGGCACCAGCGGCGGCGTTTGGGGAGCCGACCGCGGCTACTGCCTCATGATCGGTGGCTCCGACGCGCCCTTCCAACGCTGCGAACCCATCTTCAAGTCCCTCGCCCCCGGCATCGACGAAGCCCCCCGCACCCCCGGCCGCGAAAAGATCGGCGGCACCGCCGAGCACGGCTATCTCCACTGCGGCCCCCACGGCGCCGGCCACTTCGTAAAAATGGTCCACAACGGCATCGAGTACGGCATGATGGCCTCCTACGCCGAAGGCCTCAACATCCTCCACCACGCCAACGCCGGCAAAACCAAGCAAGTCGACGACGCCGAAACCACTCCCCTCCGCGATCCCGAAAATTACCAGTACGACCTCAACCTCGCCGACGTCACCGAAGTCTGGCGTCGCGGCAGCGTCGTCTCTTCCTGGCTACTTGATCTCGCCGCCGCTTCTCTCCTCGAAAGCCCCGACCTCAGCAAGTTTGCTGGCCGCGTCTCCGACTCAGGCGAAGGCCGCTGGACCGTCAAAGCCGCCATCGACGAATCCGTTCCAGCGCCCGTCCTCAGCGCCGCTCTCTTCGATCGCTTCAGTTCCCGCGGCGAAGCCGACTTCGGCGACAAACTCCTCTCCGCGCTGCGTTACGAATTCGGCGGCCACCAAGAGAAAAAATAGCTTCTGCGGGTTCCGACGACACGAGGGGAGAGCGAATTGCTCTCCCCCTTGTGTCGTTTGGGGCGATATCTCCTGCGAAAAGCGGCGATCTGAAATACGTCCCTCGGGTTGCCCGTCTCCATAATTTATTTGTAAAGCGAGCTATTTTGACCATCGCCGACCAAGTATCCTGAATGATCCTTTATCTGGAGTCGCTTTTCTTAGTCGTATTCGGGCCATGATCACCGGGCACGTGTTGACAAGGTAGTGGCGCCGAGGGACCGCCACATGCCAGCCACGAAAGGACACTCAATGAAGATCAAAAGTGATCCCAAGCTTTCCTTTACTGATTTCCTGAATACTGAAGGTCCAGGTCGTAAGCTCGTCCACCTGAAACCGGGCGGAGCCTTCTTTTCTCAGGGCACCGAGTCCAACTGCGTCTTCTATCTCACCGCAGGCCGCGCCAAACTTACCGTCGTCTCTCAAGCCGGCAAAGAAGCCACCATCACTCTGCTGGTCCCAGGCGAGTTCATCGGTGAGGAATCCATCGCCGGCGCCGGCGGCCTGCGCATGGCCACAGCCTCCGCCGTCACCGCCTGCACCGCCATGAAAATCAACCGTGACGAGATGATCCAGGCCCTCCACGACGACCACACCTTCTCCGACTTCTTCCTCCGTTTCCTCCTCGCCCGCGGCATGAAGACCCAGGCCGACCTCGTCGACCAGCTCTTCAACTCCAGCGAAAAGCGCCTCGCCCGCACCCTTCTCCTCATGGCCGAATTCGGCAAGCCCGGCGAGCCCGAAACCCTCATCCCCGCCATTACCCAGGAAGCTCTCGCCGAAATGATCGGCACCACCCGCTCCCGCGTCAGCTTCTTCATGAACCGCTTCCGCAAGCTGGGATTCATCGAATACAACGGCCGTATCCGCGTGCATAAGTCCCTGCTCAACGTCGTCCTGCACGATCAGTTCAGCGGCCATAATTCCGAACGCCCACCCATGGAAATCGAAGAGCGCGAGCGCACCCGCACTGTGCCGCCCAAATCGGTCCCATCAAAAAAATTGCGTCCAGCAGCCGATTAACAGCACGCCATCCGTTGCATCCGTTCGCTTTAGAACAGATAAGTTTCGCGGCCCGTGACAGTCTTGATTCACGCTCCCTTCGCCCACCAGACAGAAAGGATCTCCTTATGTCGAAGACCGACCTTAAGCTGCTCATCGTGGAAGACGATGACAACGCGCGCCAACTCTTGTCCCAAATCTTCGCCTTGCGCAGCTTCAACGTCCGCTCCGCCGCAGACGGCTTTGGTGCACTCCGCATCATCCGCTCCACCGTGCCCGACATTCTCCTCTCCGACCTCAACATGCCCGGCATGTCCGGTTTCGAGCTACTCTCCGTCGTCCACAGACTCTATCCTCAGATCCACGTCATCGCCACCAGCGGCGCCTACTCCGGCAACACCGTCCCCAAAGGCATCGCCGCCGACAGCTTCCACGAAAAGGCATCCGGCCTGGCAAGCCTCTTCGCACTGATGGAAATGGCCGCCGAGCTCGGTCACACCTCATTCTTCTCCCACCGTACCCCGACGCCTCTCTGGATCGATCTCGAATCCCGCATGCCCTTCGAGTCCAACCACGTCCTGCTCAACTGCCCTTCCTGCCTCCGCCCCTTTCGTCAGACCGTCGAAGAGATCAACGCCGAGATCCGCGAAACCATCTGCAGCTTCTGCGGCGGCAAGGTCGACTACGCCATCGCACTCGCCATCCAACCCAAGCTTGTGACCTCGGAGTCCAGACCCATGGCAGCCGAATCTCACGCTCCCGCGAGCGAATATCCCGGCGAATCCCTCAACGCGCGCCGCGCCTGATCTCTCCACCCTTTTCCCTCCCCACCTGACGGCCGACCCTTTCGTCTCCACGAACCTTCGTTCATGGCACTGCCCTTCTTTGTCGCTCCCTCAATTGCTTATCCCCTCTTCTCAACTTTCGTGGATACTGTTACTTGCCCATGCGAGCCGAGCATCTCACGGAGTCAAATCCGCAACGCCTCCTTTATCCCGACGCGTTCCCGCCCGGGCCGCGTCGCGGTCTCGCGCACTATCTCGAACTCACGATCACCTTTCTCGTCCTCCTCCTCTTCTCCTGGCTCGGCATCAAGCTCTCGAACTCCTCTGAAGGTGTCGCCACCATCTGGTTCACCAACGGCATGCTCTTCGCCCTGGTTATCCTCCGGCCCCGCCACCTCTGGATCCAGTACTTCGCCATCGGCCTCTTCGCCGATACCCTCGCTGACGTCCTCTACGGCGACCGCTTCGCCCTCGCTTTCGGCGTCTCACTGGCCAACTCCGTCGAGGTCATCCTCTCCGCTCTCGTTCTCACCTATTTCTTTGGCAGCCCCTTCAACCTCTCCCGTCGCAGACCCCTTGTCGGCTTCCTCTTCATCGCCGTCATCGGAGCCACCGCAGTCACTAGCGCCCTGGGCGCCTCCTGGACCCTCCTCTTCGTCAACGCTGGCCCCTGGCTCACCCTCTTCCGCACCTGGTGGCTCGGCGACATTCTCGGGATGTCCATCATGGCCCCGCTGACCTTCATCCTCCTTCGCCCCGGCTTCTTCCATATGCTTCACCGCCGACAGCTCCTCAGCACACTCGGCCTCCTCCTCATTCCCGCCCTCGCTACCCTCTTCGTCTTCACCCACAACCAGGACTCGCTCATCTTCCTCATCGTCCCCGCGCTGCTGGTGGTTGTCTTCCGCCTCGGGTTCCCGGGCACGGTGCTCGCTGTCGGCGTCATCGCCCTCATCTCCATCCCCCTCACCATCCACGGCTATGGCCCCCTGATGCTCGACGTCGACCACCGCATGCTCCACCGCATCGTCGTCGTCCAGATATTCCTCGCCGTAGCGCTCTTCACATGCTTCCTCGTCGCCACCTTGCTTGAAGAGCGCACCGAACTCGAGGTCTCCCTCCAGCAAAGCGAAGCCCGCTATCGCCTCCTCGCCTCGCTCGACGGCCTCACCGGCCTCGCCAACCGCCGCAGTTTCGACGAGCGCCTTCAGTACGAATGGGGCCGCGCCCTCGTCGCCAACCAGCCCCTCTCCCTCCTCATGATCGACGTCGACCTCTTCAAGAAGTACAACGACCTCTTCGGTCACATCAACGGCGATAACTGCCTCCGCCAGATCGCCAACATCATCGCCGACAGGATCCCACCCAGCCTTGGCGAAGCCTCCCGTTTCGGCGGCGAAGAGTTCGCCGTCATCCTCCCCAACGCCGACAGCACCTGCGCCATGGCCGCCGCCGAAAGCCTCCGCGCCGCCGTCGCCGCCATCAAACTTCCCCACCCCGGCAGCCCCTGGCATCTCCAGACCATCAGCATCGGCGTCGCCGTCGCCGTCCCCGAAACCGGCCAGTCACCCGTCTCCCTACTCAACGCCTCCGACAGCGCCCTCTACCTCGCCAAGCTCCTCGGCCGCAACCGCGTCGAATCCAACCTCTCCGACTTCCCCGTCCCACTGGAACCCCACGAGCCCGAGCTTCCCGCCGTCCCACGAAGGCGGAGAACGGACAACGAGTAATCCCTCTTGACACACCCCCACCCTCCCGCCTACTCTCATCTCCAGCGAGGCGAAGAAATGGCGAAAATCAAACTCACTCCCAACTCCCTCTTCCCCATCCTTAACCCCCACCCCGGCCCGCGCCTCCTCGGCATGGCACGCCTTGCCGCCGAGTCCACCCACGCCGACGACGGCCACCAAATCGAATTCCGCACCCTCCAACCACGCACCATCCTCAACCGCTCCGTCTCCAAACGCCAGCTCAAGAATTACTGGACCATCAACCCCTACCGCGGCTGCGAGTTCGGCTGCAAATACTGCTTTGCCCGCTATACCCACGAGTTCCTCCAGCCCGCCCCCATCAACACGCCCCCGCCCGGCACCCTCGACATCCCGCAACAACCCTGGGCCCTCGCCTTCGAGCACGAGATCTACCTCAAAGAAAACGCCGCCTGGCTCCTCGAGCAGGAACTCCGCACCATCGATCCAACCGAAGAGATCGCCATCGGCACCGCCACCGACCCATACCAACCCATAGAGCGCCGCGTAGGCATCACCCGCTCTCTCCTCGAAGTCTTCGCCCGCCAGAAGGGCCTCCGCATCGGCATCATCACCAAGTCCTCCCTCATCACCCGCGACATCGACCTCCTCCAGCAGATCGCCGCCAACAACACCCTCGTCATTCACCTCACCATCACCACCACCGACGCCGCGTTAGCCCGCAAGCTCGAACCCCGCGCCCCCCGCCCCGACCTCCGCTTCGCCGCACTCCGCAAACTCTGCATCGCCGGCCTCAACGCCGGCGTCCTCTGTTGCCCACTCCTGCCCGGTATCAACGACAGCGTAGCTTCAATCGAAGCGGTCGCCGTCCGGGCCGCTGCTGCCGGAGCTTGCTTCCTCGGCGCCAATCCCCTCTTCCTCAAATCCTGTTCCCGCCCCACCTGGCTAGCCTTCATCCGCGAACACCTTCCCCACCTCGCCGACGACTACAACCGCCGCTTCGCCAAAGCCGACTTCGTCGACGTCACCTACCGCAACCGCATGGCCACCATCGTCCGCCAGATCTGCCGCAAGCACCACCTCTACGAGCGGCACTCCGAAGCCTACCTCGCCCAGAACCTCTCCACCCCCCAGCCCGACAGCAACCAATCCCCCAGCAAACCGGCCGCAGCCCGCAAACCACCCATCCCCGTCCGCCCCGAGCCGCTCCAGCCAAGCCTCTTCGCCACCAGCTAGCGCTAACGCAGCAACGCCAAAATCTCCTCACGCCGCGGCATCGACGGCGCCGTCCCCGCCCGCGTCACCGAAATCCCCGCCGTCGCGCATCCAAACCGTGCCGCCTCCAGCACCGTCCGCCCCTCACTCAGCGCCGCTGCAAACCCACCGCAAAATGCATCGCCCGCGCCCGTAGTCTCCAGCACCGACCCCGCGTTGAACGCTTCCACCAACTGTGCGTCCTCGCCCTCGACACACACCAGAGCCCCCTGCGCCCCTAGTGTCACGATCACGCACTTCGCACCGCGCCCCATCAACACTCGCGCCGCCGCCTCAACCTGCGCCACGCTCTCCACCGACAACCCGGTCAGCAGGGCCGCCTCACTCTCATTTGGAATCAGAAAATCCGCCAGCCCCAGCATCTCATCGTTCAACGCCTGCGCCGGCGCAGGATTCAAAATGGTCTGCACGCCAGCCTCGCGCGCCAAACGCAATCCGCACTCCACCGTATCCAGCGGCAGCTCCAACTGCGTCAGCAAAACCTCCGCGCCGCGAATCGCCGACACCGCCGCCTCCACATCTTTCGGCCGCAATGTAAAGCAAGCCCCTGGCACAACAACAATCGCGTTCTCCCCCTTCACCTCATCAATCAAAATCGCCGCCGACCCCGTCGGCGTCTCACTGTTCTCCACCAGCGACGCATCAATCCCATCCGCCGCCCACGTCTCCCGCGCCAGCCTCCCAAACGCGTCATCGCCCAGCCGTGAAAGCATCTGCACGGCCGCCCCCGCCCCCGCCCGCGCCGCAGCCACCGCCTGGTTCGACCCCTTACCCCCCGGCCCCAGCGCAAACCCGCTCCCCATCAGCGTCTCGCCCCACACCGGCAGCCGCGCCGCGCGAAACGCAACGTCCGCCACAAAACTTCCCAGCACCAAAATCTTCTTCGCCATACTTCCCTTCATTCCATCTCAATCGTTCGCAAACAGCGTCTCGCTATAGTGTTCAACCACCGGAAACGGTTCGTAAAAATGATGCAGCAAATCGCGCCACTGCTCATACCGGTCGGAGTGCCGAAACCCAATCGTATGGTCCTCCAGGCTCTCCCACCGCACCAGCAGCAAGTAACGATTCCGCGTCTCCATGCAGCGATGCAAATCCACCGACACGAAACCAGGAGTCGCCTCAATCAGCGGACGCGCCGTCCTCATCGCCTGCTCAAACGCCCGCTCTCCGCCGCCAATCACGTTCAACACCGCCGCTTCAAGAACCACAAGCCCTCCTCGCACTCACCCAGCATACGCACGAGCAATCAGCACCAGCGCCAACAGATACGACACCACCATTGCCGCCAAATATCCCTTCGCCTTCTTGTTCGCGCCCTTGAACTCTTTCCACGCAAACACGCCCCACAAACAAGCCACCATCGGCGACGCCTGCCCTATCGCATACGAGATGGCCACCCCCACCAAACTCGCCGCCACAAAATTAAACACCGTCCCCAACCCCCAGATCGCTCCGCCCAGCAACCCCAGCGCATGGTATCCAGCCGGCGCGCGAAAATAATCCGCCGCTGCCACAGGGCTTCCCACAATCGGCTTGCGCATCAAGATCGTGTTGAAGAAGAAGCAGCACACAAACGCCCCACCCGTAAGAAACACCGCCGTCGTGTAAGGAGTCAGCGTGTTCCCATGCGTCATCGCCCGCGTCACAAACGGCGCAAAGATCCCCATCAAAAATCCCGAGATCACGCACACCCACACTCCTTTTTTCGACACCGCCTCCGCACCCGACCTCAATGCACCATACGACTTCCCCACCAACACCACCGCAACCACCGCCATCAGCACGCCCGCGCCCAGCAGCACCGCATTGCCGCGCGGCTGCAGCGCATAGCTCAGCACCACGCCCTCCACCAGCGCAATCCCAATCGAGATCGGAAACGCCACCGCTAGCCCCACAATCTCAATGCCTGCAATCAACAGCACATTCGCA
>Ga0302324_100007064_pt1 | contig 23989 bp, 23 predicted proteins | sample Palsa_T0_1_FD_201949 | JGI IMG/M metagenome (GOLD analysis project Ga0302324, IMG submission 201949) | Peat permafrost microbial communities from Stordalen Mire near Abisko, Sweden - Palsa_T0_1 | ecosystem: Environmental > Terrestrial > Soil > Palsa > Peat permafrost | place: Sweden: Abisko... | reverse complement strand
AGTGGCCGGCGGACGTGGCTGTGCAGGGTTTTGGTGTGGTCGGGGCTGATCGCGGTGGTGGTGCCGTCGGGGTGCAGGATGCCGTACCGGGCGTCGTTCTCGGTGCCGGCGCAGCGGGGGGCGAGCTGGTTCCGGAACTCGTCGTCGGTGAGCAGCTGCTCCGGCCGCGGGTAGTCGGCGTGGCCGGTGATGACGGGCTGGACCAGCGCGTCACACCCCAGGCAGCCGACGTTGTCGGCATCGTGATCTGGATCACAGGCCCAAGGCGACATCCGACCTGCAGGCAACGACATCGAGGCCGGCGACCCTACCGGATGCCACCTCCCGCTCTGAGATTCTGGGCGGTCATCCACCGCCCGTCGGGGCCGACAAGGAACGCAATCACATCCGCGACGTCCTCTGGCTGTCCCAGCCTGCCGAGCGGCGACATCCCCCGCATTGTCTCCCTTCCCTCGGAGCTGTTGTGCTCGCGGAGCATGTCGGTGTCGGTCGCTCCGGGCGACACAGTGTTGACGGTGATGCCCCGCTCGCCGAGCTCGTGGGCGGCGATCACCGTGAGCTGTTCGACGGCACCTTTACTGGCCGCATAGAGCGAGATGCCCGGTCCGGGCAGGACCGTGTTGACGGTGGACACGTTGACGATCCTGCCGCCGTCGGGCATACGACGGGCCGCCTCCCGCAGGGCCTCGAAGACCGCCCTGAAGTTGATCTGCATCACCCGCTCGAAATCCTCGTCGGACAGCTCGGCGAGGACCCGCACAACGCCAATGCCGGCATTGTTGACGAGGATGTCGACTGGTCCGGCGAACTCATCGGCCGCGTCCCACAGCCTCGCGGCGGCGCCCGACTCGGCCAGGTCGGCCCGGACGGCCGTCGCGCGACCACCGGCCGCCATCACGCTGGCGACGACCTCTTCGGCGGCGCGCTCACCGGTACGGAACCCGAGGGTGACAGCGGCGCCGTCGCGGGCCAGCCGCTCCACCACCGCCCGCCCGATACCCCGTGACCCGCCGGTCACCAGGGCCGCTCGCCCGTCGAGAAGACCGCTCACTACATCACCTATCCACGGCATCGCATCGCGAGAGACTGCCAGGGCGCCGACGCTAGCCAGCGAGCCAGTCCGTCACACGGCGAATCAAGGCAGATCGCGATGCAGGATGGGAGCCAGCGCTGCCAGGGCTGGTTGCGAATCTGCATAGTGATGCGCATCACATCGGCAACGGAGCAGCCTCGCACGAAAACCAGTCCTAGAGGCGGCGAAGTTGCACAACGCGGACCTGCGGGCTCTGCTGTCTTTGCAGCAGCTGAGAGTGGCAGGTACTCCCGGCTAGAGCTCAAGCCTCGGCCAGCCTTTCGCGGCGGTGGTAAACACCCAGACGCTAAGCGCCAACACGGCCACGGCGGCAGCTAGGAGCGTCCAGCCCCAGGCGTTGTCCCCCCACAACAGCGCCGCCCCGAGGAAGGCTATCCACAGGACGACCAGCAGCTGGATCACCAGGATGGTGATCCGCGCGGCCGGGATGTACTCCCAGGACCGGATTAGGATGCGCTGATTGCGCGGGCGGGTTCGCAAGGTGGCGCGGGTTGCGGTCATCGTGCAGGGTCGCGAGGGAGCGGTCATGTGTGCGTCCATTGGGACGCCTCCTGCCTTCGGTGTCCGGAAACTCCGATCGCCTAAAAAAATGATATCACTTTGATAGACGATTGTCCTGCTGCGGCACTGCGCTGGTACTAGCCCGTGGCTGCGCTGTACTTCCACGGCACCGCCTCCCGCTAGTTCGGCGGGCGCTCCATCCAGCGCTCGGGCTGAACCAGGCCGCCGTAGCCATGCCGCCTGTACAGAGACCGGCCCGGCTCCGCCAGCAGCACCTGCCGGATCGAGGCGACCTCCGGATGGTCGACCGTGTGGGCGACCAGGAAGCTGCCGAGACCGTGCCCGCGGTGCGCGCTGTCAACGAACACATCGCACAGATAGGCGAACGTGGCCCGATCGGTGACCAGCCGCGCGTAGCCGGCCTGCGTCCCGTCCGGCGCATACAACCCAACTGAGAGCGAATTCGAGATGGCACGCGCCGTGACCTCCGGCGTCTGCCCGGCCGCCCAGAAGGCTTCGCGACTCAGCCACTGATGGACTTTATCCACGTCGAGGAGCGCCGGGTCATCACTGACCCAGTAGCCGTCAGGACCCGTAACTCGCACGCCGCGAGCATAACTGGTCAGCCTCCGGCCGACGAAGTTCCTACGATGAGTCAGTGTGCATCGACGAGAGCGCTACGACCCCAAGACCGCAGTCGCTGCCTGAGGACGCCGAGGCGCGCATGATCGTCGCCCTGGAACCGGTCGACTCCGTGGTGGTGACGACGCTGATCGACAACGTCACCGACACCTTCATGCCGGACCAGGGCCCCGCTCGCCGGGGTCGTGCCAGCCGCGGGCCGGCCCGGCCTGCGGCGCTGATGGACGGCGGAACGGCGCCCGACGTGCTCATCGCCGAGCACGGGTTCTCCGCGCTGGTCACGATCAGCAAAGGCGGGACCGAGCACCGGTTCCTGTTCGACACGGGCACCAGCCCGGACGGGATGTCCGAGAACATGCGCCGGCTGGGCATCGACCCGTCGTCAATTGAAGCTGTCGTGTGCAGCCACGGCCACTTCGATCACACAACCGGCTTCGACGGCCTGGTCCGGGCGGTCGGCCGGGCGAACTTGCCCGTGCTCATCCATCCGCATTTCTGGCGCCGCCGCCGGATCATCCTGCCCGGCCGGGACCCGCTGGAGCTGCCCACGACCAGCAAGCGCGCGCTGACCGAGGCCGGCTTCGAGATCATCGAGGACGAGCAGCCCAGCTTCCTGTTCGGCGACTCCGTCCTGATCACCGGGGAGGTACCGCGCGTTACCGGCTATGAGCCTGGCTTCCCGCCGCAGCAGGCGTTCCTGTCCGGCAGCTGGCAGCCCGATCCCCTCGTGCTGGATGACCAGGCGCTGATCGTCAATGTGGCGGATAAGGGCCTGGTGGTGATCACCGGCTGCGGGCACGCGGGAGTGGTGAACATCGCCCGGTACGCGCGGCTGCTGACCGGCGGGCAGCCGCTGCACGCGCTGATCGGCGGTTTCCACCTCAACGGGCCGATCTTCGAGCCGCTGATCCCGCAGGTGCTGGACGACCTGGCCGAGCTGAATCCCGACTGGCTGGTGCCGGCGCACTGCACGGGGTGGCGGGCGCAGCACGCCATGTCGGCCAGGTTCGGCGAGGTCTTCGTCCCCAACGCGGTCGGCACCAGCTTCTACCTGTAGCCGCTACGGCTCCCGGAACTCGGCCAGCGGGTCAGTAACGGCCTCGCGCCACCGGCCTTGGTGCCCGGCGGCGTGCAGCCGGTAGTAGACAACCTGCCGCACCGGCCCACCGGCCGGGCCGTCGTGGCCGCCGATGTTGTGCGCGAGCAGGTAGTGCGCGAACAGCACGCTGCCGGCCGGCCCGGTCGCCTGGACCGGCTCACCGAGCTCGACCGGCGGATAGGGCTCGGGATGCAGCGAACTCAGCGCGTCGGCGCCGTGCTCGGCCAGATACGCGCCGAAGCGCAGGTGAGTTCCGGGCCAGACCCACAGGTTGCCCTGGTTGAGCTGCCGGTGGTCGGTGAGCCATGCGCCCGCGAGCAGCGAGAACGTGCCCGGTATCCCGGCGGGCGAAGGCGGGCTGATGCCATCGACATGCGGGGCGCCGGGACGATGCGGCCACGGCGGGATCGTCGTGGCCAGCTGCGCGAAGTCCGGCTCCTCCGGCGGCAGGCCCGGCCGCAGCAGTCCGGCGGCCAGGTCCGCGATGCCGGAGGCATGGTAGAAGCGCAGCAGGCCGTGCTGATGCCCGCAGCCGTCTGGCACGGCGTCATCCCCGGCGGCCGCCGCGGCGGCGCCGAACCGCGGCCACAGGAAGTACGGCCCGGTCTGACCGGCGGCAGGCGGCTCGGCCGTCAGCATCGCGGCCGCGGTCCGATGCCCGAACGCCTGCTGCCGCGCATCGAGTGCGTCAGGGATCACCAGGTAACCCTGCTCGCGGAAAGCGGCGAGCTCAGCTGGCGTGATGCCCCTCATGCTGGCAACTTCAGCAGCGGCACCGGCAGTGCCGCAACTGGGTTTCAGCTGCTTACAGGGCGCCCTTCGCCGTATCACCGGCCGGCACTTGCTGCAGCACGATCACCTCCGGCGCCCCGGCAACCTTCCCGCGGAGCTTCGGGTTCAGCGCCGCCAGGTTCGCGCCCTTGCTGTGCACCGCCAGCGCCTCCGGGCTCGCCCACTTCTCGATCATGATCAGCCGGTCCGGCGCCTCGTTGAGGCTGTACAGCTCGCAGCCGTCCTCGCCGTGGACCTGCGCGATCGTCTCGGTGAACGCGGCGATGACCTCGTCCCGGTGCTCGGGCAGCGGCACGATGGTGGCGACGACGACAACGGACATGGGCTCTCCTCAGTTGGCGAAGATCGCGCTCAGCGCGGGCGCGACGTCCTGGTAAGTCCGGATACTACGCAGCCTTCCCCGCCCGAGGCGGGCCAGGTCGCGGGCAAGATCAGGATCCTGCTCGCCCGAGGCGTCGAGCAGGACGTCGAGGCGGGCGAGGCGAGCCGCGAACGGGCGGGGATCCGGGCCGGCGTTGTGCACGCAATCTGACAGGAGGATGACCCTGGCATCCAGGGCGGGAACGAGGCCCAGTTCCCTCGCAGCCACCTGCAGGGGGAAGGCGATATTGGTCAGGCCCCTGGCCGGAATGCGGAGCATGGCGTCAAGCAGCTGCTGGGGCGGGATCCGCTGACCCAGGTGGCTCAGGACCGCCGCGTCCGACCAGAACGCCACGACCGCCACGTCATCACGGGCCAGCTCGGCACCGAGTGCGCCGACCGTGGCGGCGGCGGTGCGGACGCGCTCGCCGCGCATGGAACCGGACACGTCGGCCAGGAGGACCACACTGCGCCGGGTGCGCACCCGCTCGCGGACGATGATGTCGTCATCCTCGGGCACCGGGTGCTCGACGAGCTGGTCGATGGTGGCGTCGAGGTCAATGTCGTCTGAACCGCCGCGGTACCGGACGCTGGCGAGCTCGCCGACGCCGCGGCGTGCGCTGATGTCTCGCCGCGGGCGCGGCATGGCCAGCCGCGCGGCGATCTGACGGGCGCGCCGGACGGTTTCAGGATCGGGCTGGCCGTCCTCGGGGGCGGCTGCGAGCAGCGTGCCCTGCTCCCCCGTCAGCGCCGGGCTCCCGCTGCCGGGACGTGCGGGGCCGCGTCCACTGCGGTCGTGGGGGCCGGCAAGCACGAAACCGCTCGCACCGCCTTTCGCGGGCTCGAGCAGCTGGGGTTCGCTGTCGAGTGCCTTCGGCTTGCGCCGCAGCGGCTGCAGTCGCTGCGTGCGCCCGGCCGGCCTGCGGACCGGCGAGTCGGTCGCGACTGCTCTTCAACCGGGCGCGGCCGTGGCCGGCCCGAGAATGAACCGGTCCTCCCAGATCTGCCGCAGGACGGCCTCGGCCGTCGCCTCGACGGTCTCGTCCAGGAAGATCCGGCCGGACAGCGCGACGACCATTGCGTCGTAGACGATCTCCGGGTAGCGCTTGTCATCGGCCCGGCTCTCGCCAGCCGCGGTCGCATCGGCCCCGGTCGCCTCAGCCGCGGTCGCCTCAGCCCCGGTCACGTCGGCGAGGTCAAGCAGCTGACCAGCCACGAGAGTCACATCGATCGCGCCGCGGACGCTGCTGCCCTGCCGGACGTCCGGATGGTCCCTGGTGGCCCTGGTCACCGCTACGGCATCCGCGACCAGCCGGTCATAAAGCTCAGGGTCGGCATCGGGCAGCGGAGCGCGCAGCGCGACGATGCCGCGCTCAGCCTCGGCGTCCTGGTAGCTGACCGCGAGCCGGCAGAGCCGGTCATGCACGGACGTCGACAGCCTGGTGGTGCCGACATTGTCGTAGGGGTTCATCGAGGCGATGACGCGGAAGGTCGGGCCGGCCGTCACGGTGCCGGCCCTCGGTACCGCGATCTGGCGCTCGGCCATGGCGGTGAGCAGGGTGTTGATAGTGTCCTCGGGCGCCCGGTTGAACTCCTCGATGTACAGGAATCCGCCGGACCGCATCGCCTGAAGCAGCGGCCCGTCGACGAAGTTGTCGGCGGTGTAGTCCTCTCGCAGCACCCGGGCCGGGTTGTGGTGGCCGACCAGCTTGGCGGGCGTCAGGTCCGCGTTGCCCTCGACGAAGACCAGCGGGATGCCCCACTCCGCGGTAATGCCCCGCAGCAGGGTGCTCTTGCTGGTGCCGGGCGGTCCCTCCAGGATGATGTCGCGCCCGGCAGCCACGGCCGCCAGCACCAGGTCAAGCTCGCGCTCGCGGCCGACCAGGTGCCGGCGGACTCTGTCCCTGACGGTGCTGATCCGCAAGGAGCTTTCAGGCCGGGTCACCGGATCGTGCTCCCGGCGTCGACGGTGAACTCCAGCCCGGTGACGTAGCGGGCCTCGTCCGAGGCCAGGAACAGGACCGCGTTGCTGATGTCGCGCGCTTCCACGCTCTCGACCGGCAGCGTGTTCATGAAGATGGGCCCGATACTCGGGTCGCGCTGGATCAGTGCCTCCAGGCCGCCGAGGCCTTCACCCATCGGCGTCTGCACGCCCGTCGGGTGCACGGTGTTGACCCGGATGCTGTGCGCGGCCAGCTCGTTGGCCATCGTCCTGGCAATCCCCACGACGCCGTGCTTGGCGGCGACGTACGGCGCAAGGAACGGCAGGCCCTTGATGCCGGCGGTCGAGCTGGTGCAGATGACCGAGCCGCCGCCCGCCGCGATGAGATGCGGGACGCAGGCGACGATCGTGTTCCAGACGCCGGTCAGGTTGGTGTCCAGCGTGTCCTGCCACACCTGCGGGGTGACCTCGTCCCAGGCCTGCACAGTGCAGATGCCCGCGTTCGCGCAGACGATGTCCAGGCGGCCCAGCTGGGCCACGCCCTCGTCGACAGCGGCTTTGAGCGCCTCGGCGTCCCGTACGTCGGCCTGGCTGGCAACGATGCGCCGGTCCAGCGCCTCCACAGCCTTGACCGTCTCGGCGAGCTCCTCGGGCGTGGCCATGCCGTACGGCACGGTGTCATAGTCGCGGCAGATGTCAACGGCGACGATGTCGGCGCCCTCCTCGGCGAGGCGGATGGCGTGGCTGCGGCCCTGGCCGTGGCCCGCTCCGGTGATGAAGGCGGCCTTGCCCTGCACTCTCCCAGCCATGGGATCGCTCCCTTCTACTTGATGACGCAGCCCGCGTCGATGGGCAGCGTCACGCCGGTGATGTAGCGGGCCTCGTCGGAGGCCAGGAACAGCAGCGCGTTGCTGATGTCGATCGGCTCCACCCACTTGACCGGCAGCGCATTGAGGGTCAGGAGCGACTCGGCGGCGTCCTCCGCCGTCGGGTTCTCCAGATCCGGCCGGAACAGCGCGTAGGTGGGCGCGTTCTGGATCATCGCGGTGTTCACGGTCGTCGGGTGCAGCGAGTTGACCCGGATACTGTCGGGCGCGAGCTCCAGCGCCAGCGTCCGCATGAGGCCGACCAGGCCGTGCTTCGCCGTCACGTAGTGCCCGATGTTCTCCATCGCCATCAGGCCGGCCGCCGAGCTGGTGATGATGATCGAGCCGCCGCGCCCGCCCGCCTTCAGGTGCGGGATCGCCGCCTTGGCAGCGTGCCAGACGCCGGTCAGGTTGATGTCGATCATGTCCTGCCAGGTCTGCTCCGGCAGTTCTTCGGCGCGTCCGACCGAGGAGATGCCGGCGTTGGCGGCGACGATGTCCAGCCGTCCGAGCTCCGCCACGCCCGCGTCCAGAGCCGCCTTGACCGCGCCGTAGTCGCGGACGTCCGCCTGCGTCGCCACGATGCGGCGGTCGAGTGCCTCGACCTCCCTGACTGTCTGCGCCAGGTCGTCGGGGGTGGACATCGGATAGGGAACGGAGTCGACCTGGGCGCACAGGTCGATCGCGATGATGTCGGCGCCTTCCTGCGCGAGCCGGATGGCGTGGCTGCGGCCCTGACCGCGGGCCGCTCCGGTGATGAATGCGACCTTGCCTTCTACGCGTCCTGCCACGTGCCTCATCCCTTTCAACGTTGACGGACGATCGCCTGCCTCACGCTCATACTGCTCCTGGCTCACACTGGCGCTGGGGCCTCGCTTGAGCGGGGCAGCTCGGCTGCGGGGGTGGCCGGGGAGAGCAGAGCGGCCGGATTGATGATGAGGATGTTGCTCTGCGCCGACCTGAGCAGCTCCCGGCTGACGCTGCCGTCGATGGCGGCTGGCAGGCCGCCATGGGTGGGCGTGCCGATGACGATCGTCTCCGCGGCCACCGCCGTACCGTACTCGGCGACCATCCGCCCGGCGGCGCCGTGATCGGCGGCATGCAGCAGGATCTGTCCCTCGGCCGGCACGCGGTGGGCAGCCAGCTGATCGAGGTGCCGGCGCACCAGCGCCCTGGCGGCGTCCAGGTCCTCGTCCTGAACACCGATGTCACTGGCGACCGCGACCTCCCGTGCGTGCACGACATGCACTGCGCGACCGTCCTGGGCGGCAAGCCGTGCGGCTGCCTCGGTAACCATGCTCGCGATCGGCTGGTCGTTCACCGCGGCCAGGATGACACCGGCCGCCTCGGCGGCGGTGTCGCGGCCAGCGCTGTAGCGAGCGGAACTGGCGGGTACCGCGACGACGCGCTCGGCCGGCCTGGCGGCAGGCGCGTGGCTGCCAGTCACCTGCTCGGCCTGCACCCGCTCAGCATCGGCCAGCCGCCGGTGCACGGTCGACAGGATGAGGATTCCGGCCAGGACCGCGCCCGATGCGATGAAGAAGGGAACGTGGATGTTGAGCGCGATGACCAGCCGGCCCGCTGCGTAGGGGGCCAGCCCCCCGCCGATGAACCTGACGAAGCTGTAGGCCGCCGAGGCGACCGGGCGCTCAACCGGCGCGATGGTCATCACGGCCTGGGTGGTCACGGTGTTGTTGACGCCGATGAAGATGCCCGAGATGATGACCGCCGGGATCAGCACGGCCCGGTCCGTCGTCCAGAGGGCGATGATCAGGATCACGATGGCGAACAGGAACAGGTTCGCGTACATCGTCCGGGCGATGCCGAGCCTGGCCTGCAGCCGCGGCGCGCCGAAGACGGCGAATATCGCCACCAGGATGCCCCAGCCAGTGAAGACCAGCCCCAGCTCGATCGGGCTGAGGTTCATCGGGAAGGGCGCGTAGCCCAGCACGGTGAAGAAGCCCCAGTTGTAGCAGAGTGCCGTCAGCGACAGGGTCAGCAGGCCGCGGTGGCGCAGCGCGCGCAGCGGGGCCGAGAGTCCGGTCTTCTTCTCCGGCAGCGGCATCGGCTGCACCAGCACGATCGTGGCGATCAGGGCGATCGCCATCAGCGCCGACACCCCGAAGAACGGGCCGCGCCAGCTCACCTCCCCGAGCACGCCGCCGAGCAGGGGGCCGAACGCGATGCCGACGCCGAGAGCGCACTCATACAGCACGATCGCCCCGGCGAACCCGCCGCTGGCAGAGGCGACGATGACGGCCAGCGAGGTGGCGATGAACAGTGCGTTGCCGACGCCCCAGCCGGCCCGGAAGCCGATGATGGCGCTAATAGACGGAGACGCTCCGGCGGCCGCGCTGAAGACAACGATCAGGATCAGGCCCGCGATCAGCGTGCGCTTGGCGCCGATCCGGCTGGAGACGTAGTTCGTGATGAGCATCGCTACCGCGGTGACCACCAGGTAGCTGGTGAACAGCAGCGTAACCTCGCTTGGCGAGGCCTTCAGCTCGTGGGAGATGGCGGGCAGGATCGGGTCCACCAGGCCGATGCCCATAAAGGACACCACGCAGGCGAACGCGACAGCGAAAACTGCCTTCGGCTGCCGGAAAGGGCTAGCGGCAGTCCCGCTCATCAGTGCTCCAACCTGCCGGGTGGCCCGGCGTCCTCAGTCCTGCGCGGACGGCTCAAGCGGATCGCGTCTGACACTGGCCAGTGCCTGCATGGCCGGCAGTGCCGCTGCGAGGGCGTCCTGATCCTCCTGGCTGAGCCTTGTCATCAGCCCGGAGAGCCGCTCGGCGCGGCTGGCGCGGCGGCGTGCGACCAGGTCGCGGCCTGCGTCGGTGATGCGGACGTGCACGACCCGGCCGTCGCCGGGGTCGGCGCATCTGTCCACCAGGCCAGAGTCGGCCAGCCGTGCGACAAGCTGGGTCATAGCGGGCTGGGTGACGCCTTCCCTGGCGGCGAGGTCGGTCAGCCGGCACGGGCCGGACTTTTCCAGCGTGGCCAGGGTGGCGGCCGACGTGAGCGACAGTCCAGGCGGGCTCAGCCAGCGGATCAGGGAGACCAGGCGCTCGAGGCCAGCGGCCACCTCACCGGCGCGCGGATGGTCTGCTGCCACGATCGGCTTTTCCATAACGCGCTTATATTACGTACTTATGTTATTGGTCGTCAAGGCGGGTACTGACCGGATCAGGGCGCGTGCGGGCGCAACCAGGACGGTCGTCCTGACGTCCCACAGTGCATGCGAACGCGATGGACAGCGATCCTCAGCGGCGGCGTGCTGCTCATGGCCGGATGCGGGAGCATCCCGGCCTCGGCGGCGCCCGCCCGGGCCGCGGGTACCCCCCGCGGCCCAGGCGGGGCCGGCGTATCGATGCCGCCCGGCGCGGCCGCAAGGGTGCGGACCTGCGCCGCAGCCGGGCCAGGCCGTCCGGCTGGCTATCTGGCCGGCCTGCAGTTCGTCTCGCCGTCCCGTGGCTGGGCCGTGGGCCAGCGCGTGATCCTGGCAACGGCTGACGGCGGCAGGCACTGGACGACTCAGGACACCGGCGCGCTCAATCTCACCTCGGTGGACTTCGTCAGCGATCAGGACGGCTGGGCCGACGGTGCCGGCACCCTGCTCGCTACCACCGACGGCGGTGCCCGCTGGTCCGCGCTGCCCGACCCGTGCCTGCGCTCCGTGCATTTCGTGTCGGCCAGCACCGGGTACGCGATCGCCGGCGGCAGCAGTCCGGGCCCGTTCGGCGCGCCCGGCAGCGGCGGGCTGCTCCTGGGCAGCACTGATGGCGGCCGGTCCTGGCGGGAGCTGTCCGCGCCGCGGAACGCGCAGAGCGTCTGCGTCGATGCCACCGGTCACGGCTGGCTCGGCGCCGGCGGCGAGCTGTACCGGTCTGCGGACAGCGGACGTACCTGGTCGCTCGCCGCTGCCGGGTCCCGGCCACCGTCAGCGGGTTACCTGGCCACGATGGTGGCGCAGTGCGTCGGCAGCGGATCGGCGTGGGCGCTGGACGTCGGTCCGGGTGCCGCCTCCAGCCAGGAGCCGCACGTCGGCTATCACGCCGGGCGCAGCGGGGTCGTGCCGGTCTTCGCAGAGCAGTACTTCCCGCACCCGGGCGTCACCGTGTCCGCGCAGGCGCCCGGCAGCTATGCCGGCGCGATGTCCGCCATCAGCCCGGCCGCGGCCGCGTTCGTGGACTGGTGCCCGGCGTGCGGCAACGGCACGGCGCCGTGGGATCTGGTGACTGGATCAGGCACCACGGTTACCCGTGAGGCTGCTGTGCCCGGTATCACCCAGCCGGAGGCGGCCAGCTTCCTGTCGCCGCAGACTGGCTGGGTCGTCGGCGTCGCCGGCCCGGCCGGGCAGCGCATCGCCTACACGGCTGACGGCGGGCGCAGCTGGCAGACCCAGTACCAGAGCTAGGCCATCACCGGAGCTAGCGCTGCGGCCACTGTGGCTGCGCACCGGGCGGGAGCGGCACGGTGAAGGCGTTGAGCAGATACGAGATCAGCGTGTAGTACCCGCACAGGGAAACGAGCTCGACGAGCCCGGTGTCGCCGAGCAGGTCGCGGGCGGCGGCATAGCTGTCGTCGCTCACCTGGCCGTCGCGGGAGAGCTCGCGGGCAACGGCGTACACCGTCTGCTCGTCACGGGCGGCAAACGGCGGATCCTCGCCAGCGCCGATGGCGTCCACGACGGCGTCGGGCACGCCGTGCTCGCGGGCCATCCGGGCGTGCGCCCACCACTCGAACTCGGCCTTCCAGCGGCTGCCGACGGTAATGATGGCCACCTCGGTGAGTCGCCGCTCGATCGAGGTGCCGAAGCGCAGGGCAGCGCCAAGCGCGGTCAGGTGCCGGCCGACATCGGGCGCCTGCACGAAGGCGTTGAACGGCCCGATGAGGCCGCCGGCCTCATTGACGAGCCGGCCGCCGCGGGTGCCCACGACCGCATCCCAGACCTCACGGGCAGGCGGGGTCAGCTCGTCGCGGCGAAGATTCTGAAGACGCGTCACAACCGGACCGTATCGTCGCGGCGGCCACTCCCGCCAGCAGCAGGGGCGTGATCCGCTCGGCGGCGAAGTTCGCCAGGATGTGCCGCTGCAGCAGCTGACCCCAGCGGCGGGCGTCCTGCCGCCGGGAGTAGATCTCCCGCAGCAGGCTGCTGGCGTGCCCGATGTCGGCCCGCGCCCAGCGCTGCCCCGGCTCAGCCTCGAACCAGTCGTCGGGCGCGTCCGCGGTGGTCGGTACCAGGTCGTACCGGACGCAGTACGGGTAGCCGTCCGGCAGGTAATCCAGGTGGCCGCCCCAGCCGGTCACGACCACGGGATTGCCGGCCGCCCCGGCGTCGAACGCGCCCAGGTTCCAGCCCTCGCCGCGGGAGAGCGACACGAAGCAGTCGCCGCGGGCGTGCAGTTGCGCGATCACCTCTGGGCCTACGTCGCCAGTCATGAGCCGGATCGGCGGCGGCGCCGGGTAGCCGGCCAGCAGCCGGGCCAGGCTGAACCAGGACATCCCTGCATGCGGACCTGCGCCGGCGCTCTGCAGTGCGACCCGGTCATGCTCGGAGGTCTTGAGCACCAGCGCGACATCGTCGGCTGCGGTAAACGCGTTAAGGAACGCGCGCACCGCATCGGGCACGGCCTTGCGCATGGTCCAGGTCGCGACCAGGTAGAACACCATCGTGTGGGCGGGCAGGCCGAAGTCGGCCGGGCTGACAGTGCTGGCCGGGTTCGGGCTGGCCGGGTTCGGGCTGGCCGGGTTCGGGCAGGCCGGGTTCGGGCAGGCCGGGTTCGGGCTGGCCGGGACGGCGATGTGCGGCACCACCGTGACCGGGACGCTCAGCCCGGAGTCGCGGCACACGCGCTGGCTATGCCGGGACGGCACGAGCACGCCGTCGTACCGGCTGAGAATCGCCAGCCACCTGGCGGGCAGCCGGTCGGCCTCGAACGTCGTGCAGGCCAGCCGCCTGATGCCCGGATCGAGTGCCCAGGCCGGCGGCCATAACGGGGTACTGTGCACGATCGCGGTATCGCAGTCGACGGCATCGCCGGCGATGTCGCGATGCCGCCACTCGTCAGCGGGCGGGCCGGGCACCGGCGCCAGCGGATAGTGGTCTCCCCAGGTTCCGGTCCCGTAGGCGAGCGGTGTCCAGGCCACCGGGACGCCGGCCGCCCTGAGCGCGGACAGGTACTCCTGCGCCGAGTCGCCCTGCCCGGTGCCGGGCAGATGCGAGAAGTACCGGATGCCGCGCATCCCTCAGCCAGCCACCATCAGGAGATCCTCGATCTGGTCCGGATCGTCCCAGCGGAGCAGGTAGTCCGTCACATCATGGATTTCGATCGGCTGGTATGTCGTCCGGTCAATCTGATACAGGCGATAGCCAAGGTCGGTGAACTGCCGCAAATGGTCCTCCGCGGTGCAGCCGGATACCTCGCTGAGCATGCGCGGGCTGAATTCCGAGATAACTACCGGGCGGGACTCGGTGAGGACTCGCCGGGCGCCGCTGAATACGCGGTGCTCGGCGCCTTCAACATCAATCTTGATGAGATCGACCGGATCCGTCACCAGCTCATCGAGGGTGAAGGTCGGCACGATGAAGCTGGTGCTGTCGGCCAGGCTTGCTTCCGTGAATCTGCCGTTCGTCCCCAGCGCGGTGGAGAAGCAGGACCAGCCCCGGCGGCGGTCAAGCCCCACGGGCAGGACCTCGATCGTGCTGACATAGTTGATGGCCGCCGACAGCAGCAGCAGGCGGCAGTTCTCCGTGTTCGGCTCAATGGCGATCACGCGCCCGCCGCCGCCCGCCAGCCGGGCGCCGAGCACCGAGTAATAGCCGATGTTCGCCCCGATGTCGACGAACGTCGTACCGGGCTGGCAGTAGTGCGCGAAGACCGCGGCCAGGTGCGGCTCGTAGACGTGATCCTGGCGGATCAGGTGCGACACCGAGCCGTCAGCGCCGTCGACTAGCAGCAGCAGGCCGCTCACCGGTGTCGCGACCAGGTCCTGCTGACTGAATCTGATACTGGCCGGCGACGGCTCGGCCAGCCGGTTCAGGTGCCCTAGGACCCGGCGCAGGCCGGCCAGATCGACGGCCGTGCTGCCCGCGATCTCGGCGGCGCGAGCGCGCGCTGCCGGCGAGAGCCCGGCCGGGAAGAACAGCCCCAGCGCCGTGTCAAGATCCACAAGCACTGGTGTGTCGCTATCGGTGGCGGCAGCCATAACCGGCATGGTGGCATGGTAGCCGCAGGCCATTCTTCAGTGGCCTGGCAGAAACGAATGTCTGATAGGTCAGGAAACAATTGCGATAACGTTACTTAACGGGGGCAGGAACGTGCTGAGCCGGGATGAGCCCATTCTCGTCGCGGGTGCCGGCGGATTTATCGGTGGCCATCTGATCGGTTTTCTGCGCGCCAGCGGGTTCAGCCGCATCCGGGCGGCTGACTGCAAGCCGCCCGCGGACTGGTGGCAGCGGCACCCGGACGTCGAGGAGCTTCGGCTGGACCTGAGCAGCCCGGCGGCGGCGGCCGACGCAGTGGCCGGCTGCCGGTATGTGGTGAACCTGGCCGCCGACATGGGCGGCATGGGCTTCATCTCGCAGCACCGGGCGCGCTGCATGCTGTCGGTGCTGATCAGCACGTCACTGCTGCAGGCCTCCCGCGCCGCCGGGGTCGAGCGCTACTTCTATGCCTCGTCGGCCTGCGTCTACCCGGTCAGCCTGCAGACGTCGGCGGCGGTGACGCCGCTGGCGGAGGATGCCGCCTACCCGGCGCTGCCGGAGCCGGGCTACGGCGAGGAGAAGCTGTTCAGCGAGCAACTCTGCCGGTCCTTCACCGCGGACTACGAGCTCGCTACCAGAATCGCCCGGTATCACAACGTCTACGGCAGCCACGGGGCGTGGACCGGCGGCCGGGAGAAGGCACCGGCCGCACTGTGCCGGAAGGTCGCCGAGGCGATCCTCGCCGGCGCTGACGAGATCGAGATCTGGGGCGACGGCAACCAGACGCGCAGCTTCATGCACGTGGACGACTGCGTCCGCGGCACGCTGATGATCATGGAAAGTGACCTTGCCGGGCCGGTCAACCTCGGCAGCTCCGAGCTAGTATCCGTGAATCAGCTGGCGGACCTCGTCGAGGAGATCGCCGGAGCACGGTTCAAGCGGCGCTACAACCTCGCGGCGCCGGCCGGCGTTCGCGGTCGCAACAGCGACAACACGCTGCTGCGGTCGGCATTCGGCTGGGAGCCGTCGGTGCCGCTGCGCGACGGCCTCGCGCGCACGTACGGCTGGGTGTACGACCAGGTCGTGGCGGCCCGGTGAGCCGGGCGCAGCCGCTGATCGTGTTCTACAACAGCATGTTCGGCGAGTGGCCGGCGCCAGCCTGCGGGCAGTGCCAGCCGACCGGCCGGTACAGCGCTGACCCGTCGCTGCTGAACGAGGCCGATGCGATCGTGTTCCACCTGCCGACGCTCGGCGGTGCGCCGGATGTGCCCGCGGGCCCGCTGCGAGTCGCCTGGTCGCTGGAGAGCGACGTCACGGTGCCCGCCATGCGTGACGCGGAGTTCATGGCGCAGTTCGGCCTGTCGATGACGTACCGCCGGGACTCGTCGGTCTGGATGCCGTACGTCGGCCCGGTCAGCCTCCCGGCGATGCTCGCGGCGCCGCGGCCGAAGACGGCGGCGTACCCGGTCTGCCACTTCCAGTCGAACTGGTACGACCGCAGCGGCCGGACCGCCTATGTCGCCGAGCTGATGAAACGGGTCAAGATCGCCTCGTACGGGACCGTGCTGCCGACCGTGCCGAGTCCCGGCGAGGTCCGCGGCCGGGACGCTCGCCTGGCGATCATGGCGCAGCATAAATTCACCCTGGCGTTCGAGAACTCGGTGTCGTACGACTACGTGTCGGACAAGTTCTTCGACGCGCTCATCGCCGGCTCGGTCCCGGTCTATCTGGGCGCGCCGAACGTGGGCGACTTCGCGCCAGCGCCGCGCTCGTTCATCAATACCGCGGACTTCGCCGACCCGGCCGACCTGGCCTGCTACCTGAACCATCTCGACCAGCATCCGGCTGAGTACGAGGAGTACCTGAGCTGGAAACGCGACGGTGCGAGCCAGGCGTTCCGCGCGCTGCTAGCGGAGGTTCCTGCCCATGCCTACTGCCGGCTGGCAGCGGCGGTGGCACAGTTCGAGCGGGCTCCGGCTTGCTAGCGTGGCGCGCCCGCGGCCAGCACGTCCTGCGCCACCTGGTGGCTGCGCGCCTGACACATGCCGAAGGTGGCCGGGTACACGATGACGTGGTCGGCGTACTCCCCGAACGCCGCCAGCTGCTCAGCGACCTGACCGGGCGTGCCCGCCGCCGCCATCGCGCTGACCATCTCATCAGGCACCGCTCGCGTCATCGCCTCGTAATCCCGTGCCGCGAACGCCGCCCGGATCTGCTCCCCGGCCGCGGCGAACCCGGCCACCTCCACGCAGGTCGAGTAGGTCCGCGGTGCGGCATAGAACGCGATCTGCGCGGCTGCCTCCGCCCTCGCCTGCTCCTCGTCGTCGGCCACGCAGCAGATCACCATGGCCGCGACCTGCACCGCCGCCGGGTCGCGACCGGCCCTGGCGGCGCCAGCCCCGATCGCGGGCCGCACCACCTCGGCGAAGTACCGGCCGGTGAACAGCGGGTGCCCGATGAAGCCGTCAGACACCCGGCCGGGTCGACGCCGTGCCAGTTCGCCATCATCCTGGTGGTGCCGGTGCCGAGCCCTAGTATGAGCCGGCCGCCGGACAGCTCGTCGAGGCTGCGTGCCTCAGTCGCCAGTACCAGCGGCGTCCGGCCGACCGCGTAGGCGATGGAGCTGCCGATCTTGACGGCCGAGGTCGCGCCCGCCATCGCCGCCAGGCTGACGACCGCGGATCTGGTGTAGAACTCGGTGCTCCAGGCGGCGTCGTAACCCAGCTGCTCGGCCTCCGCCGCGGTTGCGGCAGCGTCGGCAACGCCGCCGCGCAGGATCGCGAACGCGCGGCTCATCGGTCCGGTACCAGATCGGCGGGGACGGAGACGGTGCGGGACCGCAGGTACTCGCCCAGGCCCTTGGCCTGCGCGTCCGGCCGGGTGGTCGCCGCGACACCGGGCGCGAGCAGGCCTTCGACGACGAAGTTGACCGCCCGCAGGTTCGGCAGCTCGTAGCGGAGCACGCCGAGCCCGGCGGCCTCCGGCAGCAGCGTGCGGAACAAGTCCACCGTGAGCTCGTCGCGCAGCCAGGCGTAGCCCCCGTCGGTGCGCGCCCACAGCCCGACGTTGGCGTTCCCGCCCTTATCCCCCGACCGGGCCCCGGCGATCCGGCCCAGCGGCACAGTTGCTCGCGGACCCCCGGCTCGCGCACCTCTGCCCGGCTGCGATTCGGCAGGCGCGTGCTCTGAAGGCGGTCGCTCTGCGCAGCTGCCGGGCGTGTGCGGGATGACCTGCTCGCTGCCGTCAGGCAGGTGGGCGATCTGAGTTACCTCGGCGGCCGGGAGCAGCGCTGGCCAGTAGACGCCGAACGCGCTGGCCGGAGTCGGCGGCGCGGTGGTGTGGAAACCTGCGTAACCGCCGAGCGCGAGCTCCCAGGTCACGTCAGAGAACGCGCGGCCGACCTTGCTCTCGTCGGCGTCCTTGACCGTGATCCGCAGGTGCGCGGTGGCCTCCTCATTGGTGGCGGCATCGGGATGATCGAAGCGCAGCAGCCGCACGTCGACCTCGCCGAACCGGTCCGCGCCGCCGAGCTGGCGAAACAGCAGCTGCTCGGCATGCGCGGCCTTGGCCTCGATATCCAGCCCGGTGAGGATCATCGTCACGGTGTTGCGGTAGCCGCCGAGCATGTTGATCGCGACCTTGAGCTCGGCCGGCGGCGGGCTGCCCTTCGCACCGCTGAGCGCGACCCGGTCCAGCCCGGCCTGCTCGATCCGCACGGTGTCGAAGTGCGCGGTGACATCCGGGTTGAGGTACGCGGGCTCGCCGATCTCATACAGCAGCTGCGCGGTGACGGTGCCGACCGACACCAGGCCGCCGGTCCCCAGATGCTTGGTGATGACGCAGCTGCCGTCGGCGGCTACCTCGGCCAGGGGGAAACCGGGATAGCGCCGGTCGGTGATCTCGTCGAGGAAGCTGTAGTTCCCGCCGGTCGCCTGCGGCCCGCACTCGATCACGTGCCCTGCGATGAGCGCCCCGGCCAGCGCGTCGAAGTCGTCCCGCTGCCAGCCGTGCCACCAGGCGGCCGGCCCGGTCACCAGGCTGGCGTCGGTGACCCGCGGGCAGACGACCACGTCGGCCCCGGCCTGCAGCGCGGCGGTGATGCCCCAGCCGCCGAGGTAGGCGTTCGCGCTGACGACCGGAAGGCCCGCAGCGGCCAGCGGGACGCCCGTGTCCAGATTGGTCAGGGGATGCCCGGCCGCCTGCAGGTCACCGATCCGCGGCGCCAGGTCGTCGCCGGTGATGAACCCGACCCGGGCCGGAACGCCGAGCCGTCCGGCTAGCTCGCTCACCTTCGCGGCGAGCCCAGCCGGGTTCAGCCCGCCGGCGTTCACCACGATCTTGATCCCGCGATCCAGGCACTCGCCAAGCACGGCCTCGAGCTGGCGCAGGAACGTGGCGGCGTAACCGCGGGCCGGATCCTTCTGCCGTGCCTTCCACAGGATCAGCATGGTCAGCTCGGCCAGGTAGTCGCCGGTCAGCACGTCGACCGGCCCGGCCAGCATCTCCCTGGCGGCGGCGATCCGATCGCCGTAGAAGCCGGAGCAGTTGGCGATCAGGACCGGCCGCTCAGCCATGCTGACGTCCGAACTGGCCCGGCACGCGCCCGGCGCCGGGCGGGCCTGCGAACGACTGCGCAATGTCCAGCCACTCAGCCGCGGCCGTGCCGGTGGCCTCGACCGCAGTATCGCTGCGGTGCCGTCGCTGAGTTACCAGGAGACAGAAGTCGAGTGCCGGGCCGGTGATCCGGTCTGCGGCGTCGGCAGGACCAAAGGCCCAGGCCGCGCCGGACGGCGCGACCAGTTCGACCCGTACCGGCTGCGGGGGCACCGGGCGCTTGTTCGCTGCGTAACTGAATGCCCGCGCGCCCACGCCGATGTGCGCCACGTGCCGCAGCCGGTCGGTCGGCTCGCGCCGCACGCGCAGGGTGTCGGCAATGTCCTGGCCGTGAGCCCAGGTCTCCATGATCCGCGCGGTGAGGGAGGAGGCGACGCTCATCGACGGCCCGAACCATGGCACCCTGGCCGTCGGATCCAGGTCTGCGAAGACCGTGATCAGCTCGCCCCGTGCCCGGCCGAACCAGTCCAGCAGCTGCGCCGGAGGCATTGCGTGGTAGCGGCGGGCGATCGCGTCCGGGTCGACGACTCCGGTGGCGGTGAGCCTGCTCACCTCGGCCGCGAACTCCTCCGGGTCGGTGGCCGAGGTGATCGCCACCTGGTCGAAGTACGCGAGATGGCTGACCTGATCGGCAATAGTCCAGCCGGGGGCCGGAGTCGGCAGCTGCCAGCTATCGTCGCCGAGCGGTTCCAGGATCTGCCGCAGCACCTCGGTCTCGGCGGCCAGGTCGGCCGTGAGCGCCCTCAGGTCAGCCGGCATCGGGCTGCTCCATCTCCGCCATCACGGCCAGTACCTGCCCGGTCGTCACCTGGTCGCCCTCCTTCACGCGGACCTCCGCGACCACGCCGTCAGCGGGTGCGAGGACGGTGTGCTGCATCTTCATGGCCTCGAGCACGATCAGTGGCTGGCCGGCGGTGACCGCACCGCCGGCCATGGCGGCGACGGTGATAACCATCGCGGGCATCGGCGCCAGCAGTGACCCCGCCTGGACGGCGGCGGCCGGGTCGGCCAGCCGGGTGACCTCCGTCAGCGCGACCGACGTGCCGGGGCCATCGACGTAGACGCGGTCGCCGCGCACTCGGTCGACGCGATAGCGGCGGCGGATGCCGTCGATCTCCAGATCGACGGCATCGGGCGTGCAGGCCCGCATGACCACGTGCTCGCCCGGCGCCTCGCCGTTGACGGTCGCGCGCACCTCCGGCCCGTCGACCCGGTAGGCGACGATCAGGTCGGCCGTGCCCGTGTGGTACTCGGCCGTGTGCCGGATCGAGCTGACGTTCCGCCACCCCGACGGCAGCGTTGCCAGCACCGGCGCGGCCGCCCGGTTGGCGGCCTGCCGGGCGAGCGCGGCGGCCAGGGCATGCACGGCGGTGACCGACTCGTCGGGCGCAGCCAGTGCGGCCGGATCGTGCCGGGTCAGATAGCCGGTGTCGGTCTGGCCCGCCAGGAACTCCGGTTCGGCCAGGATCGCCGCGAGCAGGCTGAGGTTCGTCGTCACGCCGTGCACCCGCGCCTGCCGCAGTGCCCGCTCCAGCCGGCGGGCTGCCTCAGTCCTGGTGCGGCCATACCCGATCACCTTGGCCAGCATCGCGTCGTAGTGCGGGCTGACCACGTCACCGGTGCTGTACCCGGCGTCGACCCGGATGCCGGGGCCGCCGGGAATCTCGAACCGGTGCAGCGTCCCGGTGGCCGGTGCGAAGCCGGCCGCGACGTCCTCGGCGTACAGCCGGGCTTCGATGGCGTGCCCGGTGAGCCGGGCGTTCGCCACCTCGGCCGGGAGCGGCTCGCCGCCGGCGACGCGCAGCTGGATCTCGACCAGGTCCAGTCCGGTCACCAGCTCGGTCACCGGGTGCTCCACCTGCAGCCGGGTGTTGACCTCGAGGAAGTAGAACTGGCCGGCCCGGTCCAGGACGAACTCGACGGTGCCCGCGCCGACGTACCCGATGGCGCGCGCCGCCCGGACCGCCGCCTCGCCGAGTTGCGCACGCAGCGTGTCGTCGACGGCCGGGGACGGTGACTCCTCGATGATCTTCTGATAACGCCGCTGGATCGAGCACTCGCGCTCGAAGATGTGCTGCGCGTTCCCGTAGGTATCTCCGACGATCTGCACCTCGATGTGGCGCGGATCGGTGACAAAGCGCTCGGCGAACACGGTCCCGTCGCCGAACGCGGCGGCGGCCTCGCGACTGGCCGCCTCGACCGCTCCGGCCAGCTCAGCCTCGTCGCTGACGAGCCGCATCCCACGGCCGCCGCCGCCCGCTGACGCCTTGATGAGCAGCGGGAAGCCCGCCCGGCCGGCGACCTCGGCGAGCACGGCGGGCGGCGCGCTGGCCGGGATCTCGCCGCCGGGCAGTACCGGCACGCCGGCCCGGTCCATCAGCTCCTTGGCCCGCAGCTTCGAGCCCATCGCCGCGATCGCCTCCGGGCCCGGCCCGACGAAGGTCAGGCCCGCGGCGGCGACATCAGCGGCGAAGCCAGCGTTCTCGGACAGGAACCCGTAACCGGGATGGATGGCATCCGCCCTGGTGGCGAGCGCGGCGGCGATGATGCGGTCGCCGCGCAGGTAGGTCTCGGCGGGCGAGGCGCCGGGCAGCCGCACTGCCTCGTCGGCGGCCTGCACGTGCGGCGCGGCGGCGTCCGGGTCGGAGTACACGGCCACCGTGGCGATGCCCATGGCGTGCGCGGTGCGCATGATCCGCAGCGCGATCTCGCCGCGGTTCGCGATCAGCAATCGTCGCATGCCCGACTCACATCCGGAAGACGCCGAAGCCGCGGCGGCCGGCGATGACGTTGGAATGGGTGGCCGACAGTGCCATTCCGAGCACCGTGCGGGTGTCGCGCGGATCGATGATGCCGTCGTCGTACAGCCGGGCGGTCACGAAGAACGCGTGCGATTCCGCCTCGATCTGCGCCTCGATCATCGCGGTCCGCTGTGCGTCGGCCTCCTCGTCGAACGGGCGGCCGGTGGCCGCGGCGGAGGCGCGCCCGACGATCGACATGACGCCCGCCAGCTGGGCCGCGCCCATGACCGCCAGCTTGGCGCCGGGCCAGGCGAACATCATCCGCGGGTCGTAGGCGCGGCCGGACATGCCGTAGTTCCCAGCGCCGAACGAGGACGCCATGTTGATGGTGAGGTGCGGCACGGTCGAGTTCGTGACCGCGTTGATCATCTTGGCGCCGTCTTTGATGATGCCGCCCTGCTCGTAGTCCGTGCCGACCATGTAGCCGGTGGTGTTCTGCAGGAAGATCAGCGGCGTGTCGGTCTGGTTGGCCAGCAGGATGAACTCGGTCGCCTTCTTCGCCTCCTCGCTGAACAGCACTCCCCGGTGATTGGCCAGCACCCCGACCGGATAGCCGTGCAGCTGCGCCCAGCCGGTGACCAGCGAGGTCCCGTACAGCGGCTTGTACTCGTCGAACTCCGAGCCGTCGACCGTTCTGGCCAGGATCTCCCGCGGGTCGAACGGCACCTTGCTGTCCGGCGGCACGATGCCGAGGATCTCGTCCGGGTCGTATTTCGGCGGCGCGGCCGGGCCGGGGGGCGGGCCGAGCTTGCGCCAGTTGATCCGCGCCATGATCGCCCGGCCGAGCCGGATGGCGTCGTACTCGTCCGCGGCGAAGTAGTCCGACAGCCCGGACACCCGCGAGTGCATCGCGGCACCGCCCAGCGGCTCGTCGTCAGCCTCCTCGCCGGTGGCCATCTTGACCAGCGGCGGGCCGCCGAGGAAGACCTTGGCCTGCTGGTCGACCAGGACCGCGTAGTCACACATGCCGGGCACGTACGCGCCGCCGGCGGTGGAATTGCCGAAGACCAGGGCCACCGTCGGGATGGCCATCGAGGACAGCTCGGTCAGCTCGTGGAAGATCCGCCCGGCGGGCACGAACAAGTCGGCCTGGGTGGGCAGGTCCGCGCCGCCGGACTCGACCAGGTTCACCACCGGCAGCCGGTTGATGCGGGCGATCTCGAGTGCGCGCAGGGACTTGCGCAGTGAGTACGGGTTCATCGCGCCGCCCCGGACGGTGGGATCGTGCGCGATGATCACGCACTCCACACCGGAGACAACGCCGATGCCGGTGACCAGGCTGGCGCCGACCGTGAACTCGGTGCCCCAGGCAGCCAGCATGGACAGCTCGAGGAACGGGCTGTCCTGGTCGACCAGGAGCTCGATCCGCTCCCGCGCGAGCAGCCGGCCGCGGTCACGGTGGCGCTGCTGGTAGCGCTCGCCGCCGCCGGCGATGACGAGCTCGATCTGCTCGTTCAGCTGATCGAGGACCGCGAGCTGGGCAGCCCGGTTCGCGCGATAGGCGTCGGAGCCGGTATCGACGGTGCTGGCAAGGACGGGCACGCGCTCAGCCCTCGTAGTGGCCGGCGTGCTGATCCCGCACGACGTTCTTCTGGATCTTGCCGGTCGAGGTCTTGGGCAGCTCTTCGATCACGATCACCGACTTCGGCACCTTGTAGCCGTCGAGGTGCTGCTTAAGCGTCGCGATCAGGGCCACCTGGTCGATGGTCTCGCCCGGCTTGGGCACCACGACCGCGGTGATGGCCTCGGTCCACCGCTCGTGCGGCAGGCCGACCACCACGACCTCGGCCACCCGCGGATCGGCGGCGTAGACGGCCTTCTCCACCTCGATCGAGGCGACGTTCTCCCCGCCGGTCTTGATCACGTCCTTGTACCGGTCGGCGAACCAGAGGACGCCGTCGTCGCCGAAGCAGCCGACGTCGCCGGAGTGGAACCAGCCGTGCGCGAATGCCTCGCCGGTGGCCTCGGGGTTCTTCAGGTAGCCGGCCATCGTGGACGGGCCGCGGTAGACGATCTCGCCCTGCTCCCCCGCGGGCAGCAGCTCACCGGCCGGGCCCATGATGCCGACCTGC
>Ga0302324_100007063_pt1 | contig 23990 bp, 23 predicted proteins | sample Palsa_T0_1_FD_201949 | JGI IMG/M metagenome (GOLD analysis project Ga0302324, IMG submission 201949) | Peat permafrost microbial communities from Stordalen Mire near Abisko, Sweden - Palsa_T0_1 | ecosystem: Environmental > Terrestrial > Soil > Palsa > Peat permafrost | place: Sweden: Abisko... | reverse complement strand
GTACCGTCGAGCTGCCGCCGCAGCCGTTTGATCGTGTCGGTCAGAACGTGGGTGATGATCGGGTCGAGGCCGGTCGTCGGCTCGTCGTACAGCACCAGTTCGGGGTTGTTGACGACGGCCCGGGCGAACCCGGCCCGCTTGAGCATGCCGCCCGAGAGCTCCGAGGGCATTCGCTCCGTGATGTGGTTCAGGCCGACCGAATCGAGGGTCGCTTCGACCAGGCGTTCGATCTCGGCCTCCGACTTCTTCGTATGCTCGCGGAGGGGCATCGCCACGTTCTCGCCGACCGTGAGGCTGTCGAACAGCGCAGCAAACTGAAACGAGAAGCCGATGTTCGTACGCAGCTGGATCAACTCGCGATCCGACATGCAGCAGACGTCGACTCCTTTGACGTAGACGTGCCCGCTATCAGGTTTGCGCAAGCCGTTGAGCAGCCGCAGGATCGTCGACTTCCCCGCTCCGGACATCCCGATCAAGCAGGTAATGGCGCGCTCTTTGATCTCGAGCGTGCAGTTCTGCAACACGACTTTTTGGCCGAAGCGCAGCGACACGTTGTCGATGAACGCGAAACTCATTTGGTCGCGCCGAACAACAGGTACGACAAAATGAAGTTCGTCGCGAAAATCAAGATGATTGAGGTAACGACCGCGGCAGTGGTCGACTTGCCCACGCCCGCGGCACCGCCGCGCGTGGCGAGGCCCTGGTAACACGAGATGATCACGATGATCACCCCGAACACCATCGCTTTTATCATGCCCTTGAGGAAGTCGCCGAAGGGCGTGTACGCGCGGGCCGACTGAATAAACGTATCGTAGCTGATTCCGGCCGAAGCGCGCGCTAGCCACATGCCGCCCAGGATCGCGATGACGTCGCCTAAGATCGTCAGCAGCGGCATCATCACGATCATTGCCAGCAGGCGCGGCACGACGAGTTGCTGGACCGGTGAAAGTCCGAGCGCTTCGAGCGCCTCGACCTGTTCGGTCACGACCATCGAGCCGAGTTCGGCGGCCATCGCCGCGCCGGCCCTTCCGGCCACGACAACGGCGGAGAGCATCGGTCCCAGTTCGCGCGCGGTCGTGTAGGTCACCGCACCGCCGACGAGCGTCGAGACACCGTAATTCGTCGCCTGCTGGGCCGACTCGAAGGCGATGACGAGGCCGGTAAAGAGTGAGGTCAGCAGGACGATCGTCGTCGACTGCACCCCGAGTAAATATGCTTGCGACAGCGTCTCGCCGAAACGGATTTTTAAGCGCCCGAGATACGACAGCGCATCGAACGACAAAGTCGCGACGCCGCCGGCATACTCGAGGATCCCGATCGTGCCGTCGCCGACGTCGTCCAGGACTTTCATTCCGCGGCGAATTCCTCGACCCGGGCAAGGACGCCTTGCGTCGCTTCAATGCGACGTGCCGTCACGCCGCGCTCCGCGGTGAGGTTGTATTGAAGCTGGCTGACGTGTGCGAGGCGGCGATCGACGTCGGCGAGATGCGCGTGCGCTTCGCGCGCGAATCCGGCAAAATACGTGCGGGCGGCCTTCAGATAGGCGCTGACTGCGCCGGGCGACGGTTCGCCTTCGGCGAGCGCGCGCCGAATCGTCTCCTGGGCGCGGCGCATCGTCTTCTCGCGAACGTAGAAGCGGCCGATCTCGGCTACGAGCGCTTCGAGTTGTTGCCGGTCAACCGGCATGAACGGCGAGCGCGCTTCGCTGGTATTCGAAAAGCTGACGGATTCCGCTCTCGGCGAGGGCGAGCATGGCGTCGAGTTGAGCGCGGTCGAAGGGCGCCGACTCCGCGGTCCCTTGGACCTCGACGAACGCTCCGGCGTCGGTCATCGCGACGTTCATGTCGACGTCGGCACGGCTATCTTCCGTGTAGGCTAAATCCAAGTGGGCGATGCCGCCCACCTGACCAACGCTGACCGCTGCAACTTGCCGCACCAGCGGCCACTTGGCGCTGCCCGGCGAAAAGTCGCGCCGCAGCGCCAGCGCGAGGGCGACGTACGCCCCGGTTATCGCCGCCGTGCGGGTTCCGCCGTCGGCTTGTAAAACGTCGCAGTCGACCGTCACGCTGCGCTCGCCGAGCAGTTTCAGATCGGTGACGGCGCGGAGCGCGCGACCGATCAGGCGTTGGATTTCGTGAGTCCGGCCGCCGACTTTGCCGCGCGTCGACTCACGCTGCGTGCGCTCTTCGGTGGCGCGCGGCAACATGGCGTACTCGGCGGTTACCCAGCCCCGGCCTTGGCCGCGCAGCCACGGCGGAACGCGTTCCTCGAGCGTGGCGGCACACAAGACTCGCGTGCGGCCTACCGAGATGAGCGCGCTGCCTTCCGCGAACGCGAGCGGATTCGGCTCGATCGAAATCGGGCGCAGCTCGTCGAGCGCGCGGCCGTCCTCGCGAGGCTTATTCAACCGTGACGGTCTTCGCGAGATTCCGCGGCTGATCGACATCCTTCCCTTCGATGTCGGCGATATGATAGGCCAGCAGTTGCAACGGAACGACGTTAACGACCGGCGAGAGCAGCTCGTCCACGCGCGGAACCCATAGCACGTGTTCGGCCAGTTCCGCGACCTCACGGTCGCCGTGGTTCGCGACGGCCACGATCTGCGCTTCGCGCGCTTTGGCTTCGGCTAAATTCGAGAGCATCTTTTCGCGAACGCGCCCTTCGGTGACGATGCCCACGACCGGTACGCGAGCGTCAAGCAAAGCGATCGGTCCGTGCTTCATCTCGCCGGCGGCGTAGCCCTCGGCGTGGATGTAGGAAATCTCTTTGAGCTTGAGCGCGCCTTCGAGCGCCGTCGGGAAGTTCACGTAGCGCCCGAGAAAGAGAACGGTCTTCGCCTTTTTCAGGCGCCGGGCAACTTTACGGATCTCGTCGGATGTATTCAAAACGACGTCGATCGCGGCCGGCAAGAGCTTCATGCTTTCGGCAATCTCGTGCAGCCGCCCGGCATCCTGGCTGCGCCGCAAGCGGGCGAGATAGAGCGCAAACAAGACCATCGCGATCGTCTGCGAGACGTACGTCTTGGTCGCAGCGACGCCGATCTCGGGACCGCCCCGGGTGTAGAGCACGCCGTCCGCCAAGCGCGTGAGATGCGAACCTAAAACGTTGCAGATGCCCAGTACCGGCGAGCCGGCAGCTTTGGCGACCTTGACGGCTTCCATCGTATCGGCCGTCTCGCCGGATTGCGACATCGCGATCGTCAGCGTGCGCGGATCGAGCGAGCGATCACCATAGCGAAATTCGCTGGCCAATTCCATTTCGACGGGCAGTTTGCAAAGGGCGCGCAAGAGATACATGCCGACCATGCCCGCGTGGTAGGCGGTCCCGCAGCCCGTGATCGAGATCTTGGTCATGGCGCGCAGCAGGCCCTCATCCAATTTCAGCTCGGAGAAGAGCTGAACGTCGCCCGACTCGTCGACGCGACCCGCCAGCGTTTCCTTGACGACGCTGGGCTGAACGAAGATCTCCTTGAGCATGAAATGCTTGAAGCCGGTCTTCTCGGCCGAACTCGCGTCCCACATTACTTGGGTGATCTCGCGCTCGATCGGCTTGCCCTCAAAATCGGTGAGCTCGTAGCCCGAGGGACCGATGACGACCATCTCGTTCTCGCGCAAGATGATCTGTTTGCGCGTGTACTGGAGGATAGCCGGCGTATCGCTCGCGACGAACATTTCGTGGTCGCCGATGCCGACGACGAGCGGGCTCGCTCCGCTGCGCGCAAAGACGAGTTCCTCGGGCGAATCCGAGGATATCACGCCGAGTGCGTACGCGCCGCGCACCTCGCGCAGCGTCCGGCGCAGCGCGGCCGGCAGATCGCCCTCGTAGTACTCTTCGATCAGGTGGGCGATGACTTCCGTATCGGTCTCGCTCCGGAACTCGTGACCTGCGGCCAAGAGCCGTTCGCGCAGAACGCCGTAGTTCTCGATGATGCCGTTGTGCACGACCGCCAGCTTGCCCGCACAATCCATATGCGGGTGCGCGTTCATGTCCGACGGGCGCCCGTGCGTCGCCCAGCGGGTATGCCCAAGGCCGGTGGTGCCGGCGAGCGGCTCCGCGCCGAGCCGGTCGGCAAGGCGTCCGAGTTTGCCCTCGGCTTTGCTGCCGCTCAGCGCTCCGCGTTCGTCAATGACGGCGATGCCAGCACTATCGTATCCGCGATACTCGAGACGCCGCAGCGAATCGAGGATGATCGGGACCGAGTCGCGATGGCCGACGTAGCCGACGATTCCACACATCGATGAGTTACTTGATGCCCTCTTTTATGCGGCGGTACGGGATCTTTCCGAGCGCGACTTCGTCGAACGCGGTCGAGACGGGCTTGTTCGGGTTGGCATTTTCCGACAAGGCCGGCGCACCGTTGTTGAGCTGCTTCGCTCGTTTGGTTACTACGTTTACAAGGGTGAACTTGGAGTCGACGTGCTCGAGCAGCCCGTCGAGATCTCCGAAAACTGAATCGCTCATGATTGTACCAAATTCCTAAAGTCGTCGTCGTTGTAGTGGTGGATGCGGAAGCGTTCCGCGCGAACGACCGCCTCGAGATCGTCGACCGCCGGAAGGGCGTCGCGTTGTTCGGGCGGGGCTTGGGCGTTGATGATGACGTAGTCGAAGTTCCGAATCGCCTCGAGCTCGTGATGCGCGATTGCCAGTCGCGCGGCGATCTCTTCGGCAGTTTCGGTCCGCCGCTCGCTCAGGCGCTGCTGGAGATACGAGAACCGGTCGGGTAAGAGGAAGACAAGAACCGCTGCCGGGAACGCTCGCTTGATTGCGAGAGCCCCAGTGACCTCGGGCTTGAGGATGACGTCATATCCCTCGGCCATCGTCCTCTCGATGAACGAGCGGGGCGTGCCGTAAAGGTTCCCGTTGTACTCCTTGATCTCGAGAAAGTCGCCCAGCTCGACCTTCCGATCGAAACTGACCCGGTCGAGGAAGAAATACGCCTCGCCCTCGCGCTCTTCGTTTCGCGGCGGCCGAGTCGTTGCAGATACGGAGTACCGCACCTGTGGCATCCGCCTGCGGAGTCCCTCGACGACCGTATCTTTGCCGGCCCCCGATGGTCCCGACACGACGAATAGCAGCCCCGGCCCTTGCATGTTCTCCCGGCGGAGGACGGCCAGATCGGCCGAAGCGACAGCCTTCGTGGACGGCTAAAGTGCGGCCTGCCCTTGGCTCCGCATGCTGACCGATTGGATCATCTGCCGCCGGGTCGCGGCCGAACTCGACGCGAAACTGGCCCGGGCGCGAATACGCTCGGCAGGCCTGCTGCCCGACGGGCGGGCGGCGCTCGAGACGCCCCGCGGGACGGTGGCCATCGACTTCGCCGGAGCGACGCCCGACATTTCGCTCGAAGCGGACGGGGTGCCGGGCATCGTGCCCGGCTGGTCGCGTGCCTTCGCCGAGACCTTGAGCGGACTCCAGATCCGATCCGTCCGGGCGCGTCCCGGCGACCGGCTGATTGCCCTCGAATGTGCCGCCAGCTCGCGCTTTGGAGTGGCCAGCTCCTACCGGCTCGTGATCGAGCTCGTACCGCGCTTCGGTAACGTGCTGGTCCTCAAAGATGACACGGTGGTCGTGGCGGCGCGGGAATTCCGGGCCGGCGGAACAACCCGGCGCACGATCTCGCGTGGCGAGACCTATGAGCCGCCGCCCTTACCGCAGCCCTCGCGAACCCTAGCCCAGCTCGTCGAGGCAGCCGCTCCACTGGCAGCGGGCGACTCCTCCAGCGCGAGTCTCGAGCGACTCTCTGCGGCGCTGCGCGGCGTCGACCCGAGCCTGCCGCGTCTTTTGGCCGAATCCCTCGTGAGCGAGGCGAGTGCCGCAGCCGCTGGGCCCGCCGGGGATGCCGAAGCGCTGGCGGCGGCCTTGCTGCAAAGCGGGCGACATCTGCTGGCCATGCTCGACGAGCCGGGCAAGTTGTCCGAGCCTGTCTTTGCCTACGCCGACGAATCCGAACGGCTGATTCAGGCTCACCTCTTCCCGCTGCGCCAGTTTTCGGCGACGCTGCGCGAGTTGCGCCCGCCGGAAATGCTGCCGCTCCTGAGCGCCAGTCTCGGCAGCGCCCGCTCGAGCGGCGCCGGTCAGGCCTTGCAGGCTCGACGCGCAGCGCTGGCCGCCCGGATCGAGAAGCGCCGCGCGGCGCTCGAGACGGAGCGGCGCGCCCTGGTGCGACAGCGCGACGCGGACGGCGAACGTGCGACGCTGCGTGCCAGCGGCGATTTGCTCTACGCGCACTTGGACGACGTGCCTGCCGGCGCGGAGAGCTTCGTTCCGGCGAGCGCTCCCGAAGTCACGATCCGGCTCGACCCCAGTTTGGACGCCAAGGAGAACGCGCAAGCGATCTTTCGCCGGTACCGCAAAGCCGCAACGCGCTCGGGCCACGCCGCGACTCGTCTGGCTGAAATCGAACGCTCGCTCGAAGCCATCGACGCCCTCGCTTGGGAGACCGAGCGGGCCGACGGTGAGACCTTCGCGGAGATCGCCGAAGAGTTTGCGCGTCTCGAACGTCCCGGAGCGCGCAAGACCGCGCGCGAAAAGCCGAGACGCGCGCTCGAGTTCGCATTAGAGAACGGGGCACGGATCTTCGTCGGCCGCTCGCCGCGCAATAATGCCGAACTAACCTTTCGCATCGCGCGACCCGGCGATCTCTGGTTTCATGCGCGCGCGACCCCGGGCGCTCACGTCATCTTGCATCTCGATACCGAGCGCGAGCCGCTCGCATCGGAACTCGCCGCGGCGGCGCAGCTCGCGGCGTACCACAGCAAAGCGCGTACGTCCGAGAAAGTCTCCGTCGACTATACGGCGCGCAAATACGTGCGACGGCGCCCCGGCGGAGCGCCCGGACTCGTCTGGTACAACAATGCGAAAACGATCGTCGTCGCGCCGAAGGACGGTTTGGACTCGTAAGCAACAAGAGAGGCGATGCGTTCAGCCCCGGCGCGGTCGCTGCCCCTCGACGACTCGCGCCCGATTTGGCAAGCACTGCTCGTCTTCTTGATCCCGCTGATGCTGAGCAATATTCTGCAAGCGCTCGGCGCGACCGGCAATGCGATCTATCTTGGACGGTTGATCGGCGTCAACGCGCTGGCGGCCGTTTCATCGATCTTTCCGGTGGTCTTCTTCCTCATCGCGTTCGTGATCGGACTGGCGAGCGGCAGCACGGTCCTCGTCGGTCAAGCCTTCGGCGCGGGGGAGACGGAGAAGCTCAAGCAAGTCGCCGGCACCGCGATTACCCTTACGCTTATTCTGGGCGTCACCGTCGGTGCGCTCGGCGGCATCTTTGCACGCGATTTGTTGATCGCCATGGGCACGCCGGCCGACATTCTGGGTTTGGCGACCGGCTACTCGAGAATCGTTTTCGTGACGCTGCCGGTTCTGTTTCTGTATTTGATCTATACGACGTTCTTGCGCGGGGTCGGAGATACGCGCTCGCCCTTCATCGCACTTATCGGAAGCACCGCGCTCACGTTGCTGTTTACCCCGGCATTCATTCTCGGATGGGCCGGCCTCCCGAAGCTGGGAACGAACGGCGCCGCGATTGCCAACGTGCTGGCAACGGCTTGCGGTCTCGCCGGACTGCTGATCTATTTGGCACGTCGCAAAAGTCCGGTCGCCTTCAACCGGGATATGTTCGTGCATCTGGCGCCGCGCCCCGAGATCGCTTGGAAGATCGTGCGCATCGGCGTGCCGACCGGCATCAACCTCGTCATGATCTCGCTCTCGGAGATCGCCGTCATTTCCTTCGTGAACCACTTCGGGTCCAAAGCGACCGCGGCGTACGGCGCGGTCAACCAGGTCGTGAACTACGTGCAGTTTCCGGCGGTGAGCATCGCGATCGCCGCGTCGATTTTCGGCTCTCAGTCGATCGGCGCGGGACGAACCGACCGGCTTCTCAAGATCGTCCGGTCCGCGGTTACCCTCAACTACGTCATCGAAAGCCTGCTGGCGCTGCTCGGATACGTCTTCAGCTACGCGCTGATCTCGCTCTTCATCACGGACACCGAAACGATCGTCGTCGCGCACCGGCTTCTGATGATCACCCTCTGGAGCTACGCGGTCTTCGGCAACGCGCGCGTCCTCTCCGGGATCATGCTCTCGAGCGGGACCGTCGTCTGGCCGACGCTGCTTTCGGTGCTGTCGATTTGGGGCGTCGAAGTACCCGTCGCCTACACGCTGATGCAGCACTGGGGCTTGGACGGCGTCTGGTACGGGTATCCCGCCGCATACATCGCGAACCTGGCGATGCAGTTTACGTATTACAAATTCGTCTGGCGGAAGCGCCGCATCGAGCGCCTGATCTGACGAGCTTAGGGAACCATCATTTTGAGTTTGTCGGTCTCGACCACCACGACGTGCGAGGTGCGCATGTCGATGAGACGCTCGTCCCAAAAACGGTTTAGCGTGCGGTTCACGGTTTCGCGCGTCGTACCGATCATATTCGCCATCTCTTGATTGGTCAGGCGCAGCGAGATACGGGTACCGTTGGGAACCGGCTCGCCGAAGTTCTGCATCAAGTGCAGCAAGAGCGAAGCCAAGCGCGAGCGGATATCTTGCGAGGTCGTCGCCGCGATCAAACGGTTGGCGGCACGCAGCCGGTCCGAGAGCGCGATGACGAGCAGCCGGCCGATGCGCGGACTGCGGTCGAGCAGCGCCAGGAAATCCTCGCGCTCGATAACGCCGACCTCAACTTCGGTCAGCGTGCGAACGCTCGCGGCGCGTACCGACGTGTCGAAGATGCTCATCTCGCCGAAGAAATCGCGTTCCTTCAGGATGGACAGGATCGTTTCGCGACCGTCCGGTGCGATACGCACGACGGCCACCGATCCGGCGAGGATCAGATAAAACGTTTGCCCCGGGTCGCCTTCGCGGAAGATCGTCGCGTGCTTGGGAAAGCGGCGGGTTGCGATCAGCTGAGCGACTTCGAGGAGTTCGGTCTGATCGAACTCGCGAAAGAGCGGAACGCTACGCAACGTCTCGAGGCGGACGCTGCTTTGGGGTTCCTCGTTCTTGCGGTTCGGTGTGATCATACTCAGCATTATCGGCAGGTCGTCACAGAAACTCAGTGACGGCTCTAGTGCAATGTGATCGCCGTCGCGATTGGAGAGCATGCGCTCTCCCGTTGCGTGCATGTTTTCCGGACCAGGCCCCGAAGCCCCTCGACGCGTGACGCTCTTCGATGCGGACCCGAGGTTAGCGCTCAAAGCGTACTTCGGCTTCGAGGCTTTTCGTCCGCTTCAAGAAGAGATCGTGAGCGACGTGCTCGCCGGCCGAGACGCGTTCGCAGTGCTGCCGACAGGCGGCGGAAAGTCGCTCTGCTACCAGCTTCCGGCGGTCATGCGGCCCGGCCTATCTCTCGTCGTTTCGCCCTTGATCGCACTCATGAAAGACCAGGTCGACGCGCTCGTAACGGCCGGGATTCCCGCGACCTACTTGAGTTCGTCGCTCGAACCGGACGAACTGCGACGGCGCATTCGCGGCCTGCACGCGGGCGATTATCGCTTGCTTTACCTCGCCCCCGAGCGACTTACGATGCCCCACGTGAAGGCCGAGCTAGCAAGCTGGAAGGTCGCACGGATCGCGGTCGACGAGGCGCACTGCATCAGTGAGTGGGGTCACGACTTTCGTCCGGATTACCGACGCTTGGCTGAACTCCGAGAGAGCTTAGGCAGCATTCCGGTTCTCGCCCTGACCGCCACGGCGACGGAGCGCGTGCGGCGCGACATCATCGAACTGCTCCGGCTGCGCGAGCCGCGCTGTTACGTCGCCGGATTCGATCGCCCCAACCTGTTCTATCGGGTCGTGCCGAAAGAGGACGCGTACCGCAAGCTGCTTGCATTCGTGCGCGAGCGCAGTCGCGAAAGCGGCATCGTCTACGTCGCCAGCCGGCGCCAAGCGGAGACTCTCGCCGCGCGACTGCGGGCCGACGGCATTTCGACGGCGCCGTATCACGCCGGGCTCGATCCGCGCGAACGCAACCGGAACCAGGAGCGTTTCGTTCGCGACGACGTGCACGTCATCTGCGCGACGATCGCCTTCGGCATGGGCATCGATAAGGCCAACGTCCGTTACGTGGTCCACTACGATCTGCCGAAAAACATCGAGGGCTACTATCAAGAAACCGGACGGGCCGGACGCGACGGCCTCGCGGCGGACTGTTTGCTCTTCTTCAGCGGCGGCGACGTCGCGAAGCAGCTCGGCTTCATCGAGGAAAAAGACGACGAACGCGATCGCCGGCTGACGCTCGAACAGCTGCGCCGTCTCATCGACTACGCCGAAAGCGGAGCGTGCCGGCGTATCGCGCTGCTCGGCTACTTCGGCGAATCACCTTCGGGGAATTGCGGCAACTGCGACAATTGCGCATCGCCGCGCGAGCAATTCGACGGAACGATCCTCGCGCAAAAATTCATGGCGTGCGTCTTCCGCGTGCGGCAGGCGAGCGGCTTCGGCGTGGGACTCCACCATATCGTGGACGTCTTGCTCGGACGCGAGACGGAGAAAGTTCGTGCCTGGGGCCACGACCGGATTTCGACCTTCCGGCTCGGCAGCGATTTGCCGCGCACGCAGTGGCTGGCGGTCGGACGCGAGCTGGTGCGTGCCGGCTTCTTGCGTCAGACGCCCGGTTTGCGAAGCACGCTCGAACTTACGAAAGCGGGCGTGGCGGCGCTCAGCGACCGGCGCACGGTGATGCTCTCCTCGGCACCAGCGCCGGAATCGCGCTCCGCCGCTCCAAACGCTGCAGGGGACGAGCGGCTGTTTGAAGCGTTGCGCGCTTTGCGTAAGCGGCTTGCCGACGAACGTGACGTTCCCGCCTACGTCGTCTTCTCCGACGCCACGCTGCGGGCGATGAGCACGATGCGGCCCGGCGACCAGCGCGAGATGCGCGCCATTCCGGGCGTCGGGGAAAAGAAACTCATCGATTTTGGCGACATTTTTCTTGCCGAGATTGCCGCCGTTCTCGGGGAGACGGAAGCCGCTGCGACGTAGCCGTCGCCAATGGAGATCTTCCGCGCGTCGGACGGCGCCGCCCTAGCCTTCGAGGAGCGCGGACCGGCCGGCGGCATTCCCCTGCTCTTCCTTCACGGTTGGCGCGCCGACCACACAATCTGGGATCCCCTCGTCGAGTTGCTCGCCCGGCGTCATCGAACGATTCTGGTCGACTTGCGCGGTTCGGGTGAATCGCAGAGCGCACCGGGTCCGTACACGGTCGAAACGTTTTCGAACGACCTCTCGGATCTCGTCGCCGCAACCGATCTCGATCCGGTCGTGACCGTCTCGCACTCCATGGGGAGCGCGGTCGCGCAGCGCTTTGCGATCGATAACCCGCCCGCGGTCGAGGGGCAGGTCCTGATCGCCCCGATTCCCGCCTCCGGTCCGCACTTCAAGCCGTCGACGGAAGATTTCTTACGCAGCGCCGTCGACGATCCGCTCAAGACCGCCGCGTGGTTGCAGCGGCTCACTCGTCACGAGCCCGACCTCGAGACGCGCGAGCTGTTGGCCGCCGCGGCAGCGTCGGTCCCGCCGCGCGTCGCACTCGCGATGCTCGAGAGCTGGCTTCGCTTGGATTTCGCGGACGAAGCGGCCACCATCGAAACGCCGACGCTGGTCGTCGTGCCCGAACACGATCCCCCGATGACCCCCGCCTTCATCCGCGAGCACGTTACAGGCCTCATCGCGGGAAGCCAACTTGAAATCGTTGCGGACTCGGGACATTATCTGCCGCTCGAGAAACCGGCCGAACTCGCCGGCCTCATCGAACGCTTCCTCGGGGAGTTGCTCGCCTTATGACTTCGTATCAGGGAGGCCAAGGCATCTGGCTGACCGTCCTGCTCGTCGTGCTCGTCGTCGCGCGCTTTCTCGCCCGCGAGTTGCGCGTGCGCCGAATGGCGCTTTCGCGCCTCTTCGTACTGCCCGCGATTTTCGCGGTGCTCGTCGTTTGTCTCGTGGTGCTGACGATCCAACAAGACGCGGGTCAGATCTTTCCACTCGCGATCGGGTCGCTTGCCGGGATCGCAGTCGGAGCCGGCATCGGGCTTGCCGTCGCGCACTTTACCTCGGTGACGGCGGGACCCGCACGAGGGGTGGTTTTGGTGCGAGGTTCGGCCACGACCGTCGCGATCTGGATCGGCGCGCTCTTACTGCGCCTCGTTCCACGTTTCATCATCGGCTCGACGACGCATACGCCCGCTACCTTCCTCATGTTGAATTCCGTCTTGCTGGTGATGCTGGCGAGCGCGATCTTCACCGTGCGACTCCAGATCATGCAGCGCGCGAGGGCAGCGGGCTTCTAAAAGCGCTCGCTGAGCGCGCTCAACTCTTTTTCGTTCGCCGCGCTCGCGAAGACGTCGATGAACGGCAGCGCCGCTTGCATCCCGCGCGCGCTCGGAGCGTAGCCCGCGCTGCTCGCGTGCGGATTGAGCCACACGATCCCCGCCGAGCGGCGCCGGATCTCGCGCAGGGCGCGGCGCAGCGTCCCGATCTCATCGACGTCGAGCCCGTCGCTAAAAATCAAGACGAACGTCTCGGGCGTCAGCAGCCGGGGACCGTCGCGGTGTAAGAACTCTTGTAAGCAGTGGCCGATTCGGGTGCCGCCGCCCCACGCTTCCCGCAGGTTCGTCTTCTGCAGCGTTGCGTAGCCGGGTCGCCGGAACTCCCGGCTGACGTCGCGCAGTTCCGTGCTGAAGACGAACGTCGCGCAGCGGCGCGTGCTGCGGTTCAAGGCGCGCGCGAATTCGAGCATCGGTCCGACCGCACCGGCCATCGAGCCGCTTCCATCGATCAGCATCACGAAGCGCGGATTGCGCAGCGGGTGCCCGAGCCGATGCAGGACGAGCGGGTCGCCGGCGGTGCGAACGCTCCCGCGTAAGGTCCGGCGCGCGTCGAAGCGCGTCCCGTTCTTACGCGGAGCCCAGCGCCGCGAGCGGCCGTGTCGAATTCGCGCGACCAAACGCCGGGCCGCGTGCAACATGAGCTCGACGCCCTGGGGCGAAATTTCGGGAGCTTCGGCCGCAGCCGGGATGGCGCTGAACCGTTCCCGCAGCGCAAACCTGGGCTCCCCGCCGGCCTCGCTTTCCGCCGCCGGGCGCCGCTCGCGCCGTCCGCCGCCGCCGGGCTCTTCATCCTCGGGAGCGCCTTGCGAGCGTTGCGCCGGCTGCGCGGCGCCCGGCGCGGGACCGGGCGGATCCGGTCGCGTGTGTTTGTCGGAGCGCCGCGGTTGCGGAAGTCCCTGCGGCGTCAGCCAGAACGAATCGAAGGCACGTTCGAACGCAGCGATGTCTTCCGGTTTCGCGCAAAACACCGCGCGGAAGGCGCGGCGCACCCGTCCGACATCCGTGAGCCCAAGAAGGTCGAGCGCTCGCAACGCGTCGCGCGCGTGCTCCTGACCGACGCTGAAGTGGTACTGCACGCGCAGAAATTTCGCAAATGCGCCGACGTTTGCAGGGAGCGTTGCGCGCTCGGGCATCGGCTCAGCCGCGGCGCGCTTCGACCGATCCGATTCCGTAGTCGGATTCGAGCGGCGGGGCGCTCGGAACGGCGCCCGTGAGTAAGGGTAGATACCGCTCGCGCTGCGCGTGCAACAGCTCCCAATCTTCCTGGACCTTCAAGACGCAGCCGAGGGTCCGCTCCAAGGTCGCTTCGTCGAGTGCATCGTGGTGCAGACGCGTCAGCGCCAGGGCCCAATCGAGGCTCTCCGCGACGCCGGGTACTTTCGCGAACGGCTGCTCGCGCAAGAACTCGACGAAGCGCGCGATCTGTCGCGCTAAGCGCGCGTCGATCCCGGGTAAACGCCGCTCGATGATCGCGACTTCTTCGAGCAGGCTCGGATACCCGAGCCACAAGTAGAGACAGCGACGCCGCAGCGCGTCCGAAAGGTCGCGCGAACGGTTCGAGGTGAGGATGACGGCCGGCCGCTGCCGCGCGCGGATCGTCCCGAGTTCGGGGATCGTCACTTGGAACTCGCCCAAAATTTCGAGCAGAAAGGCTTCGAAGGCTTCGTCGGCACGATCGATCTCGTCGATCAGTAACACGGGGGCGCGGTCCTGCGAGATCGCCTCGAGTAACGGCCGTCGCAGCAAGAACGGCTCGCTAAAGATTTCGGCCTCGCGCGCCTCGGTGGAGCTGCCGTCGTTCTCCGTCAAGCGAATGCGCAGCAACTGCTTGGGGTAGTTCCACTCGTACAAGGCGTTGGCGGCGTCGAGGCCCTCATAGCACTGCAACCGGATGAGCTTCGTCTGCAGGACGTCGGCTAAAACCTTGGCGCTCTCGGTTTTCCCGACACCGGCCGGACCCTCGATGAGCAAAGGCTTTTCAAGCGCCAGCATGAGCTCCAGCCCGGTGGTGAAATCGTCGTTCGCAACGTAACCCCGCTGCGCATACTGCTCGCGCAGCTCATCGGCGGTCATGCCCGTTCGAGCGCGCCCGCAAAGCTCTCGGGCGCGGCGGCGAACTTGCGCGCACACCCCTCGCAGCAAAAGTAGTATGCCTTGCCTGCATGCTCGCGTTTCGGCGCATCGGCATCGATCTCGACGTCCATGCCGCAGACCGGATCGAGGACGGTTTCGCCCGCGGGGCTTGGCGCGGCTGCGATCTCGTCTGTTACAACGGTCTGCGGCGTCAAGGCGACGATTTCCGAAAGAATCGCGAGTGCGAGTTCGCCCGGCCCGCGTGCGCCGATATCGAGCCCGATCGGGTTGTGAACCTGGTCGAGACGTTCGCCGGCGGCGCCGCTCTGCATCAGGATGCCGCGGATGGACTCCATTCGTTTGCGGCTCGCGAGAAGACCGACGTACCCGACGGGCGCCGCCAGCAATCGCTCGAGTGCGGTCTCGTCGTAGTGACCTTGCGAGGCGACGACCGCAGAAAGTTGCGCGGTAGCACTGCCTTCGCGTTCAAGAAATGCGGCGAGCTCGTCGAGCGGCAATATCTCGATCCCCGAGGCCGGTTCGATCTGCGAGGCCTCTTTCGCTTGCACGAAACGCGTCACGCGGTAATCGAGCGAGGCGCCGACGCGCGCTACGGCCTCGGCGACCGGGGTAAAACCGACGACGGCAAGCCGGCGCTGCGGGAGGTGCGGCTCGATGTAGATGTCGATCTCGCCCTCGGAAGCGCAGCCCATCGGAACCACGACCCGTTCGACGTCTTCGCCTTCGCCGCTCGGTTCGGTGACGAGCGCAGGACGAATAGAAACGAGTTGAGCACGCCCCCGGCGCAACGCTCCCAGCGCCCGGGAGAGCACGATGTCGCGCGCGCACGCGCCGCCGACGAAACCTTCCATCCGCCCGTCGGCAAAGATCACGGCACGATCCCCGAGTGCCGCGCTGACTGGCGCTCGCCGGCCGACGACGGTCGCAAGCGCGAAGGGCTGCCCCGAACGCTCGAGTTCCGCTAGCCGGTCGAATCCGCGCGCGTTGGCCATTCCGCCTAGGCCGTCGCCGTCGCGCTCAATTGAGACTTCACGTTGGCGAACGTCTGGCTGATGACGCGTTGCGCTTGGGTATCGATGACGCGTCCGCCGACGGTCGCGACCGGACCACGCATGCTGGCCGTGGCGCTCCAGTCGAGCGTCGTCGTCGAATCGCCGTTGTCCTTAACTTCGGAGGTCGCCAGCAAATCGACCACGCTTCCGAAGCCGCCGCCGCTGATCTTCATGTTCATGTGGCTTCCGTCGGGCTGCGGATCGAGCGAGATCTTGAACGTGAACTTACCGCGGACCGGGCCGACCGCGACCCCGACGACCGCGTCGAAGTTGTGCGGGTCGCGAATGTTCGACGAGATCACGTCGGGGACGCAGGACGCGATCTTGCTCGGATCGTTGATGAACGCCCAGACCTTGTCTTTGGGGACCGGAACGACTTCCTGCCCCTTGTATTCGAGGTTCACTTCTTGGCAGCTTGGATCGCCGTCCACACTTTCGAACGCGAGAGCGGCATGTCGATGTGCGTGATGCCGAGCGGCGACAGCGCGTCCATCACCGCGTTCACGAACGCTGCCGGCGAGCCGACGTTCGGGCTTTCTCCCACGCCCTTTGCCCCGATCGGGTGGTGGGGACTCGGCGTGCAGGTGCTCCCGGTCTCCCACGACGGTGTTTCGAGCGCCGTCGGAACGAGATAGTCGGTGAAGTTCGTGTTGAGGTTGTTACCGCTCTCGTCGTAGATGATCTCCTGCATGAACGCGATCGCGAAGCCTTCGGTCAGACCGCCATGAATTTGGCCTTCGACGATCATCGGATTGATGACCGTGCCGCAGTCGTCGACCGCGAGGAAGCGCCGCACGTGCGTTTCGCCCGTCTCTTTGTCGACGTCGACCACCGCGATGTACGCTCCGTGCGGAAACGTCAAGTTGGGCGGATCGTAATAGTAGACGGCTTCCAAACCGGCTTCGGATCCGGGAACCGGATTCGTGTACGCCGCAAAGGCGATCTCTTTCATCGTGATCGACTTCTCGGGGACACCTTTGACCTGGAACTTATAGTCTTTCCATTCGATGTCGGCGTCGGCTACTTCCAGCACGTGCGCGGCGATCTTGTGCGCTTTCTCGCGAACGCGGCGGGCCGCCATCGCGAGCGCCGCGCCGGCCACCGGCGTACTCCGGCTGGCGTATGTCCCGAGACCGTAGGGCGCGGTATCCGTATCGCCTTCTTCGACTAAGAGATTCTGCGGATCGAGACCGAGCTCTTCGGCAACGATCTGCGCCCAGGTCGTCTCGTGGCCTTGGCCTTGCGACTTCGTTCCCGCGCGCACGATGCCCGAGCCGGTTGGATGAATCCGAATCTCGGCGCTGTCGAACATCTTGATGCCCATGATGTCGAAGTGTTTGCTCGGACCAGCCCCGACCGCTTCCGTAAAGGTCGAGATGCCGATGCCCATCAGCTCGCCGCGGGCGCGCTTCTCCGCCTGCTCTTGCCGAAGCGCTTTGTATTCGACGGTGTCGAGCGCTTTTTGCAGCGTGAGATGGTAATCGCCGCTGTCGTAGATGAAACCCAGCGGCGAGGGATACGGGAACTGCTCTTTCTTCACGAAGTTCAGCATGCGCAGATCCGCGGGATCCATCTTGAGTTCGCGCGCCAGAAGTTCCATGCCGCGCTCGATCGCGAATGAGGCTTCGGTGACGCGGAACGAGCAGCGATAGGCGACGCCGCCCGGCGCCTTGTTCGTAAAGTACGCGTCGAGCTCGGTGAAGGCGGTCGGGAAATCGTACGAACCGGTGACGATTCCGAAAAGGCCGGCCGGATACTTCGTCGGATCCGCGGCCGCGTCGAATGCGCCGTGGTCGGCGACCGTCGCGACCTTAAGCGCCGTAATCTTGCCTGCTTTGGTCGCGCCGATTTCGACATCCATGTGGTAATCGCGCGCGAAGCCCGTGGTCGTCAGGTTTTCCGTGCGCGTTTCGATCCACTTGACCGGCACGCCCAGAACGACCGACGCTACGGTCGCGACGACGTACCCGGGATAGACGGGGACCTTATTGCCGAAGCCGCCGCCGAGGTCCGGTGAGATGATGTGAATTTTGTCTTCGGGAATGCCCGTCACGAGCGACACGACCGTGCGGTGAGCGTGCGGCGCTTGTGAGGTCAAGTACATCGTCAGACGGCCCGTCGCCGGATTCATGTCGGCGATGACGCCGCACGGCTCGAGCGGAGCCGGATGACAGCGCTGGAAGACGACGCGCTCCTTGATGTGAACCTCCGAGGATGCCAGCGCGGCGTCGGTTTCGGCGCGATGCCCGACCTCCCAGTGGTAGATGTGGTTCGTCTTATTCTCGCGGTCGTCGCGCAAGATCGTCTTATCCGTCTTGGAGATAAACGGGTCCACCACCGGATCGAGCGGTTCGTATTCGACGTCGACGAGCTCGGCAGCGTCGTGGGCGGCTTCGCGCGAGGTCGCGATGACGCCGGCAACTTCTTGGTACTGATAGAGCACCTTGCCGACGGCGAGAACCATCTGCTTGTCATATCCGTGGAACGTCGGAATCCAGGCGAGCCCGGCGCCGGCGAGATCCTCAGCCGTCAGCACGGCTTTGACGCCGGGCACGGCGAGCGCGGCCGTCTTATCGATTTTTACGATGCGGGCGTGCGGATACGGGCTGTGCACGAGCGCCATGTACAGCATGTTGGGCAGGACGATGTCGTCGACGAAGCGGCCGCGACCCTGAATGAGGCGCGGGTCTTCCTTGCGCTTCATGGGTAAACCGAGCGCGTGACGTTCCTTCGGGACTTCCGGTGCGATCGCCATCCTGGACTCTCCTACGAAGCGACGGGTTCGGGTTGTGCCGACATCTCGGCTGCAGCTTGCTGCACGGCTTTCACGATGTTGTTGTAGCCGGTGCAGCGGCACAGGTTCCCGGCGATGGCCTCACGGATCTCGTGTTCGCTCGGATTCGGGTTGTGCTCGAGCAAAACGGAAGCGGTCAGCATCATGCCGGGCGTGCAATATCCGCACTGCAACCCGTGCGTGTCCCAAAAGGCTTGCTGAAGGGGATGAAGTTTGCCGCCTTTGGCCATCCCCTCGACCGTCGTGATCTCGTGCCCGTCGGCCATCACGGCGAACATCGTGCACGATTTTACGGCCTGTTTTCCGTCCAAAACGACCACGCAGACGCCGCAACTCGAGGAATCGCACCCGACGTGCGTCCCGGTGAGTCCCAACTGTTCGCGTAAAAAATACGCGAGCAGCGTGCGAGGCTCGACGTCGCGTTCGTACGGCGTGCCGTTGACGGTCACGTTGATCTTCACTTTGAAACCTCCACGCCGAGACGCTTGAACGTTTTCTCGAGAGCGCGCCCGACCAGCACGCCGGCCATCTCCTTTTTATAGTCGACCGAGCCGCGCGTGTCGGCGCCCGGATCGGACTTCTTGCGCGCGAAGTCCGCCGCGGTACGGATCAGCTCGCGACTCGGCTTCTGTCCGATCAACGCGCGCTCGGCGTCGGCGACGCGCGTCGCTTGCGGACCGGCCGCACCGAGCGCGATGCCGGCCGCCGCGATGCTTCCGTCGGCCGCGAGAGCGATGGTGGCAGCGGCCGACGCGGTCGCGAAGTCGCCGACTTTTCGCTCGATCTTAAAGTAGGCACCCGACGAACGAGCCGGAGGCGTGGGGAAGCGAACTTCAATCGCCATCTCACCGTCGGCGAGCGCGGTCGTGTACGAGTCGACGAGGTAGTCGTCGATCGAGACGACCCGATCGCCCTTCGGACCCCGCACGACGATCTGGGCGCGCGCGGCGAGCGCGGCGACGCCCCAATCTCCGGCCGGATCGTTGTGACAGAGGCTACCCACCACGGTGCCCATTTGGCGTACGACCGGATCGGCAACGACGGCCGAAACGTCGCTCAGTAAAGTGTAGTTTGAGGCGATCAAGGCCGACTGCTCGAGCGCAAAGTCGCGCGTCAGCGCGCCGATGGCGAGCGCTCCGTTCGCTTCCTTGATGTAGGCCAGTTCTTTGATCGGATTGATGTCGACCAGAACCGCCGGCCGCGCCAAGCGGTAGCGCATGGCCGGAATGAGACTCTGGCCGCCGGCTAAAACGCGCGCATCGGCGCCGTGTTGAGCGAGCGCCGCAAGGGCCTCTTCGGCCGAACCTGCCCGCACATATTCGAACGCTGCTGGGAACACTCGCGCCTCCAAACTGTGTACACTTTGAGAAGGGCCTTCGGCCGGCCATGCCCAAGTCCTGCGATATAAGTCTGCTTCTTCTCTTTGCGGAACGCGACCACTCTATACGAGGTGTTTGGATTCGTGAACGCGTCCGAACCGCTTGCGGCGGTGGTCCTTGCTGCGGGCGCATCGAGCCGGATGGGCGCTCATAAAATGCTCTTGCAACTTGACGGCGAGAGCCTCATACGCCGCGTCGTGCGCGCCGTTCGTGAGGTACCGATTGCCGATGTCGTAGTGGTAGCCGGGTACGACCATCGCGCAATGGAAAAAGAGCTGAGCGATCTACCGGTGCGTTTCGCACTGAATGAGAACTATCGCAAGGGAATGGGGAGTTCGTTTGCGGCGGGCGTTCTCGCCCTCGACGAGCGCGTCGGTGCCGCACTGTTCGTGCTCGGCGACCGGCCCTTCGTCACGGCCGAAGATTACCGGCGCCTCGTCGACGCTTACCGTCGCGGCCAGAGCAAGCTCGTCGCGGGCCGGTACGGAGACGTGATCGCACCGCCCCACGTCGTCGCGCGCAGTCTCTTCGCTCGCATCGCCAACGATGGCGTGGGCATCCGTCCGTTGCTCGAGGAGCTCGGCAGCGAAGCGATGTTGATCGACTTCCCCGAACGCGCCTTACTCGACATCGACGAGCCGGCGGACCTCGAACGTGCCCGCGCACTTTTGCGCGACGTGCCCGCGCGATGAAGCGTGGCTCGGCGGCGGTCACGCGCGTTCGTGTGGTCGAACACGTTCACTCGAAGCTCCGCAAGATGATCGTCAGCGGAAAGTATCCGCCGGGTGCCGTCCTCTCGCAAGTTCAGCTTGCCAACATGCTCGGGGTGAGCCGCACCCCGCTGCGCGAGGCCATGCGCCGGCTCGAAGCCGAGGGGCTCATCGATGCGGAACAAAATCAGCGCGCTCGCGTCGCAACCGACGACGCGGACGGACTCGACGTCGTCTTTACGGAGCGCATTCTGCTCGAAGCGATGGGCATCAAAGTTACGATACCCAAGCTGACGGAGATCGATCTCAACGGTCTGCTCGCGTCGGCCACCGCATTGCGGCTGGCGGCCGAAGCGGGCAACGTGGCATCGCTCGACAAGGCGCGACGTGCCTTTCACCGGCAGCTCGTTTCGCGAGCCGGGCGCAGACTGCGCGAAAAAATCGCCGAACAGTTCGACCGTTGCGAGCGTCATCGCAAGGTTTGGGCGCCGCTCGAGAACGGAGACTTCGAGACCTACGCCGCCATTTCGGGGGCCTGCGTCGCGCGCGATGCGCACGAAGCGATCCGTCAGGTCGCGCGCTTAGAAACGGCGCTCGCCCGCCGGACGCTCTTTGCGCTGCAGCCGCGCTTCGAACCCGTGGCCATCGGCGTCGCTTTGCAAATGCTCGATCATGCGTGACGTCCTCGAAGCGATCGAACGCTGGCGGGCCGCCGGCCTGCGCGTGGCGGCCGGAACGGTCGTCGGCGTCGAACGCTCCGCCCCGCGCGATCCCGGAGCCGTTCTCGCGGTGAGCGAAAGCGGCGAGGTCGCCGGCTCGGTCAGCGGCGGCTGCGTCGAAGGCGCCGTCGTCGAGGAGGCTTACGACGTGCTTGCGACGGGGCGTCCCCGCGTCGTTTCGTACGGCATCAGCGACGAGGATGCCGAAGGTCATGGCCTCACGTGCGGCGGTACGATTCGCGTGTTCGTCGAGTTGGTCGACTGGTAAAGCCGTGAAGCTCTTCGAGCGCTTCGCCATCGCGCTGCGCGAACGGGATGCCGTCGCCCTTGCAACGCGACTCGATGGCGCGTATGCGGGAGCAAAGCTGCTCGTTTCGGCGGATACCGCCGAAGGCGATCTCGGCTCCCCCGGCCTCAACTTCGCCGTCGCCCAGGAGAGCCGCGCCCTTCTGCAGACCGGCGGAACGGCTTTGCGCTCGTTCGGAGAAGACGGCGAACCGGTCGGGAACGAGGTCGAAGTTTTCATCGAATCGTTCGTCGGAAAGCCCGACATGTTTGTGTTCGGTGCGATCGATTTCTCGCGCGCGGTCGCGCGCATGGGCAAATTCCTCGGCTATCGCGTCACCGTCGTCGACGCGCGCCCGGTCTTCGCCACCAAGGCGCGCATTCCGGACGCCGACGAGGTCGTCGTCGCCTGGCCCGACGAGTTTCTCCAAAACGCACGGGTCGATGCGCGCACGGCGATCGTGGTTCTCACGCACGACGTCAAATTCGATATCCCCCTTCTTCTGGTCGCGCTCCGTACGAACGCCGCGTACATCGGCGCGATGGGCAGTCGCGGTACCCACGAGAATCGCCTCGTCAAACTTCGTGAGGCCGGCGTCGACGAGGCACAACTCGACCGGATCTGCGGGCCGATCGGGCTCGACATCGGCGCTCGCACGCCCGAAGAGACCGCGATCTCCATCGCCGCGGAATTGATCGCCGCGCGTTCGGGACGCAGCGGCGGCCGGTTGCGCGATGGTACGTTGCCGATCCATGACGCCGTGACGCCGGCGGCTGCGAAAACCGAGAAGTCGCGGCGCTAAGGCGCCGGCGCAACCGTTACCCGCGAACCTGCCGTCCTTCCGAATTGATCCGGAGCGAACTGAAGCGAGACGCGCGCGCCGGGCCAGATGAAGTCGCCCGGCGTCACCGAGCGAACCAAGTAGTGAAACGCGTAGACGCCGGCCGGCAGATCCGCCGTGAAGCCCAGGACGTGATCGCGGTAGATTGCCTGGTACTCCAATTGCCAACTGCTCTGCGTCGCTTCGTAGTACTTCGTTGAGGTAGCGAAGCTCGAATCGATCGCCTCGAGACCTCCCGGCAGCGGATCCTCGATGACGACGTTTTGAAGGGCGTGGTCGGTCGTCACCCGATCTTCGATGTCGTAGACCTTGGCCGCGATCAGCGTCGGAGCTGCCGCCTTGCCGAGTCCGAACGAGGCCAGAACCGGAGCGCTTCCGGCCGCTCGAACGAAACGATCGATGCGAATACCGTTGTAGATGCCGGGCGTATCGACCAGCACGCCGTAGCGCAGTCCAATGACGTAGTGCAGCGTACCTTTCCCCGTCTTCGAAAGGGCGACGTCACTCTGGCCTTTCGGGAGCTGCGCCATCGGAATCGTCTGCTGGACGGAAGTCTTCGCGTACCCGCGGAACTGCGCCGAGATCGTCGTGTCGCCCAGTCGCGCGAGCGCGTCAAAATCCGGCGGGGTCGTCTGCGTGCGCGCGTAAGCGACCAGCGCGTTCATTGCCTCGGCGTCGTCGCACAGACAGCCCCAATGCCCATCCTGACGCGAAGCCAAGAGCGAGGTGAGGGCGCGGTCGACGTCCTCACCCGGCGCTCCCGACGCCACGAGCAGCCAGAGCAACTGAGCCTGTCCGTCGACGCGGGATTCGCCGAACTCACCGAGCGTGTTGACCGACGCGTTCTGCGCAGTGAAAGTTACCTGCTCGAGCAGTTTGTCGCGCAATGCGAGGCCGCGCGCGCGCCAATCCGGCAGTGCGAGGAGCACTCGCGCGAGTTCGATCTGCTCGTAGTAACCGAGAGCCGCGCGTTGCGCGTAGATCTCGGCGAGGTAATCGTCGCGCTTTTCGCCGAGAAACACGAGCGTTTCGAGCGCCTCGAGGCGCGATTCAGCTCGGCATGTCCGGTCGTTCTGGCTGCAGTCTTCGTCGGGATCCGCCAAGCGTGCGGCAAGAAATTTTTTCACGTGAGCGAGATCGGCGCCGACGGCGAATCCGGCCTGAGCAGCTTGGTACAGTTGCGTGGCAACGAACGCCGTCGAATAGGTCTGGCTCTTTTGCGCCCCGGGCCAATCGGCAAAACCGCCGTCGGGCAAGGCCAGCGCACGGAGCGCGTCGATATCGTCGTTTGCGATTTTGCGGATGCGACTAGCACGCGCCGTGTCGATTCCGTAGATGCGCCCCAGCTCCAGCGTGTCCGCGGCGATCGCGAGGCGTGAAGCGAGCGAAACGGCAAAGACCGGCCGCGGCTCGTCGAGCGCTCGCGACGGCTCGACGGCGTCGGCGAGCAGCGTGCTGGCCAAGGTCACGTCAAGTCCTCCGATCGACATCGGGAACTGCGCAACGATGTCCAGCGGCACCGTGGCGCGATCCGTCGTCGTGCCGGCTTGGACGGTCGTCTCCGTCACCGCTTCCGTTCCCACGGTGACGGGCACCGCGAAGGCGTCGCTGTTCGCGCCAAGCTTCGTGGCGATCGTCGCGCGTCCATCGAGCGGGCCCGTGACCAGCACGTTAAATCGGAAAGCGCTGTTGAGCGCGTCGGTCTGACCGCTCAGCGTCTGTTCCGTGGAGCGCTTGTCGCCGTCGACGAACGCGAGATCTCCGGCGAGCTTCGCATCGATCGAATAGTCTCCGC
>Ga0302324_100007058_pt1 | contig 23994 bp, 26 predicted proteins | sample Palsa_T0_1_FD_201949 | JGI IMG/M metagenome (GOLD analysis project Ga0302324, IMG submission 201949) | Peat permafrost microbial communities from Stordalen Mire near Abisko, Sweden - Palsa_T0_1 | ecosystem: Environmental > Terrestrial > Soil > Palsa > Peat permafrost | place: Sweden: Abisko... | reverse complement strand
AAACCCAGGACTTCCTGGCCGTGTCCCAACAAACCGTGCAGGTGCTCAACAAGTATGTCGATCCTTCGGCCGTGGTGGCCAACCCGGCCGACGATCTGACCGCCTACATCCGCACCAAGGACTTCAACGCGAACACCATGCTGGCCCTGCGCTCGGTGGTCAGCGACATCGGTGACGAGACATCCATCTATAAGCAGCTCAAAAACGTGCCGCCCGATATGACCCGCAACTTCCGCAACGACATGTACGTGGTCAGCGAGGCCATCCGGTTGATCCAGAAGTCCGGCAAACCGGAGTTCACCGCCGACGAACTGAGTGTTCTCGGCAATTACAAGAAGCACATCGATCTGGCCACCAAGTTCATTCCGCTGTGGGTGAAGGTGGCGGTGGCGATGGCGCTGGGCATGGGAACCATGATCGGTTGGAAGCGCATCGTGGTAACGGTCGGCGAAAAGATCGGCAAGGATCACCTGACCTACGGGCAAGGGGCATCCGCTGAGATCACTGCCATGATAACGATTGGCATGGCCGATCATTACGGTCTGCCTGTCAGTACCACGCACGTGCTTTCTTCCGGGATCGCCGGGACCATGGCCGCCAATCACACCGGACTGCAGTGGGGCACGGTCCGCAATATTGCGCTGGCCTGGGTTTTGACGCTTCCCGCCGCCATGATCCTGTCAGGGTTCCTGTTCTGGGCCCTGAAGAACGTGTTCTAGGAGCTTTTGAAAAAGCCATGGAAAACGCAGAGCTGGACAAACTGAGATTCAACTATAAGGCGGCGGTAGAGCGCTGGATCGCCGCCATTCGCGAAGAGGAGAATCTGGCGACGCCCGATCATTCCATGCGGGCCGTGGAAGATTGGGATCACGCAGGCTTCGCCGAGGAAGAATCGAGAAGCGTGGCGAAAGCGGCGAAGCAGGAATACGTGGACGCGCTGCGGCAAGTCCTTTTTAACTTCTGAGCGTGTGTCACAATGGCTGATAAGATGCAGCCATTTTCCGATCGCCTGATCGAAAAAATCCGCGCAAAGGACAGCCGCTGCATTGCAGGCTTGGATCCACGCGTCGATCAGATGCCGGCCTTCGCTCGCACCGGCGGCATATGCGCCGCCATCACCGGATTCCATGAACTGGTTCTGGATACAGTTGCCGATCTGGTTCCGGCCGTAAAGCCTCAGTTGGCGTTCTTTGAGCAATACGGCCTCGCGGGGATGCAGGCTTTTGAGAATACTGTGCGTGCGGCCAGGGAGCGCGGCCTGCTGGTGATCGCCGATGGCAAGCGCAACGATATTTCTTCCACGGCCGAAGCTTACGCGAATGCCTATCTGGGCGGCAGCGGATTTGATTGCGACGCTCTCACGGCGACGCCGTATCTGGGCCGAGACAGCCTGATGCCTTTCGTCGAAGCGTGCGAAAAGCACGGCAAAGGCCTGTTCGTGGTTCTGAAAACATCGAACTCAGGATCGAAGGATTTCGAAGACCAGCCGCTCAAAGCCACCGGCCGGCCGCTATATGAAAAGATCGCCGGAGTGTTGGACGAACTGGGGAGTGGCTTGGTTGGCGAGTCAGGCTACAGTGCCATCGGCGCGGTGATCGGCGCGACGTTCCCCGAAGAAGGCCGCCGCTTACGCGCATTGATGCCACGGGCGCTCATTCTGGTGCCCGGTTACGGTGCGCAGGGCGGAAGCGCGAAGGCCGCGGCGGAATGCTTCAACGAAGACGGTCTGGGAGCGATCGTGAGCTCGTCACGCGGAATCACGTACGCGTCCGGCGATCCGAACATCTCGCGCGAGGCGTTCGCGCGCTCGGTTCGCGAGAACATGTTGCGCATGATCGATGAAGTCAACTCCGCAGTCAGCCCCGCAAATCCGCAAACGCCTGTTCGATCTCCTGCTTCGCTGCCGGGGTAGGGACGGTTAGCGGCAGACGCGGCGGACCGCCGTAATATCCGGTGAGATCCATGGCGTACTTCAGCCCGCCGATTCCGTATTTCGTCGTCACCAGCTTGGCTGCGCAGCCGATGCGATTCTGCCAGTCGAGCGCCGCTTCCGGCTCGCGCGTGCGATGCGCTTCCCAAATCGAAATGGCGGCGTAGGGAGCGGGATTGGCGAACGCCAGGATGCCTCCGGCGCAGCCGATGGCGAGCGATGGGGCCAGCGTGGTTGCGGAACCGGTCAGCACTTGAAATCCCTTCTTGGTCTCGCGCACCATCTGCAGCAGCTTCTCCACGTTGCCTGAGCTTTCCTTGATGCCGATGATGTTGGGATGGTGCGACAACTCGGCCACGGCCTCGGCCGCCAGATCGATACCCGTGTTCTGCGGGAAGTTATAAAGCAACACAGGGATCTTGGCTTGATCGGCCACCGCGCGGAAGAACAGCATCTGCGTTTCGGACTTTGCAAACTGGCCCTTGAAGAACGACGGCGTTTTCACCAGCGCGGCCTTATAACCGAGCTCGGCCGCTCGATTGGTCAGCGCAACCGTCTGATGTACGCTATCCATACCAGTTCCCGCGATCAGCAGTTTCTCGGGCGCGGCCCATTGCGCCACCCACTCCCAGAGTTGGATCTTTTCGCCGGTGTCCAGCATCACGCTTTCACCGGTGGAAGCCGAGACCACATAGCCGCTAAGGCCGGTGCCGTTCCACTTCTCGACGTTGTGCTGGACCTTGACTTTCCACAGCTCACCTGCGTGATTGAAGGGCGTGGTGATGGGGCTGAAGATGCCTTGTAGTTTCATAAGCAGGGAACCGGGGTGGCTTCGAAAACCACCCCTGACAGTGGGTGAAGTTACTTCGCGATGTAGGAGACGAACAGCGTATAGAGCGCGAGAGATTCGATCAGGGCCAGTCCGATGATGAGAGCGAACCGGATGCCCGCGGCGGCGCCGGGGTTGCGCGCCATGGCTTCCGCGGCTGCAGCGGTGGCTTTTCCTTGTCCCAGGCCGCACAGGCCCGCGGCAAGTCCCATCGCCAGGTAAGCGAAGGGGAGATGAAGGTCGGTTCCGCCGCCGCCGGGCGTCTGGGCGAAAATCGGACTTCCCAGCAGCATCAGCATGCCTGCCGAGTAGATTAGTTTACGTTTCATTCGAGTGTTCTCCTGGTACGAAATTGTTCGCGAGGAGGTGGTTCCCTATCTGCCCTGGGGGACGACGGGCTCACGCTTGCGAACCGATGATGCCTAGTGTTCTTCATGCGCCACTGCTCCGGCGATGTAAATGACGCTGAGCAGCATGAATATGAATGCTTGCAAGAATGCTACGAACACGTGCAGGCCCATGAAGACGGCGGGCACGGCGAAATAAGTGAGAGTGAGAAACGTCAAGGTGACCCGCTCTCCGGCGAACATATTTGCAAAAAGACGGATGGTCAGCGAGAGAGGGCGTGCTATGTGGCTCACAACTTCTATCGGAATCATAATCGGCGCCAGCCACCACACCGGACCCGCGAAGTGCGCAATGTATTTGCCGATTCCTTGCGCGCGCACGCCCATGTAGTTGTAATACAGAAACACTGAGATCGCCAGAGCACAGGGCACCGCCGGAGTCATGGTGGGCGATTCAAACCCAGGAATGACCCCGACCAGGTTCATGAAAAGTATAAAAATGAAGAGCGTCCCGATGAATGGAAGATACTTGTTCGACCCATGCTCCAGCGCGTCATGCGCCTGGCCCGAGAGGAACTTGTAGAGCGCTTCGAAGGTTAACTGCAGCTTTCCGGGATTATCAACCGAAAGCTTGGACTTCAGCACCGCGAACAGCACCATAATGACCGCAACCACCAGAATTTCCATGGTGATCCAGTTTTCCCAGGGATGCGACGGATCGGCGGATGGATGGCCGATGGCGCTCAAGAATGAATCGAGCGGGCCGGCCAGGAAGCGGTTGAATAGAACTGTAGTCCAGACTTCTGGTTCAGCTTGCATAGATCAACTCGTATAGGATCTCAAGGATGATGGCCGCCGCGGGAACAAACAAACCTAAGGCCCCGGCTGCAACGTGCGGTCCAAGAAACTTGATTATAACCCACGCCGCCGCCAGGAAAATTGCGATGCGATTGATGAAGAACCAGGAAGATCGCTTCTTGCGGCCTGGGCCTAGGGAACCCGCCAGCTGTCGCCAGCCTCCGAAGCTTTGGTAGGACACCGCAGCTCCGATCAGAAACGCTAGGCCAGCGCCGGGTCCGAGCAGGAATGCTGCCGTAACCGCACCGGACAATCCCAAAACGACAATGAGCCTGGAGATTCGCTGGATGGCCCGGTCGTAAAACGCCGCATCATTTTCCGGCATCGTCCTTGCTCAACTCGCGAACCAGCTCAATCATTCCGGAAGCGACACCTATCAACAAAAATACGACGCGCAGGAAGGTGGTTCTAAATGCCTTGTCGAGCCCGTAACCAATCAGGTAGCCCACCAGCATCGACACCGGCAGCAGGAATGCCAGCCCGTAGTATTTGCCGAATTGTTGGTACAGATTGCCCTGTTTCTTAGGCATGAATTCCGCGCTTGCCTGGCAGAATGGCTGCAGCCTGCTCGGCCGTCTCCTTCACCAGGAAGCCCATCTTGGGATGAGTTGGAGCGATATCCGGCTTCAGTCCAAACTCCTCCAGCGTTTCGGTAGTGGTGGGGCCGATGGAAGCGATCACCATGCGCTGTAACGCGTCCAGCATCGGTTCGGTAAGCCGCTCTTCGGCCGCAATGCGGAACAGGTGCGGGATCTGAATGGATGTCGTGAACATGGCGACGTCGGCTTGGCCCTTGGCAATCCGGTGCACTGCTTCGCGTAACGGCGCGACATCCTCTGGCAGATCCCATTGATAGACGCGCACCGGCGTGACGTTAGCGCCCCGGTTACGGAGCGCCTCAAGGAGTTCGGGATTGGACTTGCCGTATTCCTGTACGGCGATGCAACTTTCGGTCCGGCCATCGAGCGCCGCAAGAAGTTCGCGCCATGTGTTGGGCTCGGGCGCGGCGACAGCCACTGGAACCTTCATCTCGCGCAGCGCGGCCAAGGGCTTGGGGCCTCGCGCGGCCACCGCGATCTTGCGCAGCGCTTCGGCGAATCGTTCCTCCGGATAGCGCGACGCCAAAACTTTGCTGAGTGCGCGCGCGCCGACGCCGGTGAGAAAAATCATCAAATCGAACTCGCCACGAAACAGACGCTCGGCGAATTCAAACGCTTCCGTATTGTTCTGGATGGGCGCTTCACGCATGGACGGCGCGACAAACGGGTCGCCACCTTGTCTGCGAATCAGCTCGCCCATTTCAGTGGCGCGCCGGCTCTCGAGCGAGATCACGCGCAGGCCGTCGAATCCCATCGCTCCCAGGTTAGCAGCCCGATCAGTCCGTCTTCTGCTTGGCTTGTTCTTTCTCGTATTGCTTCAGCACGCGATTCACGTACTGAATAGTCTCGGGATAGGGAGGGATGCCGTGGTACTTATCCACCGCCGCGGGCCCGGCATTGTAAGCGGCTACGGCTTTGGACACCTGGTGCGGATCGTTCTCGTATTTCTCCAGCAAATCGCGCAGGTATCGCGCGCCCGCTTCCGCGTTTTGGGCGGGATCGCGGGGATCGGCGTCAAGCTCCGCGGCGGTCTTCGGCATAAGCTGCATCAGACCGATAGCGCCTTTGGGCGACAGCGCGTCTTCGCGATAGCCCGATTCGGCCCGCGCGATGCTATGCACAATGGCCGGAGGCAGACCGGCGAGCAGGGCGGCGCGCGTGACCAGTTCCTGTGGTGTAAGTTCGACGCGAGCCGGAATTTGGGGACGCTGCGCCAGAGTGGCCGGAGCCGGGGCCGTATATTCTTCCTGCTCAAACGCGGCCACGGTGCTGGCTTGAATCTCGATCGCGCCCTGAGGGGTCTGGAGCCGCACCACCGGCCCGTCCGCCGTATGGCTGTCGGCGTGGATGCGAAAGCCGTTCGAGAGCACGACGAACTCGCCGGCCTGCGCCGCGAGTGCAACCGCAACAAAACACAGCAACAGCTTCATGGGGCGAAGGGCCACTAAATCATTTTGACGCATTTCGCGCCCCGCGCGTTGAGGGAGAACCCGGTGATTATGCGCTTGGAGTGACGGGCCGAAGGGTCGCAGCCATAGTTGGTGAGCAGAGGGCGCGGGGTTTGCACCCGCACGCGCTGGTGTCAATGGCACGCCCCCGGATTATAAGGTCGGTTCATTACCGTTCTGGCATCCCTCCAAGGATTGTTACTAGGTCTTTTGAGGGGCTTCTATTCGGGCCGCCCTACGAAGATGGTGAGTCGTCCAGTAGGACTGTGTACGGCGTCGGTCGTGATCCAGAACGTCTGAGTGCCGCTAGTATAATTAGCGTTCTAGAGAAATTCAAAATAGGGCAAGACGAATTCAGGGAAAAGTACAATTCGTTCTACGCAACGCACGCCCGTTGATAAAAAACCATTCGGCGCAATGTTGGCTCGGCTAATCGCTACGTCCGTTCGGGCCAAGGAAGGCGTAAGGCCAACTCCCAGGAAAAGGGATCAGGGTTCAAGGGAGGCGCGGCCTCAGGCTCGTCCCAAGCGATCAACTCCGCATGTTTGATACCAGCGGTTATAGCCGGATTCAACGTTACGAGCCCGAGTAGATCCTGCAAGGTTCTTATATCTCGCCTCGTGACAGTTAGTCCGAGATAGCCAATTCACCGGGAACGATCGGGCGCGTTCTTGGGAGCATCCCGCGGCGGGCCAGCTCGCCACAGAACGCCAAGATCCCCGTAAACACCACCAGCTTTGCCACGTCGGCGGCGCGCGTGTGCGGCAGCAGCTTCCACATAAGTCCCAACACCGGTTGCGCCACGCACGAAGCCCACACCGCGCCGTAGAAGTAGCGCCGCTCCTGGAAACTGCCGATGCGTGGACCGCATCGACGGCCATGATGTGTGATGCTCCTCTCATTACCCATAATGGAGGCGATTACTCAGGCGTTCCTGGGCTGAAGGTGATTACCGAGGCTTCCCTGTAGTCGAGTTCGAGATTGGTCCGTCGTTCGTCATCCGATTCTCCGGCCAGGTAGTGGTCTTGATGAATTCAGCGAGAATATCTCGGCCTCTCTTGTTGCCGTATTTCTTCGCGACCCGATTCCAGAACGGGCTGCCCGGATGGGGGGGCGCAATGACCGGGACGGGAAGCGGCTCGGACGGGTGAAAATGGCTATGCGCGAGCCTGGACAGAAAGACGATGGCGGTAGGTTTGAGCGCCCGGCAATGTGCGCGGAAGGCCTCGTTGGCAAACCCAACGTCCTGAGGAGAGACAACGAGCGAGTGGCCCTCCAATCCGGGCCGTAGGAAGAAGTTGTAGAATACGATGTCGTCGGCGACGCGTTTGTAGTCCGAGTAGTGCGGTCCGAATTCGTTGATTACCCGGAACGAATTTCCCCAGATTCCGCGGTGTGCCTGTTCGAGAAGCCTTCCGTACGGGCGTCCTTCATAAGGGTCGCAGTGCTAATCCACCCTATTTCGAGTGGTGAAAGGGTGTCGCTGGAACCTTCGTACCACGTATCGGCACCGACGTGCTGCGAGGAACCCTCGGGGAGGTAGTGGCTCTCGCCGACGAGCATAAGCGAAGGAATGTTCACGCCATGGTAATTGTTCCCTTCGTATGGCGCATCATCTGGTATTGCTTGTAGATGGTATTGCTTGTAGACGTCCATTTCAGGGCTGACGCTCACCAACCGCGAATGTTTCCATGTCCGCAAGCTCTCCGCAGATGTCATCGGCTCAACGTCAAGTCGAAGGTAGCGGAAAACCGAGATTTCTCAGCTCCAGTCTATTGGTCCCCGCTGCTGATTGTTGCCAAAACCAGTTAGTCCGAGATGGCCAATTCACCGGGAACGATCGGGCGCGTCCTCGGGAGCATCCCGCGGCGGGCCAGCTCGCCACAGAACGCCAAGATTCCCGTGAACACCACCAGCTTTACCACGTCGGCGGCGCGCGCGTGCGGCAGCAGCTTCCACATTAGTCCCAACACCGGTTGCGCCACGCACGAAGCCCACACCGCGCCGTAGAAGTAGCGCCGCTCCTGGCCTTCGCCTTTCGTCGAAGCTTTGACGCGCGGCAGCAAACCCATAGCGCCCAGGGCCCACAGCGCGATGGCAAGTGGAAAGTAGCTGTATGCGTAAATCTGTTTCAAGCGCCAGGCGCCGGTAACCACCGCCAGGGCGAGGCCGGCGAAATTCAGCAGCGCGAACGTGATCACGATGCTCCAGGCGAAGGTGTAGCAGATGCGGCGATACAGCGGATTGGGCTTGTCCTCGACGAACCGGATGATATAAGGGCGCGGTTCCACGCCAGGCAACCGGCCGCGCAACGCCGCAATCCCCGTTCCCAGGATCACCAGGCCCAGCCAGATCAGCTTGCGCCGGTCAAAGCCGCGTTCAAACAAGTCGAATGTGGAGGGCCCCGGCGCGATGAAAAAGACAAAAATCCAGATTGGCCAGTGGGCCAGCCGGTAAGCTGGTTTGTTGCGGTCGCGCAGCCGGCGGCCGCTGGCAAGCTCTACTCGCAAGCGCTACTCAAAAAGCTCACAAGGCGGGTTATTGTCCCGCCGGTTTGGTTGGAGCGGCCGGTTTCGGAGTGGATGTAGCCGCGGGAGTCTTCGTAGCTGGTGCAGGAGTTGATGTAGCAGGCGCCGGAGCGCTGGCTCCCGCCGTGTTCTTGTCGTACAGCTCGATGATCTCTTTGGTGATGTCGACGCTAGGCGATGCGTAAAGTACCGGCGTCTGCGGCGAACTCACGTCCACCACCATGGTGATGCCGTTATCGCGGGAATACCTCTCGATAACCGCTAAAATCTTTTGTCCAAGTTGTTGCAAAAGTTTTTGCTGGTCGGCTTCCAGATCCGCCTGCGCATCCTCTACTTCGCGCTGCAGAGTCTTCTTCTTGGCCTCGATATTCTTATAAAGATCGTTCTTGGCCGTCTCGCTCAAGGTATTCGAGCCTTTGTTGAGCTGATCCTGCAACGAGTTGATGTCGTTCTGCCTTTGTTCCAGTTCCTTCTTCTTGGGCGCGGTCTTGGCATTCAATTCGGCGGCCGCCTTCTGGCCGTCCTTGGTGCTGATGATGGCTCCTTGAATGTTAATGACCGCGAATTTGCCCTGTTGCGCCTGCGCCGTCAATGTCGCAGCCAAGGCGAGTACCGGCCAGAAAAATACCTTACTTTTCACAGTGAGACTCCTAATCTCGCAAATCACTCTATTCTATCCGATTCTGCCCGCTTCTGAGCCGCGCCAGCCGGACACTCGGAGACGCGTCAGCCAGCGGCTTTGGCATCTGTTTAGAACGTCCGTCCAACCGTGAAGCGGAACATGGCCGAACGCTCCACGCTATAAGGCAGCACCGCCCCAATGGAGCTGATGGCGTTGTTGTATGTGGCCGTATTCGGGAAGTACGATTTGTCGGCGACTATGGGCGCCGTCAGAGTGCCTTCAAAACGGGTGGGATTATAAGCCCAATAAACGCGGAATGGGGCGTTCACCACCGGCATCAAAACCTGGAGTTCCAGCCCCGTGGAAGTGCGTAACTGCTGGGAGCCGGGCTGGATATAAGCTTTGCCGGTGAAGCCCGCCTCCGGAAATTCTTCATTCAACTGTGCCAGCCGTCCGGGATTGAGGTGGAGCTGGGACGGGAACAGCAGTTTGTCGAGACCGGCATCGGCGAAGAGCGCCAAGGTTACCGGCCCCACGATGGGAATCCGGTACTCAAAGTTTCCAACCGCACTGGTGTCTCCTCCCGGAAAGGTGACCTGGTAGGAAGGAACAGACATGGTGACTGGGACCCCTCTCTGGGTGCGCACGGTGCCGTCGGTGTTATAGACTTGAACCGACGCAACGTCGCTGGGCAGGTACACAATCGGGCTGATGGTCCAGATGTTGAAGCCGCGCACATCGTTCTCGCCGCCCATGAAGTAGCGCGAGAAGGGAGGCGCGGTTTTGCCTCCGTACCCGGTGATCATCCGCACCGAGAGATGGATTCCGATCACGTTACCCTTTTTCAACCCGGCGTGGAAATACTTCGCGTCCAACGCCGGCTGAATGGTATTGACGTTGCCGCCGAGTTCAGTGCCGGAGAACGCCAAGGAAAAAAACAGCTCTCGCCCGCCCGTTGGATTTATCGGATTGTTGACGCTGTTGTAAGTGTAGGACGGTGTGACCGTGCTGGTGCGGATACCGCTCAGCTGATTGGGGCCGCCCACTCCCTCGAAATCGATGTAGGTGAAGTAGTTGTCGGCCGCTGTGGTGAGGGTCTTCACATTGGAAATGTTGTAACCGTAGGTGAGTCCTAAGCGTGCGAAGCTGCGCTTGAGCGGGTACGAAACGAAGACCGTGCCGCCGTAACCGTTCTGGATATAGTTCAGCAGGTTCTGGGTGCCGAGTGAATTGTAATAGGAAATCAGGTTGGTTCCGGCCAGGATGGAGGCTTCTTGCGCCTGGTTGTAGTCGTAACGCTGGATATACAGCGTGAACCCGGTCTGAACGGCATGGTCGAACAAATACGGTTCGGTGAATCCGAACTGCACCTGGCGCAGGCGGGTGCCGAGCTGCGAGCTGAGACTTAAGGTTTCTCCCAGTCCCAGAAAATTGTTAGTGGAATACGAAGCCCCGATGAAACTGCCGGCGATTCCCGACACGCCGCCGTTCAACTGGATGGAGTTCTTGCCGCGTTCCCTCACCTTGAGCGTGATATCCACCGTGTTGGTCTTGGTATCGCGCTTGATGTCGGCCGCATCTTCCGCCTTGAGCGGCTCGAAGTAACCCAGCTGATTCAGGCGCAGGATGCTCAGCTCCCACAGGCGATTATTAAAGATCTGGCCTTCGTCGATCAGCAACTGGCGGCGGATCACTTTGTCGCGCGTGGTGGTGTTGCCCGAGAAATCGATGCGCCGGACGAAAAATTGATGCCCTTCATCCACCGACAGCGACATATCCATGAGTCCGCTGTCGGGCATCGGATCGAACGACGGCTCGGCCACGAAATCGATGAAGCCGAAGTCGCCGTACAGCTTGCGCATATTCTCCAGGCCCTTGCGGAGTTTGGCGGTGGAGAACACGTCGCCTTTGGACATGGAGAACAGCGGCGTCATCAAAGCTTCGGGGGTTCGGAAGAACTTGACGCCGGTGAAGGTGATGTTGTTCAGGTGATATAGCTTCCCTTGTTCCACGGTTACGTTCACATCGGCCACGGTGCCCGGCTTGTTGGGATGAATGAGGGGAATATGCATGCCCTGGCCGCCGGTCTTGCGCATGGTGACCATGGAGTCCGTCACGCGGGCGGTGAAGTAGCCGTGTTCCTGATAGAACACCTGCACGCGGCTCTTATCTTCGTCGAGTTTGGCGGGATCGTAGGTTTTGGCGAACAGACTCTCGAATAGAATGGAATGCGGGATCCCGAAAGGATGCAGGTTTTTCATCGCGCGGATCACGTCTTTATCGCTGAAAACGGTGTTCCCCGTGATATCGATGTCGCCCACCTTGACCTTGGGACCTTCGTTGATTTTGAAAGTGATCTCGAGCGACGAGGGAGGGACGCGGCGGATTTGCGGGTCCACCGTAGCCGACAGATGCCCGTGCTCGGCCAACAGCTCGATCAGCACGTTCCTGGCCCGCTGCACTTTGTTCGGATCGTATTGCGACTCCACCACCAGGCCGACCTTGCGCTCCTTGTAGCGGTCCAGAATGTCGGAGACGCTGACGGACTTGTTGCCTTCATATTTGATGGTGCGCACCACCGGCCGCTCCACCACCACGAAACGAATGATCCAACCTTCCTTGCCCGGCTCGCGCTCGATGCGGATATCATCGAAACGCCCGCTGTTCCACAGCGCCATGAAGTCCCGGTGCAGGTTTTCTTCCTCGAACCGGTCGCCTTTCTTGGTGAAGATCAAGGCTTGTAATGTATCTTGCCTGACGCGGCGCGCGCCGCGAAACTCGATGGACTCGATGATATTCTCCGGCGGCTGCCCGGGCCGGGTAACGCGGGACGGTTCCTGTGCCGCGGCTGGAGGCGGGGGTTGGGCTGGTTGTACCGGCTGCGGCGCGGGCTGGGGGGCTTCCTGCGGAGTCTGCGGCACGGTTTCAAAAGGATTCGGCGGCTTGGGCGGTTGTTGCTGTTGCTGCTGATTCTGAGCGGCAGCCTGCCGAACGCCAATGCCAAAAAGGAGGAGAGCGGAGCAAAGGATTGGGGCTGGCATTCGGCCAAGCCGGAGAAACATCATCTAGACGGGTTTCCTTTCCACTCTACGCTTGCCGTTCAAGAGCCAATTTTATGGCCGAAAGCCAGTTAAAAGCCCGAGAGCAACTTCATGGCCGGTGCGGCGCATTGTCCAGCCCGGTCTCAGCTCTTGCCGTCATCGGCGCTGAAATCGGTACCCTTGAGCCGAGCCTCAAATCGAACGTCCTATTCTAGCCGATGTTTGGGGGAGCGAACCAGTGTGCCGGGCGGGCCACAGCCGGGCGGCTCCAGCACAGGCCTGGGCGAACCGCCGGGAGAAGCCTAACAGGGTGCTGAAAAATCCTCCGCAGACTAAAGTCCGCCCTACACGGGAACCGTATGTCATTGATCGCCCGCGTAGCGTAGGCGCCACGCCTGCGGTTCGTGACTGTAGAAGGGCTTTTTCAGCATCCTGCTAATAGTGGCGGGTACCGTTGGCGACGATGCCCAGAATGCTGTCATGGCTCAAAGCTCCGATCGCGCGGCCCATCGAATCCACTCTAGTGGCGCCGATTCTGGTAACCAGCAGCGTTCCATCGGCAAGGGGGGCCAGAAGATTGGCATCGGAGGCAACCAGCAGCGCAGGGCTGTCCAGCAGAACCCGGCGAAACGCGCCGCGCAAACGGTCCATCAGCCGCCGCACCTCCTTCAGGTGCAGCAGCTCCAGCGGGTTCATCACCGCTTTTCCCGCCGGCATTACAAACAGGTTGGTGTCCCCGATTCGTCGGAGGGAGTCATGAAGGTGGGCCGTGCCGAGCAGGTAGTCGCTGATTCCGGGAGCGCGGTCGATCCGAAAAACGCTATGCAGAATGGGGTTGCGGAGGTCGAAATCGCACAGCAGGGTCGGGTTGTCGGCCAATTGCGCTTCCGCCAGCGCAAGGTTCGCCGCAGTGAACGACTTGCCGTCCCCCGGCGACGGGCTGGCTACCAGAACAGTCTGGATAGCGCGCGTCGCCAGTAATTGCTCTAGCCGCGTCCGGAGAGTGCGGAACTCCTCGCCCGGGGTTTCCGCGCGCAACGGCGCAGTCGGCACCAGTTCCAAATCCAGTTCCAGCGGCGCTTCCGCCAGCGCGGCGGTCTCCTCCAGTGCGGTGCGTACGGCGGCATTTCTGCTCATCTTGTTCTCGCCTTCCTTTATAGTCTGCTCAGATAGTAGTGCGCTACCGAAGCGGACATGATCGCGGCGCCGGCCAAGCCGGTGGCCGACCACTTGAGCCACGCCGCGCGCCTGCGCCGGCGCACCATCCCCGGCCCTTCAAAAAGCGGAATGCTGCCGAGCACGGGAAGTTCCGAGTACGCGCTTACGTCCTTCACATTCATGAGCGTGCTGGTGCGCAGTTCCCGTAAACCCGCCAGGCATATGCCGAGTACAAATCCCATACCGGCGCCGACCGACACCATCAACGCGCGTTTCGGCCGCGCCGGGGTTTGGGGCAGCGACGGCGGGTCGAGTTGTTCCAGCCGCTCGCCCTGCTGCCGATTCTGCAGCGCCGTCGACATGGCCGAGCTGTTCACCCGCCGATCCAGATCCTCGTAGTCTCTCTTCGCCAGATCCCGGTCGCGAATCAGTTCGTCGTATTCCCGGATCCCCACCGGGGTGCTCTCAATCCGCGCCTCATAGTTCCGAATCGCGGTATCCAATTGCACGTCTTGTTTGCGATAGTCTTCCATCTCGACGCCTTTGGCCAGAACTAGCCCCTGGGTTCTTTGCGACTCCGCGTCCAACTCGCGCTGTTCACGCAAAAACTGCGCGCTCGCAAGCCGCGGCGCGGGATAATCCGGTTTGCGGGTTTCCTGCCGCAGCCTGGCGTCCTGGTTAAGGATGGCCTGGCGCTCCATCCGCGCGGCTCCGAGCAAGTTCACCAGCCGCTGCACATCGGGATGGGTTTCCTTATAGCGTTCACGCGCCGTGGCGAGAGAATCTTCGTACTGCTCGATTGCGCGATCCTTCTCGGTCAATTTATCGTCGCTGCGCTCGACGGCTTGCTCGGGCGCGTTCGGATCCTTGAGCGACGCCAGTTGATCGCGATAAATACGGAGCTGATTCTCGTACAGCAGGCGCTCCTGATTCACGCGATTCACGGACATGTTCAGATTCAGCTTCTGCGCCTGCAGCGCCGCCAGCTCCTGATAGTTGTTCTGCTGCTCTTCCGGCAGACGGCCGATGTTTTGAGCCCGGAACACGCTGAGCCGCTGCTCCAGCTCATCCAGTTTCTTCTTCGATTCCTCCCAGCGGTCCTGAAGAAACTGCGTGGTTGAAACAGTCTGCTGCGACACTTCACGGACGTTTTCTTCCAGAAACCGGCCTACCAGGTCGGTGGCCACCTTTTGCGCCGTGAAGCGCTCGCTATAGGCGAAGCGGATTTCGAACGCGGGATATTGCTGGGTTTCCCTTTGTCCATCGTTCAAACTCTGCCGCACCGGGAGCACCTGAATGTCGTTCAACTTCATCTCTTCGATGACATCGTCCAGCGGCATGCGCGCCAGCTTGCGCCGGTACAAGCCGTGCGTGTTGATGATATTGGTGAGCGTGGCTCGATTGAGGATCAGTTGCACCAGCGCGTTCACCCGACCCTGGATGTCCTGATTCGTATTCGCCGGCACGAAGGTTTCCGGCACCTGCGGCGGCGCCACGCGAATGGTTGCCACGGAGATATACGTATCCGGCCACAGAAACGCCACCACCACCGAAATCACCAGAGCAGCGAACAACGGGCCTAGGATCCAGCCCTGGTTCCTGCGCAGAATGTCGGCGTAGTCGTCCAGGTCGAGCTGGCGTCCGGCCTTGGGCGACTGATCTTCGATGAGCATATTCCCGTTACGGCACAATGATATGGTCGCCGCTCTCCACCGCGATGTTTTGCTCCAGGTGCTTGCCCTTGGTGACTTCTTTGTAGTTGAAGCGGCGGACCTCGCTGCCTCGCAGCACGCGGATCTTCTTGGTATTGGCAAATTCCCGAAACCCGCCGCCACGGCTCAGCGCCTCCAATACCGAAGTCGGAGTCACCAAAGCGAACGATCCGGGCCGGTTCATTTCACCATCGATGTAAAACTTCTTGCTGCGCACTTCCGTCACGAACACATTCACGTCCGGATTGTTTAGATACTGGGTCAGCAATTGTTTCAGGGTCGCGGTCAATTGCAATGGGCTCTGCCCCGACGCCCGCACCTCGCCGATCAACGGCATGGTGATTTTTCCGTCCGGCCGCACCGCCAGCGGCAATGTGAAGTCGGGCTCGCGCCAGACCCGGACAAACAGCAGATCCTCGGGACCAATCTGGTATTTGCCGGGATCCACCGGGGCCGCTGCCGATCCATCGAGCGTTTTGGCCAAATCCGGCTTAACGTCCGTGGCCGCCGTCCCCAAGGCTGTTGCCAACAAACCAATAGCCAATAGCCGCATTTGTTCGCTTGCTCCTTTCGCGAAGGTCTCTTACAGTAAGTAAGGTTCATTCAGATGAGATACTTTCTCGCAAAAACTGACCCCGAGACCTATTCCATCGATCAACTGGAGAAGGAAAAGAGAACAACCTGGGATGGAGTGAACAATCCGCAGGCGGTTCGCGCCATCCGGGAAATGCGGCCCGGCGACAAGGTGTTCATTTATCACAGTGGCGGCAATTCGGCCGTGGTGGGGATGGCCAAAGTCGTTTTGGAGGGCCGGGACGACCCTAAGAATCCGAAATCCGCCGTGGCAGACTTCGAGTTTCTCGGCCGCATCGACCCTCCGGTGACCCTGGCCGAGATCAAGCAGTCGAAGCTATTCGATGGTTGGGCGCTGGTGCGCCAGGGCCGCTTGTCCACCATGGCCGCGCCGGAGAATTTCGTCGAGTGGATGCGGAAGAAGTATCCGAAGGCGAAAATCTAGAAAGGGCCACAGATGAAACACGGATCAACGCAAATCGGTGTTTATCTGTGTTGATCTGTGGCCAGCTCCTTCTTGAGTAGCTCCCAACTCCGAGCCGTCGACATGTTCGGGACGCACGCCGATACCCACCAGGCGTCCCATCACACGCTGCAATCCCGGCACGTGCGCCACAGCCTTCAGCTGCCAAGGAGCCTCCAGAGGACGGTCGCCAGTCTCAAACACTCGCTCAAACAGCTTGTGAGCGTTGGCCTGTACCGCTTGCGTCACTCGCGTGGGAAACTCGCGCCGCCGTTGCACTCGCACAAGCATCGCTTCCGTCACACGTCCCTGCCGCAGCGGCTCAGCCAGCAGATTCGCCGTCGCTACTGCGTCCTGGATGGCCAGATTAATTCCTACGCCACCCGCGGGCGACATGGCATGCGCGGCGTCTCCGATGCATAACAATCCCGAAAGATGCCACTTGCGCAGCCGGTTGATCTGCACGGTGAGCAGCTTGATCTGATCCCAGCTTTCGAGCTCTGCCGCGCGATCGCCCAGGTACGGTGCGATGCGCCTGATTGTCTCGCGGAATGCGTCCAGCCCGTCGCGCTTGATCTGATCGAACGAACCTTTTCGAATGATCAGCCCGGCCTGAAAATAGTCGCCGCGGTTGATCAGGATCAGAGCTCTTCCATAGTTTATGTTCCCCAACACCTGCTCGGGATCGCCCGCTCTTCGCGAAATGCGAAACCACAGCACGTCGATCGGCACTCCGAATTCCTGCACTTCGAGACCCGCCGCTCGCCGTATGGTCGAGTGCCGGCCGTCGCACCCCACCACCATATCCGCCCCGATCTGTACCGGGCCCTGGGGAGTACGCGCCTCCACTCCGGCGATTCTCGCGCCCTCGTAAATCAGGTTAACCGCCTCGTTCTGCATCCCTAGCTGGAAGCTCGGGAATCGCTTCGCACGCCCGGAAAGAAAGTTCAGAAAATCCCACTGCGGCATCAGCGCGATGAACTTGCAGCGGGTCGGCAAGTGGGTAAAGTCGGCTGCCCGCAACACGAAATCGCCCACTCGGCCGCCGACTGAAGTGACCTTCTGATGCGGCAGCTTGAGAAGATCTTCCAGCAGCCCCAGCTCGTGCATTACTTCGAGCGTGGATGGGTGCACGGTGTCGCCGCGAAAATCGCGGAAGAAATCCGCGTGTTTCTCGAGAACCATAACGTCCACGCCCGCGCGGGCCAGCAGATACCCCAGCATCATGCCCGCTGGTCCGCCGCCTACAACACAACATGTGGTTTGTGTTGATTCCATTGCAGTAAAGCCCCGGCCCGTTGGCGCCTGTCAACCCCCGTTCAACCCATGATATCTTCAATCCTTTGAATCTCCTTCACCTCTTCGATCTCTCGTTCGCCGGCCGCCGCAGCCAGACTGCTCTCGAATTCCAAGGTGCTATCTACACCTTTGGCGACATCGACACCCGCAGCAATCGCCTGGCTCTGTTGCTCGCCGGGCGCGGACTCAAGCAAGGCGATCGTCTTTGCGTTTACCTGGCCAACTGCATTGAGCTGATCGACCTGTATCTCGCCTGCGTCAAGCTGGGCGTGATCTTTGTCCCGATCAACATTCTTTACCGCGAGCGCGAGCTGGCCCACATCCTCGCCGACGCAGAGCCGGCGGCCGTCGTCTCCGCGACCGCATTTCCAAGCCCGGCGCCCATCTGGAATCCGTCCGACCTTACGGCCGAAGCCGCTGTTTTGTCTAACGAACGCCCGCAAGTCTCTCTCGACGGCGACGCTCCCGCCGGCATCATCTATACTTCCGGCACCACCGGCGTGTCCAAAGGCGCCATCCTGACGCATAAGAATATGGCTGCGAATGCCCTGAATCTGCTGACCTGCTGGCAAATCTCGAGCGCCGATCGTTTTTTGCTCACGCTTCCGCTCTTCCACGTGCACGGCCTTGGCAACGGACTGCACACCTGGCTTATCAGCGGATGCCGCATGCGTTTGCTGGAACGCTTCGAGCATCGGAAAGCCGCAGCCGAATTCCTCGACTTTCGGCCGACGCTGTTCTTCGGCGTCCCGGCGATGTACGTCCGGCTTCTCGACCTGCCGCCCGAGCAAGCGGGTGAAATCGGCGGCTTGGTCCGGCTGTTCGTCTCCGGCAGCGCGCCTTTGCCGGCCCAGATCTTCGAAGAGTTTCGCGAGCGCTTCGGTCACGCCGTGCTGGAACGCTACGGCATGAGCGAAACCCTGATGAACATAAGCAATCCTTACGTCGGCGAGCGGCGTCCAGGCAGCGTGGGTCTTCCCTTGCCCGGAGTTTCTGTGCGCTTGCTCGATCCGGAAGGACGGCCGGTCCCGGACGGCGAGGCCGGCGAAGTGCATCTCAAAGGTCCCAACATTTTCGCGGGCTATTGGCGGCGCGACGATGCCACGCGCGCGGCTTTTGTAGACGGCTACTTCCGCACCGGGGACATCGCCACGCGCTCGCCCGACGGCTACTACAACCTGTGCGGCCGCAAGAGCGACCTGATTATATCCGGCGGCTTCAACATCTATCCCCGCGAGATCGAGGAGTTTCTCCAGGAGCAGGACGGCGTCGCCGAAGCAGCCGTGGCCGCCGCGCCCGATCGCGTGCGTGGCGAAGTTCCGGTGGCCTACGTGGTAGTAACACGCGACGTGAATCCAGGCGATCTCGAAGCTCTTTGCCGCCAGAAGCTGGCGTCGTTCAAAGTGCCGCGCTCGTTCATCCTGGTTGATAAGCTGCCGCGCAACGCACTCGGAAAAATTCAAAAGCATTTGCTTCCCGCCTTAGAATAGGGCTTGGCCACTTCTCCGCCGGGCGGCAGCACCTGGACCCCGCTGCTGTACACCTGGTTCCGCTGGCTCTGGATCGCATCCGTGGTGTCGAACGTCGGCACCTGGATGCAGAACGTGGGCGCGGCCTGGTTGATGACCGAACTGGCGCCGTCGGCCCTGCTGGTGGCTCTGGTGCAAACCGCTACCAATCTTCCGGTTTTTTTGTTAGCGGTTCCCGCCGGCGCCGCGGGCGATATTTTTAATCGCCGCAAGCTGCTTCTGGTCACGCAAGCCTTGATGCTGGCTGCCGCGGCGGCGCTGGGCGTGCTGACGCTCACCGGATCCACGGGGCCGTGGACGCTGCTGTGGCTCACCTTCGCGCTCGGCCTGGGCGCCACCATGAACGGTCCCACCTGGCAGGCCATCATGCCCGATCTGGTTCCGCGCCCGGAGCTTCCCGCCGCCGTCGCTCTCAACTCGATGGGCTTCAATCTGGCGCGGGCGGTGGGCCCTGCGCTGGGAGGGCTGGTGGTGGCCGCCATCGGCGCGGGCGCGGCGTTCATCCTCAACGCCCTGTCCTTCGTCGGCGTCATGATCGTGCTCTATTTGTGGCGCCGCGATAACGAAACACAGCCCAGCCGCCTTTCCACCGAAAGCGTGGGAGCGGCCATGTGGGCCGGAATGCGCTATGTTCGATTTGCGCCGCCCATCCACTCCGTGCTGCTGCGGTCCGGCAGCTTCATTATTTCGGCCAGCGCACTATGGTCGCTGTTGCCGCTGGTGGCGAAGGTGGAGTTGCATCGCGACAGCACCGGATACGGCGTGCTGCTCGGCTGCCTGGGCTTTGGCTCCATCCTGGGCGCGCTCATGCTCCATCGATTGCGCCAGATTCTCTCGCCCGAGCTTATGGTGAGCTGCGCGGTTGGGCTTTTTGGAGCGGTGAATGTGCTAATGGCCTATCTGAGCAGCTACAGCGCGGTGGCTCTGGCGCTCATCGTCACCGGCGTAGCATGGATGACCGTCAACTCCACGCTCACCACCATGACGCAAACCTCCGTGCCGGCGTGGGTGCGCGCTCGCGCGCTGGCCGTTTACCTTTTGGTGTTTCAGGGTGCGATGGCGGTGGGAAGCGTGCTTTGGGGAGCGGTTGCCACTCGCATCGGGCTGCGTAGCACGTTCTTGTGCGCCGGCATAGCGCTCCTCATCGCCGCTGCCGCCACCTTCCGGCTGCGATTAGCCGGGTTGCGCGAGCTGGACACAAGTCCCTCGGGACATTGGCCGGAACCGATATTGGTGGTCGAGCGGCAGGAAGAACACGGCCCCGTGTTAGTGACCGTGGAATACCTGGTCGATACCGCCCACGCAGGGGAGTTCGCGCGCGCCATGCAACCGATGCGCAGAATCCGCCGCCGCGACGGCGCCATTCGTTGGGGACTCTTCGAAGACGCCGCCACGCCGGGCCGCTATATCGAAACATTTGTGGTGGCAAGCTGGGCCGAGCACCTGCGCCAGCACGAGCGCGTAACCGTCTCCGATCGTGAAGCAGAAACGCGGGCCATTGCCTTTCATCAAGGCGCCGAGCCGCCCAAGGTCACGCACTGGATTGCCAGTGCGTAAACGATCACTCGAAGTGCGCGGGAAGCAGGTTCTCGTCTTCGTTCAGCTTGCGCCATTCCTTGGCCGTAACGAAGCCGATCTTTTGCCGTTTGGAATCCGACTGCAGTACCCACGCGATCTCTTTCATCGCCCACAGCGACGGCTGCGAGCGATCAATGTAGCGGTTGCACTCCGTCACACGCATGCGGATGGGTTTTTCCATCAGCGCACAGTGTATGTACTCTTGGCTGTCGGCCGGACCGCGCATCACCACGCCGTTTGCGCAGGAATCGCACAGACGGGGCGAGTGGACGGACCGGGTGCCTTGAAAGACTTTGATCTTGGTCATAAATCTCCTTCTGCGCGCTGGGCGCCAAGGGTTCTTGGATGACGCGGGAAGTCTAACGGAGGTTCGAGAGGCAGCCCGCGGAGATTGTAAATCGATCGTCAGATTGCAATGCGGCGCCTCCTTCGCAAGAATTGGGACTCGATTAAATTAGCATGCCGGACGTGTTCGGCCAAGCATCTTTTGATTAATCTTATTAACCACCCGCGATGAGTGGCGCAATCGAATCATGCGCTGCAATGGTCTAGGCGTGGATTCCCACGCTACGGGTGAATATTCAGCGTGACGTTCGATTGCGCGGCGATCCCGCCGATGGCGACGGTCACCGGGACTGTCGCTCCGGTGGCGCTGCCCAGGGGAACTACGACGTTGATCTGTAGAACTCCGATGATGGAGCCAGGAACCACGCCCGCATAGGAAACTCCCATGCTGGCGTCCACGCCTCCGATGTTCACGGTGGGCAGCGGAGAGATCTGGGGGAGCGGTGACAGGGTCAGCGGGATAACATAGCCGGTGTTGGTGTTTCCTGCGAGCGGCGTCGGGTTGTAGTTGCCCTCGCCGGTGAGATAGAGGCTGACGGTGTCGCCGATGTTGGCTGGATTGGTGGCGCTGTTCAGCGTTACCATCCCGGACGTAGCGCCGGTGTTGATGGCCGCGGCTTCGCCCGCTCCGGAGCCATTTGAAGTGAAGATTCCGGGAGACTGGGCGGCGACGGTCACGGTGGCAGTGGCGGGTGGATTGGCGCCATTGGTAACTGCCCCGGCTTGCCCAGCGCCAACGCTGACTTCATAGGGAACCTGCACCGTCACCTGGCCGGCGCTGACGTAGAGGATGGGCGCGTTCACCCCGCTGATGGTCGCCGTTACATTGCTGAGATTTGTATCCACGTAGCCTCCCGTAATGGCCATCGTGGCGGGAATTGCCGGGCCGATATTGTTGCCGAACATGGTGACCAACTCCCCCGGGCTGACAGTGGCGCTGGCATAGCTGGCGGCGTTGAACACGCCGAAAATGGTGGGGACGTTTGCCACCGTGACTGCGGTGGGAGCCGAAATTCCTCCCGGCGGCGGATTCTCCACCATGATGTTGAGCGTCCCCCCTTGCGTCAGCAGTGCAGCCGGGACCACCGCCAGCATCGCCGAAGGGCTTATCAGAGTGCTCGCCAGCGGCGCCGGCACTCCCTGCACCGCAACTATGGTTGCCGTATAGAAATTGGTCCCCCGAATGGTGATGGTCTGCGGTCCCGCATTTTCCGGAAGCACCGGCGGCCAGAGGCTGGCGATGGTGGGCGTGATGCTGTTTACCGTCACGGTTACCAGAATGTTTTGCGATTTGGCGGTGACACTGGCGCCGGAAGCCACCACCGTAATGTTGGCCGTATACGGCGCGATTTGCGGCGCCAGAGCCATGGCGTCCACATTGACGGTCAAGGTCTCCAGGTCGCCCGGCAACACGATGCCTACCGCCGGAGACACGCTCATCCAGGTTGCTCCGGAAGTAGCGGTGAACGAGATGGGCGAGCCGTTGGTCGACAACGTCAAGGTTTGTGCCACCGACGGACTAGGCGGCGCGGTGAACGTGAGGACGGAGGGGCTCACGGCCAAAGTGGAAGGTGGCGAAGTAACTTCCAGCGACACGGTGACTACTACCGGCGAGCCTACGCCGGCCACCGTGATGGCGACGGACGAACTGTAAGCGCCCACCGCAAGGCTGGTAGGATTCACGTCAACACCTAGCGAGGCAGGCAAGGTACCGCTGTCCAAACTCACCGTTAGCCAATAGTCGGCGGGCGGCGTCGCCGTTGTAAAGGTCGGCTTGCCGGAACTGGCCTTCACAGCTACCAGTTGCGTCCTCGGCAGGGTCGCCGAACCCGACTGGTAGGTAAACGACAACGTGCCTGGGGTAGTGGTAACTGTCACCGTCTGCGCTTGGAGCGCAGAAGTCCAGGCAGAAGTGACGATGCATGCGATTAGTATCTTGCCCACGCCCCGCTTATCGGCGGCAGGGCGTGGAATTTGAGGGACGCCGCGGCACGGCCATGCAACTTACGCCATCCGACTTACGAAGATACCCGAGCCCGGCGATCAGCTATCGCCAGTAGCCGCGATGGTAGTGGTATGCGCCGCCGCCATAAGGGTGATAATACGGCTCAACCCATACATGGCGTCCGGCCGGAGGAAGCAGCCAGCGTCCATCTACCCAGACCCAAGTACCGCCACTCCAATCCCAATACCCATTGGTCCATACGTAGCCTGGCCCCGGCGCCACGCCAACCGGACCAACCACCCGTGGAGCCGGCGGTGGACCTCCCACGCTGATGCCGACATCGACGCCCACGCGTCCGAACGCGGCCGGAGTAATGAACGAAGTCCCAATCGCCAGCGCGGCGGTGGCCAGTATTCTCTTGAATCTCATAATCCCTCCTCGCTACGACAATGGGCACGCCGCGTTCCAAAATGCAAATGCTTGAAACAATTGAATAAAGCCGGCGCGACGCAGGGAAGATTTTTCTCGGTGACCCAGGAGGTTTTTGCGCGCTTCCAAAACGTTCAGGCGAGCATCAGGCGAGCAAAGTGATGCAGCATGGCCCAATATCCAGGCCCCACCCGGAACTGGCCGTTCAAGGCGACCGGCGTGAGTACGTAAAGCATCGCGGAAAGTAGCGCTTGAGTGATTCCTAACACGGGAACGCTGGGGCGGGCTTCGAACAATCGCGTGGAAACGGTTCCCCACAGAAATGTAGCGGGTACAAGAATTGGATTTGGAATATGCGCCGCGGCAAACAGGGCGCCGGCGATGCCGGACGTCTTCCAAGACGCGCCCAGGCCGTCTCTCAGCCGCCGGTAAGCCATGTTTTGAAACAAGAGTTGCTGCAGAACGCACCAGCAGGCGTAGCCGCACCAGCGATAGATCACATGCAGGTGCGTCGCGGTCTCGAACCAGGTGAGCGCGATGAGAGAAACGGTGCAACTCAGGAGCCACCATCGCCAGGCGGCCAGCGCGCCGACGAATGCACGCCAACTGAAGCCGAGCGTTTCGGCGGTCTCCGACTGCCACTTGACCGGCCAATCTTTCCTCATTTTTCGGCTATGTTAAGCCGATCGAGTTGCGATGCGACAGCGAGCAGTCGCTTGTCGAGGCGCCGGAGCGAGCGCTGGATTCTTGCGTGGCTAAGC
>Ga0302324_100007055_pt1 | contig 24005 bp, 23 predicted proteins | sample Palsa_T0_1_FD_201949 | JGI IMG/M metagenome (GOLD analysis project Ga0302324, IMG submission 201949) | Peat permafrost microbial communities from Stordalen Mire near Abisko, Sweden - Palsa_T0_1 | ecosystem: Environmental > Terrestrial > Soil > Palsa > Peat permafrost | place: Sweden: Abisko... | reverse complement strand
TGCCCCCGGCGCAGGAATTGTTGCTGAGAATTGGGTACACGAGCAACACCGCGAGCGCCGCGGTCCATCGGTAGGGCCGGAGGGTCATCGGTGAACGTTACATTGGCCCGCGCCCGAAGGTCGAGAAATCATGGTGCGGGCTGAGCGGCGGCTCGGCGCTGGGAATGCGGGGCGGTGCCGCAGTGCCTTGATGCTTCAGGACCGACCGCGGACCTTCTTCACTTGGCAGCTACTCCACCGACACCATTGGGGCCTTGCTCTTCTTGCCGGAGAAGACGACCTCCACCTGTCGTCCGAAGACTTCCCCGATACGTCGGAGGGTCTCGAAGCGAGGTGCTCGGTCATCCTGCCCCTTCTCCAATCGTGCGATCACCGGCTGGCTCACGCCGACCCGCTTCGCCAGTTCGGCCTGCGTGAGCCCAGCCTGTTCCCGTAGCTGACGCACGGCAACGGCCGTCTCCTGGATGAAGCGGCGCTGTTCGTAGGCCCGACGAAATTCGGGGTCGTTCTTCAGTCTCGGAGCGGCGACTTCCGCAAACTTCAGGTGCTTTGGCGCCATTCTCGCCCTCCAGAAGACTTCACTCTGTCGCTTTCATCCAGGAACGACCATACCCATTTGGCTATCGAACGCAAGACTCTGGCTCCAGTACGCCGAGTCTGCGGTGGCGCCGGCCGCAATTTCCCCCTCGTATCCTCAGCCCCGCTCGACCAACGGCTTGAGCACCTCGCGCGCGAACTGCTCGAGCGTCGTGGGGGTCGTCGACTCCGGGGTGCGTGTTTCCTCTTTCACCACCCCGCTCTGGAAGGTCGCCATCATCTTCGGGTAGGCGTCGGCCACCGACGCCGAAGCGCCACGCTTCAAGAAGCCCTCGCGCATCGCGTCGGCGCCGATCGGCTGGTGCGTGATGGTCTTGCCCAGCACTGCCGAGAGGGTCGAGAGTATGTCCGCGAGCTTGAGGTCCCGGGGTCCAAACACCGGAACGACGCGATGGCCGGTCCAGCTGGAGTCGAGCAGCCACTTGGCGGCCACGTCCGCGATGTCGCGGGTCGCCACCCACGGCATCGAGAGCGCGGGATTGCTCTGATCCACGAGCTGCCCTTGCTTGAGCATCGGGACCTGCATCAGGAGGTTCTCCATGAAGCTCCCGGCCCGCAGGTGGACGGTGTTGGGCGCCGCGCCATCGAGGATCTTCTCCCCCTCGCCGATAAACTCGACCGGACCCAGGTTGGGCTGGCCCGCGCCGTGGCTGCTCAGGTTCACGACCCGTGCGATGTGGTTCTGCCGGATCGCGCTCGCGGCATTCTCGGCGAGGCCCACGATGTAGGCCCGCAGGTCGGGCGCGCCAAAGTTCGGCGGAGTAAGCCAGAAGAGGGTTTGCGCTCCCTCGGTCGCCTTCCGAACGAAGGCGCCGTCCTCGAGGCTTCCCTGGGCCACGCGCGCCTTGTGCCGGACCGCCTCGGGTAGATTCTCCGGCTTGCGCGCCAGCAGCACGAGCTCGGCACCTGCCGCAAGGAGCTTCTCGACCACCCGGCCCCCGATGTGCCCGGTGGGTGCTGCAATCGCGATCGTCATTGGTGTTCCCTTTCGAGTGCGCCGGAATTTCGACCGGCGTCTCGAAGCTAAGATCGCGGACGGGACGGCGCCAGGAATCCTTGGATGAGGTCGGCGAGAATCTTGCCTCCCCGACGGTTGAGGTGGATCCCGTCGGTGTGAAAGCTCCAGCCTCGCCGTCGGCCGAGCTCGTCGAGGTCCTCGCGAAGAACCACGGTCCGAAAGGCATCGGCGTACATCGAGAGGATCTTGATCTCGCTCAATGCCGGGCCGGGCGAGAGAGCGATCTGGTCTCGCAGATGCTCGAAGAAGGGGATGTAGGTCGCGCCCTCCTCCCCGGCCACGCGCTCGACGACGGAGCTGCAGGCTGCGACGAGTCGGTTCAGCTCGCGCTGAACGGGATCGACCGAGGTCGGCGCTTCACCGATCGGGCCGAGAGAGCAGAGGGCGATCGCGGCCGTCGTGCCTGCCTTGAGCTGCCGCACGATGTCCCGCACGCACTGTTCGAACCAGTCGGGGGCGGGCTCTCGAGGCGGCCGCTTGACCAGCGCGAGAAACCGCCTCAGCTTCGGGAAGGTCGAAAAAAGAACGTCGTTTCCACCGACCAGAACGACGACCCCGGCCGGGTTTGTTCGGATGACCTCGGGAAGACGCTGGAGGCTGTTGTAGGCGAGGTCGCCCCCGTGGCCGAAATTCGGCAGGCGCCGCCCGACATTCGCCGGCCGGGCGCGCAGGTCTCCGATCACGTCATAAGCCTGCCCCTTGCCGTGGATGGTGCTGGAGCCGAGGAAAGCCACCGCGGGCAACATCGCGGCCTACTAACCGCAGCCGCATCGCGGCGCAAGCGTCAGCCCTTCGCATCCCCTCACTGCTCCCGGGAAAGGGCAATGTCCGTGAGTCGGCGCTGACGGAGTTGCAAACCGTAGTCGCAAAGCTCCGCGAAGCCTTCCCCGGACTGTTGCTCCGGCTGAGAGCCGACAATGGCTTCGCCTGCCCCGCGCTGTACGATTTCTGCGAGGACCAAGGCATCGAATACGTCGTCAACGCGGGCACGATTCAGAAGATGGTTGCAGAAACCGAAGAGCTCCAGGCGCGTGCAGTGCAGCTCTTCGAGACCTTTGACGAGAAGGTCCCGGTCAAGGTCTACGGCGAGTTTCAATACCAGGCCAGGACCTGGCGATCGCCACGGCGCATCGTCGCCAAGGCCGCGCGGACTCTGGTCGGTCCAGACCAGCGCTTACTCGTGACCAATTCCGAGCTCGAACCCGTCGATGTCTACGACTTCTACGCAGGGCGCGGCCAGGAGGAGAACTGGATCAAGGACCTCAAGCGCGCACTGAAGAGCGACCGGCTTTCATGCACCGCCTTTGCCGCCAATGAGCTTCGGCTCTTGCTCTTCGCCTGCGCCTATCAACTACTCCACGAACTCCGTCGCAGAGCTCGCGGCCAGCTGCGCAACGTGCGTCTCGACACCTTGCGTCTGCGCTTCCTCCGTGTGGCCGCCACCGTCGATCGCTCCGTGCGCCGTCTCTGGGTCAGGGTCAGCGCGGCCTATCCTTGGCGAGATGATTGGCTCCGACTTGCTCGTGCAGTCGGCGCTGTTGTCGACTGACGTCGGCGCTGAGCCACACTCTGCTGACCTTCTGGCTCACGCCAGCACGCACCGGCTTCGCCCGAAACGCCCTTGCGGCTCGGGTTTCTCTGCCCGCACTCCCTGCACCGCCTCGATGTCGGCTCCGCCTCTTGCTTCCGTCTTCGCCCCAGCTCAAAACACGCAGTTCTCGCCTTCCGCCCGACAGCATCTCGCTCCCTGTGAATTATCCGGGTTAGAAGGCCCCTTTACCCCCGTTAGCCGGAGCTACCTGGCTCGGCGCCCAACGGCGTGATACAAAATGAATGTCATTAGGTCTGAGGACATTCGATTCGCATCATGGCAATCCTTACGAAAACCGACCGTCTTCTCCGACTTGCAGGGAAGGGTCTCCTGCGTGCCCGGGACCTTGCCGAGCATGCCATACCCAGGGCCTACCTCAGGAGGCTCGTCGAGCAGGGGCAACTCGAGCAGGTAGCCCGAGGGCTTTACCGGCTGCCGGATGTCGAAGTCTCCGAGCTGCACTCGCTCGCGGAGGTAGCCAAGAGACTGCCCCAGGCCGTGATCTGCCTCCTCAGCGCGCTACAAGTTCACGGTCTTACGACTGAGGTGCCGCATGCCGTCTGGGTGCTCATCGACCGCCAGGCTCGGTTCCCAAAGGTCTCGAACCCGAGACTAGAGGTGGTCCGGGCGAGCGGGCAGGCGCGGACCCATGGAGTCGAGACGCGGTCCGTCGAGGGCGTGCAGGTCCAGCTCACCTCTCCGGCGAAAACCGTGGCCGATTGCTTTCGCTACCGCGGCCGCGTCGGCCTGGACGTGGCCCTGGCTGCGCTTCGAGACTATCTCGGCCAGAAGCGCCGCAATCGCGTCGATGCGCTGGTGGCAGCGGCCAAGGCTGACCAGGTCTATTCGGTGCTGCGGCCCTACCTGGAAGCCCTGACGTGAAGAAGGTCGTGAAGAACGTCGGAGCGTCGGTCAGGGAGCGGCTCCTCAACCTTGCACGGGAGCGTCACGAAGACTTCCAACTGCTGCTGATCCGTTACGCGAACGAGAGGTTGCTGTACCGGCTCGCCGAATCCCGCCATGCCAAGGGGTTCATCCTGAAGGGGGCGACCCTCTTTGCGCTTTGGAAAACTGACGCCCATCGCGCCACCCGAGATGTCGATCTCCTGGGCATCGGGGAGCCCACCGCGGCTCGTATCCGCGGCATCTTCGAAGACGTGCTCGGCCTGAACGTGGGCGACGACGGCGTGCGTTTCGACGAGACCTCGCTGAAGGTTGGGCCCATTCGCGAGAAACAAGCGTATGCGGGCGTCCGCGTCACGATCACCGCTCGCGTCGAGAACGCGAGAGTGAGGCTGCAGTTCGACGTTGGCTTCGGCGATGCCATCTTCCCGGAGCCAGTCGTCGTGACGCTCCCGACGCTGCTCGACTTCCCCTCGCCGCGCCTTCGAGCATATCGACCCGAGACCGTCGTCGCGGAGAAGCTGCACGCGATGGTCGAACTCGGCCTTGCGAACAGCCGCATGAAGGACTTCTACGACATCCTGATTCTCTCCCGACTGTTCGACTTCGAGGGCCAGGTGCTCGTTCAGGCCATTCGAGCGACCTTTGAGCGGCGTGGCAGCGCTCTTCCGGAGGGCCTGCCCATCGGGCTCACGGCTGAGTTCGCGGAAGACCCCTCGAAGAAGTCGCAATGGAGAGCGTTCTTGAGGAAAACGAGTGCGAGCGATGTTGGAGACCTCCCTGGCGTCGCGGCTGAAGTGGCCCGGTTCGTGGCCGAGCCGATTGACGCTTTGCGAGGGACGTCCTTGTTCCCCCGACGATGGCGGCCGGGCGGGTGGCGGTCCTGAGAAGGGAGCTACCGGGTGCCACTTCCGTCCAGGGCGAAATCGCAGGTGGTGCCGCTGTCGGTGACTGTGCCGGAGGCGACGGTGGTGAGATGGAGGCCGTCGGCACTGGCGGCGGTGTAGCTGTTGAGGTTCAGGAGCAGCGTGGAGCCGTCGCTCAAGACGGTGCTGCAAGTAACGGGGCCGTTGGAGAGAGTGGCGGTGTCGCCGGAAACCGCGAACTGGTAGTCGCACCCGGCCCCCGAAACGTAGCCGATGCCGGCACTGGTCTCGGTGAAGGCGAGGGTCTCTGTTTCGGAATCGCTGGTGGTCTGTCCCCCGCAATCGAGGGTGATGGTCTCGTTCACGGACCATGTCGCGCCGGTGAAGTTGGTGATCAATGCCGGCGATCCGCCGCCGCATCCAGCGACGGCCGCGGTCGTGATCAGAAAAGTACGAAGCGATTTCATGCGTTCTCTCCTCGTTGGATTGTTCGAGGTAGGGACGCTACGCGCGACCCGCGTCAGATCCGGTCGCAGGTGGGGTTGGCCCCCTCCTTGGTCCTCCCCCGCAGGCGGGGGAGGAGATGCGTGGAGCCGCGCACTAGTTGTTAGAGTCACCCGGCCACGACACCTCTCACGGAACGAGCCGCATGCCTCACACCCCCACCACCAAGATCACGCCCGAGGACCCGCGCTACCCCGAGCTGATTGGCAAGCGGTTCAACAAGCGGTTCACGGGCAAGCCCGATTACATCCGGCTGCCCGGTTCGACGGCGGAGGTGATCGAGGCGCTGGAGGAGGCGGTGCGCGACGGGCTGCGCGTGGTGGCGCGCAGCGGTGGGCACTGCCTCGAGGGCTTCGTGTCGGATCCGGCGGTGCGGGCCATCATCGACACCTCGCTGATGACGGGCCTGCGCCACGACCCGCAGATGAATGCCTTCGCGCTGGAGGCGGGGCTGACGCTAGGCGAGACCTACCGCAAGCTCTTCCTCGGGTGGGGCGTGACGATCCCGGCCGGCGAGAGCCCGGACGTCGGCCTCGGCGGTCACGTGCTGGGCGGCGCCTTCGGCTTCCTGTGCCGGGAACATGGCCTGGCGGTCGACCATCTCTACGCGGTCGAGGTGGTCACGGTTGACGCGGCGGGCCGTGCCTGGAGCATCATCGCCACCCGCGAGCCCTCCGACCCCAACCACGATCTCTGGTGGGCCCACACCGGCGGCGGTGGCGGCAACTTCGGCATCGTCACCTGCTACTGGTTTCGCTCACCGGAGGCGGACGGCACCGACCCGGCCTGGCTTCTACCGAGAGCGCCGCGCGAAGTGGTGACCTTCAAGGCGGAGTGGGACTGGGGGCAGGTCGACGAGAAGGGCTTCGCGGCGCTGGTGCGCAACTATGGAGGCTGGTGCGAGAGCAATCGCGGCGCGGGCTCCGACTCGGCCAAGCTCTTCAGCATCTTTTCGATGACGCGCCCCCCGCACGGGAAGCTCACCCTCCGGGGTCTCGTGACGGCGGGAGCTGAATCGGAGCGAGCTCTCGACGAGCATCTCGCGGCGGTCGCGTCCGGCGTCGGAGCGAGTCACACGCGCGAGGTGAAGCGCATGTCGTGGCTTGGCTTTGCGCTCAATCCCTTCCCGGACCTGTTCGCGATTGGTCCCGGCGGCGTGACCGCCTCGCAGGCGCTGTTCAAGATCAAGGATGCCTTTTTTCGCAAGCCGCATACCGACCGGCAGATCGCGGTGATGTATGACTACCTCGCGCGTCGCAACCCCGAGGTCGCCGGCGGTGGGGTCGGCTTCGCCACCTATGGCGGCATGGTGAACACCGTCGCCCCGGGTGCGACCGCCTCGGCCCAGCGCGAGGCCATCATGACCACCTCCTACAGCGTGGGCTGGATGAACCCCGACGACGAGGCCCGCAGCCTGGCCTGGGTGCGCGAGCTCTACCGCGACCTCTTCGCGGACAGCGGGGGCGTGCCGGTGCCGGGAGACGTGGCCGACGGCGCGCTCATCAATCATCCCGACGTCGACCTGGCCGACCCGGCCTGGAACCGCTCCGGCGTGGGCTTCGGAGCTCTTTATTACAAGAGCAACTACGCGCGGCTGCAAGAGGTGAAGCGGCGCTGGGACCCGCGCAACGTCTTTCATCACGCGCTGTCGATCAGGGGGTGACCCCCCTCCTTGGTCCCGGTGTGCTGGCGGAAGAGTTTCCGCCACCGCCGACTCCCTCGCAGCGGGGGAGGAGATCAGTGACGGATCTTCACTTCGGCTCGGTGAGTGCTCCGAACCGCGCGTCGAGCCGGCGCCCCAATTCGTCGTGGCTGACCACAGGCCCGGCGTCGAGGTCGGAGAGCCCTTCCTGCACGGCGGTGACGAACTGTCCCTGGTTGGTCAGACGGTCGAACTCCTCCGGAGCCAGAAGGACTGCCGTTCTGCGTGACGACCAACGGCCTACCACGTTTCTTAAGGTCCCGAATTTTCTCGGAAAGATGTGCCTTGAGGTCCCCGATGGGGACGATGTCGACAGAGAGGCTTGCATGCGCCTGCGCCATCGCCAGAGGAGTTACGACCTGCGGAATCCGGCCTTCCGCTCGACGATGGCCGCCCCGCTGGATTCGACGGCCTCGGCGTCGGTTGTTCGAGCGAGAAACTCCGGCGAGACGCGCCAGCGCGCTCCGGACGAAGAGAGAACCGTCACGGTCTTGGCATTGGCGCGGATGATCTTCCCGATGATCATCCGGCCGGGCTCCGGCGAGAAGGAGACGGTCTCTCCGAGATCGAAACGGGCCATCGCCTTCAGGCGCCGCCTCTGCTGCAACGCATGGAGGTGATCGATGATCCGCTGGTTCAACGCGAGAAGCTCATCCTCGGAGTATTTGGCGAGATCAATTCGGTCGGTCATCTCCAGCGCTCCTCGATGGTGGACAGACGTACCCTAACGCAGAGGGGTGACGAAGCCATTTGGGCCGCCGGCACAGGGGCCGGCGCTACTGGGAGCCCGTCCTAGCATCCGTGTCACGCGTGCCGCTTTTCGCAGGTGGGCGCGCCGCTGCCGCCCCCGGCCGTCAGCAATAGGGCCTGGACAGCATATGCGTTGTAAGCTATATTCGGCCCCTTGGAGATCTTCGGCACGGATGAGTTCGAGAGCTGGTATCTCGAACTGGACGAGGCCGGCCAGGAAGCGGTGGATGCGGTGGTCGAGAAGCTCGGTGTGGCAGGCATTAGGCTATCGTTTCCGCACTCGAGCGCCATCAACGGAAGCAAGCTCGCCCTCCGGGAGCTGCGCCCGAAGTCAGGCAGGAGCCCACTTCGGGTCTTCTACGCATTTGCCCCGAGCCGAGACGCGATTCTGCTACTCGGTGGCGACAAGTCCGACGATCCCAAGTTCTACCGGCGAATGACAAGACGTGCCGAAGCGATTTGGAACGACTATCTGCAGGAGTTGGAAGCGCTCGAGCCTCAACGCAAGTAGGGAGACTGGAATGAAGCTGCATCGGTGGGATGACATCAAGAAGAAATCCAAGCTCTCGCCGGAACGGCGGGAGAAGGTCGCCAAGGAAGCGCGCTCCGAGATGACGGCCGAGCTGATCGAAGGAGATCTGCGGGCAGTCCGTGAGATTGCCGGGAAGACGCAGGTGGAGGTTGCTGAGATCCTGGACACGACGCAGTCCGAGCTGTCGCGACTGGAGCGCCGCGAGGACTACAAGCTCTCGACCCTACGTCGTTACATCGAAGCCCTAGGGGGTGAGCTGGAGATCGTTGCCAAATTCGGTGACAAGACGGTTCGGCTACACGCGGTCTAGCCTGAGACGGTGGACGCGGCGGTGCAGCGTTTGCAGACGGAGATGGCCCCGAAAGACCTGGACGCTCTCCGGGAGATGCCGGCCGATGATCTCGGCATGCTCCACTTCGGCTTGGGGATGTTCATCCGGAACCAGTTCGGACTCAACCAGGGGAACGACAAGCTTGCGGACTCCGCCGCGCCGGATTCGTTCATGCGAGATCCGGATACGGTGTCAGGGAAGATTGTAGAGGCGCTGTGGAAGCGGCTGCGTTCTGGAGCCTGACTCAGTCCTCGGCGACGGCTCGGAGGACGGCCTTGCCGTCTTTGATCGCGACCTTGAAGTCGATCTTGCGGCCGTTGGCCTGTTTCACGAGCTCGGGAACCTGGTCGCGGATGCGCTTGGCGACGTGGTCGAAGGTGAGGCCGTCGGTGGGCTCGTTGCACTCTTTCTTGGCCAGCAGGAACGAGCTGTAGATCTGCTGCAGCCGCTCATCGCTTAAGCTCGGCAAGCCAGGCGCGCCGATGGCGGGCGCCTGTTCAGGAGACACGGCCGGCCGGCCGGGATCGGCTGCGAAGTCGCTCATGTCGACGTCCTCGGCCGAAGGCTGCTTGGTGGCATGGCCTCGGTGGCGCCGGGCGCGGTAGATGTCGCGACTGTAACGGCCTTCCTCGATGTCGGTCTCGGTCTTCATCCACAGCCGCTCGTAGGAGAGGAAGCGGCTGAACATGGAATTGAGCTTGAACTTGAGGGCGGTGTTCTTGATGAGCATCTGCCGCAAAAGATCGAGCTCCTTGTGGAGGGCGTTGCGGTCGTTGCTGGGGGGCTTGCGCTCGAGACCCAAGAAGTACTGCTCGTAGCGGTTCTTGAGCTGAATCATCTTGGCTTCGAGCTGGGTGGCGCGGTCGGCGAGCTCCTGGGCGGTGTAGGTGCGCCCTTCGATGCGGGCCCGCATCAGCTCCTCGGGACCGCTCCTTCGCTGGTTGGTCGCCACGGGAGGAGTTTACGCCGGCACGGAGGCCGGCGCTACCAGGGGGCCGGCGCTACTAGGCGGCGGCGGCGCCGAGGGGAATCTCTCGGGCCGTGCTGCGCCGGTGCGTCCAGATCAAGAGACCGAGCGCCACCATCATGAGGAACAGCGAGGTGAGCTGGCCGGCCGACACATGCAGCGCGGTGTAGACCCCGCGCTCGGTGTCGCCGCGCACGAATTCGTCGCTGAAGCGGAGCGCCGGGTACAGGAACAGCCAGGTCAACAGGATCTGGCCGTCGTAGCTCTTCCGCGGTTTCAGGAAGAAAGTCAGGAACAAGAAAATGAGGAGTTGTCCGCCGCCGTCGATGAGCTGGCTCGGCCACAGCGCATCGGTGTGCGTCGCGGTGGCGTCCAGCGTGTGGCGCTGGTTGACGAGCGCGTCCCAGGCCAGCGAGCCTTGCGGGAAGCGCACCCCGATGGCCGACAGCGCGCCGCTGATGGGTTTCCCGTAGCAGCAGCCGGCGGCGAAGCAGCCCAGCCGGCCGAAGAACTGGCCCAGCGAAACGGTGGGAATGGCGAGGTCGGCGAGCTTGATGAAGTTGAAACCGGCGCGCCAGGCGTAGACGATCGAGGCCGTCACCGCCCCCAGGAATCCGCCGTAGAAGACGAGGCCCCCGGTCCAGAACTTGAGGATGTTGCCGGGGTGCTCGGCGTAGCCCTCGGGGCCGGTCCAGTTGACGGCGATGAAGTAGAGCCGCGAGCCCACGATGGCCGAGAGCAGCACCCAGAAGGCCAGGTCGAGGACGGTGTCGCGGGCGTGCGCGCGCTGCTGGTCGTTGCGGGGAGGGGTCTCGCCCGGGAAGATGCCGTTGCGGGCCGCCTCGCGCGCCGAGAGCGAGATGGCCAGCATGAAGCCGAGCGCGATGGCGAAGCCGTAGGTGTGCAGCGGCAGGTCGTAGGTGCCGCCGTGCTTGGCGGCGTCGGGGGCGATCAGGTTGGGGATGATCAGGAAATAGGTGGCGGCGACCCCGCCTCCGGCCCAGAGGGCAGCCTGCCAGATGGCCCGCGACCGGGCCGCGTCGTCCTTGCCCTCGCGGAGGTAGATCATCGCGCCGTTGTAGGCGCCCATCGCGATCGAGAGCAGGCACAGGATGACGGTCCAGGCGGGGACCGAAAACTCGAGCAAATGGGGAATGATCTCAGGGCGCATGGGGAGTCTCCGTCGAACCCGCCGCGGGCGGCACAAATTCCTTTAATACCGCCACACAGCGGTCGCACACGAAGCCGCCGGATCGATCTTCGCCGGCAGGCCGGTAGTTCCAGCAGCGATCGCAGCGCCGGCCGCGGGCGGTGGCGACGCGGAGCTTCAGCCCCGAGCGCTCTCCCACGACGGCGTCGGCAGGCGCGTCCCCGGCCATGAAGTCGACCTCGGAGACGATGAAGAGCTCGCCGAGATCCATAACGCCGGCCTGCGCGTCCCAGATCTCCACTCGCGCCTCCTGCGAGCTGCCGATTGCTTTGTCCCTCCGCAGCAGCTCGAGCTGGGCCTGCACGTCTTCGCGTACTTGGAGCATCCGGGCGAAGGCTTCCTCGAGGACTGGGTCGATGGCCCGCTCGTCGACGGCCGGCATCCCGGCCAGGAAGACGCTGAGCTGGTGGCCGGGAAGGAAGCCATAGGCTTCCTCGGCGGTGAAGGACAGGATCGGGGCCAGCGATCGGCACAGCAGATCGGCCAGCTCGTAAATGGCGGTCTGGGCCGAGCGCCGATCGCGACCGTCGGGGGCGCCGCAGTAGAGCCGGTCCTTGGAGACGTCGAAGTAGAGGGCCGAGAGCTCCACCGACACCAGATCCACCGCGGCTCGCGCCACGACGTGGAAGTCGTAGGCCGCGTAGGCCTCGCGCACTTTCTTGAGGAACTGGTGGGCGCGCGAGCGCAGGTAGCGGTCGAGCGGCGCGAGCTGGCCCGTCAAGAGCGCGTCGCGCTTGGGGTCGAAGTCCTCGAGCACACCCAGCGCGAATCGCAGGGTGTTGCGCAGCTTGCGGTAGGCGTCGGTCAGCCGCTGCAGGATCTCGTCCGAGAGCCGGATGTCGTCGCGGTAGTTCTCGGAGCCCGCCCACAGCCGAACAATCTCGGCGCCGTACTGGCGGAGCATCTTCTGCGGGTCGAGCGAGTTGCCCGCGGATTTCGAGAGCTTCTTCCCCTGGCCGTCGACGACGAAGCCGTGGGTCAGGCAGGCGCGGAAGGGACTCTGCTCCTCGCCGGCCGCCAGGGCGCAAAGCAAGCTGGCCTGGAACCACCCGCGGTGCTGGTCCGAGCCTTCGAGCACCAGGTCCACCGGCCAGCTCAGGCGCTTCTTGGCGACCGCCGCCTGAGAGACGCCGCTGTCGAACCACACGTCGAGGACGTCCTGCTCCAGTCGGAAGGTCTTCCCGCCGCAGTGGTCGCAGGCGTAGCCGGGCGGGAGAAGCTTCTCTGGCAGGTGCTCGAACCAAGCGTCGGAGCCCTCGCGCTCGAAGATGTCGGCCACGTGGTCGAGCACCGCTGGGTCGAGCTTCCACTGGCCGCAGCCGTCGCAGTAGACGGCGGGGATTGGGACTCCCCAGGCCCGCTGGCGACTGATGCACCAGTCCGGGCGCGACTCGAGCATGCCGCGGATGCGATCGCGTCCCCACTCGGGGATCCATTTGACGTGGTCGGTCTGCGCCAGGGCGCGCTCGCGCAGGTGGGTCGTCTCCATCGAGATGAACCACTGGTCGGTGGCCCGCACGATGACCGGCTTCTTGCAGCGCCAGCAGTGCGGATAGCTGTGCGTGATCTTCTGGCCGGGGGGATTGAGGAGCGCGCCCTTCTCGCTCAGCAAGGCCTCGATCTGGGGATTGGCTTTCTCGAAGAACTGTCCGGCGAAAGGGCCGGCCTCGGCGGTGAAGATCCCGGCAGCGTCGACCGGCACCAGGATGTCGAGGCCGTACTTGAGTCCGACCTCGTAGTCGTCCTGGCCATGGCCCGGCGCGGTGTGGACCAGGCCGGTGCCGGCCTCGAGCGTGACGTGGTCTCCCAGGATGACCTTGGAGACCCGATCCAGAAAGGGATGCCGGTAGGCGAGACCCTCGAGGTCGCTCCCATCGGCGTAGCCGAGAATGCGCTCGGGATGCCTGAGCATCGCGGCATTGAAGGTTTCGCCGGCGACCTTGCGCTGGCCCTCCTCGAGCTCCTCGGGAGCGACCTCGGCGAGGAACGCGAACAGCAGATCGCGGGCCACGATCGTCGCGATGCCCTTGAGGTCGTAGGCGAGGTAGACGAGGCCGGGATTCACGGCGATCGCCAGATTGGCCGGCAGGGTCCACGGCGTGGTGGTCCAGATGGCGTAGCGCGCTGGTCGGCCCGCGAGGATCGGCATCGCCTTCGCGAGGGCCTCGGCGGTGGACGCGTCGGCCTCGAAGCCCACGTACACCGACGGTCCGGAGTCGTCCTGGTATTCGATCTCGGCTTCGGCCAGCGCGGTGCGGTCGTTCCAGCACCAGAAGACGGGCTTCTTGCCGCGGTAGACCGCGCCGGTGCGAGCGACGCGCGCCAGCTCGCGGACCGTTTGAGCCTCGTAACCAAAATCCATCGTGCTGTAGGGCGCTTCCCAGCGGGCGAGAATCCCGAGGCGCTTCATCTCCTCGCGCTGGATGTCGATGAACTTTTCCGCATGCGCGCGGCAGGCCCGGCGGATGGTCAGCTTGTCGAGCTCGCGCAGCTTCGAGCCGCGGGCTCCCTGCTCCTTGCCCAGCTCGCGGCCGCTCTCTTTCGCGAGCTCGCGCTCGACGGCCAGCTCGATGGGGAGTCCATGGCAATCCCAGCCCGGGATGTAGTCGGTGCGATGGCCGTTCATCAGCGACGCCTTGACGACGATGTCCTTCAGGACGCGGTTGAGGAAGTGGCCTTCATGCAGGTGCCCGTTGGCGTAGGGCGGGCCATCATGAAACACGAACGGCGCCCCGTGGGCGCGCGCGAGGAGCTGCTCGTAGAGGTTGTCCTCGTTCCAGCGCCGCAGCTGGTCCGGCTCGCGCTGGGCCAGATTGGCCTTCATGGGGAAGGCGGTGGTGGGCAGGCGCATCGACGCCTTGTAGTCGCGGGGGTCGTCGGACATTGAAGCAAGGCGATCTATCACGATTGCATGGGTGTAGAGTCCCCACACCATGCTCGCCATCGCTGTAGGACACGCGCTTTGGGGACGCTTGCTGCTAGGTGCTTTGGCTCCCCAGAGCCAGTCGTACCTCATCTCCCTCGACGGCGCGGACGTCGGCTTTGCGACGCTGACCATCGAGCGACTCAGCCAGAAAGAGCTCAAGTACTCCTGGAAAGCCGAGCTGGCCGTCTCAGGCGATCCCTGCCTGCGCAGCACCGAAAGCACGAGTGGCAAGGCCAAGCTGGGCGACGCGGTCCTCCCCGAGGAGGTGTTCGTGGCGCTCGCGTTCGACATTGGCACCGGCTGCCGGAAGATTCGGGGAGCTGATCCCCTGGTGGCACCCGGTCAAGGTTGCTGGACCGAGGCCTCGCAGGAGCACGCCGAGGGCACGCTCTTCGGCACGAAGGTGCTGGTGAACTACGGTCCGGAGATGATGCCGGCCTCGGTGCGCTACCCCAAGCTCGGGCTGGCCTACCGGGCGGCGGTCGCGATTCCGGACGAGCTGCGCGAGTGCAAGCGCACCGTGGCGGATGACGGCGTGGTTGCGCCCGGAGGCGAGGGCCTGTCGACGGGAGACCTCGACAAGGTCAGCTACAAGGGCGCCGAGGGCGAGGTCACGGTGACACGGAACCCCCTCACCTTGCCGCCGGCGGTGGCGGACGCGGTCTCGGAAGTGCAGGATCAGGAGCTGAAGTCTTGCCGCGAGGCCGCCGAGGCGCTCGCCAAGCGCCTCAAGGCCAAGAAACTTCAGACCCGGCTGGTGAGCGGGCTGCTGCTCGACCAGGGACACTACTTTCCCCACGCCTGGGTCGAGGTGAAGCTCGGCAAGGACTGGGTGCCGGTGGATTCGACCAGCGGAGCGGGAGCGAAAGCGGCCGATGCGAGCCATCTGCGCGTCGGGACGCTGGGCGATTTTCAGGCGGGCCTCGATCTGCTGAAGCTGCTGCACGCGCCGCCGACGGTGACGGTCGAGAAGTAATTACAGGCCTGGCGCGGGCTTGTCGGGGGTTGGCCCGCTGAGGCCGAACGACACCGCCGAGGGCCAGGCGCAGTACAGGCTGCTGAAGATGCCGGCCGGCCGGTGATTTCCGGAGCTCCCGATGCCGCCGAAGGGCAGCTTTCCGCTGGCCCCGACGGTCGGGCTGTTCCAGTTGATCACCCCAGCCCGCAGCGCCCCGGCGAGCCGCTCGAAGCGCGCGCGATCGGAGCTAAAGACTGACGCGCACAGGCCGTACGACGTGTCGTTGGCCAGCTCGAGCGCCTGCTCCTCGTCCTCGAAGGCATAGAGCGCGATGTCGGGTCCGAAGAGCTCGCGCTCCTGGTAGCGATTTCCCGCCGTGCGGATTGCGACGCGGTGCAACGAGGGACCGACGTAGTGCCCGCGTTTTCCCGGCACGACGACCTCGCCGGGCGGTACGATCGCATCCGCGTCTGTGTCCTTCAGCGCGGCGAGAGTGCGCTCCTTTGCCGCTGCGCTGATGAGCGGGCCCATGAAGGCCAGCGGGTCTTCGAAATAACCGACGGTCAGCCGCCGCGCCAGATCGGCCAGCTTGCTCTGCACCTGATCGACCACGCTCCGTTCCGCGAGACACCGGGACGTCGAGCTGCAGCGCTGCCCGGACGTCACATAGGCGCCATAGGCGATCTGGTAGGTGGCCCGATCGAGGTCGGCGTCCGCGAAGACCAGCGCCGCGTTCTTGCCGCCCAGCTCGAGGGCCAGGATCTTGCCGGGCTTACCGGCGTTGGCGGCCGTGATGGCGGCGCCGACCTCGGTGCTCCCGGTGAAGAGGACGCCGTCGACTTCGGCCTCCGACGCCAGGAACGCTCCCACCGTGCGCTCGCCGGGCACGACCTGGAACACGTGCGCCGGAAAGCCGGCCTCGGCGAAGCATTGGGCGTACAGCTCGCCGATGGCAGGCGTCAGCTCCGAGGGCTTGAAGATGACGCTGTTGCCGACCGCCAGCGCAGGCACGATGTGGCCGTTCGGCAAATGCACCGGGAAGTTGAAGGGGCCGAGGACCACCATCACGCCGTGCGGGCGATAGCGCCACTCGCCGTCGACGGACTGGGGCCGGTGGGGCGCGATCAAGCGCAGCCCTTGGTCGAGCGTCGAATCCACCTTGGCGGCCAGCAGCTTGGCCTCTTCGGCGCCTTCCCAGAGCGGCTTGCCGACCTCGATGCCGAGGAGCCGCGCGAAGTCGGCTTCGTGAGCCACGAAGCGCTCCCGCAACCGCCGGAGGAGCGCGAGGCGCGCTTCGCTGGGCAGGCCGGCCCAAGAAGGCTGGGCCTCGCGGGCGCGATCCACTGTCTGGCGTGCTGCATCGAGCGACCAGCCGACGATCCGCGCCGGAGCGTCGAGGTCGCCGGGGGAAAGAACGCGCAGCTCGCCCTGGTCGCTAGATCTCACGGGGATTTATTCGAACGGGATCAGGTGCAGCTTGTCTCCGGGCTGCGCTCCGAGGAGCTTGCGCGCCTCGGCCGGCAGTGACGCGGTCTCGCCGTCCAGACGGCAAGCGGTGCGCACCGCCCGGAATCGGTTCTTGCCCGAGCTGCGCTCGACCGCCACCAGGTGTTCTTCGAAATCGGTCTTGAGGGCGGGCTCGGCCAGCCTGGCCACGCGGTACTGGCGGACGAGCGAGATGTCCGCCAGGGCGGCCTCGAAGTGGGGGCCGCCGTCGAAGGGATCGATGCGCTCGACGTAGCGAAAGCCGATCCGCTCGAGCAGGCGCTGAACCGGCTCGGTCTCGGCTCCAACCCGCCCAATGGCCCGCTGGACGCGCGGGGGAAAGAACGTGGCGTAGATGTCGCTCTGCGGAAACAGCTCCTTGATGAATTCCTTGTTCTGGCGCGAGAGCCGGTCGGCTTCCTGGTAGGTGAGGCCGGTGAACTTGCGTCCCAGCGCCTCCCAGAGCAGCGAGCGGCCGTCGGGCAGGAGCGGCGGAAGCAGCTCGGCCAGCACCCGCTCGCGAAAGCGCTTGCGGTGCATGGCCATGAAGAGAAAGCGCACGTAGCTGAGCTGCTTCCCGGGTTTGCCCTGGCCGCGGTAGCCCTGGCCGACGATCAGACCGCCGATCTCGGTCGGCCCCTCGTAGTGGTAGCCGATGCTGAGCACGGTGTGTCGGAAGTGCTTGTCGATGGTCTGGCTGTAGTGCTCGCGCTCGCTGACCTCGAGGTAGACGTGCGGCGCTTCGAGCGTGCCGTGCTGCGCGATGATCATCGAGGTCCCGAGGATGGCGCCGTGCTTGGCGTCGGCCAGGACGAAGACGTAGGCGCGCTCGAGGGGATTGCGAATCCGGCCGCTGAAGCTGCGAATTGATTTGTCGATCAGCTGCTCGAGAACACGCTCATCGTCAGGCAGATTGACGCTGTCGAGCTCGGCCCCCAGGCGCTTCAAAGCGGGCAAGTCGGTGCGCTGCACATCGCGAAGAAAGACCATGGCGGGTCACCGGGCGGAGTGGGTCATATCAGCAGAGGGAGCGAGGCGTCAGCAGCACAGCTCGCGAATGAGCGCCTCGTACCAGTCGATGGCTTGAAAGAGCTGCGACACGAGCGTGTGCTCGTTGGGGCAGTGGGCGTTGCCGACCGAGGGGCCGGGGCCGAAGACGATCGCCTCGGCCACGCCGGCGAAGGCCGCCGCCTCGGTGTTGGTGGCCTTGGTGTGCAGGGTGGCGTCGAGATTCAGGCGTCGGCTGACGCGCACCGCCGCCTGGCACAGCTCGCTCGCGGGGTCGGTGTAGACGGCCGGATTGGCGCGCTCGAAGACCACCGTTCCGCCCAGCGCGCGCACCTCTTCCTCGAAGGCGGTTGCCAGCTCGTCGGGCCGATGACCGGGGAGCAGTCGCGCATCGAGGAGCATCTCGAGCGCTCCGTCGCGCCCCTCGATGTAACCGAGGTTCGTGACGGCCTGCGGGGGATCGAAGCGGTCGTCGCGGGTGGGGGCGAGCGCTGCCACGAGTTCGGCGAAGCGTGCGATCAGACGTCTCGCCGATGCCAATGGCAAAAGTTCGCCGACGGGGCTCGTCGGATCGCTGGCCAGCTCGACGGCGCACTCGGCCGGGACGCTGTTGGCTCCCTGTCCACCGCGAATGGCAACCACGCCTTCCAGGGGCTCTCGCAGCGCCTTGAGGATCGCGTTCTCACCGAGATGCGGCGTGCTGGAATGCGCCGATTTTCCTGAGAAGTTACGCGTACTTATTCCGGTGACGGACGATTGAGCTCGCGACTTTTGACCGAGCGAGACCCGCGCGACCAGATACCCCTTGTGGGCATGGATGATCGTCAACTGGGAAGGCTCACCGCACACGACAAAGCGCGGCTTGACGATTCCGTGCTGGACGAAGCTCTTGGCCCCCAACAGGCCGATCTCCTCGCCGTAGGTCCCGACAATGAAAAGTCCTCGGCGCAGCGACCCGCGTGGAATTCGTTCGGCAGCTAACAGCTTGCACAGCAGGTCCACCTTCACGTCGGCGCTTCCGAGGCCGTAGAGCTTGTCCCCCACGAGCAGCGGCTCGAAGGGCTTGGTCTCGGTCCAGCGGTCGGCTGGCCCCGGCGCGACCGTGTCGGTGTGGGTCAGCAGCAGGAGCGGGGCTTCGACTGATGGCCTGGGCGGCCCGCCGGGCGCTCCACTCGGAACGCGAAACAGGAGATTGGCCTGGGTGGTTCCGGCGGCCTGCTCCTCGAAGATCTGCAGCTCGAGTCCCACCCGATCGGCGCAATTCTTGAGGCTCGGGATCAGACCCAGGTTGCCGTTTGCCGAAACGGTGTCGATCGCGATGACCTCCCTGGCGGCGGCGATCAGATCGAATGGCATTCTCGAGCTTTAGCATGTTTGACAGGGCGATCCGCTTGCGACTAGGGTCTCCGGTTTTCTCGAGATCGTGGAGCCGGAGACCCTCATGAAGCGCCTAGCGCTCGCTTTTCTTCTGTCCGCTGCTGGCTGCGCCGCTCAATTGGCGACCCTCCCGCCGAACGACAGCTATGTCATCATCGAGGGGGATCCTCCGAGACTTTCCGGCGACGAACAGAAGCTCTTCGACACGATCAACAAGGAGATGGCGCGGTTGGGACTGCCGGCGGCCACCCTTGGCAGCTATGAGGAGAACGTGGCCGCCATCATGGCCAATGCCGCGTTGGCCAAGATCTGGCACGGCTCGGGTCGGGCGATTGCGCAGCAAGATCCGGCGATGATCGCTCCGGCGGTCAGCGACCAAGAGGGCAAAGTCGAAGGCAAGCACGAAGTCGCCAATGGTCGTCTCGCGTCGCTCACGGACGAGGAAGACGACACGCAACTCAAGCATCTGCACTTCGGCCAGCACATGACCGCTCACGGGATTCCGTCGAACGTGGCGATCGCCATTCAGCAGTCGATCTACGCGCAGACGTCGTTGAACGACGATCAGATCAAGGTCGTCATCCGAAGCGTTCGGCCCTGGTCGGTTTCGGGGCAGTTGCGCATGGGCGTGGTCGTCCTGCCCGTCGGCGATGCCGATCAAAGGCTGTTCGTGGTGACCATGCGAGACCAGCAGTTCGACCTGGCGAAGGGACCGCAGCGCTTCGCGGCTCCGGGGTCGACCTTCGAGGTGGCGGGCAGCATGTATGTGCGAGGGATCAACAGCCTGAAGCTCGGGCTGCTGGGTCCCGACGGCAAGGTTCAGCTGACCCAGGCTTCGGTGGATTTGCAAGGGAACTTCTCGAGCAGCATGACCATTCCGAACGCCCCGGGGCTCTATGTTCTCAGTGCCGCCCTCGAGGTCGGTACTCCGGCGACGATCAGCCTTCCGATCTTCGCTGGGATCTCGCCTACGCCGTGGCCCGTTTCGCCGGACCCCAACGCAACCCCGATCGACGGCACTCGTACGCTCGCGCAGAAGATGGCCAAGGCCATCGCCGAGTGGCGCCACAGCCACGGAATTGCGGCCGTGCCCATCGATGCGAACCTGAGCGCATTTGCGAAGAGCGAAGCGACGGTGCGAGCGAAGGCGGAGGATGAAGCCGCGGGAGACAACTCCGGGACTCCGCAGGCAATCGCGGGACTGCATCTCGGCGATCGGCTGAAGGCGGCGGGGCTGGAGCTCCGCTCGACCTCGGTTTGGTATGCAGCCCTGGGCGCAGACTACGCCAATGACTACTTCGCCCGCTTTCCACACACGGCTTTCAATGCCGCGGCCCTCAGCTCACCATCCGTGAGGAAGGTTGGCGTTGGAGTGGTGCTGGTTCCCAATATCGTGAGCAAGGACAGCGATCTCGTTCGCTATGAAATCGTCTACGTCATCGACGATCCGACCCCTCCGACCACCGAGCCGCGACACCCGAGTGAGGGATCGGTCGTGGAGCATCTGACGGTCGCGATCCGGGCCGACGGAACCATGTCGGTCGACGGCGCCCAGGTGGATGAGGCGCGGCTCAAGCAGGCCGTCGACACCGCAAAGTCGGTGAACCCGGACCTGGAGGTCATTCTCCAGGTCGAACAGGGAGCCAAGCCCGAGCTCGTGCAGCACGTGACCGAGGTGATCAAGGCCGAGGGGATCACCAGCATCATCACCCACCCTCCCGAGCCGCCGGCCATCGCTCCGGCGCCATCGCCTGCACCGACGAAGACTTGGTAGGTGCGCGGCTAGCGGCGGCGCCGCTTGCTTGGCGCGACGCGCGCGACCTCGGCACGAAGCTTGTGTCCGGCGACGTCCTGGCCGTTGAGGGCCAGAACCTTCTCGGCCTGGGCGGTCGGCAACGAGAGAAAACCCCTGCGGCCGTCGACGGAGAGGCCTCCTCGCAGCTGGTCGGCGTCGAGCTGCGTTGCGCCCACGAGCGCACCGACGAGGTCTTCGGGGGGCAGGGGATCGAGGTCGCCCCAGTTCAGGTACAACCTGGTCTCGTTCGGATTGGAGGCGACCTCGGCGCGCCGAGGCGCAGCGGTGGAATTCCCATCGAGCCGCGGCTCGGCAGCGGGCCGTCGCTTGGGAGCTTCTCTCCCCTCGCGCCGAGGACGCACCTCTGAGCTGGTTTGCGCGGGGGGTTCACGGGCCGGCTCGCGTACGCGCGGCTCGCGCGGAGGGCGCTCGATGCTCATGGCGCGGGCGTTGGCGGCTGCCCGCTGCGCCGCGATCTCCATCTGGTGATGGTGGAAGAAGTACTTGAGCGCGAAGGCCATCAGCGCGTCGCTGCCGGGCCGCTCCCGGAGGGCCTGCGCCAGCGGGAGGAAGGCCTCGAAGACCGAACCTTGCGACCCCTCCGCCAGCTGGGCGACATGGCGGTCGATCCAGAGCTGCTTGGCAACCTCCGGCGTCGGGAGCTTGCGCTCCTCGAACTTGATGCCGTAACGCTTCTCGAGCGCCGTGAGGGTGACCAGCTCGCGTCCGGAGATCAACGAGATGGCGACGCCATCCTTGCCGATGCGGCCGGTGCGGCCGATGCGATGCAGGTAGACGGCCGGGTCCTCGGGCAACGAATAGTTGATGACGTGCGAGAGGTCTGAAATGTCGATCCCGCGCGCGGCAATGTCGGTGGCCACCATGAAACGGACCTCGCCGGCCTTGATCTTGTTCATCACCCGCTCGCGCTCCTTCTGCGGCAGGTCCCCGTTGAGGTACTCGGCGTCGTAGCCGTTGCGGTTGAGCACCGCGGTGATGAGCGAGGTGTCGTCGCGGGTGTTGCAGAAGATGATTGCCGCGTCGGGCTCCTCGCGTTCGACGAGGTAGAGCAGGTTCCGCGGCTTGGGGTAGGAGTCGACCGTGTAGTAGATGACGTTCTGGATCCCCTCGACGGTGAAGACGTCGCCCGACAGCAGGATGGTCTGCGGATCGTGCAGGTAGCTCTCGATGATCTGCTGGATGTCCTGCGGGACGGTGGCCGAGAAGAGCAGCGTCTGGCGTTCGTCGGGCAGCGCGTCGAGGATGCGGGTGACCTCCTCGAAGAAACCCATCGAGAGCATCTCGTCGGCCTCGTCGAGCACTGCGATCTGGGCGTGGTCGAGCTTCAGCGTACCGCGGCGGATGTGATCGTAGACCCGCCCGGGCGTTCCAACGACGATCTCGCCACCCTGCCGGAGAGCTTCGACCTGCTGGGGCATCGACCCCCCCCCGTAGATGGCCACCACCTTCGAGCCCTTGTATTTCCCGAGACTCTGAATCTCTTCCGCGACCTGAATCGCCAGCTCGCGGGTCGGGCAGAGCACGATGGCCCGCACCTCGTTGGTCCCGGTGGCGATGCGCTCGAGGATGGGAATGCCGAAGGCGGCGGTCTTTCCGGTTCCGGTTTTGGAGCGAACGATCAGGTCCTTGCCTTGCAGGATGGGCTCCAGCACGACCGATTGCACCGGGGTGGGGAGCAGATAGCCCTTCTCGGCAATGGCCCGCTTGATCTCCGCCGAGATGCGCAGCTCTTCGAAGGTCTGCTCGCTCCGGTAGTCGCTCGGAACGATCTGCTCTTCTACAATGCTCTCGCTGGCTGTGATTGGATTCATCGCTTCCCTTGGGTGGTAAGACCGCGGCTGGTTGCCCGGGGCAGTGCTGAGCGCGGAGCTTGGCGCCTCCGGCTTGAAAGCGCCGGGGCTGTCCTATAACACAACACCCTGCGCGCCAGTTGGGTGCCGCCGCCGAAGACGTCACAAATGCCAAAGAAATCGCCGAAGCGCCCGACCAGCACCAAGGGCTCGAAGCGCAAGCCGACCACCCGGCGGCGCAAGAGCGAGGTGGCGGTCTTGCCCGCTGGCGAGGCGCCGGCTGGTAATGCGATCGAGCCCGAGCTTCTGGCGGACGACCCGCTCGAGGTCCCGCCGGATGCGCTCGCCAAGGTCAGCCCAGCGGGCCCCCTCGCGCCCCGGGATGCCTTGCGCTCCTACATGGCCGAAGTGGGCCGGCATCCCGTGCTCAGCCGCGAGGCTCAGGACGAGTTGGCCTGGCGATATTTCAAGGATCCGCAAGCCAACGTCGATGCCGCCTATCGCCTGGTCACCGCCAACCTCAGGCTGGTGGTCAAGATGGCCTACCAGTACCGGCGCGCGGCCTTCAACGTGCTCGACCTGATCCAGGAGGGCAACATTGGCCTGATGCAGGCGGTGCGAAAATTCGATCCCAACCGGGGCATCAAGCTCTCGAGCTACGCCGCCTGGTGGATCCGGGCCTACATCCTGCGCTACATCATGGACAACTTCCGGATGGTGAAGCTGGGCACCACCGAGGCCCAGCGCAAGCTCTTCTTCAACTTGCGCAAGGAGCAGGAAAAGCTGGCGGCCCAGGGAATCGCCCCGGCGCCCAAGCTGCTCGCGGAGAGTCTCAACGTCTCGGAGCGCGACGTCGAGGAGATGCAGGTCCGCATGGGAAACGAAGAGCTCTCGCTCGACGCACCGGTGGGAACCCGCGACGGCGAACAAAGGCAGACCGGCCTCGATCGGATACCGACCGAGGGGGTCGCCGTCGACGACGCCCTGGCGGACGCCGAGCTCAAGGAGCAGTTCCACGAGCAGCTGAAGGCCTTCGGCGTGGGGCTGACGGGCAAGGAGAAGACCATCTTCGAGGAGCGGATGATCGCGGAGCAGCCTTTGACGCTGCAGGAGATCGGGGACAAGTACGGTTTGACCCGGGAGCGGGTCCGGCAGCTCGAGTCAGAGCTGACGAAGCGGTTGCGGCAAACCATGGCCGCGAAGCTGCCCGCCTTCCAGGAACTGTCCCTGAACAAGGCCGACAAGGAGTAGGATTGGCCCCCCGTTGGGGTGAGAAGAAGATGAGAAAGAGAGCAACGCGTGGCGGATGAAGCCAAGACCTCGGTGACCGGAGCCTTCGATCTCCCCGACAAGAAGCTCCTCAGGGTGCTCGTCGGCTTCGTGGTTCTGGTGAGCCTGCCGGTGCTGGCGCTGGCTTTCCGGCCGGCGGCCTCGACCAGCGCCTCGGTTGCGCCAGGCGGCTTCTCCGACGACTTCAACCGGCCCGACCTCGGGCTGAACTACTTCTCGACCGGCGCCTACTGGCGCATCGTCAATGGCGAGTTGCTATCGCCGGGCGCCAAGAACAATCCGCTGTGGCTGCGCGCGGCGCTGCCCGAGAACGTCCAGGTCGAGTTCGACGCCCGATCGGAGAGCCCGGATGGGGACGTGAAGTGCGAGATCTTCGGCGACGGC
>Ga0302324_100007050_pt1 | contig 24010 bp, 17 predicted proteins | sample Palsa_T0_1_FD_201949 | JGI IMG/M metagenome (GOLD analysis project Ga0302324, IMG submission 201949) | Peat permafrost microbial communities from Stordalen Mire near Abisko, Sweden - Palsa_T0_1 | ecosystem: Environmental > Terrestrial > Soil > Palsa > Peat permafrost | place: Sweden: Abisko... | reverse complement strand
GACTGGTGGCAGATCGCGGGCGTCACAGGAGACGTGAAGGCGTTCGGACAGGATCAGCCAACTCATGCGGACATCTACCGGCCATTCGACCAGATTCCGTTTCCGCTGATTGCCTTCACCATCCGCACGGCCAACGATGCGGGCGCGATGACCAGGACCGCCGAGCAGGCCATGTGGAACATCGATCCCGTCCTACCAGTGATGAAAGCCATCACGATGAATCTGCTCACAGCGCAGACGCTGGCGGTGCGGCGCGCCAGTTCCACGCTGATTGCGAGTTTTGCCGCGCTGGCGCTCGTGCTGGCGTGCGTAGGCATCTACGGCGTAATGGCGTATGCCGTCTCGCGGCGTACGCGCGAGATTGGCGTGCGCATGGCGCTGGGAGCGAAGCGCGCCGACGTGCTGCGCATGATGCTCGGCGCCGGCTTCAGGCTGGCGGCCATCGGCATTGCGATCGGGCTTGCCGGCGCGCTGGCTGCGAGCCGGCTCCTTACGAGCATGATGTTCGAAATGAGCGCGTTTAACCCGGCGATATTCGCTCTGGCGGCCGCGGTGCTGGGGACCACAGCGGTTCTGGCTTCGTACCTGCCCGCGCGTCGCGCGGCCTCGGTCGATCCCATGCAGGCACTGCGAACGGAATAGGAGAACGTATGCGAAAGCTGAGAGCGCTTTGGTTGCGGCTGCGCGCCATGATGACTGGCCACACGCGCGACAACGAGTTTGACGATGAGCTGGCCAGCCACGTCGCCATGCATATCGACGATGGCGTGCGCGCGGGCCTGAGCGAAGCCGAGGCGCGGCGGCGCGCGCTGATCCGCCTGGGCGGCGCGGAGCAGACGCGGCAGGCGCAGCGCGAGCGGCGCACACTCCCGTGGCTTGAGAACCTGGCGCAGGACGTGCGCTATGGACTGCGCATGATGGCGCGCAATCGCGCGTTTACCGCGGTGGCCGTGCTCACACTGGCGGTGGGCATCGCTGTCAGCGCGACGGCTTTCACATGGATCCACGCGGTGCTGCTGGAGCCGCTGGGCGGCGTTGCCGACCCCGCCAGCCTCGTGACGCTCGAGTCGGTCACACCCAATGACGGATGGGTGCCGAACTCGTATCCCGACTACATCGACTTTCGCGACAGGCTGAAATTGCTGGATGGCATTGCGGTGACAAAGCCGGTGGCCTTGAGCGTAGGCCGCGAAGATCATGCCGAGCGCGTGTGGGGGGAGCTGGTGTCCGGCAATTTCTTCGCGGTGCTGGGCGTGAAGCCTGAGCAGGGTCGCGTGTTTCTTCCTGACGAATACGGCGATACGCCGGGCGCATTTCCCGTTGCGGTGATCAGCGATCGCTACTGGCGCTCGCACCTGAATGCCGATCCGAGCGTTGTGGGCAGGACCATCCGCATCAATCAGCACGATCTCACCATTGTTGGCGTTGCGCCGCCCGCGTTTCACGGATCGATGCCGGTAACGGCGTTCGATCTGTGGGTGCCCTACATGCAGCAGACAGTGCTCAATGGCGTGCAGCCGCGCATGATTCGCGATCGCCACAACCGCAACATGCTGGGCATTGCGCGGCTCAAGGCGGGCGTGAGCGTGGACCAGGCGCGCGGCGAGCTGGCGGCTCTGGCCGGGCGCATGGCGATCGCCAATGCGGACGTAAGCGAGGGCATGAGCGCTACTCTGCTGCCGTTGTGGAAGTCCCCGCACGGGCCGCAGGGATTGCTGGTTGGGCCGCTGCGCATTCTCATGGGCGTGTGCATGCTGGTGCTGCTGATCGTGTGCGCCAACGTGACCAACCTGCAGCTGGCGCGGGCCACGGTGCGCGAAAGAGAGTTCAGCGCGCGGTTGGCGCTGGGCGCGGGCCGAGGGCGGCTGGCGCGGCAGGTGCTGACCGAGAGCCTGCTGCTTACCGTGACGGGAGCGGTGCTGGGTGTGGCCATGACGCCATGGCTCAGCCACGCGCTCCGTTACCTGATGCCGCCGGGACCGATGACGCAGCTCGTATCCACGGATACGCGGCCCAGCTTTGCGGTGCTCGCGTTCACCGCGGGGTTGTGCGTGTTTGCCGCGCTGGCCGCGGGCCTGGCGCCGGCGCTCGAGGTGGGCTGCATCAATCTGAATGCGCGCATGAACGAGGGCGGGCGCAGCGGAGGCGCGGGGCGCAGCCGCAATCGCCTGCGGTCAATTCTCGTCGCCTCTGAGGTTGCGCTGGCGCTGGTGGCCCTGGTGGGCGCGGGCCTGTTCGCGCGCGGATTTCAAAACTCGCTGCACATCGATCCTGGCTTCGAACCCGACCACGTGCTGCTCAATCAGTTCTATCTCAACACCAGCGGCTACGACCTCGCGAAGCGCAAGGAGTTTTGCCGGCAGCTCGCGGAGCGCATGGCGGCCGCGCCGGGCGTGACGGATGTGGGTTACTCCGACGGCGTGCCGCTGGGCTTTGAGCCGAGCTGGTGGGAAGAGCTGAAGATCGAGGGCTACGCGCCGCGGCCCAACGAGAACATGAATATCTTCCGCAACGTGATCTCGCCGGGCTATCTGCCGCTGATGAAGATTCCCATGATCGACGGCCGCAACTTTACCGAGGCCGACAATGAAAACTCTGCGCCGGTGATGATAGTGAACGAGGCATTTGTGCAGCACTTCTTCGCGGGTCGCAATCCGGTGGGGCATCGCGTCCACGGATGGGGCGACTGGTTCCGCATCGTCGGCGTTGCCAAAGATTCGAAGTATCACTATTTGAGCGAAGGTGCTACGCCTTACTTCTACGTGCCGTTCCGGCAGGTGTATCGCACCGATATGTCGCTGGCGTTTTATGTGCGCGCCCAGGGAGCTCCGGAAAGCGCCCTCACTGCGCTGCGAGCGCAGACACGCGCCATCGATCCAAACGTGACGGTGTATGACGCGGTGCCGCTCAAGGAGTTCATCGGCGCGTCGCTCTATCCGCAGAAGATTGCGGCGAGCCTGATGGCGGTGCTGGGTTCAATTGCGGTGCTGCTGGCGGCGGTGGGGCTCTACTCTGTGATGGCCTACTGGGTGGCGCAGCGCACGCAGGAGATCGGCGTGCGCATGGCGCTGGGCGCGCAGCCTGGGCACGTGCTGCGCATGGTGGTGCGGCAGGGGCTGACGCTGGCCGCAGGCGGATTGATTGCCGGCGTGGTGCTGGCGCTCGCGCTGGCGCGCTGCGTGGCGGCGCTCTCGTTTACCAACTCGGCCATGGGCGCGGGCGCAAAGCTCATGGGCACAAGCTCCGCCGACCCGCTGATCTACATTGCGGCTGCTGCGTTCCTGTGTGCACTGGCGGCGCTGGCGGCGTATTTGCCCGCGCGCCGCGCCGCGGCCATCGACCCCATGCACGCACTGCGAACGGAATAGGAGACCGCGATGAAAAAGCTGAGAGCGCTATGGATGCGGCTGCGAGGCGTGACCCGCGCGCAGCAGGAACAGGCGGAGTTTGACGCCGAGCTCGATAGCCACGTGGCAATGCACACCGAAGATGGAGTGCGCGCAGGGTTGACCGAAGCAGAAGCGCGACGCCGCGCGCTGATTCGCCTGGGCGGCGCGGAGCAGACGCGGCAGGCTCATCGCGAGCGGCGCACGCTGCCCTGGCTGGAGACGCTGCTCCGCGATATTACGTATGCCGCGCGCACGCTGGGCAAGCATCCCGGCGTCACGGCCGCCGCGGTGTTGTCGATCGGGCTCGGCATCGGCGCCAATGCAACCATCTTTTCCATGGTGAGCCGCTTTGTGCTGCGGCCCGCGCCCATGGGCGATCCCACCACGCTCTTGTCGATCTATATGGTGCCCAGGGGCGAACCGTGCTGCAACTCGTTTTCGCTGCCGCTCTACAACGACCTTCGCGACCAGGCGCAGTCGTTTTCCGGAGTGGCCGCTTTCAACGAAGAGATCCCGGCCTCGATCAGCGGCAGCGGCGAACCGGAGCGCGTGTGGGGCCAGGCTGTCACGCCCAATTTCTTCGATGTGCTGGGGCTCCGCATGGAGTTGGGGCGCGGCTTTGTGAGCGGTGAAGATCGGGTGCCCGAGGTGGTGCTCGGCGGCGGGCTATGGCAGCGCCAGTTCAATGGCGACAGGAACATTGTCGGCAAGTCGATTACGATCTCCGGTGCAAACTACACCGTGATCGGCGTAGCTCCCGCCGCATTTCACAGTGTCGAACAGGTTCTTGTGAATGAGTTCTGGGTGCCGTTGGGCATGGTTCAAAGTCTCGTGCCCAATGCTCCGCCGGCGGGCTCGCGCGAATATCACTGGCTCCCGGTCGTGGCGCGGCTCAAGCCCGGCGTCACGCGCGCGCAGGCAGGCGCGGAGCTGAATACGCTCGCGCTTCGATTCGGGGAAAATTATCCGGCCACCGACAAGGACTTGAGCTTCGTCTTCTGGCAAGCGGGCACGCTGCCGCCCCGTGAGAAAAGCGCCACGCTCATCTTCCTCGGCGCGCTCTCCGTAGTGGCGCTGCTGGTCCTGTCGATCGCCGGCGTCAACGTGGCCAATCTCCTGTTTGCGCAGGCCGCATGCCGGCAGCGCGATATGGCGGTGCGGCTGGCCCTGGGCGCAACGCGCGGCCGTTTGCAGCGCCAGATGCTGGTCGAGAGCCTGCTGCTCAGCCTGGCCGGCGGGGCGCTGGGCGTGCTGTTGTCGTTCGGGGCTACGCACGCGCTCTCGGCGCTGCACGTGCCTGCGCCGGTGCCGCTCAATGTGAGCATCGCGGTCGACTGGCGGACCCTCCTCTACTCGTTTGGATTGAGCCTGCTCAGCGGGATGCTGCTGGGCGCGGCTCCGGCCTTTGCGGCTACGCGCCCGCGCCTTGCCAGCGCGCTGCGCGGTGAGGTTGCCATGGCGCTGCCCGGCCGCAGGTTCAGCGTGCGCAATCTGCTCGTAGTCGTGCAGATCGCGATGGCTGTGGCGCTGCTCTGCATCACTGGGCTCTTCCTGCGCAGCCTTCAGAGCGCTGCCAGCATCGACATCGGATTCCGCTCGAAGAATCTGCTGATGATGTCGGTCGATCCGCGCGTGCACGGCTACACGCCCGAGCGCACCGTCGAATTCCTCACGCAATTGGAGCGCAGGGTCGCGGCGTTGCCCGGCGTCCAATCGGCCATCGCCACAGACATGCCGCCGCTCAACGGAGGACATCGCAGCGACGGCTTCGCCGTGGTTGGGCACGAGGCGAAGGACAACGACATCACCTACGCAGAGCTCTACATGGTGACGCCCGGCTCCTTTGATACGCTCGGAATCCCGCTTCTTGCCGGCACTGACTTTGGCGCTGAAACCGTCACTGGTCCGCATACCGCGATCGTCAATCGCGCTTTTGCCGATCGCGTGTTCCCAGGCGCGAACCCCATCGGGCAGCGGGTCTCTGGCGGCGGCGTCACCTACCAGATCGTCGGCGTGTGCGGCAATGTGAAGTCGCGCACGCTGGGCGAAGACGAGCGCGCGGTACTCTATCGCTCGCTCAAGCAGACCGTTGCCGGCGATCCTTCGCTGATGGGCTACACGCTGGTGGTGCACACCGCGGGCGACCCAGGCGCGCTCACCGAGGCCGTGCGCCGCCAGATTCACGCGCTCGATCCCGCCATGGCCATCTTCAATGAGGAAACGATGGAAGAGCACGTGCGCACCGCTTACTTCCTGCCGCGGCTTGCAGCCATGCTCTTCGGCGTGTTCGGCTTCATTGGCCTCGTCCTTGCGGTGGTGGGCCTCTATGGCGTGATGAGCTACGCGGTGAGCCGGCGCACGCGCGAGATCGGCATCCGCATGGCGCTGGGAGCCGAGTCGGGAGCCGTGCAGAGGCTGGTGGTACGCCAGGGCATGGTATTGGCGCTCATCGCCGTGGCGCTGGGCTGGCCGGCCGCGTGGATGCTGGCGCGCGTGGCATCGAGCTTCCTCTACGGCATTCAACCGCACGACGCGCTGACGTTTGCCGCGGTGCCTCCTGTCATGGCTGCGATCGCGCTGGTGGCATGCTGGATTCCCGCGCGCAGAGCCTCGCGCGTCGATCCCATGCAGGCGCTGCGGACAGAATAGGAGATGAAATGCGAAAGCTCAGGGCGTTGTGGAAGCGCATGTATGGATCGTTCCGCGCTCCGATCGTGGACGATGAGTTCGCGGATGAACTTGACAGTCATATTGCCCTGCATACCGAAGAAGGTGTGCGCGCAGGGCTAAGCCCTGTGGAGGCGCGGCGGCGTGCTCTCATTCGCTTGGGCGGCGCAGAGCAGGTGAGGCAGGCTTATCGCGAACAGCGCTCCATTCCCTGGCTTGAGAAGCCGCTCCAGGACGTGCGCTTCGGCATGCGGATGATGACGCGCAAACCCGCATTTACAGCGGTTGCAGTTCTCACCTTAGCCATCGGCATCGGCGCCAGCACCGCCATCTTCAGCGCGGTCAAGCCCATCCTGATTGATCCATTGCCGTATCCCCATGCCGGCCGCATCATGATGCTGTGGGAGATGCGCAAAGACAGCGCGCCGATGGACGTGACGTTCGGCACGTTTCACGGATTCGAAGAACGTAGCCGCAGCTTCGATGCCATGGCGGTGATGAAGCCGTGGCAGCCGGCCATGACCGAGACCAGCCAGTTTGACCGGCCCGAGCGTTTGCAGGCACAGCGCGTGAGCGCGAATTACTTCCGCACGTTCGGCGTTGCGCCGCTTCTGGGGCGGGATTTCGAGCAGGCCGACGATCGCTTCCAGGGTCCCAATGTGGCCATCCTCAGCGATCGCCTGTGGCGGCGCCACTTTGCCGCAGACGCAGCCATTGTGGGCAAACAGGTGCGGCTGGACGACAGCCTTTATACCGTCATCGGCGTGATGCCGGCCGAGTTTGAAAACGTGCTGGCGCCCACGGCCGAGGTCTGGGCGCCGCTGCAATATGACCCCTCGCTGCCCGCCGACGGCCGCGAGTGGGGCCACCATCTGCGCATGGTTGGGCGGCTCAAGGCCGGCGTCAGCAGCAGTCAGGCCCGCGATGAGTTAAGTGGAATACTGCACACGCTGGCGCAATCGTTCGCAAGAGGGTACAACAGCTCCGGCGGTGCTCCTGACGCCATGGCCGTGAACCCCTTGGAACGCGATCTTACGCAGGGAGTAAGGCCTGCTTTGCTGGCGATTCTCGGCGCGGTCATCCTGCTGCTCCTCATCGCGTGCGTTAACGTGGCGCACCTTTTGCTGGCACGCGGTGGACAGCGCAGCTCGGAGTTTGCCATGCGCGCGGCTCTCGGCGCCGATCATGGACGCCCGGTAGGCCAGCTGCTCACCGAGAGCCTGATGCTTGCTGCTCTTGGCGGCGCCCTGGGATTGGCAGTGGCTCTTGCCGGCGTACGGGCACTGGTGGCGCTCAGCCCGCAGGGACTGCCGAGGGCCAGTGCGATTCATGTCGACGGCGGCGTCTTCCTCTTCGCCTTCTGCATTACCGCGCTGATTGCCATGGTGGCGTGCATGGTGCAAACCTGGCAAGCCTCGCGATGCGGCCTGAACAACAGCATGCGGCAAACCTCGCGGCATATAGCCGGCGGCCGACAGTGGACCCGCCGCACCCTGGTCGTCACCGAAGTCTCGCTCGCCGTGGTGCTGCTGGTCAGCGCAGGGTTGTTGCTGCGCAGCATGCAGCGTCTCTTCGCCGTCGCTCCCGGCTTCGATGCCTCGCACCTGCTCACCATGCAGGTCGAAGAATATGGCCATCGTTTCTTGAGCGACGCAGCCCGCGTGCGTTTCTATGCGCAGGCACTCGACACCGTGCGCCGCATTCCTGGCGTAGTCTCAGCGGGACTGACCGCCCAATTGCCACTGAGCGGCGACTACGACGTGTACGGCGTGGAAGTTGAGAGCGAGCACAATTTGCTGGGGGGCGCGGCGCTGCGTTATGCGGTTACTCCCGGCTACATCGAAACCATGCGTATCCCGCTTCGGCGCGGACGCTTGCTCAACGAAGCGGATGTGGCCGGAGCCCCGGTGGCCGTGCTCATCAATGAATCGTTTGCGCGCCGCAGGTTTGGCGGCAAGGATCCAATTGGCCAGCATGTTCACGCCGGTCCGGACATGGGTCATGCCGATCGGCCATGGGCAACCATCGTCGGAGTAGTCGGCAACGTCAAGCAGGCGTCGCTGGCGATTGGCGATGAGGACGCGTTTTACATCTCCACCGCGCAATGGGCGTGGACCGATGAGGTGCAGTCGGTGGTGGTGCGCACGCGCGGGGATGCGTTGACGTTTGCTCCTGCCGTGCGGGATGCGATCTGGTCGGTGGATCGAGATCTGCCCATCGAGCGGATTGCCAGCGTTGAAAATCTGTTGGCGGCCAGCGCGCGGGAGCGGCGATTTGTGCTTATCCTATTTGAGGCCTTCGGCCTGGCAGCGCTGACCCTGGCGGCCATTGGTATCTATGGAGTGGTGGCCGGCAGCGTGAATGAGCGCACCCGCGAGATATCCGTGCGGGCGGCGCTGGGTGCAACGCGCGGCGACATCCTTGTTCTCGTCATGCGTCAGGGCATGGCGATGTCCGCCGTGGGCTTGGCAATCGGGTTGTGCGGAGCGTTGGCAGCGGGCCGCGCTCTCACCAGCCTGCTCTTCAGCGTGACCTGGCTCGACGGCGTCACCTACTTCGGCGCTGCTGCTTTGCTGCTGGGCGTGTCGGTCATCGCTTGTCTGATTCCCGCACGGCGCGCAGCTTCCATCGATCCCGCACAGGCGCTGCGGGCGGAATAGCACCGCGCTCATCACTGTCACCGATGCACCGCATCGCGAATGGTACACTCCGCTTCGGAGCGTGTGCATGCGGGCTGGCGCGGTGGTGTTTCGTTTGCGGATGCCGATCCTGGGGACCCTGGTCATCATCGGCTTCTGGGCGCCGTGGATCGAAGCGCGGGCACCCGGGCCGTCATTTGGCACGCGCACGCCGCTGCTCGAATGGCTGGCGCTCGAACTTAGCCGCGCGGGCCTCGTGCGGTTCACCGCAGCCACACCTGCGGTTATCGTGCTGGCCGCATTGCTGGCCGCGATGGGCGCGGCGCTGCGTGTGTGGGGCACGGCGTATCTTGGACCTGGCGCCGTCCACTGCGCCGCGATGAAAGCAGGCGGCGTGCTTGCCGATGGACCCTACCGCTACGTGCGCAATCCGCTCTACCTTGGAGTGGGTTTCATGATCGCCGCTCTGGCCTTCATCATGCCGGTCAGCGGCGCTCTGTTTGCCATGGGGACCGTTTCGGCGTTTCTGTTCATTCTCATTCGCAGCGAAGAGAACTTTCTCAGCGCCACGCTCGGTGAGCCTTATCGCGCCTATCTGTGCGCGGTTCCGCGGCTGATTCCGCGCCTGCGCAGTCGCCTGCCGCACGCCGGCGGCAAGCCGCACTGGGGACGCGCCATCCTTGCAGAGCTCAATCCCATCGGCATCTTCCTCACCTTCGCCGTTTTTTCATGGAGCTACGACAACTGGCTGATGATTCGTGCGATTCTGGTCAGCCTCGGCGTTTCGCTGGTGGTGCGCGCGCTGATGCTGGGAATCACGCGGGCGGATGGGCTGCCGAAGTAGCCGGGCTGCTCAGATGAGTCCATTTGAAGCCGGCCGGATATTTGAGCCCGTAGCCCAGCAGCCGGTCCACGCCGATGTGGTTGATCCAGATCAGCGCAACGGGCACAAGCGCCGCCTGATGCAGCAGAAGCGCACACACCGCCAGCGTGGCCGGGGTCACGTAGCTGTGAATCGCGTTGTAGGTGCGCGCGCCCCAGCAGGAATCCACCAGATAGCCCAGCATGGACAGATCGGGCACCAGCCACAGCACCGCAAAAAGCCACCAGCTTGCGCCGGTGCGCGCGTAGAGCACGGCTGTGACAGCAGCCACTGCCAGGCCTTCCATGCGAAGCAACATGAGAACGGGAGGCGCAACGGCAGGAGAACATTCATCCTGCGGAGAGGAAGAGCGAGCAGCGGCCATGCTGGATGAGATGAATCAAACCAGCGCAGGGATAAAATTAATCCGCAATGGCTGCCGCGATCGCAACGGAAAAGGGGAAGAGCGCGCGGCTCTTCCCCTTTCGTCGCGAGTCCGGAATGCTACTTCTTGGCGGGAGCGATCACGTCTTTGGCGGCCTTGGCCACGCGGAACTTGACCACGGTCTTGGCCTTGATCTTGATGGCCGCGCCAGTCTGCGGATTGCGGCCGATGCGGGCCTTGCGTTCCGCCTTGACCAGGCGTCCGATGCCGGGGATCACGAAGACGCCGTTCTTCTTGGTTTCCTTGATGGCGGTCTCCGCCAGCAGATCGAGAAATGCGGCCGATTGTTTGTTGGTGAGTTCGAGCTTCTCGGCCAGATGCCGCGTCAGGGCGGTCTTGGTCAGTCCAGTTGCCATGCGATTTGTTCTCCTTCTTGGGCGCGCCCTCTGGGCCGCCATCGTTGCCGGGTTTCCGCCGCTTGATTGCGTACCGCATGGAGGAAGTGCAACCGAGGTAATCTAATGCACGAAACCCCTGTATTCATGCGGGTTCTCGAGAACCCTGTCGTTCGATACCATGCGGCTTTGGACGAGCTAAAGTCAATGGCTAAACCCCGATTTCCACAATTTTCTTGGGAAATAGTGCGATTTTCTCCGATATATGCCGAGAATTGCCCGGTTTTGGCGGCTTTCAGCCCTTCAAGAGCGCTTCCCGAGGCGAATGTCCATAGCCAAATAAATCTGTCATCCTGAGCGGAGTTTGGCCGTCTTTTTGGCCAAACGGAATCGAAGGACCTGCGTTTCCAGGGCGTCCATTATGCCGCGATATTCGAACCGCAGGCCGAACTGGTTGGGAGGGATAGCATTGCAGAGCCCTCAACCCAGCCCAAAAAGCACCTTCTTACGCGGCGCGAGCGGGGCCGCAATCGGCGTGTTGAGCGCGTCAACAACGGGTGCGGCCAGCTTGAAATAGCGGATCACCGTGGCGGCAATGTCGGGCTTGAGCGCGGCATCGGCGGGCAGCCGCGCGCTCAGTCCCCATTGCCGGCATTGGATCAGATCGAGCGCCGGGTGGTCCTTGGGAAACCCCTTCGGCGGGCGGGTAAGCGCGTTGCCCTCAAACACTGTAAAGACCTTGCGAACGGCGGGCTTTTCGAGGAGCTTTCTGAACTCGGAGTGATGATCTACGAGCCAGTGGCGGATGGCGGCGAGCTGATCCTTCTCCGGCATGTAGGCGCCGGCGGCAACGGCAATCTCCTTGGCGCTGATGTGGAAGTAGTAGCCCGCGCCGGAGGTCTTCTCCAGGCCCTGGTGCGACCACCACGCGGCGATGTGCGTCTTGTAGGGGCGCTTGTCGTGCGAGAAGCGCGTGTCGCGATAGATGCGGAAGAGCGACTTCTCGGCGGGGCGCACATGGCTGGGCGCAAAGTCGGTCATGGCGTCGGTGATCTTGCGAACAATGGCCAGCATCGGCTCCCTGACCTCCGCGTCGAAGACAGCCTTGCGTGGCGTGAACCACTCGCGGTCGTTGTGGCGAGCGAGCGAACGCAGGAACGCGAGGCCTTCGGGGCGGAGATGCGGAAGCGGAGCGGTCTGGGCGGGTGTTTTCTTGGGAGCCATTGCAACGAGCAGTGTATCGCTGAACGCGCTCAGCCGAAGTGGCAGCCCTGTGCGAAACTCTGTCCGAAGCAATCGACTGCCGCGGCAACAATGTCTGGCGGAAGCAGGTTCAGGCTACCTTCAATTTTGGGAACGAGCCAGTTGCCAAACTGGAATTCGATCCAGAATTGCGCACAAGCTGCATTAGGCACCTTGATGATCCCGTTGTTCCACGGATTCCGAAATACAGCTTCTCCAATCTTCGGCGCACATGAGCTCAAGTAAGATTCAGCGTTGAGCGAGGTTCGCGACCTGCGAAGCTTGCAAAGAACTTCGTAGTGGTACGCTTCTTTGACTTCCGACTGCCATGCATGATCTTGTGGCAAGTAAAGCTTGAATGGCGCAAGCTCTGAGGTACCCTGACCCGAGAGCCCAATATCAAAATCGTCCAGAGTTTTCAGCTCTTCCGATAATTCATTCATACCCGCAACCGGGGCGAAGTCTCTTACTGGGATTGTGAGAGTCTCGCCGGTGTAGACGTTTCTTCCAGTGAGGACTCTTCCGAGCAGCTTTCCCACTCTCAACGTAGCCCCGATCGGCGCGCTGCCGAGCGCCGTCAGACCTCGGAGGAAGGCAGCGACCTGCAAGAGCTGCGGGATAAACTCCGGGTTTTCAGGGATGAGCAAGTGCGAATAATGTTCCGACATCTTCGCGATTATAAATAGGTGTGTTGCTACCGGATCAGCTTCAGCGCCCCTCGGAAAAGCCCATCGAAGTCCGCGCCGAGGCTCTTGTCCTTTGCCACGGCGTTTTCAATAGCCTTCTCAGCGGCCACGCGCTGGTAGCCGAGATTGACCAGCGCCGACAGCACGTCCTCAGCCGCGGGGCCCTGCAAGGAAGACTGCACGGGCGGCGCGGCAAAGTCGTCGAGCTTGTCTTTCAACTCAACGACCAACCGCTCCGCGAGCTTTTTGCCAACGCCGGGAATGCGCGTCAACTGCGCGTGATCCTGCCCGCGAATAGCCTGCACCGTGCGCTCAGGTGACAGGCCGCTCAGCATCTTAATCGCCAGCTTCGGCCCCACGCCGCTCACCGTGATCAGCCGCTCAAACAGCCGCTTCTCCTCGCGCTCAAGAAATCCGAACAGCGCAATCTGGTCCTCGCTCACCTGAGTATGAATGTGCAGCGCTGCCTCGTGCCCCAGCGACGGCAGCGCGGTAAACGTGGGCACCGAGATGGTGACGTCGTATCCCACACCGGCCGCCTCAACGATGGCCTGGCCAGGTTGTTTGTGGATGAGCTTGCCGCGCAGGTGAGCAATCATTCAAGTCCTATTGTAGAATCCCCATCCTCTTCGCCACGCGCTCCAGCGTTTCGAGCGCCTGATCGAGTTGCGCGCGCGTATGCTCGCTCGACAGGATGGCGCGGATGCGTGCTTTGCCTTCCGGCACCGTCGGAAACGCGATGCCTGTGGCCATCACGCCCTCTTCAAACAGCGCTCGCGAGAAGTCCATGGCAGCGCGCCCCTCGCCTACGATGATGGGCGTGATGGGCGTCTGCGTCGCGGGCGTTGTGACGCCGCCGATGTTGAAGCCCAGCCTGTGCAGCTCGCCCTGAAAATAGTGCGTGTTGTCCCACAGGCGCTGAATCCGCTCGGGCTCCCGCTCCAGTATGTCGAACGCAGCAATGCACGTGGCCGCCACCGACGGCGGATGCGACGTCGAGAACAGAAACGGCCTCGCGCGATGGTAGAGATAATCGATCAGGTCATGCGAACCGCAGACGTAGCCGCCCAGCGCGCCAATGGCTTTTGACAGCGTGCCCACCTGCACATCCACGCGCCCATGCATCCCAAAGTGATCCACCGATCCGCGCCCGTTGCGGCCCAGCACGCCCGAGGCATGCGCGTCGTCCACCATCATGATGGCGCCGTATTTCTCGGCCAGCTCGGCCAGCTTGTCCACCGGCCCAATGTCGCCATCCATCGAGAACACGCCATCGGTAATGACCAGCTTGTGCCCCGGTTCGCCCGCCACTTCCTTGAGCAGCTCTTCGCAATGCGCCACGTCTTTATGCCGGAAGACCTTGACCTTGGCCCGCGACAGCCGCGCGCCATCAATGATGCTGGCATGGTTCAGCTCGTCCGACAAAATGAAGTCCTCCTTGCCCAGAATCGCGCTCACCGTGCCGGCGTTGGCCGCAAAGCCGCTCTGGAAGACCACGCAGGCCTCCACGTCTTTGAAGCGCGCGATCTTCTCCTCGAGGTCCATGTGGATGCGCATGGTGCCGGCAATGGTGCGCACCGCTCCCGAGCCCACGCCAAAAGCGCGCGTAGCGGCAACGGCGGCCTCAATGAGCCGCGGATCGTTGGCTAGGCCGAGATAGTTGTTGCTGGCCAGGTTGATCACCGCGCGGCCGTCGTAGTGGCAGACAGGCGCCTGCTGGTCGTCGAGAATGCGCAGCTTGAAGTGAGTTCCACGCGCGCGCAAATCGTCAAGCGCGGCGGTCAGGTGGGCAAGTTGGGGGCGAGTCGTGGTCGGAATCATGGCGTGGCACCTCAAAGAGAAAGGATAGCGCCAAACACCGGTGAGGGTCAGACGAGCGGTGCAGTTTACGGCTCGCAGGTTTATGGCGTGGAAGCCGTGACGCGCGCGCGGATGCCTTCCCCGATCGGCCCGCTGCGATGCAGCCGTGCATTGAGCCATGCAGTCATCTGGCGCTCCCAGTCCGGCACGTTGGGCAGTTTGTTCCATCCGCCTGTGCCATGCTTGCCGCCCGGAATGACGATGATGTCGCAGCGCACTTTAACCGCATGGAGCGCGGCCTGCAGGTTGGTCGCTTCCGGCATGGGAATGTATTCATCCCGATCGCCGAGAATCTCGAGAAACGGCGGATCGTGCTTCGAAACATAGGTGATCGGCGAGGCCTCACGGATTGCTTCCTTCTCGCCCTTCTGCGCGATGAACGGATCGAGGAAGCGATGCACGTCCTGATTGAGCGGAACGAACTCGAAGCTGCTTTGTGCGTAAAGGCTCACCACGGCCTGCACCTTTGCGCTGACGCGGTCCACCGGATCGGCAGCTTGCGGGTCGCCGGGCGCATTGAGCAGGCCCACCATATTGCTCAGGTAGCCGCCCGCCGAGCCGCCAACGAGGGAGATCTTGCCGGGGTCCGCGTCCCACTCGCGGGCGTGAAAGCGGATGTAGCGGACGGCGCGCTGGACGTCCTGCACCATGTAGGGGTAGGGGTACTTGGGCGCGAGCCGGTAATTCACAGAGAAGACCGCGTAACCCTCCGGGGCCAGAAAATCGGCCACATAGGCTTCGCTGCCGCTCTTGCTGTCGCCGCCATGGTACCCGCCGCCGTGAATGATAATCGCGATGGGATGAATCCCGCCGCCTTTTGCTGCGTAGTAGTCCATGGTGAGGGGCTGGCCGTCGGCGGTTCCGTACACGATGCCATCCTGCGTAGGTGCGCGCGTTTCGGCGGCGTACGCGGCAACACAGGCAAAGCAAAGCGCGATCGAGGCGAGCGTATGCTTTAAGCGTTGAAGCGTCATCGGAGTCGAACACACATTCGGCCTGGCCGCGCATTCGGAAAAACAGCCTGGAGCTGAGGCCGGCACCGGTGATGCCTGCGGTAAGCGAGCGCGGCGGGCGGAGGTCTGAGTCATGGCGTGGCACCTCAAAGAGAAAGGATAGCGCGGGATGGGGATGGTGGTCGTCGTGCAGCTTCCCGGTTGCAAGAGTTTCGCCAGGAACCTGACGATAAAAGGCGTCACAGTTGAGCGGAGCGGCGCTCGTTATTCTGTTCGGAGATCATTTCGGTAATAAAATCGTCAGAGTGAAAGTGGTTTCGATCCCATGCGCTTGAGGCGTTTTGCAGCGGTAACGAGCGTGGCTCTCTTCGCGGGGGCAAGTGTGGCGCAAGATCGTTTCAGCGCGGCGGCCATCGATGCCTACGTTCAGCCATATGTCCAGAGCGCAAACTTTGCGGGAGATATTCTTGTTGAGAAGAACGGGAAGGTGATTTTCGAAAAGGCATACGGTTTTGCCGACCGCGAGCACCGTGTTCCGGATACCACCGCAACCCGGTTCCATATTGCTTCCATGTCGATGCAGTTCACGGCCGCCGCCATCTTGCGCCTCGTAGATTCAGGTTCGCTCAGCCTGGATGACCATGTAGGCGATTTCATCGCAGGCATCGATGGAGCGGACAAGATCACAGTTCGCGATCTTCTCACGGAGCGCTCCGGATTGCCGGACATCAATGCTCTCCCTGACTACGATGATCTCCTTCAACATCATCAAACCCCGGCCACATTGGTTGCCAGGATTGAGGGACGGCCGTTGCTGTTCGAGCCAGGGTCGAAATTCCTTCATGAGGAGCATTCTGCCTACAATCTTCTTGCTCTTATCATCGAGAAAAAAACCGGGCTTCCGTTTGCCGCCGCCGTTAAGCAATTGGTCTTTCGGCCAATGGGTTTGACCGCATCGGGCGTAGACGACGATTCTCTGACGCACCCTGCACGCATGGCCAGAGGCTATGAACCCGTGGGCACTTACGGATTGAAGCCAGCTCCTGCAATCCATTGGTCGGCCAAATCGGGGAACGCTTCGGTGTATACGGCGGCCGGCGACGAAGCACGATGGATAACCGCGTTGTTTCAAGGGCATCGGCTAAGCGCATTGTCGCGCTACGCGATTCTCGATACCTCGCTCAGCGTGGGTTTTGGCTGGTTCAAGGGCATGAACAAGCGTTTTGGCCAAACCGCCTACTCGATGAATGGAAGAGCGCCTGGCTTTACGTCGTTTGTCCTTTATCTGCCACAGTCTCAGATGACCGTAGTGGCTTTGAGCAACATTTATTCGTCGGCCACGACGACAATCGGGTATGACATCGCTGCCCTCTCGCTCGGATTTCCATACAAAACGTTTCATTTCCAGGAGCCAGCGTCCGATTCAACGGACTTGAACGCCTGTGCAGGTGTGTTTCGGTTTGGCTCCGACTTCTACCAGCCAGATGCAGAGGTGTCCCTGACCGCTGATGGCTCAGGTCTCACAATGCGCTGGCCATCGGGCGACATCTCAGCGCTGATCCCCCTCTCCAAGGACCATTTTGTAGATCGGGCCTACTGGGAGGAGGTCATTATTCAACGTGACTCATCCGGACACCCCAAGGCATTACTCTACGGTCAATTTCAGGGGACAGCGGCAAGCCGGCAATAAGGCACATGCAGTGTTAAGCCTCATTTAAGATTCATCACTGTAAAGAACTCGGTGAGATTCTAGCGATCTTTTCCAACTCGGAAATTGCACCTATCACGGTCAGGCATCAGGACCAAGTGCGGCGGCGAAGAATTGAAAGCGATCAACGCCATTCCGCCCGCTGGCGCGTCCAACCGAGAGCCAGCAATGGCTCCGGCACACCCTGGCCGGATACAATAGGGGTCTACGCCGCAAAACGGGTTCGATGCGCGATTTTTCTTTCAGATTTGGAGCAGTACACGTGAGAGGTTCTTTCTGCCGCGGTCTGCGGCTTGAGTGGATGGCGGGACTGATGGCGCTGGCGATGCCGGCGATGGCGATGGCTGTGGTGAGCCAGCGCGGCGTGGCCACCGAGACCGCGCTGACGGCGGAGACGCACGACCGCGCGAGTGGAACCGAAGCAGCCGTCACAGTGGCCGTGGCCGGCGAGGACGGACTGCCCGCCGTGGGCGCCGTGGAGATCGAAGAGCACGGCCGCCAGCTGGCCGGCGCCGCGTTGAACGCCGACGGCCGGGTGAGCCTGTCGATTCATCTGCCTGCCGGCGACCACGCGCTGCGCGCCGTCTACCTGGGTGACGCCATGCATCGGGGCTCCAGGTCGCAGGCGGCCCACGTTCACGGCATGACCACCACCACGCCCACTTTCTCGGTTTCGCTGTCGGCGGCACCACCTTACGCGCTGCCGCTGGTGCTCAAGCAGGGTGCGTCTGGCAATGTGCTGGTGACGGTGACGCCAGAGAACAACGCCTCGCTCACGGCGCCGATGTTTATCACGGTGTCCTGCTCTGGACTCCCCGATCAGTCCTCCTGCACGTTCACGCCGGAGACGGTTGAGATCCAGGCCAGCACGCTCACCAGCTGCGCCAGCGGGTCCACAAATCCGCTGTGCCCGCCCACCAGCACCATGGTGATTGAGACGCAGCTCGGCACAAGCGCCAAAGCGGCGCGGCCGGCCAGGCATGGCGCGGGGCCGGTGGCCTGGGCGCTGGTGTTGCCCGGCGGGCTGGCGCTGGTCGGGCTGGCCTGGGGCAGCCGCCGCCACACGTGGCTGAGTCGGCTCTCGCTTCTTCTCGTGGTGGGCCTGGTATCCGTGCTCGGCGCCACCGCCTGCAATGAGCGCTACGACTACTTCCATCACGGGCCGCCGGCCAATCCGCCCACGCCGGCAGGTACTTACACGGTGCAGGTGACAGCGCAATCCACCAACGGCATCACCGCCATCACGCAGACCGTGCCCATGGTGCTGACTGTTACCCAGTAAACGCACAGCCATCCAATTCTGAAGGACCTGCGGATTTGAGCCCGCAGGTCCTTTTTGCGTTTGCAGGCGCATGTGCCCGGCTGGGGATGATAGAACGGTGTGCAGCGGTTCGTCGGCCGCGAAGGACACGCATGAGGGTCTGGAAAAGCGATTTCGCGCGGAACACCACGACGCGCACAGCGAGCTACGGCTTGAGTGAGCCTCAACTCCTCCGTGCCCCATCCTTTCCGCTTTTTTCTGCGGAATGGGTGGAAAACCCCAATTCTCGATCCGCATCGTTCCCACGGAGATTTGCAGTTGCGGCTGTGCTGTTCGCGTGCGGCATGGGTGCGGCTGCTCAGACGGCTGATGAAGCATGGTTGCGCAGCTTTCGTCTCCGGAGCCAACCGCGCCACGGAACCATCCCCGTGCGAGCGCTGGGAAGCGGGGCAGTGGAGCACTCGGCCGCGCAGGAACTCGTCAGCGGCCTCAAGCGCATGAATGGCAATGCAGCTCTGCTTGCGACTGGATCTCAGGACCAAACCAATGGCGGGCTTGCTGGATCGGGTTCTGCTGCCGGCGCACTCATCGTAGGAACCGCGGACGAGGTGCGCAAGGCTTTTCCGGAGATGGTATTTCCCCGCGATCTTCACCAGGATGAGTATTGGATTGGTTCGGCGCCTTACAAGGCCGCAACTGCGCAAATGGTCATCGGCGGGGATGAGCGCGGTACTTTATACGGTGTCTTTGACCTTCTGCGGCATTTGCCATCGGGCGATGTTCCCTTTGACCACTCCATCCGCAGCCGGCCCGCCATGCCCATTCGCTGGGTCGATGAATGGGACAATCCCGATGGCTCCATCGAGCGCGGCTACGCGGGACGGTCGATATTTTTTGAGGGCGGCAACGTGCGCGACGACCTTGCGCCGGTAGGCGAATACGCGCGGCTGCTGGCCTCGGTCGGCATCAACGGATGCAACATCAACAACGTGAATGCCGCGCCGCAGTTGCTCGACCTCGATCATCTCAAACAGATCGCGCGCCTTGCCGACGCCATGCGGCCCTGGGGTGTGCGGCTCGCAATGAGCGTGGATATCGCCAGCCCGCAGAAGATCGGTGGACTTGCCACGTTCGATCCGCTTGATCCCGAGGTGAAAGCGTGGTGGGCGGCCAAGGTCGCGGAGATTTACACGCTCGTTCCGGACTTTGCCGGCCTCACGGTCAAGGCTGACTCCGAGGGCCAGGCGGGCCCATCGAGCTACGGACGCACGCCAGCCGATGCGGCCAACCTGCTGGCGGGCGCGCTTGCGCTGCATGGCGGCGTGGTGCTTTACCGCGCGTTCGTCTACAACCACCACCTCGACTGGCGCGACCCCAAAGCCGACCGCGCCCGCGCCGCGTATGACATCTTTCATCCGCTCGACGGCAAGTTCGCGGCCAACGTGGTGGTGCAGATCAAGGAGGGGCCCATCGACTTCCAGGCGCGCGAGCCGGTGTCGCCGCTCTTTGCCGGCCTGCGGCAGACCAGCATGGCCATGGAGGTCGAGATCACGCAGGAGTACACCGGCCAGCAGCGGCATCTGGTCTATCTCGCGCCCATGTGGAAGCAGGTGCTCGATTTCGATCTGCACTCGGACGCGCGGTCGACACCGGTGAAGGATCTTATCGCCGGCAAGAGCTTTCATCAGCCAACCGGCGGAATGATCGGTGTGGCCGGCGTGGGTCGTGAGGCGTGGCTCGGGTCGCCCTTGGCCATGGCCAATCTCTACGCGTTTGGGCGCCTTGCGTGGGATCCGGATTTAAAGCCAGACGAGATCGCAGCGGAGTGGACGCAGCAGACGCTTGGCGCGGATGCCGACGTGGTGGCGACGGTGGACAAAATGCTGATGCAGAGCTGGCCTGCGTATGAGGGCTACACCGGGCCGCTCGGCATGCAGACGCTGACCGACATCACGGGCAGCCATTACGGGCCCAACATCGAGTCGAGCGAGCGCAACGGCTGGGGACAGTGGCACAACGCCGACCACGAGGGCGTAGGCATGGACCGCACCGTCGCGACGGGAACGGGCTACGCGGGCCAGTATCCGCCCGAGGTGTCCGCGATGTATGAATCGCTTGCGACGTGCCCTGACAACCTGCTGCTCTTTTTTCATCACGTGCCGTACACGTATCGGCTGCACTCGGGAAAGACAGTGATCCAGCACATCTACGACAGTCATTATGAGGGCGCGGAGCAGGCGGCCAGGCTGGTCGACGATTGGGATTCGCTCAAGGGCCGCATCGACGATAAGGTCTTTGCGGACGTGAACGCGCGGCTTGAATACCAGGCCGGCCATGCCATCGTGTGGCGCGATGCGATTGTGCAGTATTTCCTGAAACTGAGCGGCATTCCCGATGAGAAAGGCCGCGCAGGCCATTTTCCCGGACGGTTTGAAGCCGAAAACGCACAGCTGAAGGGTTACAAGGTAATCGATGTAACTCCGTGGGAGGATGCATCGGGCGGCAAGGCTGTTTCATGCGAGCCGTCCCAGCCCACCACGCGTCAGGGCACGACTTCAGTCGTGCCGAACAGCACCCCGAACGGAGACCGGGCTTTAGCCCCTGAGGGAATGCAGAGTTGTTCCGCTGAATGGACTTACTCGGGTGCGCCCGGCCGATTCAACATTGCAGTTCAATACTTCGACCTACAAGCCGGCATAGCAAAGTTCACCCTCGATGTGAACGGCAAGCCGGTTGCCGCGTGGGCCGCGGACGCAACGCTGCCCTCACGCCGCCCGCATGGCGACAACTCCACGCGTTTCACGGTGCGCGGCGTCGAACTCAAGCTCGGCGACGTCCTGCGCGTAGTTGGGACCCCCGACGGCAATGATCCCGCCACGCTGGATTACATCGAGCTGATTCCAGCGCGCCGATGAACAACTTTGGGTGCCCCAGGTCTCGATTTTGAGACCTGGGATGCCGCAATTTACACCCACCAGCTCATCTGCGGTTTGCAGGCAGCCGCGTGTCGGACTAGCGTCACTCAGCTCGAAGCTGTTTTGTGAAATGCATGACGAGATCATCGTCGAGCACCACGTGCGAGCCCTCGTCGATATATTGATCCCGGTATGTAACGCCGCAACCATCCGGTATGTAGCCGCGTCGAACGTAGAGCCGTTGGGCGACGTTATAGCCCGGATGCAAACCCACTCCGATTCCTACGAACCTTGAATGCCGCGCCACTTCCGCCTCCGCGCGGTCAAGTAGCTTGGATGCAATGCCTTGCCTTTGGAATTGCCGAAGGACATTCAAGTCTTGAACCTCAGGAATGTTCAACTCCGAGAATCCCGGATAGGAAGGCCGCCAATGCACCGTCACATAGCCCGCAATCTGCCCATCGACAGTGGCGATGAAGCACATTCGGATCCCAGCAGCCTGCTCGCCAAGATACCGTCGGAACTGCTCTTCAGGCTTATTCCATCCCATTTGCGCAAAGGCCGCAGCGATGACAGCCGGATCGTCTTCGTTCAACGGTCGAATCGCGAGGTCCTGCGCGTTGTGCATACGCATTACTCCACTCTACCGCTGACTCGCCTCCCCCGCCTTTACACGCGCGTTGAACTCCTCCGACTTGCCGCGTGGCACGCTGAGCGACTTCCATCCGGCATGATTCAGATGCTTGGCCAGCAGCACAACCTGGCCGCAGTGATAGGGATAGTGCGCGAGCTGGCGATTGATGGCCTGCATCACCGAGTGGCCCTCGCCGCGAATCGTCACTGTGTGCGCGAGATCGTCGTCAGTAAGCGACGCGAGCGCGTGGAACAGGCACTGCCAGCCTTCATCCCACATCGCCATCAGTTCGACGCGCGTTGCCGGTGGTGCGACGAACTCCGCATCGCGGTCGCGGTCTGGCTTCTCGCCGTCAGTCGAGAGAAAATCGGTCCAGCGTGAGCGCATGTTGCCCGACATGTGCTTCACCACGATTGCAATCGAATTCGATTCGTCGTCGAGCGTGGTGAAGAGCTGCTCGTCGCTCACCTGCGCCATGGCCCGCTCAGCCAGTGTCTTGTAATAGCGGAAGACTCCGACCGAATCCCGCAGATAGGAAGTTGTGAATTCAAGCGCCATGCATCTATTCTCGCTCCATGGACAACAAAAGCAATATCTCACGCCGCAGTTTTGTCGGCGCGGGCGCGGCGACGGCTGCTGCAACGGCCGCGGCATCGGCGCTGACCGGCTGTCACTTGATGGGGCGACCCGTGACGACAGAAACGCGGACCACCACGCTGCCCGCGGCCATTGCCGCGCTGCCGGTGCTCGCCGGGCAGGCGCGGCCCTTTACCAATGCCGAGCGTCTGGCACGCATTGAGCGCGCCAAGTCGCTCATGGCCGCGGCCAAGATCGACGCCATTGTGCTGGCCAACAATACGGCGTCGTCGGCCTACTTTGCCGACCTGCCGCATATGAACGGCGGCGAGCGGCTGTGGGCGCTGGCCATGCCCATTCGCGCCAAGCCGTTCCTGGTGTGCCCGGCGTTTGAAGAGGGCCGTGCCCGCGAAATGCTCGATGCCGGCCCGCTGGGCAAAGACGCCGAGGTGATTGCGTGGCAGGAGGACGAGAGCCCCTACGCCGCGCTTGGCAAGGGAATGCGCGACCGCGGCCTCGCGACGGGCACCATCGGCCTTGACGAGAATATGAAGTTTGTTTTCGCCGAAGGCATTCGCGCGGCCAACCCGCATTTGACGCTCGTGAGTGCATCGCCGGTGACCGCCGGCTGCCGCATGATCAAGGACGCGCACGAGATGGAATGCATGCGCCTGGCCTGTCGCGCCACACTGCTGGTCTATCGCGCCGTTGCGCAGTCGCTCGCCGTCGGCATGACCACCGCCAACGTGCATGCGCTCATCCTCGCCTCTTATGCGCGCGTCGGCTTCGACGGCGAGGCCAGCCTCAACATCGATGAGTTCACCGCGCTGCCGCACGGCTCGCGCCAGCCGCAGACGCTGCATGAGGGCAGCATTCTGATGCTCGACGACGGCTGCGAGGTGGAGGGCTACACTTCCGACATCACGCGCACTTTTGTGCTGGGCAAGGCCACAGACAAGATGAAGCGCGTGTTCGACCTGGTGCACCGCGCGCAGGCCGTGGCCGTGGAGACGGCGCGGCCCGGCGTGATTGCGGCGGATGTGGACGCGGCCGCGCGCAAGGTGATTGTCGATGGCGGCTATGGGCCGGGGTTCACTTACTTCTCGCACCGGCTCGGCCACGGCATCGGCATGGACATGCACGAATGGCCTTACTTCGTTCGCAACGACATGTTCGGCTGGGACCCGGCGCCGCGGCTCAAGGCCGGCATGGTGCTGAGCGATGAACCGGGCATCTACATTCGCGGCGAGTTCGGCGTACGGCTCGAAGACGATCTGTGGATCAACGAGAACGGCGCGGAGCTGCTGACGCCGCAGAGCCCGTCGCTCGAAGATCCCTTCGGTAATTTCTCCTGACCGCATCTATTGAGTCCGAGACCCACTTCGGAAATTTCTTTTGATCACGAATCTGGGTGCCCCAGGTCCCGTCTTTGGGGCCTGGGATTCCGCCGAATTGAATCTTCTCGCCGTCAATCCAAAGGTGGATGCGCTGCCGCGGGCGTTCTGAATAAGATGGCCCAACGATGCGTGCGCAGCGGCAAATGGGAGTGTGGGCGGCGACCGCCGTTGTTACCGGCGAGGCCATCTCGCTCGGCATCTTCCTCACGCCCGCGGGCATGGCCCGGTCACTGGGCTCGCCGGCGCTGCTGGGCGCGGTGTGGTGCGGCATGGCGGTGGTTACCCTGGCCGGCGCGCTGTGCTTTACCGAGCTGTCCGTGCGCTATCCCCAGGCCGGCGGCGAATATGTCTATCTCCGCCACGGCTTTGGCCGGCGCGTGGCTTTTCTCTACGGATGGATGGCCGCGATGGTGATGTATCCGGGGGTGGCGGCCGCGCTCT
>Ga0302324_100007049_pt1 | contig 24013 bp, 18 predicted proteins | sample Palsa_T0_1_FD_201949 | JGI IMG/M metagenome (GOLD analysis project Ga0302324, IMG submission 201949) | Peat permafrost microbial communities from Stordalen Mire near Abisko, Sweden - Palsa_T0_1 | ecosystem: Environmental > Terrestrial > Soil > Palsa > Peat permafrost | place: Sweden: Abisko... | reverse complement strand
CGCCACCCGGCAGTGTGTCTGCGGTATCGGGTTGAGAACCCGTCCCCGGGAATACAAACTGGCTGGCGTTGATTTGTGCGACCGTCGTCATCGTCGAGCCGGGTTGCGCGTTCATGCCGACCGCAAACCCCACGGGGCCGGCGCCGACGGCAGCGCTCGGTGCAACGGGGCTCGCCGCCAGTTGCGGATTAGAATTAAACGTACCTGGGAACGTCGCCGTACCGACCACCATAAACGTAGCCGCCGCAACGCCGTTGGTCAAACCGGATGAGAACGTCGGGTTGGTCGCAGCCGCGGTCACCGCAGCGTGATGCACGCGGTATTGACCGGGCGCGCTATAAACGGAATCCATGAACTCCGTACACGTCAGCGGCGTAGCGGCGACGCCGGAATTGACGATGACGAGCGTGTCAATCTCATTGTTGGCCGGCTGAGGAATGCTGCACGATCCAAGCACCGTCGTCGTATTTGCCGTACGCAATAGCACTTGCGCTGCGACCACCGGCATGGCGTTGAAATCCGTGATTGCGCCATATGACAAGCCTTGAATCAATGCTCTGGGGGATGCAGTCCCACCGGTCGAGGTGTAGTAGACATCGACATCCGCTCCAATGGTGCCGGGCGCGCCGTTAACGAAACGCAATTGCGATTGCAAGCCGATTGCATTACTAACGCCCGTCGATCCCCCACCACATGCGGCCAGAGAAAGCGCCGCAGGAAATGCGAGCAGCGCGAGCGTGCGAATGGGGTTCATAGAGCGTATCCTTGCTGAGTTTAAAAAGTAGAGTCAGCTTCGTGTACCCTACTTGCGGACATTTGCTCAGCTCGAACGCAAAGTAATTCCGTGCTCGCTTGCTCGAACGATGCCTTCTTTGACGAGAACGTCGACAATATGTGGGATTTCTGCAACGCGATCGGGTGGAACGACCGTGACGAGATCGTGTATAAGCGCCGAGATTGTCATCACTTCAAGGCCAGGCTCATCACGCAAGCGCTCGATAATTCGGCCTCGCAGAAACCGCGTCGTGCGCTCGAAAGGAAGGCTTGCTTGCGGCGCCCGTTTCGCATGTGCTTTCGCAAGCGTTGACAAGCAGGTAGCGTCTACCGGCGAGGCAACGCACGATTGCTGCAAAGGACAAAGCAAGCATTTGGGTGCTCGCGCCATACACACGGTTGAGCCTAAGTCCATCATTGCCGAATTCCAATCGTGACCGCGATCCACCGGGATGGCGTCCGTAGCGATGGCATCGAGTTCTTGCGCACTCGCGAGGGGCGGATACTCAAGACCGAGCATCACCCGATGTACGATACGGCGAATATTGGTATCGAGTGCGGCATCGTCGCACTCGAAAGCAAACGCACGCACCGCGGCAGCCGTATACGGGCCGATGCCCGGCAGCGCGAGTAGCGCATCCCGCGACTGCGGCAGTACGCCGCCGTGCGTTTCCATCACCGTGCGCGCAAGAGCGTGCAGCCGAACCGCCCGCGAGTTGTAACCCAGCCCGCGCCATGCGCGAACGACGTCACCGGCATCGACGGCTGCGAGTGCGGCAAACGATGGAAATGCAGCAATAAATGCTTCATAGATCGGCAAGACACGATCGACTTGCGTTTGCTGCAACATGAACTCGCTCACGACGATCGAGTACGGATCGCGCGTTTGCCGCCACGGCAAATGCGAGCGGCCGTGGTCGCGATACCAAGCGAGCAATTGCGGTGCGGCGCCGATCATGCCGACAACGCGTCGCCGATGCGGCGGATGCCTTCGGCAATCGCGTCCCGCGCGACCGGCGTGATGGCAAGACGGAAATGGTAATCGCCGCCACCGTGCGCAAAAAAAGCCTCACCAAACAAGAACGCGGCCCCGCGGCGCTCGGCTGCGTCGAGCAGGGTGCGCGCACGTACTTCGCGCGGAGTGGACGCCCACACGTAGTATCCGCCGCCACCGCGCGCCGGACGCATGTTCGCGGGCCAGAAGCGCTCGATCGCATCGAATACGATACTCCGACGCAGCTCGAGTTCCGAGCGCAACGCGCGGACGTGGCCGTCGTAGGCCGTCTGCATGTAGTCACAAACGCTCGCCTGCACGTACATGGAACTCGCCATGTCGTAGGATTGCTTGCGCAACAACAGCCGGTCGTAAATCGTGCGCGGCGCGCACAACCATCCTAAACGCAGCGAGGGAGCAATTGTCTTACTGAAACTGCTCAAGTAGATAACGTATTCACTGTTGCGTGCAACCAGCGGCAGGGTGACCTGCGATGCAAGTTCGCCATAGGGGTCGTCTTCGACGATCGGCACACCCGCGCGCTCCGCGAGTGTGATCAAACGCCCGCGCCGGTCATCGTTCATCGTCACGCCGGTCGGATTGTGCAACGCGGGCATCGTATAGATGAAGCGCGGCCGGCGCGTTCGTAGGATTGCCTCGACGTGATCGACCCGCAAGCCATCATCGTCTACGGCAACCGGAATGGCACGCAAGCCGTGAATTTGAAAGATCTGCAGCGCACCGGGATACGTCGGCGCTTCGACGATGATCTCGTCGCCCGGCTCGGCAAGCGACTGCGCGACAAGGGATATGCCTTGCGTCGAACCGGTCAGCATGAGAATGTCGCGCGCACCGACGTTCGCGCCGCGTCCACGCATGCGCTCGGCGATCGTTTCGCGTAGCGGCGCGTACCCCTCACTGTCGCCGTACGTCAAAACGAAGTTGACGTTGCCGCCGACCCGCGCGAACGAACGCGACAAATCGTCAAGCGGCGATGGTTCGGCGGGCGGCACGCCTTGCACGAATGCGATGCGGTCGCCGTGACCGACCGCAGCAAGTTCGCCGAGCACCGCGGGAAATTCGCCGACGCGCCACGGCGGCAGGGCGACCCACCACGGAACGGCCGCGCCACGGTCGGCGAGGCGCGCCTGGCCCGCCGCGACGCGCGAGCCGGAGCCGACGCGTTGTTCGATCAATCCGTCGGCGACAAGCTCGCGGTAGGCATGCACGACCGTGCTGCGGTTAACGGCGAGGCGCCCCGCCAAATGGCGTTCGGGCGGCAGGCGAGTCCCCTCGGGCAGCCCGCCGGTCAATATCTGCTCCCGGAGCCGCTCTTCGATCTGCCGGTAAATCGGCACGATGCTGTCCCGATCAACCGCAAGGGCGAGCTCAGACCATCCAATGTGAGCCATCCTGCCCCTCCATTTCGGAAAATTGGATGGTCAACCTCTCTCCTTGGCTGGCGGAAACATCGGTAGAGGCTGGTATCCTAGGCGTGACCTTTCGCGTCCGCCGGAGCCTGTCCATGATCGACACGACCCCCGCCGCTTCTCCCAATGGTACCGCTGTTGGAACGCAGCCCGAGCCCGATCCGCAAGAGACCCTCGAATGGATCGCCGCGCTCGACGGCTTGATCGAAGCCGAAGGGCCGGATCGCGCGCGCGAAATCATCGCCGCACTTTCACAGCGCGCCCGCGTGCGCGGCGTCGACATTCCGCTGGCACTGACGACGCCGTACATCAATACGATTCCGGTCGATCGCCAACCGGTGTATCCCGGCGATCACGATCTCGAGGAACGGCTGCGCCATTACATGCGCTGGAACGCGATGGCGATGGTCGTGCGCGCGAACAAGGAGTCAAGCGAACTCGGCGGACACATCGGTACATTCTCATCGGCTGCAACGCTGGTCGACGTCGGCTTCAACCACTTCTGGAACGCACCGTCGGCGAAGCACGGCGGCGACCTCGTGTACTTCCAAGGCCACTCGTCACCCGGCGTGTACGCGCGCGCATATATCGAAGGCCGCATCAACGAGGGACAGCTCGAACACTTCCGGCGCGAAGTCTCGGGCAAAGGCCTCTCATCGTATCCGCATCCGTGGCTGATGCCGGACTTTTGGCAATTCGCGACGGTTTCGATGGGTCTGGGACCGCTGCAGGGCGTGTATCAAGCACGCTATATGAAGTATCTGCACGACCGCGGTATCGTCGACACGAGCGGGCGCAAAGTGTGGGTTTTTCTCGGCGACGGTGAGGTCGACGAACCCGAATCGCTCGCCGGCCTGGGTCTCGCCGCACGCGAAAAGCTCGACAATCTCATTTTCGTCGTCAACTGCAATCTGCAGCGGCTCGACGGTCCGGTGCGCGGTAACGGCAAGATCATTCAGGAACTCGAAGGCGTCTTCCGCGGCGCCGGCTGGAACGTCCTCAAAGTCATTTGGGGCCGCCGCTGGGATGCGCTGCTGGCCGCCGACAAAACCGGCACGCTCGTCAAGCTGATGGGCGAAACCGTCGACGGTGATTATCAGACGTACAAGTCGCGCGATGGCGCGTATGTACGCGAAAATTTCTTCGGCCGCTATCCCGAAACGCGCGCACTCGTCGAACATCTCTCCGACGAAGATGTGTGGCAACTTAATCGCGGCGGCCACGATCCGTACAAGGTGTACACGGCGTACAAAGCCGCCGTCGAACATACGGGCCAGCCGACGGTCATTCTCGCGAAGACGATCAAGGGTTATGGCCTCGGCACGGCCGGCGAAGGCATGAACGTCGCGCACAACACCAAGAAAATGGTCGTCGAGCAGATTCGCGCGTTCCGCGACCGTTTTTCGATTCCGGTCTCGGACGCGCAACTCGAAGATGTGCCGTTCATCAAGCCCGACGAGCACTCGGCCGAAATGAAATATCTGCGCGAACGTATCGCCGAACTCGGCAGCGTGCCGCAGCGCCGGCGCAACGTCGAGCACGCGCTCGCAACGCCCGATCTTGCAGCGTTCGACGCGCTGCTCGAGGATTCGGGCGAGCGTGAATTCTCGTCGACGATGGCCTACGTGCGCGCCCTCGGCGTGCTCGTGCGTGACAAAGCGATCGGGCCGCGCATCGTGCCGATCGTCTCGGATGAAACGCGCACGTTCGGCATGGAAGGCATGTTCCGCCAACTCGGTATGTACTCGGCCGTCGGCCAGCTATACCGCCCGCAAGACGCCGACCAGTTGATGTGGTACCGCGAAGACAAAACCGGTCAGATTTTGCAAGAAGGCATCACCGAAGCCGGCGCGATGTCGTCGTGGATTGCCTCAGGTACGTCGTACTCGACGCACGGCGTGCAAACGCTGCCGTTCTTCATCTTCTACTCGATGTTCGGTTTCCAGCGCATCGGTGATTTCGCATGGGCGGCGGCCGACATGCGCACGCGCGGTTTTCTGATCGGCGGCACCGCCGGCCGCACGACGCTCAACGGCGAAGGCTTGCAGCACGAAGACGGCCACAGCCATCTCTTCGCCGCCGGCATTCCAAATTGCGTCCCGTACGATCCGACGTACGCTTACGAAGTCGCGGTCATCATCCAAGACGGCGTGCGACGTATGCTCGGCAATCAAGAAGACGTCTACTACTACGTCACGGTGATGAACGAGAACTATCATCATCCGGCGATGCCGAAAGGCGTCGAAGCCGACATCCTGCGCGGCCTGTATCTCTTACGCGACGCGGGCGTCGCGAAGAAACCGGCGCCGCGCGTGCAGCTGATGGGTTCGGGCACGATCTTGCGCGAGGTCGAAGCCGCAGCCGATTTACTGCGCGACGATTTCGGCGTGAATGCCGACGTCTGGAGCGCGACGAGTTTCACACTGCTGGGCCGCGACGGACTCGAAACGACGCGCCATAACATGCTGCATCCGGCCGACGAACCGCGGCGACCGTTTGTCGCCCAACAACTCGAAGGCCACCCGGGACCCGTCATTGCCGCGAGCGACTATGTGAAGATGTACACCGAACAAATTCGGCCGTTTATCGACCGCCGGTTTCATGCACTCGGCACCGATGGTTTCGGCCGCAGCGATACGCGCGGACAACTGCGTGCGTTCTTCGAGGTCGACCGGCATTGGATCGTCCTCGCCGCTCTTCGCGAACTTGCCGCTGAAGGGACGATCTTGGCGGCGAAAGTCAGCGAAGCAATCGAAAAATACGGCCTGAATGCGAATAAACCCAACCCGTTGAAAGTTTGACGATGGCGACGATTGAGCTCACCGTCCCCGACCTTGGCGGATTCGATAACATTCCGGTCATTTCGATCCTCGTTAAGCCGGGCGACACGATCGCCAAAGAAGCGCCGCTGGTCGAGCTTGAATCCGACAAAGCGACGATGGAAGTTCCGGCGTCGGCCGCTGGAACCGTACGCGATATCAAAGTAAAAGTCGGCGACAAAGTTTCGCAAGGCTCCGTCTTAGTGAGCCTCGAGACCGCGGGCGACGATGCCGCCGCAAAACCCGCGCCCGCTCCGGTGTCCGCACCGCAGGCAGAGCCGGCGCATGCTGCGCCGGTTGTCGCTGCCGTTGTTGCGCCGGCGCCGCCATCACGAAACGGCAGCGCGTCCAACGGCGCACCTCCCGCGCATGCGAGCCCCGCGATCCGACGTTTCGCGCGCGAGTTAGGCGTCTTGCTCGAAGGCGTCGGCGGCAGTGGTCCCAACGGGCGCGTCACGCGCGAAGATGTACAGAGCTACGTAAAGAGCGCACTGGGCGCAGGTGCCAGTACAAACGGCGGCAGCGCACTCGGCGGCCTCAACCTGCTGCCGTGGCCGAAAATTGATTTCGCAAAATTCGGACCGGTCGAACGCAAACCGCTGAGCCGCATCCAAAAAATTTCCGGGCCGAACTTGGCGCGCAACTGGGTGATGATTCCGCACGTCACGCAAAACGACGACGCGGACGTCACCGAGCTCGAAGAATTCCGCAAAGCGATCAATGCGGAACGCAAAGACAGCAAGGTGACGATGCTTGCGTTCTTGCTCAAAGCGTCGGTTGCCGCGCTGAAGCAGTTTCCCGTATTTAACAGTTCGCTCGACGGCGACGAATTGGTATTCAAACAATACTACCATCTCGGCTTCGCCGCCGATACGCCCAGCGGCTTGATGGTCCCGGTCATTAAAGACATCGACACCAAAGGTATCGTCGATATCGCGCGCGAGACCGCCGAACTTTCGGCCAAAGCACGCGACGGCAAACTCGGTCCGGCCGACATGTCCGGCGCAACGTTTACGATCTCGAGTTTGGGTGGCATAGGCGGCACTTATTTCACGCCGATTATCAACGCACCCGAGGTCGCGATTTTGGGCGCCTGCCGCACGGCGATCCGGCCGCTATGGAACGGCACCGCTTTCGCACCGCGCACGATTCTGCCGCTATCCCTTTCGTACGACCACCGCGTCATCGATGGCGCCTCGGCCGCACGCTTCACGACCTATTTGGCCGGCATCCTGGCAGATTTGCGACGCACGCTACTCTAGGGGGCAGTTGGCGCGGCCCCCCAACCGCTCAAAAACACTAGGAGACGACTTCTTGCCGGGTTAAATCGTGGTTCCGCAAGATCTTCCGTAGGAGCCACGATGTACCGTCGTCTTTTTGCGTTGTTTCTTACCGCCGCGTTTGCGGTTTCGCTCGGGTCCGCCGCCCGCGGGCAGGCCCGGCGCGGCGCGGCTCCCGACGCATCGCCGTCGCCCGCACCGGTCGCACCCTTCAACCGGCTGCGCTGGCGTGAGGTCGGTCCGGCCGTTAGTGGCGGTCGCATCACCTCCGTCGTCGGATCGGCGCGCGATCCGAAGCTGTACTACGTCGGCTCGGCGGGCGGCGGTGTGTGGAAGTCCGTCAACGCGGGCGCGACTTGGAGTCCGGTTTTTGACGACGCCGGCATCTCGTCGATCGGAGCGGTCGCCATCGATCCGAGTGACGACAACATCGTCTGGGCCGGCACGGGCGAGACGAATCCGCGGAACGACGTCTCTTACGGCAACGGCATCTACCGGTCGGCGGACGGCGGCAAGACGTGGAAGCATTTGGGGCTCGAAGCGACGATGCAAATTTCATCGATCGCCATCGATCCGCGCGACGGCAATACCGTCACCGTCGGCGCCATGGGCGACTTCTTTAACGACTCGGACGCACGCGGTATCTATCGCACCACCGACGCCGGCGCAACCTGGACCAAAACGCTGTACGTTGGACCGCAAAGCGGCATCAGCGATTTGGCCGTCGATCCCAAGAATCCCGATACCATGTATGCCGGTGTGTGGCAGTTTCGGCGGGTGCCGTGGACGTTTACGAGCGGCGGCCCCGACGACGGTTTGTACAAATCGACCGACGCCGGCAAAACCTGGACCAAACTCACCGGCAACGGATTGCCCGCCGGCATCACCGGCCGCATAGGTCTTGCGATCGCGCCAAGTAATCCGCAACGCATCTACGCGCTGATCGAAGCGAAGGGTGGCATCCTGTGGCGTTCCGATGACGGCGGCGCCACCTGGGCGATGATTTCTGACGACACGCTCGTGGATCAGCGACCGTTCTATTTTTCGCATATCAACGTCGATCCGTCCAATCCCGATCACGTCTTCGGCGTTTCCGAACAACTCGCCGAAAGCCGCAACGCCGGCAAGACGTTTCGCATCGTCGCGCGCGGAGTCCATGTCGATTATCATGCGATGTGGATTGCGCCCAACGATGCGCAGCGCATGATCACGGGTGAAGACGGCGGCTACGCGATCACGCTCGACGGCGGTCGCAACTGGGAATTCTCGCGTAACCTTGCAATCGGGCAAGTCTATCATATCGGCTACGACGACGAGACGCCGTATCGCGTCTGCGCGCCGTTGCAAGATAACAACGGTTTCTGCGGGCCTTCCAACGGCCTTAATCCGGGCGGTATTCCGGACGAAGCGTGGGACCGTGTCGTCGGCGGCGACGGGATGTGGGCGTGGCCCGATCCGCGCGATCCGAATCTCGTCTGGGCGGATTCTCAAAACGGCAGCTTGTCGATCTACGATCGCACGGCCAAACGCAACACCCAAATCGCTCCCTACCGCGGAACGTCGGGCGACGAGTTCGCGCTTGACCGCGCGAAGTACCGATACAATTGGGATTCCCCGGTCGCGTTTGCGCCGTGGGACGGTCGCATCGCGTGGTACGGAGCCGACGTCGTTTTTCAAACCGAGGATCGCGGCATGCATTGGCATCCGATCAGCCCCGATCTCACCCGCAACATCAAAGCGCATCAGCAACCGTCGGGCGGACCACTCGCACTCGACGTTTCGAGCGCCGAATTCTCCGACAATATTCTCGACATCGAAGGCTCGCCCGTTCATAAGGGTGAGATCTGGGTCGGTACGGACGATGGCCTCGTGCAACTCACCGTCGACGGCGGCGCGCACTGGACCAACGTCACGCCGCCCGGCGTTCCGCCGTTCGGGCGCGTCGAAATCGTCGCGCCCTCACCGCTCGTCGACGGGACCGCGTACGCCGTTATCGATCGCCACATGTCGGGCGATCGGACAGCGTATGCTTTTGTAACGCACAATCACGGGAAGACGTGGACATCCATCGGTGCCGGACTGCCGCCGGGCCAAGAAGCGCGTGCCATCCGGCCCGACACACGCAACGCGCATCTCGTCTATGTCGGACTCGAAAACTCGCTGTGGAGTTCGTACGACGACGGCGCGCATTGGGCGAAGTTCAACTTGAACTTGCCGCCGGCGGCGATCTACGACATCCGCATTCAGCCGCGCTTCAACGACCTGCTGCTGGCAACGCATGGCCGATCGCTGTGGATCTTCGACGACCTCACACCGATCCAGCAGTTACCGCAAGCGCGTGCGGCGGGCGCAATGCTGTTCGCGCCGCGCACGACGTACGCATTCGGCCAACACGCCGATGACGAAGGACTCTACACGCGCTTCGGCGGCCGTAACCCGCCCGGTGGAACGATGATTTCTTTCTATCAAACGACGCCCGGCGCCAAGCCGCCGTCGGTGACCATTCTCGACGCGCATCACCGCGTGATCCGTACGATCGCCGGCAGCACCATGGTCGAGGAGCGCGAAATTCCCAACGTCACCAACGACGCCGGTCTCAATCGCGTGCAATGGGATCTGCGCGAAAACGGCCCCGTTCGCTGGGATGGAGCAGCCAAAGAAGAGTACAAGGGTCCGCGCACGGGCGCTGCCGTCGTGCCCGGAAATTATTTCGTTCGCATGGTCCTTGACGGAAAAACGTTCGAGCAGCCATTTACCGTCAAGCAAGATCCGCGAACCCATTTTACCGCCGCGCAATATTCGGCGTCCTACGCTTTTGGAAAGAAGCATCAAGCCGAGTACTCGGCAATCGACGCGGCACTCAATCGGATCGACGGTATCATGCAATCCGGCAAAGCCCGCATGACCGGCGGAACGAACGCCGCACTCGATGCGAAGCTAACCGCTACGATGGCCCGAGCGCAAGCGGTCAAAGACATGCTGACGGCCGACTACCACAACGACGAAGACTCGATTCAACGTCCCGGAAAGCTGCGCGAAGACATGCAGCGTCTGACGAACGGCGGCATACCGCTGACCGATGCCACGCGCACGTATGCCGCTCGCGTAGACGGTGAGTACGCCGCCGTCATGCGCAACGCCGACGCGTTCTTCCACACCGATGTTGCGAGCACGAACGTACTCCTACAACATGCCGGAAAGAAAGTCTTGGCCCAGCGCGCGACAGGAATACGGCACGACGATGACGCCGATGAGGATACGAACGACCCCGACAAAGACCCCGATAAACAGTAACGTGATGTTGCGCTATCTGCTTGCGGGCGCAATTGCGGCCGGGGCCGTTCTTGCGCCCGCAAGCGTTCGTTCCGATGCGACCGCCGCATTCGATCCGGCGCTGTATTCGGGCATGCATTGGCGCAACATCGGACCGTATCGCGGCGGCCGCAGCGTCGCTGCAACCGGCGTACCCGGCATTCCGGACCGGTTCTATTTCGGTGCGGTCGGCGGCGGGGTTTGGCGCTCGGACAACGCCGGTCGTTCGTGGACGCCGATTTTTGATGCGCAACCGGTGGCCTCGATCGGCGCCGTTGCCGTAGCGCCGAGCGATCCGAACGTCGTGTACGTCGGCTCGGGCGAGGCCGACATGCGCTCCGATATTCTGCAAGGCAACGGCATGTACAAATCCGTTGACGCCGGGCTGACCTGGAAGCGGATCGGCTTGGAGGATACGCGCGCGATCGGGCGCATCGCGATCGATCCGCACGATCCGCAGCGACTGTATGTTGCAGCACTCGGCCATCCGTACGCCGCCAACCCCGAGCGCGGCGTCTTTCGCTCAACCGACGGCGGTGCAAGCTGGAAGAAAGTGCTCTTCACCAATGCGGACACCGGCGCAATCTCCGTCGTGCTCGATCCCGGCGACCCCAAGACGCTGTTCGCTGCAATGTGGCAAACACGCCGGCCGCCGTGGAACATCTATCCGCCGTCGTACGGTGCCGGCAGCGGCCTGTACAAGTCGACCGACGGCGGTGATACGTGGCAGCACATCACGAATGGTTTTCCGGCCGAGGGCTTAGGCCGAATCGGCGTCGCGGTCGCGCCGGGCGACGGCAAACGCGTGTACGCGATCGTCGACGCAAAAGACGGCGGCCTCTACCGCTCCGACGACGGCGGCACAACGTGGTCGCTCATCGACGGCGAGAAGCGCATCTGGGGCCGCGGCTGGTATTTTTGCGAAGTCGCAGTCGATCCGCACGACCGCGATACCGTTTATGTTTCGAATACCTCCGTCTACCGTTCGCACGACGCCGGAAAATCGTTCACGGCGATCAAGGGCGCACCGGGCGGCGACGACTATCACGTTCTATGGATCGATCCCGCGGCTTCGAACCGAATGATTTTGGCGAGCGATCAGGGGACCGTCGTCAGCGTCGACGGAGCGCGTTCGTGGAGCTCCTGGTACAATCAATCGACCGCGCAGATTTATCGCGTCGCAACGGATTCGCGCTTTCCGTTCTGGGTGTACGGCGCGCAGCAAGACAGCGGCGCGGTTGCGGTGCCCAGCCGCAGCTCGCGGCGCGGAATCAGCATGCACGACTGGCGCCCGATCGAAGCCGGCGGCGAAAGCGACTCGATCGCGCCGGATCCGCTGCATCCCGGGATCATCTACGGCGGCCGGGTCACGCGCGAGGACCTGCGCACGCGCGCCGTTCGTGACGTTTCCCCGACGCTCGCGTACCCGGGCGTGTGGCGCGTAACGTGGACGCTGCCGCTGATCTTCTCGCCGACCGATCCGCATGTACTCTACGCGAGCCACCAGAATATTTTCCGCACGGCCGACGGCGGAAACTCCTGGACGATAATGAGTCCCGACCTCACGCGCACTGATCCCGGCGCGCCGCCGAATCTCGATCCGGCAACCGTCGCTGATGCGCCGCCCTATGCGCGTCGCGGTGTCGTGTATACGATTGCGCCGTCACCCGTTCGTGCACACGTGATTTGGGCCGGTACCGATGACGGCGTTATCGAACTCACGCGCGACGAAGGCAAGACCTGGCACGACGTCACGCCGGCCGGCCTCGGCGCCTGGAGCAAAGTCGGTATCATGGAAGCGTCGCATTTCGACGCGGACACGGCGTATGCCGCAATCGACCGCCACCGGCTCGACGATCTGCATGCACACATCTACTGCACGCACGACTCCGGCCGCACGTGGACCGACGTTGCCGGTGATATTCCCGACGGCAGTTTTGTCAACGCCGTACGCGAAGACCCGATGCGGCGCGGCTTACTGTTTGCCGGCACAGAAAACGGCGTCTTCGTATCATTCGACGACGGAACGCGCTGGCAATCGCTGCAACTCGATCTGCCGAATAACTCCGTGCGCGATCTTACGATACGTAACGACGCGCTCGTGATCGCAACGCACGGCCGCGGCTTCTGGATTCTCGACGACATCACGCCGCTACGTCAAATCAATGCGCGCGTTGCAGCCGCGCCACAGTGGCTGTATGCGCCGCAGAAGGCCTATCGCATTGCGCCCGAGACCGACGAGGGCACACCGCTGCCGCCCGAAGAGGCTGCCGGGGAAAACCCGCCCGACGGTGCGATCGTCGCCTACACGCTTGCAGCCGATGTGCAGACGGTCGTCTTAACGATAACCGATGCGCACGGTGCGCTCGTGCGGCGCTATGCCAGCGACGATCGCGTCGTGCCGATCGATCCCGTAACGCTGGATATTCCGGCTTTCTGGGTGCAGCCGGCCGCGGTGCCATCGGCAAAACGCGGCATGCATCGGTTCGTTTGGGACTTGCACTATGCCGCGCAAGCGGCCGGCGGCCGGCGCCGCGGAGGCGGCGGCCCCTGGGCACCGCCGGGAATCTACCGGGTGCAGTTGACGGTCGACGGCCATTCGCTCGAACAGCCGCTGACCGTGGTGATGGATCCGCGCGTTCGGGTATCGCCGGCCGATCTTCAAGCGCAGTTCGTCTTCGCGCGCGAAATCGAAGCGCTGCGGGCACGGCTCGCAACGGCCGCCGACAAAGCGGGCAGGGGAGCGGCGGGCGATCCGCTCCGCGCGCTCGGAGCACGTCTGGCGGATATCGAAGGCGGCGTTGAGAGCGCCCCGTCGGCGCCGTCGGCGGAGGCGCGCCGCGCGTATTCCGCGGCACGCTCGGCTGCCGAAACGGCACTTCGCTAGGGCGCTGGGCGGCAGCCCGCAGCGCGGCGAAACCCCGCTAGGACTTCTCTCGTCTTAGGAAAGGGGCCACCGTGTTCGGCGGTCCGTTCGAAAGGATCATTCGTGGCAAACATCACTGTCGACGCAATCGTCATCGGCGCGGGTCCGGGCGGTTATCACGCCGCGATTCGTTTGGGGCAGCTCGGCAAGAAAGTCGTTTGCTTCGACCGCGACGAGGTTGGCGGCGTGTGCCTCAATTGGGGCTGTATTCCGACCAAAGCCCTGCTGCATGTCGGCGAGATCACGCACCAGATCAGCCGCGCCGCGGAAATCGGAATCACGGTGCCGGCTGCCCAAATCGATCGCGCCGGTGTCGCCAAGTTCAAGGATTCGGTCGTCAAGGCGAACGTCGGCGGCGTGCAATCCCTGTTTAAATCGAATAACGTCGCGTTCGCCTACGGTGATGCGTCGTTCAAAGACAAGATGACCGTGGTACTCAAAAAGAAAGACGGCGGCACGGATGAATACACGGCACCCGCGATCGTCATCGCGACGGGCTCGGCGCCGGTCGACGTAAAAGCGTGGCAGCACGACGGCGACACGATCATCAACTCCGATGACGCCGTGCAAGTAAAGCGTATTCCGAAAAACTTGCTGGTGGTCGGCGGTGGCGTGATCGGCTTGGAATTTGCGACCGTCTACGTGCGGATGGGCGCCAAGGTCCTCGTCGTCGAGGCGATGCCGAATATCCTGACCGGAACCGATCTCGAAATTTCCCGGACGCTGGGACGCATTCTCAAAAAGCAAGGCGTCGAGATCGCGCTCAACACAAAAGTCGAGAAACTTGAGAAGGTCAAGGATCAGCACGTGAAAGCAACGATCAACGGCGAGGCCACCAACGGCAAACCCGAGACGCGCGAATTCGACATGGTCCTCGTTGCCGTCGGCCGCCGGCCGGTAACGGACACGCTCAATCTTGCCGCCGCGGGCCTTGCGACAAACGATAAAGGCTTTCTCGATGTCGACGCGCAGCTTCGAACAAACGTCGCGGGGATCTATGCAATCGGCGACGTCACCGGCGCGCCGTTGCTCGCGCATCGCGCAATGAGGCAAGGCGTCGTGGCCGCCGAAGTCATTTCCGGCGACAAAGCATCGGCCTACGATCCGGTCGCCGTTCCGAACTGCGTCTACACCGATCCCGAAGTCGCGACGGTCGGGCTTTCCGAAGAGGAAGCTAAGGCGAAAGGCTACGAGATCACCGTCGGCAAGTTTCCGCTCATCGCATCGGGCCGCGCTCGCACGATGAACGAAACCGATGGACTCATCAAGCTGATCGGCGACGCGAAAACGGATCTGCTGCTCGGCATGCACATCGTCGCGCCGCAAGCGGAGTCACTGATCGGCGAAGGTGTGATCGCCCTAGAAATGGGCGCAACGATCGAGGACATCGGGCTGTCGATCCACCCGCATCCGACCTTAACCGAGTCGATTCAAGACGCAGCCGAAGTGATTCACGGCAAAGCGATCCACATCCCGAACCCCAAGCCAAAAACGCCGGCGGCAGTCTGAGGCTAGGGCGCGACGCCTGCTTCTTGTGGGACCGCCCGATGGGCTTTGAACCAGGCGATGGTCTTGAGCAGCCCGGCGCGCAGTGTCGTCGTTGCCTTAAAACCGAACTCTCGTTGCGCGCGCGACACGTCTAAGCGGCGGCGCGGCTGCCCGTTGGGTTTGCTTGTATCCCAGACCAGCCGTCCGGTAAAGCCGCAGAGTTCGGCCACGGTCTCGACGAGCTTGCGAATCGGGACTTCGTCATCGGCGCCCAAATTCACGGGATCGGCACCGTTATAGCGCTCGGCGGCGGTGATCAAACCTTCGGCTGCGTCATCGACATACAGAAATTCGCGCGTTGCGCTGCCGTCACCCCAAACCACCAGCTCTTCGGCACCGCTTTCGTGCGCTTCGATGGCTTTGCGGATAAGCGCCGGAATCACGTGCGACGAATGGAGATCGAAATTGTCGCGCGGGCCGTAAAGGTTCACCGGCAGCAAATAGATCGCGTTCATCCCATACTGCTCGCGGTAGGCCTGGCATTGCACGAGCAGCGCCTTCTTCGCGATCCCGTAGGGTGCGTTGGTCTCTTCAGGGTAACCGTCCCAGAGCGATTCTTCCTTGAAAGGCACGGGCGCGAATTTGGGATAGGCGCAGACCGTGCCGGCGACGACCGTCTTTTCGACGCCGAAGCGGCGGGCGTATTCGATCATCTGAATGCCCATGATCGCGTTCTCGTAGAAGAATCGGCCCGGATTTTCGCGATTCGCGCCGATGCCGCCGACCACGGCGGCGAGATGGAAAACGACTTGGGGCCGGTGCTTGGTGAAAAGCGCTTCGATCGCATCACTCTGAGTGAGATCGTACTCGCGGCTACGCGGGACGACGATCTCGGTCACGCCGCGGGCAATCAAGGCCTCGACCACGGATTGGCCGAGAAAACCGGCGCCCCCCGTGACCATGACCCGTTTACCGCGTAGTTCGCTCGCGGAAATCTCCGCCATGAAGTCCTCCCAAGGGTGTGCCGGTCATACCGCGTTCACAAATTGGCTGTAGATTATACGGTATTTGGCGGTCTCACTCCGCTTCGGCCGGGCAAGTAGCCGGGGCAACAGAGTGATTGCCCCGGAGTGATCGAACTAAATACTCTTGCCATACCCGCTTTGCGTGAGCCCCTGCGGCCCAGCGCTCGAACGACGGCCTGCCGTACATCCGGTCGCTTGGGCATTATGTCGCCCGGGCCGCTCCGGCGGAATATCCGGACAATGAGCGATAGCCCGCAGCGTTCCGTCCAGGAAACCGGCATCGATCAGATTGTCTATCTGCGGCGGGCCTGCGATGAACGCCAAGCCGTCATCGATGAACTTTCGGAGCACCTCGAACGTGTCCGGACGGCGGCGAGCGAGCGCGGCGAACTTATCGCGCGTCTCGAAGAATCACTCGCAACGCTGCAGCATGATGCCCATTTGCGCAGTCTCGAATTGCAGATGTTGGAGCGAACCGCAACAGAGCGCCTCGCATCCATCGAGCACCTCAGCCGTGAAAACAGCATGCGGCTACAGACAGTCGATCAACTCACCGCCGAAAACGCCATGCTCAAAGCCAGTGCGGACGAACGCTTGCGGACAGTCGATCGACTCACGGCGGAAAATGCGATGCTCAAAGCCAGTGCGGACGAACGCTTGCGGACAATCGATCACCTTACGGCCGAAGTCGAGCTGCTGCGGTCGATTGCCGAAGAGCGGTTGCATCTGCTCAACGCAAATACGGCAGCCGCAAACGCATTCGACTGGGAAGTCGTGGCGCGCGAGCGCGAACAAGCGCTGCTCGAGCTTTCGGTTGAATCCGAACGGCGAGCCGTCCTTTTGGCCGACGTCACTGCAGCACTTCAGAATCGGTCGCGCGAAATCGAAGACCTGCGAAACCGGCGGTAGCCGCTATCCTCGTCAGTATCGTCACGCCGACGCTCAACGCCCAAACGTATTTCGCCAAAGCCCTGGAAAGTATTCGCGCGCAAGATGACGCGGAGATCGAACACATCGTCGTCGACGGCGGATCGAGCGATGCGACCGTCAGATTGGCACTGGACAGCGGAGCGCGCGTCGTCCAGGTACCCGGTATACGCCAAGCAGCCGCGATCAATCGCGGAGTCGAGGAGGCGCGCGGCGATTTCGTGATCGTCCTCAATGCCGACGATTTGCTCTATCCCGGCGCCGTGTCACGCCTGGCGCTCGCCCTCGCCGCCGACACGGGACTCGCCGCCGTGTATGGCGATGCTACGCACATCGACGCAGCCGGCAGTATTGTATCGGCGTATCCAACGCAGCCGTTTTCACGCATTGCGCTGAGCGAGTCATGTATTATCTGTCACCCGGCAGCCGCGGTACGAAGATCGGCATTCCAACACATCGGCGGTTTCGACGAACGATTCGATGTCGTAATGGACTACGATTTTTGGATCCGTCTGTCGCAAGATCATCGCTTGAGCAAAATCGACGGCGTCGTCGCCGCCTCGCGCATGCACCGCGAGAACAAAACGTTGAGCCGCCGCCGTGACGGATTTCGCGAGACGCGCAGAGCGCTGCTCGCGCATTTCGGCTACATTCCGTATACGTGGGCGTTTGCGTACACGATGTGGCTGCTGGGCGACACCGATCCGCTTTTCGCCCCGGCATCGCCGACGCGCGCCGCCGTCGCTGCAGCCCTGGTCGTTGGCTTGTTTCTCAACTGGCGCCGGCCCATACGCTACGGAGCCGACTGGTATGCTCACCGAGCGATAGGACAACGCGAAGCTCCGGTTCCTTGAAGGGAGGCACGGTCTACTGCGCCCCGCGAAGAGCATGGCCGTGCTAATGAAGCCGCTCGTTCACCGGAACCGTCATCTGTTTGATGTTATCGCGGTGCTCTTCTCACAAACGATCAAGACACGTTACCGGGGCAGTGTGCTCGGCGTTCTCTGGTCCGCGGCGAATCCGATGCTCATGGCGGTCGTCTACGCCGCCATCTTCAGCCACCAGTTCGCGCGTTACTACGGATCCGTTCTCCAATACGGTGTCGCGGTGTACATCGGCCTGGCGCTGATCGGGTTTTTCCTGAGCAGTACGACGCAAGCGACCACGAGCATCGTCCAGGCCGGCGGGTTGCTCAACAAGATTCGCATCCCGTTCGAGGCGTTCCCAATATCGACGGTTGCCGCTTTCGGCTTCCAGCAAGTTGTCGGGACCGTGCCGGTCCTCGTCGTGCTCTCGCTGCTGAACAATCACAACGTGCTCCATGTCATCCTGCTCGTCGTGCCGCTGGCGGGCCTAGCGATGTTGACGTTTGGTATTGCGCTTTTCCTGAGTGCTGCAGATGTCTACTTTCGCGATATTCCGTACGTCTACGATCTGGCAACGTTCATGCTGTTCATTACGACTCCGGTATTCTATCCCGCCGCTTTCCTTCAGCCCACCGTGCTGCAAGTAATTTCGTTCAACCCGCTCTTTCCCATCATCGAAAGCGCGCGTCGCCTCGTGCTTTCGGCAGATCTGCCTGACTTGTCGATGTTCGCACTATCGATCGGCGAGGGCGCAGCCGTTCTCGTACTCGGATACGTTGCGTTTCGCGCGATGCAGCCCAAGTTTATGGATCTCGTGTGATCGAACTTCGGGAGGTCTGCCTGGTCAGGCGCACGCGCGAAGAGTATTCCGACGACCTCAAGGCTCGCGTTCTTGCACTTGCAAGCGGCAGGTATCGCAAGCCGCGCAGCAAGGCCGTACTCGAAGACATCACGCTTTCGATCGGAGCCGGCGAGAAGGTCGCGCTGATCGGTGCCAACGGCGCGGGAAAGTCGACACTGCTCAAGCTTATTGCCGGAATCCTAACGCCGAGCACCGGGACGATTGCGGTCAGCGGGCGCGTTGCAGCATTGATCGAACTCGGCGCAGGGTTCGACGCTGAACTTACCGTCGCCGACAACATCATTCGCTATGGCGTGCTCCTCGGACTTGATCGCCGCACGATCGAAACCCGGGTCGACGGTATCCTGCGTTTCGCCGAACTTGAAGAATACCGCCGCTATCCGGTGCGCGCCCTTTCGTCGGGAATGCTCGCTCGCTTGGGTTTCGCAATCGTAACCGACACCGACGCCGACATTTTGCTGGTGGATGAAGCGCTCGCCGTCGGCGACGAGAGCTTCCGTACAAAATCGCGCGCACGCATCGACGAACTCTGGAGGGCCGCTACGACGGTCGTAATCGTGTCGCACGATCTTTCGGTCGTTCGCGCAACATGCAGCCGGACGATATGGGTCGATAAGGGACAAATCGCCGCCGCCGGAAAAACTGCCGACATCATCGATCGCTATCTTCGGTCAGTCGATCGCGCGGCGATCGAAGCGTTGATTTCGGCGGGTGTTCGCGACAAATAGTGTCGGACTCCGCGCGTCTGCTGGATCTGGGTCTTCGCGAGTACCGTTCAACACTGGCATTGCAGCGCACGCTCCACGAGGCCGTCGCCACCGATCGAAGCCCCCAGACGTGGCTCGTCGTCGAGCATCCGCCGGTTATCACACTGGGTCGAAACGCCGACGAGAAGAACATCTTGTTATCGCGCGAGTTGCTTAGCGCCCGCGGTATCGATGTCGTCGAGGTCGAACGCGGTGGCGACGTCACCTATCACGGCCCGGGTCAAGTCGTCATATATCCGATCCGTAAACTACCGCGGTTTCGCGAGATCGTTCCGCTCGTTTCGGCGCTGGAAAATGCCGTGATCGCAATGCTGGATACATTCGGCGTCGAAGGGCACGCACGCGGCGAACATCGCGGCGTCTATGTCGGCGATGACGCGATCTGCGCGATCGGACTGTCCGTGCGACGCATGACCTCGATGCACGGTCTGGCCTTCAACGCGTCAACCGCACTCGATTACGACCGGTTGATTACGCCGTGCGGAACGCCGGAGTTCGGGATTACGTCGCTTTCCGCGCAACTTGGGCGCGAGGTCCCGTTTGCCGAAGCGCGCGATGCGCTCCTGGGGTCCTTAGAGAGTGCCTTCGACGTGCGCTTCGCGCGCGAAATTGCGCCCTAATTACGGCGTCGGACTCGGCGTCGGCGCGGCCGCCTGCCGTCGTGCGGGGACGTTGGGTACGAGTTTAGCGAGTTCCACGTCGGCGGCTTGCGCTATTTCCACCGCTGCAGCGCTGAATTGCGAGCGGTTATTGACGCCCTGGTTTCGCGCGATCGTACCGACACCGCCGCGCGGATTTACGTAGCCGTACGTCGGCGCTTTCCAGATCGCGACGATTTCGCTCAGACGGCGCGCTTCGAGAAACGCAGCATGCGCATCATCCCAGCGTTGTTGCGCCATGTATTGCCGGCCGAGCACGATCTCAAATTGGGCGACGCGCGTCTGCGCGTAATGTGCAACGGGCTCGGTTGCCCCATCCGCCATCGCGCTATAGAAGCAATAACGAAACGCATCCACCGCCGTTTCAAGCGCCGCACTCGCTGCAACCGGGTCGGGCGGATTGGGAAGCGATTCAATGGCGTGGACGGCCGGGATGGCACCTGGACAGACCGAGTCGCTCATTTGCCGTCCGGCAGCGCCCACCGGAGCCGAGGCGAGGCTGAGCAGGACGAGGGCAGCGGCGGCACCCAACAGCGGCTTCATAGCCGCAAGAATACGCGCGCATCCTGGTGCCTCCCTTGAGATATGCACCGGTAGTGCCATCGCAAAATCCGCCGAACTGCAACGGCGGACGTGAATTTCGCGTCGTACAGCATGCAGCAACTATGGACACGATCGACCTCATCAACCCCCAGCCTGTCCTTCGCAAGCCACCGTGGCTCAAAGTCGCCCTACCGATCGGCGAGAATTACGAACACGTCAAGGCGAACGTAAAGCGGCTGGAATTGCACACGGTCTGCCAAGAGGCGATGTGCCCAAATATCGGCGAGTGCTGGGGCGCAGGCACGGCGACGATCATGATCTTGGGTGACACATGCACGCGCGGCTGCCATTTCTGCAATGTCAAAACCGGCTCGCCCAAAGGTGAAGTCGATTGGCAAGAACCCAAGCGCGTGGCCGAAGCCGTCGCCGAACTCGGTTGGCAATATCTGGTTCTTACGGCGGTCGACCGCGACGATCTCGCCGACGGCGGAGCGACGATCTTCGCCAACACCGTGCGCATGATTCACAAGAAGTCACCCGGCGCGAAAGTCGAATGCCTAACGGGCGACTTTGCCGGCGACCTCGCCGCGCTCGACATCGTCCTCGACGCAAACCCCGAAGTGCTCGCGCATAATCTCGAAACGGTCGAACGGCTGCAATCGCACGTCCGTGACCGGCGCGCGAACTATCGTCAATCGCTTTCAATCCTCGAGCGCGCGAAGCAAAGCGGAAAAGTTCGTTACACGAAAACATCGCTGATGCTGGGCTTGGGCGAAACCGAAGCCGAAGTCGAGCAAGCGATGGACGACGCGCGCGCAATCGGCGTCGACATCTTCACGATGGGCCAGTACCTGCAACCCACCAAACGCCATCTCAACGTCGAAGAGTTCGTAACGCCGGAGAAGTTCGAGCGCCTAGGGAAACTCGGCGAGACCAAGGGCTTCCGGCAAGTGGTCTCAAGCCCGCTCTCCCGCAGCTCCTATCACGCCGAACAAGCGTTTCAATAGCCCGGCAATCGTTAGGAAACGAAGATGTCGTCAAATCGATCGGTGAAAGACGAAGATATTCTCAACGGTTTTGCCTCCATCCACCAGGCGATGGCCGACGGCTTCGATCGCATGGGCCGCCGCCTAGACGGCATCGACACGCGGCTCGACGGCATCGACAACCGCATAGGCCTCCTCGAGCAGCGCATGATGCGGCGCTTCGATGATGTCGACGCACGCTTCGACCGGCTGGAAGTTCGCGTCACGGCGCTCGAAACCCGGACCGCTTAGCCTGACGGAAGAACATACCGGTCTGCCGTCGCCGCAGCGATGGCTAGCCGTCGTCGTCGTCGCGGTCGGCACGATCATGGCCACCCTCGACGGCTCGATTGCCAACACCGCGCTGCCTACAATCGCGCGCGAATTGCACGCAACACCGGCCGAATCGATCTGGGTTGTCAACGGCTTTCAGCTCGCCGTTACGGTTTCGCTCCTAAGCTTTGCGAGCTTAGGAGATTCGCGCGGCATCAGCTTCGTCTACCGCATCGGCATCATCATCTTCACCATCGGTTCGCTGTTGTGCGCGCTCGCGCACAACCTGTCGTTCCTGATCGGCGCGCGCGTACTGCAAGGCATCGGCGGCGCCGCACTCATGGCAATCGGCCCCGCACTCTATCGCGAAATATTTCCGCAAAAAGACCTCGGCAAAGCACTCGGCCTGAGCGCCGTCATCGTCGCAACGGGCGCAGCCGCCGGCCCCACCGTCGGCGGCACACTCCTACACTTCACCACGTGGCCCTGGCTATTCGCAATCAACGTGCCACTCGGAATCTTCGACATCTTCTTCTCACGCTCGCTACCATCGACACGGGGCACGCACGCACGCTTAGATTTGCCAAGCATCGTACTCAGCGCAGTCGGCTTCGGCGCGATCATCTACGGCATCGACGGCTTCGCGCGCCATGAAGACCTCTGGATCATCGCAAGCGAGGTCGTCATCGGCCTTATCGCCGGTGTATTGTTCGTACAGCGTTCGCGCAGACTAGCCGACGCAGCACCGCTGATCGCAATCGACCTCTTTGCCAACCCGACGTTCTCGCTCGCCAGCATCACATCAACGGCAACCTACGTTGCCCAAGGCCTCGCATACGTCTCGCTGCCGTACTTCTTTCAGACGGCGCTAGGCAAAAGTCCATTCGAGTCGGGCTTGCTCCTGTCGTCCTGGCCGCTAGCCGTCGTCGTCGTCGCCCCGATCGCCGGCCGCCTTTCCGATCGTTATCCCGCCGGCGTCCTCTCAACCATCGGCCTCGCCATCCTCGCACTCGGCCTCGGCCTCTACGCCACGCTCCCAGCACACCCGTCAACGGTCGAAATACTCTTCCACGGCATGATCTGCGGCATCGGTTTCGGCTTTTTCCAATCACCGAATAACCGCGAACTCGTCGGTAGCGCACCGCGCAACAAAACCGGCAGCGCCGCCGGCATCCTTGCCTGCGCTCGCCTAACCGGCCAGACCGTCGGCGCAGCCGCTGTCGCCATCGTCTTCGGCGCCGTCACCGCGACCGTCACAGCCGGCAGCACACACGCCGCCGCAATCGTCCTCGCCGCAACGCCGATCGCCCTATGGGCCGCCTGCAGCTCAGCAACCCTCGCCACAATCGCAAGCGCCTCGCGCCTGCTGATCAAGCGCCCTCAACACAAAATCGCCGGCGCCCGATAACACCACCCGCTTGCCGGGTAGATAACGACCGCATGAACATAACGGTAGAAGAACTCCTAGCCCTCAGCAAAAGCGGCGCCACAATCATCAACGCCGGCAAACACGCCGGCAGCGAAGAAATCCGCGGCGCCATCCGCTACCGCCCAAACGACCTCCTCACCGCCGAGCACCTAGCACTCCCCTTGGCCCCCGAACTCCCGCTCGTGCTCTATGCGGAATCTGGAAACACCCCCGACATCGACACAATCGCCGCACGCCTCCGCAAAAGCGGCTACCCCGACGTCCGCATCCTAGCCGGCGGATTCGCCGCCTACAAAGCCACCGGCGCCCCCACGCAAGAACCATCAATGGAACAACTCGTCCCCCCATCAAAACAGAATTCGCGCGCTACGCATTAGTGGTAATGCAACGTTTGTTTGCGCGCGAATTCATGGCGTTTGGGCCCTGCGGGCCCAAGCCGCAGCGTGGTTGCCAGGGGTAACGTTTCTTAGAAGCTCTCGTGCGCGGCGACGATTAGCTGGAGCGGGGCGTCGAAGAAATTCGCGAAGGCAGGATGCCGAGAGCGAATTTTTCGCGAGTAGAGATTTTACATGGATGTAAAATCTCGGGCGTCCCCGCGGAAGCTAATCGTCGCC
>Ga0302324_100007047_pt1 | contig 24021 bp, 36 predicted proteins | sample Palsa_T0_1_FD_201949 | JGI IMG/M metagenome (GOLD analysis project Ga0302324, IMG submission 201949) | Peat permafrost microbial communities from Stordalen Mire near Abisko, Sweden - Palsa_T0_1 | ecosystem: Environmental > Terrestrial > Soil > Palsa > Peat permafrost | place: Sweden: Abisko... | reverse complement strand
ACGCTTTGGCTCGGAGTTCCGGACGATGAAGCGCCTCAGGCACGTCTTTGAGGGCCTCTCCAATGCAGACCTCGAGAGCATCGTTTCATCGCTCTCGTCCAAAAGGGTCGCAGAGAGGCTGGCCTCCACCGACTTCGACTTCCACGCTACGGCCTTCCTCTCGGCTCTCGGGGTCAAGGGGACCCTTCAGCTGGCTGGCGTCCTCTTCTCGGCGGAGGCGAAACAGGCCCTCTCTTCGCTCGTACAATGACCGTGGCCCTAGCAAGGTATATGTGATAGTCCCGGAGAGGCCTCGCCAGTTTGGCGCAGAAGAGCATCGCACTCCCGACCTGTACTTCGTGTAACAGGCCGATAATGCCACGCGAGGAGGCATCGCGCTTCTACTGTCCCAACTGCCACCAGGTTTTCATCTGGCGCTGCGAGAGGTGCAGGAAGTTCTCGCGCAAATACAAGTGTATCAACTGCTCGTTCGAAGGACCCTAGTGAAACCGCATGGGTTCCTATATCGTCAGGATCAAAGTACTCCCCACGGGACCTGAAGTTCCCTCGCAGACACTCCTCGAGGCGATAAAGGGGAAGTTGACCCCAGAGATGTCGGTCAGGTCGTCCAAGGAGGAGCCGATAGCCTTCGGACTGTACTCGCTCACGGTCGACGTGGTCGCCCCCGAGGTCGAAGGCATGGTGGACCAAGTGGAGAAGGCCGTTTCCACAGCTGCAAACGTGGCTCAGTCAGACCTGCTCGGAGTGAGCAGGATGTCGAGCACTCTGAAGCACATGTGATTGAGCTTTTATAGAGGAAGGATATCCGGTAACTGTTCTTCGGAACCGGTCTATCTAGATGAAGCCTCCTCTCCGTTATAACGTCTACGAGTACATCAAAGACAAGAAGGCAGCCACAGACGAGGATATTCTGGAGTTCATCAACAAGTCGGACAGCTACTCGGTTCATGAGCTCAACAAGTGCCTGATGGACCTGGAGATACTGGGAACCATCAGTATCAGGTGGGCTGCAAAGGAAAAGAGACGGATTGAATTCGTCGAGACGCCTCTCGAGACGACTGCCTACGGCGAAGGTTAATTATTCCACAAGCGGGTCAAAGGCTCATGGGCATAGACCTAGGTGACATCATACCCAGGCGAAAGGTGGAGCTGGTCTCTCTTTCGAACAAGAGCATGGCGGTCGACGCCTACAATGCCCTGTATCAGTTCCTCGCAATCATCAGGGGCGTCGGGGGTGAGCACCTAAAGGACTCCCAGGGACGAGTCACGAGCCATCTCAGTGGTCTGTTCTACCGGAACATCAACCTCATGGAGCTGAACATCAAGCTAGTCTACGTATTCGACGGCGCGCCTCCAGAGCTGAAGTCTGAGGAGATACAGAGGCGCCGAGAGGTAAAGCAGGAGGCGACCAGGCACTACCACGAGGCGGTAGCCGTCGGCGACATGGAAAGTGCCAAGAAATACGCCGAGGCGTCTACGTCGCTCAGGCACGACATGGTCGAAGAGTCCAAGCAGCTCCTTGACGCGATGGGAATCCCGTGGTACGACGCCCCGTCCGAGGGCGAGGCACAGGCTTCCGTGATGGCGGCCGAGGGTACGGTCGATGCCGTGGCTTCCCAAGACCACGACTCGCTACTTTTCGGGGCGCCGCTCCTCGTCAGGAACCTCACGATCTCGGGCAGGAGGAGGCTCCCGAGCAAGAACATCTTCATCGAAGTGGAGCCCGAGACCATATCACTGCCTGAGACGCTCCAGACCCTCCAGCTTACGCGCGAGCAGCTCATCGACCTGGGCATACTTCTCGGGACGGACTTCAACCCTGACGGGTTCAAGGGCATAGGCCCGGCGCGGGCGCTGAAGTTCATCAAGACGTACGGTTCGCTGGAGAAGGTGGAGCCGCTCAAGGAGCAGCTTGCCAAGATCGATTATTCCGCGATCAGAAAGCTCTTCCTCAAACCTCCGGCCGACCCCGGCGTGAAGCCTGTGTGGAAGGAGTTCAAGCCGGACGCCGTGGAGGCCTTCCTCGTCGGCGAGCATTCGTTCTCCGCCGAGAGGGTCGCGGCTGCGTCCAAACGCATCCTCAAAGTAGAGAGCTCGAAGACCGACACACTGGAAAAGTGGTTCGGCTAACCTTACTCGACGCCGGTGAACTCGCCCAGGTTTCTGGCGAAGAGGGTCGGGTTGACCTTCGCCTCCTCTCCCAGAGCCCTGCTCGGGACGTCACCGTAATCGTGTCCCGGATAGATCACGGTCCCGGGCGGCAGATTCATCAGGACTTCGTGTAGGCTGTGGAAAAGCTTCGCAGCCGACCCTCCATGAAGGTCGGTTCTCCCGCAGTTGCCGATGAACAGGGTGTCACCTGTGAACACGTGCTGCCCGTCGTACAGGCTGATACTGTCTGGGGTGTGCCCCGGCGTATGGATGACCCTTACCGAGCTCTTTCCGAGGGGGAGGGTGTCGCCGTCCTTGACGCGGATGTCCGCCTCGAGTTCTGACGCTTCGTGCACAACGAACTTCGCACCGAGCTGCTGCGCGAGCTCACGCAAAGTTTCCACGTGGTCAAAGTGACCATGAGTGGCGACGACGTACTTGACCTTCATTCCCTCCTTCTCGGCGATCTTGACAACCGGTTTGGTCTCCCAGCCGGAGTCTATGGCCATCGCCTCTTTGCTGTCCCTGTCCATGACCAGATAGTCGAAGTTCTGCATAGTCCCCACGGGGATCTGCCATACGCTCAAGCTAGTCATCGATGCCTATCGGCACGACGATGACCTCGCCTGTGTATTCATCTCTTTCGCGAAGACCTACCTTCGCTGCGTGGAGTGCGATTGTGAGGTCGGCCTTGACGACGATGCCGGGGGTCTCCCCTGTAAGGGGGTCGAGGCCCGATGGTGTGTCCACCGCGACCTTCACCGCCTTCGTGCCGTTGATCATCGATGCCGCGGTCGCTGCCAGTTCCCTCAGGCCGCCTCGCGTGCCCGTCCCAAGAATGGCGTCGACCACGACGTCGGCCCGGTCGAAGTACTTCTGGTGGCTTCGAAGCGCGTCAACGCTGTCGATAGAAACGACCGAGCCTTCCACGCGCGCCCAGTTCTTCGAGGCCTCTTCGGTCTTTATCGCGAACGGAGTCCCCAGCAGCAGCACAAGCACGCTCCACCGTTTCTTCAGATACCTCGCGGCTACGAGTCCGTCGCCTCCATTGTTGCCGGTGCCGCACACGATGAGCACCCGTCTACGACCGATAGGAGGATACCTTTCGTTGATCACCGAGGCGACGGCGTTGCCGGCGTTCTCCATCAGCGCCCGAGTGTCGAGACCCTTGCGCCCCGCCCTTGCCTCTGCCTCACGCATCTCGTCGGGCGTGAGATAGTCCATGAATGTCCAAAGGTGATACTACCTTTATCAATCTCTCCTCGCGCCTACCTCCCAATCGATGACCAAGAGAGCTGGTGCCGGGCGGCCTGCCTCGGACTCCGCCGTCACGTCCGTCAGGATAATGATGCCCACCGACGCGAACATCCGTGGGAACGTATTCGGCGGTTCGATCCTCAAGTACATGGACGAGATAGCTGCCGTGGCCGCGTTCCGCCACGCGAGGAAGAACGTGGTTACCGCTTCGATAGACCGGATGGACTTCCTTGCCCCCGTCTACCTCGGCAACCTCCTCATCCTCAAGGCAGCTGTGAACTACGTCGGGACGACATCGATGGAGATAGGTGTCCGGATCGAGGCGGAGGACCTGATAAGCGGAAAGACAACGCACACCGGCTCCTGTTTTCTTACCTACGTCGCCCTTGACCTAGAGGGGAAGCCGACGCCAATCGCCCCGGTGATACCGGTGACCCCCGACGAGAAGCGCAGGTTCCGCGAGGCAGCCACGAGGAGGAAGATAAGGGCCGTAGAGCGGGCCGAGATCAGGAAGCTCTCACTTGATTAGCCGCTCAACATTAGTAGAGCATTCCTCTATTAACCTACGAAGAGGTACATGTTGGCATGGTCACAGTAGCTGAGGCATTCGACCTGGCGAGGAGCGGCAACCGCGAAGCCGCCGCAGACGTCCTGAAACAGGAGTTCCTCAGGCTTCAATCGACGGATCAGAAGGTCGAGCTTTGCGAATGGATAGCGAACTGCTTCGAGAGCCTTAACGACTTTGAGCAGGCCGCTGACTGGTACGAGATGGCGGGCGCCCTGTCGCTCTCAGAGCGAGGCTCCCCCCTGACGAACGCGCTCATGGCCCTGAAACACTACGAGCGGGCGCTTGCGTGTCACGAGAGGGGAGATGACTCCGAGACCGTGGAGGAGTGCCTACGGATAATCAGGGACCTCAGGCACGCTTACTCTGCTTCGTAGGCCGATTCGTGTCTAGCCGCCCTTGTCCAGGGCCTTGCGGCGGTTCACGGTCTTGGTGAAGCATTCATTGCATATCATCTCTTCCTTCATCCCGACCTTGAACGCCTTGGCGTCCTTGCCCAACTCTTCATCGCAGAGGTAGCATCTTAATTCCAATTTTTCAGCTCCGAGCCTTTGACACGCGTCTCTTCTGCAGGTTGCCTCTCCCTTTGAAGTGCCAAACCTCAGCGTCGGCGTCAAACGCCTCTGCCCATTTAACCAATTCCATCAGCTCCTCAGCCTGCACCCTCGCCTTACCGCTCTTTACCTGCACCAGCAGCACCTTCCCTTCCTTCGCTGCGAAGATGTCGACCGGGCTGTGAGATGCAGCGCTCCGCCCGACTACCCAGCCCTCGACGCGCAGCATCTCCATCACCTTGTACTCCTTCGCCCGGCCCCTGTTGTACGCTCTGTTAACCACTCAGATGCAACCCGCTGCCTCTTTTCTGGCTTGACAGTTCCTTCCGGCACGGCCTGTGGGAACGCTCTACTTGTCGTTTGCTCCCCGCTCGGCAACCTTATGTGATGGTCGGCGCTCCCCAAACGGTCCAAATTGAACTTGACCGCTGCTGAGAAGTCGCTGGAAGGCGTCGAAGGTAACCTCCAGCTTGTGCTCGAACGCAGGGAGAGGATGCTGAAGACGAGTCGAGACGTCATCCTCTCATGTTCTAGGGCGATAGTGTTCCTCCATTCGAAGAAGAAGACAGAGGCGAGGGCTGAGATCAAGAAGGCGGAGGAGCTGCTCGACGACATGAGGACGGACGGGAAAGGGAGCCTAGCAAGGTACCTGGTCTCCCCTGAGACTGAATATGTAGAGGCCTGCACCGTGGAGTCGGTGGTGCTGGGCAAGCCAGTCCCTGACGCAAAGGCGCTCGGCGTCTCCGACGAGGCATACCTTCTGGGGCTGCTCGACACCGTCGGCGAGCTCAAGAGGATGCTGCTCGTCTCAATTACTGCGGGGAAGTCGAAGGACACCGCTGATTACTTCAAGATGATGGAAAGGCTCTACGCGCTCCTGTCCCCATTCGCCGTCTTCGACAACGTGGTCAACGGGGTGCGGCGCAAGATAGACGTCGCCAGGATGATCACGGAGGACACCCGCGGCATCCTCGCAGAGGAGACCCGGAGGCAGGTCCTTCTCGACTCGATCGAACGCCTGGAGCGAAAGGTGAAATGACGGATGTCGGACGCCGTCGGAAATACGGTCATATACACTCAGGTTCGGGAGCGGGGTGAGTCGAAATGGAGCAGTTGAGTCCGGTCTTAATGTCTGACCTGTTCGAGCTCGTGAAGCTAAAGGCCCACCTGAACTTCGTCGAGATATCCACCGAAGAGATAGCGGCCAGGACGGGCCACAGCCAGCAGGCTGCCTCTCAGCACTTCCAGAAGCTCGAGAAGCTGGGGCTGATAGAGAGGCGGAGGATGGGCCTTCGTTTCGCGGTCAAGTTGACGCCGAAAGGCATGGACATAGTGAACTCTGAATACTCGCAGCTGAAGGCCGCCGTCGAAGGGAAGACAGTGGACATCGTCTTTCGCGGTAAGCTCTTCCAGGGTCTGGGAGAGGGGGCGTACTACATCGGGCTGGAAGGTTACAGACGCCAGTTCTCCAAGGTCCTCGGCTTCGATCCCTTCCTGGGGACGCTCAACCTCAAGCTCGAGTCCCCTATTCAGATGGAGCAGAAGAGGGAACTTCGCTCCCGTGAGGGGTTGAGGATAGAGGGCTTCGCCAGCGGGGAGCGCACATACGGTGGCGCGCGTTGCTACAGGGCGACGGTAAATGGCAAATATCCGGCAGCCGTCCTGGTAATTGACCGGACTCACTACGACGACAGCGTGATGGAGATAATCTCTCCAGTCAACTTCAGGAAGGAGCTCGGCCTCAAGAACGGGGACGAGGTCACCGTGAGCGTCTCGGCCTGAGTCAGAGAGCGTTAACGATCTTCGAGGTCTTGACGTCCGGCAGCGGCGAAGACAGGCGGACGACGCTCAGCTCGAGGCCTCTTCTCCTCGCCTCTGCCTCTATGGCGGACGGGTCGTGTGTCTGGTCGTAGCCGAGAGCTACCACATCAGGACGTACCTTCTCCAGCGTGTCGTAGATGCTCCCCTGGCCGCCGGGGATTCCCGCGTCGACGCCTCTCATGGCAGACACCAGTTTGACCCTCCACTCTTGGCTGGTCACCGGGTCTCGGCCCTTGTTCTTGGTGACGGTCTTGTCGGTGGCCACCACGACAACGAGCGTGTCGCCCAGCCTCCTCGCCTGCTCCACGGTATACAGATGTCCTGGATGGATTATCTCGAACGCGCCTCCTATCATCACGACCTTCAGCTTAGACCTTCCCTTGGGGGTGAGGAACACTTCGGGACCTTTCATCTGCAGCAGACCCGCCGAAACGGATGACTGGACCGTCGCAGATACTTCTGCGACCGGCCTTTCGGTAAACGCCGTGATTCCCTCCAGAGTGACGCGCCCGTCCTTCAGGGTCGCGGAATAGACCGCTCTCAGTACGTCAATTTCCTCCATTTTTACCACTCCAGCTTCAGTTCGCCTGTAAATGTCAGCGAATCGATAAGGCCTTCGGCGTAGCCGATGCTGAGCATGGCCAGCTCATCCTGACCACTTGCGAGAAATTCTTCAGAGTCCTTCATGTAGAGCTCGACGTTCTCGAAGAGCACCTCATAGCCCTCCTTCAAGGTGGTTCTGGCGACGAGCAGGGCCTTCTTAGCCTTTTCAACGTACCTGGGCACGAGGACCTGAGCTGTGCGCTTGATGTCTAAGCCATTCTCGATTACGTCCGTCTCGGCAAGCCCCGTCACCGCGGCGAGCGCCTCTATCTCGGTGAAGTGCATCCTCGCAGGCAGGATGGCGACGTGCGGCGGCTCCCCGAAGTCGACCTCTCTGAGATTCTCGATGGTCCCCGCGCTGATACTCTCGCGCTGTGTCCCGACCCTGCTTAGCACCACAAGGAAGGTCTTGTCACTGACTACCTCCCTCTTGAAGTTCTTCTCAGCGTCCAGCAGCCCCGACATCAGCCCGGAAGGCGTTACGCCCTCGTCCTTCTCGGTGTCGTACTCGAGAAGCAGGAGGGTGTGCGAACCGTCGAGGAGGTTCTGGTGTACCCTCTTGTACACTTGCTGGTGATAGTTCATCTTGTCCCTGGTGAAGGTGACCGTCGCACCGAACTTGTAAAAGTGAAGTCCGCTCGCACTTGCAGCTGCTGTAGGGATCGTCGCGCCGTGGATTATCGTGGTCTCGATGCCGCGTGAAATGGCCCTCACCATGAGGTCGCTGTGAGTCGTAGCGATCATGGGGTCTCCCTGGACCGCCAGGACTACGCTGCTGGTACCGGCTTCTTGCAGTATCCTCTTTCCGTCCTCCACGAAGACCCTGTCGACTATCGTCAACGTCTTCGAAGTCGCGCCCTCGAGCTCCTGGAGCAGTCTGGGGGCGTACGGGCTCGTATAGTATTCGAGATAAGCTATGTCAGCCTGCTTGATGGCGTTGACCCCGGCGATGCTCACGCCCTGGTCGCCCAGTCCGAGACCGACGAAGGTTAGTTTTCCCAATTACGGACGTACCATCGACCGTGCGGTTGTTAATAACAAGTCGGGCCGGTAGAAAGTAAATATGCTCCTGTTTCGGCCCTTTGCGAAGGGTGGGCCCGTGGCTCAGCCAGGTTAGAGCGGCTGGCTCTTAGCTAGCTCTTGGGAGTGACCAGCATGTCGTGGGAGGCGTAACAACGCCCACGAATTCAAATCCCACCGGGCCCGCCACATCTATGCTAATATGCGTCGTCATTCTAATCTAATGTGAAGACTCCAAGTTTGGGCAGCCTGGATTTGGCGTATGAAACTGGGCTGCACATAGGTGACGGTTGTCTATCCCATTGCTTGCCCCATAGCTATCGATATTCGATAAGCGGCAACCTGATAACGGAGGAAGAGTACTACAGAAGGGTAATTGTTCCTCTGATTGAGGATCTCTATGATCTCACGCCTACGATTCATTGCTACCACAATTCCATCTACGCCACGGTCTGGTCTAAGCCGCTTGTACTTTTCAAGTCGGAACGAATTGGTTTACCCATAGGCGTAAAGGATGAGTTGAAACACCTACCTGTCTCTATAGTCGGGAGGGGCAAGGCGAGTATTGCGGCGCTATTGTGCGGATTATACGATGCAGACGGATCGGTGAAAGCTCGAAAGACACCTTCTGGTAATTACCCAAGAATCTCCCTCGCTCAGAAGACAATGACCATTGTTGCACAAGTCCAAGAGCTACTGTCGGGGACTTTCAAAATAAGCAGTACGATGTACAGGAACGAGTATTTCGACCCCCGCGTCGGGAAAGTAGAGGTAAGATGGTTTATCGACATAAACGGATTTCCAAATTTCCGCAAATTTGTCTGTCAAATCGGCACGAGGCATCCTAATATCCAAAAGAGAATCGCTGCGTTTGGTTTCAGTTAGTTTGGGCCAAACCCACAACAGCCGGCGCGACCCAGGTAATCACCTTCTTCCTCTGAGCGCTGAGGTCGGTGAGTTCAAATCCCACCGGGCCCGCCTCATCATTCTTAGCCGTGATTTTCATGGATTCGCTTCAGAATACCAAGCAAATCCGACGTAACTCGCCGGGTTTACTCCTTCAGAATGGAATTGAATTGTTCGTAATCTCAGGTGGAGCTTCCAAGTCAGTGGGCCCGGCAGGACTCGCTCAAGATATCAAACGAATCCACGGGAAACCTTTCTCATTCTGGTGGAATCAGCTCCTCATAGGCTTCTGGCAGGGCGACTACATCAGCCATGAAATCTAGCTTCATGACTGTGGCACCGCTAAGAGTCCTCACCCAATCGCTGACATCTCTTGCCGCCGCAATACCTGTTGCGGCGAAGGTGAAGTGGCCATGAAGCTCGTCTCCCCACCCGACCCTGATTGCATTGGGGCCGATTCGAGACGCTATCTTCGCATCGAGCACGGGCTTGAGGTCTGCGCTGCTGTAGGTCACCATCATATCTACGGCTATGCCTCCTTTCAATGCCTTGATGTCGAGTCTTGGGATGATGGTAATGACTCTACTCGAAATCATTTTCTCTAATCTCATTCTTACAGACCTGCTCGAAAGTCCGACCGCTCTGCCCAGTTCGTGGTACGAACTGGTCGGCCTTCTACGGACTTCCTTGATCAGGCGCCAATCGTCCGGTGAGGGCCGGAAGCTGCTTCCGGGAAACCGAGACTTGTAGCTGAGGAGAGTCTTCCCATTCGAGATTTCAGTTATGAGGTTGGCGCTCCTCCGGAAGGATTGCTCGGTCCTGCAGATGAGTTGGACAACAACGGTTTGGCTGACCATGTCGACAATCCCGAGGACTCCGTGCACCATCCTGATTCTTTTCAGTACATCACTCTTCAGCAACTTGGAGTCGACATCCATCCAGAGCAGATACATGTCGCATCCGGCCATCATCGCAAGGGAGTATCGTGTCCCAGCGGTGGTTGCCACTTCCAACGGGACGAAGCTGATGCACGACGGAGACATCGTAACCGTCGACGGGGATACCGGCACCGTGAAGCTGGAAACCGCCGTACGCTCCGAACCCCTGTCCTGACTTGGAGATATCCGGTCAGAAAATGGCTTCCAGTGGTATTCCCGCCCTCGACAAGGTCCTCGCGGGCGACGGATACCCGGACAGGTCGACGATTCTGGTAGTCGGTCCTCCAGGAATAGGCAAGGAAGCCCTCGGTTACTGGTTTACAGACTCGGGCCTCACCCATGGCGATTTTTCCCTCTACGTAAGTCGCCTATCCGTGAGAGAGGTCCTCCAGGATGAGAAGGGGTTCGGTATCGACAACCACCAGAGAGTCCCTCTCTGGTTCGCTAGCGAAGGAGGCCAGATCAAGTACAATGTCAACGACCTGGCGGGGCTCTCTTACAACATCAAGGAGATTCTCAAGCGAAACGCTGGCCGCAGGATGAGGATAGTCGTCGACGTCCTCTCGTCGCTCTTGATGCTCAACCAGCCGGAAACTATCTATCGGTTCCTAACGCAGCTATTCGCGGACCTGAAACAGTACGACGCGGTCCTAGTCGCCACCCTGGAGGAAGGGATGCACAAACCGGAGGTCCTTGCAGCGATGCAGCAGCTGTTCGATGGAGTAATCGAGATGCGTCTCTACGAGGAGGGGTTGAGAGTCCTTCCTCTTCTGCGCGTGAGGAAGATGCGCGGATTGCCCCCTCAGCCGGGTTACTTCGACTTCTCTCTGACAAGGAACGGAATGGAGATTAGCGTGCATGTTCGATAGCCTCGGATTCGCGGTCGCTCTGGTCGTTGCCGAGGTCATACCGGCGGCGATCTTCCTCTACGCGTCCTACTGGGCGTTCTCCATCAGACGCGCGCTCGTGAGCCGCATTTACCGGAATCAAGCGTTCTGGTTGGGGGCTGTGGGAGCGCTTGTTGGCATCAGCGTTTTCCTGACGTACAGCTCCAACCAGGTGGTGAACGCCCTGATTGCTGTCTATTACGCTGCCATGTTCCTTGTCGTATTCGGGTTCGTGGACTCCATAATCCCTGTTGCTCACCGGTCGGACCCGTTGCTTCGCAGCATAATCGGGTGGGAGAGGCTCCGCATTCTCCTCTGGGTTGACGCATTCGCGCTCGGAGTAGTGACCTTTGCGACCTACGTGCTATACAGCAACTTCCTGAATGACATCATCTTGCCCTTGGTAGCTTTGAGCGTCTTCGGTGTATCAGGATTCGCAATCGTAACCGGAGCTCGGCGGTCCAGGGACCCGTTGCTTCGAGCCAGCCTAAAGTGGCTCGGTGTGGTACTTGTGCTAGCCGTGTTTGTGTTCATAGCATACGCCATCGTGAGTGCGATTCCCGGGGTCTCCGAATTTGATGTCTTTTACTCGTACCCGGCCCTCCTAGTGGGGGCAGTTTACATTATGATGGCCTACGCTCTTTACACGAGTGCACGGTCTCTGGCCCCCGTGACCCGGCTGAAGGATGTAGATTCGGGGACTACCCCAAGCCTGGACTAGAGGCCGCCTGAGATTGAGAACGAATTCGAACGGTAGGTTGGGCGATTCCCGTGGCTCAAGACGCCGCTGAGTCTACCTGCTTTGCCTATGAGACGCCGGTTCGAATAGTACACCTGACGGGGCCGGTGAGCTTCGACCAATATGCTATGTCCTGGAGGAGGACTCCGACAAAGTGATGGAGGAAGTGAGGTCATCGGTGGACCTCGACAAGGAGGTCCGTTACCGCAGGGTGGAGCAGATGGCGACATGGCGGGGCATGGACGCGGGGTCTCTCAAATTTATTAGCTCAGACGCGCCGACAGGCACAAGGGGGCTATAGGTGGTCAGAGCAGAGAGCGGGAGGAGTCTTCATCAGTCCTCCAAAAGAATCGTGCTACGGTGTGTTCAGCTTCTCGACGTGAGGAACAACTTCTACCTGCTCCCGGCCGTCCTCTATTCTGTCGGACTCTCGACATACTACCTTCTTCAAGGGATCTCCTTTGACTATCTGCCAGCACTAATCTTCCTGGCAGCTGTACCTCTAATGGCTTACTTTGGTTCTTCGAGAAAGATGGGCAGATACTGGATCTCAATCATATCAATCATGCTTTCTTACGAGGCGCTGCAGGGTGCCGCGGGCACGATCGCGGTCTCAAGAGGAATCTCCTCCTTGTATTCCCTCGACCGGCTTCTCTGGGGCTTCAATCTGACCGGTTGGGTCCAGTCGACATTCGCGTCGCCAGCCGTGACCGCATTGACGTCTGTCTTCTACACTCTGCACATCCCGCTGGTGGTCGCGACCTGCCTTGTTGTTTGGTATGCGAAGCGCGCCCTCTTCGGCAAGTATGTCACCGCAATGGTCTTGACATCATACGCGGCGCTCGCCACTTTCGTAATAGTCCCCACGGCCCCTCCATGGTATTCTGGGGTCGCGAGTGATCTGTATAGCACCGCAGGCGCGTCCGTTCTGCCACATGACTTGGTCTCCTTCCTCTCACTGGCTGAAGTCGACAAGTTTGCCGCGTTTCCCAGTCTGCACGGGGCTTACGCAATCATATTCTGCTACTTCATGATAAAGGTGGACCGGAGGCTTGCTCTTGTGGCCATTCCCGTAACCATAGGAGTCCTGTTCTCGACCCTCTATCTGGGCCAGCACTATCTTATCGACTTGCTCGGCGGGGCCGTCTATGCGTTGGTGCCTTGTCTGGTCGCCGAACGCTTCGAGCTGAAGATTCCGGGGTCGAGGCGTCAGGCTGAGTCGAACGGCGGGTCCGACCTCATCAGCGCCTCCTAGCTGTGGAAACTGCTTGATTTTTCCGTAGTATGCTTCGGTCTCTGCAATAGAAACGCCGACACACACGCCCCATACCTCGCCTTCAGGGGAGAGTCCAGGTAACTGTAACTCCGGATTATCCCTCGGCAATCCGGCGAGCCGCAGTGGCACTCCATAATGAAACCATCCCAACCAACGTTCGTGGAGTAGTCTATGGTCAGCTCCTCGCCCGGCTCAATGGTGCTCAAGGCCACGATCCTCGTCCTCCCGAGGATCACACAGTTTGGTTCACAAGAGTGGTTCAGGTACCAGCCAGGAGATTCCTTCTCGGGCAGGATGTAGCGGTCGTAGTCCACCTGGAAGGTATATTGCCAAAAGGCCTCTGGTATGTCCCAGATCCACTCCTCCTTCCCCTGGAAGTCTATCACAAGGTCTCCGGCGTGGAATTTCGCGGTGGCGAAGACGCCCTTGCCCTTCGCCCCAGCGTCCCCTATCCTCAGCTGCTCGCTCACGGGGCTGCTCAGTTTCAGAGGTGTTTAAAGTCCAAGAAACGCTTAAAGATATGTCTGGATTATCCAGCCAGCTATGCCAAATCCAAGAACTCTTACAACCATAATCGTCGTGCTGCTCGCCGGCCTGCTCGTCTCGGCGACCTTGGCAGGCTACTACCTGCTTCAATATCAGCAGGCACAGAACAACGAAAACCATTACCTCACGGAACTCAAACAGGACACTCCGCTCACGAATGACATCCTGCTAGACTTCGGCAATGGCACCAGCGACTGGTATAACGATACCGTGGTGCAACCGGGCTGGAACGCGTACCTCCTCACAGTCGATGTAACCCATGGTAACATGAACGCGACCTGGTACCCAACGTACGGCGAACACCTGATCACTGGAATTGACGGTGTGCAGGGTAACCAGAGCGACGCCTGGTTCCTGTGGACCTACAACACGACCTCGTCATGGCAGCTGGCCCAGGCAGGAGCGGACCAGCTCCCAGCATATTCGGGGTCGGTATTCGGATGGTCCTACTGCGAGATATCGCCGACGTACGCCCCGGCCTGTGACCAGCCTTAGCCTAGCCTACAAAAAAAGGAGAAATATCTCGGCGCCCCGACATCCACAGATGGTGCTGCAGTCCCTTCGCGAGGTTCTGGAGTCAGACTACAGGGGACCGCGCGCCGTCTTCACCCAGGTGGACGTGCTCAAGGCGCTGATCGCCATAGGTAGCTCGGGAAAGGTCGGCAGAGGCCGGCTGGGCGCACTCACGGGATTGGGACAGGGAGAAGTTCGGACGCTCATCAAGCGCCTCAAGGACAACCAGTTGATCGCCATAGAGACAGACGGATGCCGGTTGAGCAAGAGGGGCGAGAAAGAATACGCGAAGCTTGCGTCGCTCCTGCCATGGTCGGGCCCCGTGACGGCCAAGAAGCTGGAGCTAGGTGCAAGGTGCTGGGCGGTCCTCGTCGCCGGCGCTGAGAAGGCGGTGCGCTACGGCATCGAACAGAGGGATGCGGCGATAAAGGCGGGCGCTGAAAGTGCATTCACGTCCGTATTCAAGTCCGGAAGGTTCATCGTTCCGGGGGAGGGAGCCGACTGCGAGAAGGATGGTCCGAGCGAGCCATGGATCTCCGTCCGGAGAGCTAATCCAAATGACGGCGACGTTGTAGTAGTTACGGGCTCTTCTTCAGAGGCCGACGCGGAGAACGGGGCCCTCGCAGCGTTCCTGACCTTGGCTTGACGCGCAGTTTAGGTTATATTATTCCCTGGATGGAGCCGTGAAGCGTGTACACGAGCATCGTCGTCGACGACGAGAAGCATTGCCTCGAAGTCATGAGGCAGATGGAGGACGAGTACGAAAAGAAGAACGAACAGTTCTTTGTTGACGTCCTCAAGAACGAGCCCAGCTTGGTGCTGAGGGTTCATGCTGTCACGATTCTTGCTGACCTAGGCGGAGAGCTCGCAGTTCCGACGCTCTCGGACGTCGTCCTCAACGACCCGGACCCCCTCGTCAGACACGAGGCTGGCTTTACCCTCGGACAGATGGGACTTGCTTCGGGCGTCCCGGCACTCGAAGAGGCCGTCAAGCACGACAAGGAGGCGATTGTGAGGCACGAGTGTGCCGCAGCGCTTGGCTCAATCGGGAACCAGTCCGCTCGGGGCACGTTAGAGGCCGCACTGAAGGACGAGGACGAGCTGGTCAGGAACTCCGCGTCCGCGTCGCTCTTCAACCTCAAGTTCCTTAGGTTGTACTCGGTCGGGGCGACGGCGAAGGACAGGATGCCCAGACCTTAGCATAGAGCGCAGCTCATCCGCTTGCCGCTTGGTAGAGGCCGCCCTTCGCGTCTAGCTTTACGAGCGCTTCGTCAATCGCATCGTCTCTGACTATCGTCTTGTTCTCTATCGCGCTCTCCCAGAGGTCGATGTATATCTCGAGGGCATCCTTCACTTGGGCAGGTTTCTCTTTCTTGGTCTCCCGTAGCTCCTTCAGGTACTCCCCGACCGTATTCGTGTGCCGAGACAACTTTCAATGAAGAAGTGCTGCGCCGCTATTAAGCGTAGACGAGCCTAGGCGCGCTTCAGCCTGGCGGCCTTCCCTACAGAGGAGGAGAGCACGCGGTAGCCCATCTGCACGATTGCTCTCTTCACCTTGCCCTCGTCCTCGGCTGTTGTGTTGATGAAGACCGAAGGACCTGTCTGCATGGAGAAGTAGGCGTCCACGCTGTTCGATCGTAGCTCCCTTACCTTCGTGATCACCTTGATAGTGTCCGGGCTCATGACAATCATGTGGTTCTTTCCGGTCATAGTGACGCTGTGCAGCTCGAGCGTATCCTGCTCCACCAGTTCGCCAAGCGCGCGCAAGTCGCCGCCTTTGATCGCCTTCTCGACCTTGTCGCACCTCTTCGTCGCAGATTCAATCCTGGCCTTGAAGAACGGCGAGCTCTCGACTTCCTCGTGAGCGGTCTCCGTCCTGACGGACGACGGGAGCGGGACGATTATCGTCTTCAGAGGAAGGTCGGTTTCGTCTGCAAACTTCACTGAATACGTGTCCTCGTCGCCCTTCCCGGCGTAGAGCCTGGAGTACCCTCCTACCAAGGTCCTTGACGCAGAAGCGGCAAAGAGCCGCGATACCTTCGAGAGCTCGCTCAGGTCGGGTTTGCCCTTGCTGACTGCGTGATTAAGCGCGAAAGTGAGTGCTGCCCCCGCCGAGGATGAGAATCCGAGCCCCTTCCCTTCGACGCCTGGCGTGTTCTTCGAGTCGATTCTGATGCCCAGTTCCTTGAAGGGCTTACCGGTGAGCCGCTTTGAGACAGTCTCGAGCCTTCGCAGCGCGTCGGGGTTCTCTTCTCCCTCAACAAGGAGCCTGCCGTCCTTTCGCTCGGTCACCTTGACCTCGGAGTACAGGCAGGTCGTGTTGACAGAAATGCTATCGTGGTATGGTATTCTAAGCTTCCAATCCTTCATCCCATGGTATTTCACCAGTGCCTGCATCGTGTTCGCAACTACGGTAAATGGCATCAGCTATGGACCTCTATTCTGAGCGATGCCCTGCACTCCGGGTTCCTTAGGCTTTCCACCATCGCCCGGGGGATATCTTTCGCCGCGGCATCAGCGTTCAGAGCAAGGGTCCGTGGGGATATCCATGTGCTCTTCCTCACTACCATCTCTTCGTGGCTCTCGAGGGTAAGGGCAGCGCCGCCCGTCGCCCTGACTACGAACTCGTGTGGAGGGACTCGGATCGTGATTATCACCTTCGACCTGTCGTCCATTATTGCTTCTCTCACTCCGGAGCCGAGCTCTGACAAACCCTTGTCGGCCCTGACCCCGATTATGCAGTCACCTCTGATGGTCAGATGGGGGTCCTTTGTGACCTCGATTGTGGTAGGGTGCATCGACCTGACCATCGGATGGCCATAGAACTCTACCTCGTCGGTGTAAGTTGCCACTCTCAGGCTCACCGGCTCAAGCGTTAATAATCTTGGAACGAGCATGAGTTTATACGCCGCTCGCGCCGCCGACTTCCCGTTGACCACGGAGTACGAGCAGCTCCTGGGCCGAATTCTCGACGAGAAGAAGGCGAAGTTGGCGACGCTAAAGTCCGAGAACGCACGCCAAAAAAAGCTGGACGACGTCGCCTCTGACATCCGATTCATCGAGCTCGAGATACAGCACTACCAGAACGGGCTCAGGCTCTTCAGGACCAAGTCCGTCCCGAAGGTCGGTCGATGGGGCAAGTCGGAATCTGAGGAGCACAGCGCGGCGGCCGCCCCGTGAATTAGCAGCTTCCGTCGTCATCATTTAAATATCGACTTGGCTTGCACGTGCTTGGAAGAAGTCTTGGAGAGGCCTCTATCAAGCGCCTTGATCGCCGAGGCTTACGGGACATTCCTGCTGACTTTTCTCGGTCCCACCGCCATCACCGTCGTTACCAACTACCACAATCTCTTCCCGGGCGGCGCCGGGCTCGGTCTGGGCTTCATCGGGCTTGCTCACGGCGTGGCGATACTCATCGGGATAGCCACGGTTGCCCAAATTTCGGGCGCTCATTTCAACCCGGCCGTCACGGTCGGGCTCACGGCTGCTGGCAAGTTCCCTAAGAACCGGGTGGCTCCCTACATCGGCGCCCAACTGGTTGGGGCGGTCATCGCGGGAGTAGTCCAGTTCGGTATTGTGGGTATCGACGCGGCCAAGTCTGCCGACCTGGGAAGCACCCTCCCTAACCTGAACTTGCCATTTCCGGTCTTCGCGTCCCTCTTGGCTGAGATAGTTGGGACGATGATCCTTGTGATGACTGTACTGGGCTCGACAGACAAGTCGAACAACCTGCCCTGGAGTGCCTCCTCCATCGGACTGTCTTTGGCCGCTGTCATCTGGGCGGTAGGCGCGATCTCAGGCGCGTCCTTGAACCCGGCCAGGAGCTTCGGAACCTCCTTTGTCTCGCTGATATTCACTACGAACGCGATGTACTGGTATCCGCTCTACGTCGTCGGGCCAATCCTTGGCGGCCTCGTGGCGGCAATGCTATACAAGGCCATCTTCCGGGAGATGCGCTAGGATGAAGACGTCCTTCAGGATGGACCGTGAGAAGGCCAAGGAGTTGCTCGCGCAGGTGGACTCGGCCATTTCATCCGCTGCCAATCCCCGAGATGCAAGGCAGAAGATAGTCAAGGTACTCAATGCTATTCCCACGTACAACTGGGTGGGAGTCTACCTCGTGAAGGGGAGTGACCTGCGGCTCGACGCCTGGGCTGGGCCGGCGGCCACCATTCACACGACGATACCGGTCGGGAAGGGCGTGTGCGGTTTCGCGGCCAAATCTGGCAGGACGGAGATAGTGTCTGACGTCAGCAAGGACCCCCGCTACCTCGAGTGCTTCGCAAACACGAAATCTGAGATAGTCGTCCCTATACTACTGAGCGGGAAGGTAGTCGGAGAAATCGACATAGACAGCGACGAACTCAACGCCCACTCTTCTCTGGACAGAGAGTTCCTGGAGGCCGTTGCCTCGAAGCTCTCCCGGTACAGCGCCTGACCTATTGGTCCGGCAGTCTGTCGACTAGCTTGATCATCTCTGCGTAGTGGTGTGCTATGATGCTAGACCCTGCAGGCCCCATCATCGCCTCGGCGTTGGCTTTGCACTGCCCTATCGCAGTAGTGATACCTGTCTTTGTCGGATGGTCGAAGCTGGCGCCGCAATTCTGGAACACTCCGGTCACGAACTGGTTGACCTGAGCTTTGATGGCCGCATCGGTAGCGGGCTGATGGAGTACTTCCATGAACTCCTTGTTCGCGCTTTCGAAGCATTTTAGAAGCTCATCCCTCACCAGGATTGGAGTCACTGCACTGGCTGGCACGTCGGGTGCTTTGTAGCCTGTCATGCTGCCAGCCGACTCCCTGCATTATTTAATTCGTATTGTCAACAATATTCTCAAACAATTATTCGCATATGCATAATGTGCTTTTTATAACTTAGGTTATACACTTAAATAATTAGTAGCTTCCGTCGGACTGAAGAAGTACATGGCAACCCTGGAAATCAAGGATCTACACGCGGCGGTAGAAGGCAAGGAGATCCTGAAGGGAGTCAACCTCACGATTAAGCAGGGAGAAGTGCACGCCCTGATGGGTCCTAACGGTTCCGGCAAGAGCACCCTGGCGTACACCCTGCTCGGACACCCGAAGTACAAGGTAACACAGGGCGACATCCTGGTGGACGGCCAGAGCGTCGTCAGCTATCCACCCGACAAGAGGGCCAAGGCGGGACTATTCCTCGCGTTCCAGTATCCCGTCACCGTGCCTGGGGTGACTATGTTCTCTTTCCTCAGAGCGGCGTACAACTCGGTCCACACCGACGAGAAGAACCAGGCGCCCACCCTGTTCGAGTTCAGGGAAGTGATGAACGAGAAGATGAAGCTGCTGGGAGTCGACGAGTCTTTCATGCACCGTTATCTGAACGAGGGATTCTCGGGAGGGGAGAAGAAGCGCGCTGAGATCCTTCAGCTTGCGCTGCTCCGCCCGAAGTTCGCCGTCCTCGACGAGACCGACTCGGGCCTCGACATCGACGCGCTGAAGACCGTGGCCGAGGGTGTAAGCAAGATAGCCGGGTCGGACCTCGGGGTACTGATAATCACGCACTATCAGAGGATCCTGAAGTACATCAAGCCGACCTACGTACACGTGCTGTACGACGGCAAGATCACGGCATCGGGTGGGGAGGACCTGTCCCTGAAGCTGGAGAAGGAGGGTTACGGGTGGCTCAAGGAGCAGACCGGAGTAGTCGCCTGAACCCTTTTATAGTATAACATAAGTAATAATGTGAGCTATAATGACTTCCGCTACTGAAATTGTTACTGACGATTACCAGTCCAAGTATGGCTTTGCGGACTCCACAAGCTACCTCGACAAGAGCGTGAAGGGGATCAACGAGGAAGTCGTGAAGGAGATTTCACGCATACGGGACGAGCCGATATGGATGGAGGAGTTCAGGCTGAGGGCTCTGAGGAGCTTCCTTGCCAAGCCAGTTCCCACGTGGGGAGTGGACCTGTCGCCAATCCATTTCGAGGACTTTTACTATTACGCGCAGCCTGCAAAGGAGACTGCAAAGAAGTGGGAGGATGTGCCCGTCGAGATCAGGAACACCTTCGAGAAGCTCGGAATCCCAGAGGCAGAACGGAAGTTCTTGGCCGGTGTCGGTGCGATCTACGAGAGCCAGGAAGTATACAACAGCCTACAGAAGGACCTACAGGCGCAGGGCGTCATCTTTACCAGCGTCGGCAACGCTGTCAAGGAATACCCAGACCTAATCAAGAAGCACCTGGGTAAGATAGTACCACCGAGTGACAACAAGTTCGCTGCCCTCAACAGTGCCGTCTGGAGTGATGGCCCGTTCATCTATGTGCCAGAAGGGGTCAAGATTGCGATGCCGCTTCAGTCTTACTTCAGAATCAACGCCCAGGGGATGGGCCAGTTCGAAAGAACGCTCATCGTGGCGGAGCCTAACAGCGAGGTCCATTACATCGAAGGCTGCACAGCTGCAATGTACCAGAAGTCGATGCTACACGCGGCCGTGGTCGAGCTGACTGCCATGAAGGGTGCCAAGATCAGGTACATCACCATCCAGAACTGGAGCAAGAACGTCTACAACCTCGTCACAAAGCGCGCACACGCTTACGAGGACGCGAGCGTGACTTGGCTGAACGGAGAGGTGGGCTCTGGCAGGAACATGAAGTACCCCTCGATCTATCTCCTCGGCAAGAGGGCAAGCGCCGAGATCATGTCGATGGCCTACGCCGGCGCGAATCAGATACAGGACACCGGAGGGAAGGTAGTGCACCTCGCATCTGACACATCCTCCAAGATAATCTCCAAGTCGGTCTCCAAGGACGGCGGCATTGCTGTTTACCGCGGCCTGCTGCACATCGCCAGGGGCGCCCACAACGTAAAGTCCACAGTCAGGTGCGACGCACTCCTGCTCGACGAGCGGTCGAAGACGTCGACGTTCCCGTACATGGAAGTGATGGCGGACGACGCGACCGTGACCCACGAGGCCAGTGTCGGAAAGGTGGGCGAGGACCAGCTCTTCTACCTGATGGCGAGGGGCATCAGCGAGAGGGACGCGCTCAGCATGATCGTCAACGGCTTTGTCGAGCCCTTCACCAAGGAGCTGCCGATGACCTACGCGATTGAGCTCAACCGCCTGATGGCCCTCGAGATGACCGGGGCCGTCGGCTAGACGGCAAAGAAACTGGGTGTTACGATGGCCCAGCAATCCGTGGGCGCCTTCACCGATGAGAAAGTAGCCACCCTGTCCTCCGCCTTCGGCGAGCCCGACTGGCTCAGAAGGTTCAGGAGTGAATCCCTCAAGGAGTTCCTGACCCTCCCGCTCGAGATTTCTCCTCTCTACAAGAAATACACTGGCATCTCGTCGTTCGACCCCGCGCAATTCTCTGTCGCGCCGCCGGATGACAAGGTCGATTTGCGCTCGCACTACGAGGGCTACCTCACAGGGAAGGAGACGAACATCATACTCCAGGGAAACTCGACGACAATCCACGTGGACTTGGACGAGTCGCTTACCAATAGCGGACTTGAGGTCCTCAGCATCCACGAGGCCATATCGAAGAAGGAGGGCCTCCTGCGCTCGCTCTTCGAGGAGAAACTGGTGAAGTCAAGCGGTGAGAAATACGCCGCGTTCAACAATGCGTTCTTCAACGGCGGGACCTTCATTCACGTGCCGCGGGGCGTTGAGATCAGCAGTCCTCTGAGGAAGCTTCTCCTGGTCAAGAACCCTGCGACTAGCATAATCGACCAGACGATAATCTATGCTGAGGACTCCTCGAAGCTGAACTTCCTGGAGGAGATGTACACGAGCAGCAGCGAGAAGCCGTACCTGACCAGCGCAGTCCTCGAAGTGAGGTCAGGCGCTTCCTCGCATGTCGACGCGAGCAGCCTGCAGCTCTTGGACGAGAGAGCGACGTATCTCTCGAACAAGGAAGTGGGCGCTGCGAACGACTCGCACGTCATAGTCACCTCAATCCTGCTAGGCTCCCAGATCTCAAGGTCCCGGCTGAACTTCGACCTCAACGGCCGTGGCGCAAACGTTGAGGGATTCGAGGTCTTCTTCTGTAACGGGAAGCAGCGTTTCGACCTCGAGTCGAACCTCGTGCACAACTCACCCGACACGACAGCCGCACTGCACGCAAGAGGAGTGCTGAAGGACGAGTCCCAGTCGATATTCAAGGGGATGATCAAGATCACTCACTCGGCCAAGAACGCGAGTTCGTATCTGGCGCACCACGCGATGCTCCTCGACAAGGGCGCCCGTTCGGACGGCATCCCGGGTCTGGACATCGACACCAACGAGGTCAAGGCCACTCACTCGGCCTCGGTCGCCCAGGTGGACGATGAGCAGGTGTTCTACCTGATGGCGCGCGGCCTCTCCGCTGACGACGCGAAGAAGATGATAGTGATAGGTTTCTTCGAGCCGGTGATCTCTCGCATCCCGATAGAGATCGCTCGCGAAGGTGCGAAATTCATCATCGAGGGCAAGTGGAACGGAGAGCGAAGGCGGCTTATCGACAGGGAGACGCTGATGGCGATCACCGGTGAGGCCCCTGTGGACGTAAAGCAGAGCAGCGACGTCTTCGAGAGGCACTACAAGTACAGGGCGTGAGCGCCGCGGCCAGTTTCGTGCCCGCCATAGCGGTGTCCAAGGTCCCGGTCGGCGGGATGGTCGGGGTCGAGGTCGCTGGCAACAAGGTCCTCATCTCAAACATCGGGGGAGAGATACACGCCGTGGCCGGTGTGTGCACCCACGAGGAGTTCGACCTGGCCGAAGGAATCATCATAGACGACGCGGTCACATGCCCGCTCCACCTTTCCCAGTTCGACCTGAGGACAGGTGTCGTGTACAACCCGCCCGCGACGGAACCGCTGCGGGTGTTTAACGTTAAAATAGACGGCGACACTGTTTTTGTAGAGGTCTAGGGTTTGGGTGTTCGCCTTTGTTGAAGTCGCAGTCTCTGGAGGTCGAACACATCCGGGAGGACTTTCCGATATTGAAGAGGAAGGTCCACGGCAAGAAGCTCGTGTACCTGGACAACGCTGCGACGACGCAGAAGCCTCGTTCCGTGGTCAAAGCGATCAGCGACTACTACAACAAACACAACGCGAACCCGCATAGAGGCGTTCACGAGCTAAGCATCGAGGCGACCGAGGCCTTCGACGAGTCACGACGTCGGGTCGGGAAGTTCATAGGCGCTGGGGCGTTCGAAGAAGTGATATTCACAAGGGGCGCGACGGAGTCGCTGAACCTCGTTAGGTTCGGCTGGGGAGTGCCCCACGTAGAGCAGGACGACCTCATCGTATTGACGATCATGGAGCACCACAGCAACATCGTGCCGTGGCAGCTCCTCGCCGCAGAGAAGGGGGCGAGGATAGAATTCGTCGGGATCACTGCGGACGGCAAACTGGACGAGGGACAGTTCGAGGAACTGATGAGGGAGTCTCCGGCGCTGGTCGCCTTCACACACTGCTCCAACGTGCTCGGGACGATCAACGAAGTCACCAAACTGTGCTCGATTGCGAAGAAATCCGGGGCGACGACAGTCATAGACGGGGCACAGTCGGTGCCACACATGGCGGTAGACGTCCAGAAGATGGACTGCGACTTTCTGGCGTTCTCTGGGCACAAGATGCTGGGACCGATGGGGATAGGGATACTCTACGGCAAGAAGGAGAAGCTGCAAGAGATGCAGCCGTTCCAGAGCGGAGGGGACATGATCAAGGAGGTCCATACGTCCGGCGCAAAGTGGAACGACCTCCCGTACAAGTTCGAGGCCGGGACCCAGAACGTCGAGGGGGCGGTGGGACTAAGCGCCGCGGTCGATTACCTGGATTCACTGGGAATGGACAGAGTCAGGCAACACGAGGAGGACCTCGTGGCCTACGCCATGGAGAGGATGGGCGCCGTACCCGGCATAACCATCTACGGCCCCACAGAGGCTTCCGAGCGCGGAGGCGTGGTATCGTTCAACCTTGGAGACGTGCATCCGCACGACATGGCCTCGATCCTCGACGAGGAGGGCGTGGCGGTGAGGTCCGGGCACCACTGCGCGCAGCCCCTGATCGAGTATTTGGGAATCTCCGCGGCTACGAGGGCGAGCTTCTATGTGTACAACACGAGAGAAGAGGTCGACGCGCTGATGGACGGGTTGGCGAAGGCGAGGAGGATATTCTGCATATGAGCAGCAGTGACATCTACAGGGAGCTGATACTCGACTACTACAGGAACCCCAGGAACTTCGGAAAGCTGGACCCCCATGACATCGAGTCGAGGGA